>Ga0302315_10002390_pt1 | contig 17815 bp, 9 predicted proteins | sample III_Palsa_N3_1_FD_200532 | JGI IMG/M metagenome (GOLD analysis project Ga0302315, IMG submission 200532) | Peat permafrost microbial communities from Stordalen Mire near Abisko, Sweden - III_Palsa_N3_1 | ecosystem: Environmental > Terrestrial > Soil > Palsa > Peat permafrost | place: Sweden... | reverse complement strand
CAACAGGTACAGGAACTACTGGAATCTCTACAAGCACCGGCGCTACAACCACAAGATCGTCGGCGGCCAATAGTTTTATACCTGAGTTAGCCGTATCGCAAACCATATTTAATCCCAGCCTTTTATACGCTGCAAAAAGTGCCCCATTATTGGTTAAGCAGGCGCAGCAGGTTACCGATAGCACTAAAATTTACCTTGTTTCGGCAGTAAGCAAATCATTTTATAATGTGCTGCTTACACTTGAACAGATAAATGTTTTAAAAGAAGATACTGCCCGTTTGGGTAAAAACCTGCGTGATGCCTATCACCAATATAAAGGTGGTATAGTTGACGAGACGGATTATGAGGAAGCAGCCATCTCATTAAACAATTCAATGGCCAGCTTAAAACAAGCCAATGAAAATATCATTCCTCTGTATGCAACTTTAAAGCAATTGATGGGTTACCCACCCGAAAGGCAGTTTAATGTGAATTTTGATACGCTGCAGATGATGCAGGATATCCACATGGATACAGCACAGCAGTTAAGCTATGAAAAACGCATTGAATACCAACAGCTTAATACGCAAAAAGCACTACAGAACGAGCAGATAAAATATTACCAGGTAGCATTTTTACCAACCGTATCGGCTTTTTATAATTATGACCTGGCGTATGAAAATAACAGGTTATCTGATCTGTTTTCAACTTCATATCCAAGCTCATTGGTAGGAATATCTATCAGTATACCAATTTTCACGGGCTTTTCGCGAACGAACAGCCTGCACAGGGCAAGGCTACAGAAACAATTATTGGATTGGGCCGAAGTTGACCTGAAATCGCAGATATACACCCAATACACTACAGCCCTTGCGAATTATAAGGGCAACTTGTATAATTTACAGTTGCTGCAAAAGAACGTGGCTTTAGCCAAACGAACCTATTTTGTGGTTGACCTGCAATACAAACAGGGTATTGTAGCCTACTTAAATGTAATAACAGCCGAATCGAACTTAATATCATCAGAAATAAGCTATATCAACGCCTTGTTTACCGTATTGTCAAACAAGATAGATGTTGAAAAAGCAATGGGAAACATAACTTATTAATGCATAAATAACAGCCTAAATGAATAAAGTAATATTAAATAGCGTTTTTGTAAGCTGCATGATCCTGGCGGCTTGTGGGAAAAAACAGCCACCGCCAAACCCCGAGGTGCCTGTTAATTTACTTACCGTAAAAGCTAAAAAGGTTTTGTACTACGACAAATATCCTGCAACAACCAACGCGCTGAGCCAGGTAAGCCTACTTGCGCAGGTACAGGGTGCTGTTACCGGCATATTTTTTATTGAAGGTAGCCATGTTAAAAAAGGACAAAAATTATATACGATAGATGAGCGCCTTTACCAGGACAATTATGACGCGGCAGTGGCTAACCTTAAAGTTTCGCAAGGCACACTGGTGCAGTCGCAACAGGATGCTGACCGTTATGAATATCTGAACAAATATAATGCGGTTGCCAAGCAGCTTTATGACCATGCCGTTATTACGCTCGAAAACTCGAAAAATACGGTTAGATCATCGGCACAGGCGGTAAAATCAGCTAAAACTAATTTAAGCTACTCAACTATTTACGCTCCTTTTAATGGCACCATTGGTTTTAGCCAGGTAAAATTAGGAAATGTAGTTTCTGTTGGTACAACCGTTTTAAACACCATTTCAACAGACGACCCGATGGCGGTTGATTTTATCGTCAATGAAAAACAATTGCCAAAATTCGAGAAAATGCAGGTCAATAAAAAACCTATCGATTCATTATTCTCGCTTTTATTACCTGATGGCTCTGTTTATCCCGCATTAGGAAAAATATCAAATATCGATCGTGCGGTTGACCCCCAAACCGGAACAATTACCGTCAGGCTGATATTTTCAAACCCTAAAGGGCTTTTACGTGTAGGTATGAGTTGCCTGGTAAGGGTACATAATCAGGATGCAGCACCGCAACTGGTAGTACCAAATAAAGCGGTTGTTGAGCAAATGGGCGAGTACTTTGTGTACGTAGCAAAAGATACACTGGTTAATAACCCTAAAGCCGGGGCCGATTCGACAACAAAACGAATAAAACAACTTAGGGTAGCCGAGAAAAAAGTACAGGTTGGGCAAACATTAGGGCCAAATATTGTGATCAAAAGCGGCATAAACGCGGGTGATAAAATTGTTACCGATGGCGTACAAACACTACACGATGGCTCGCAAATAACCACAGCTAACAAAGTTGGCCCATCAGGCGGTGGAAAAGGCGGCAAATAATCCAAGAATGAAGCACCTGTGTATAGATATAAATAATATATGATCGCTAATACTTTTATTAAAAGACCGGTAACTGCTATAGTTATTTCTATTGTATTGGTGATTACTGGTGTTGTGAGCATACTGGTTTTACCTATTGACCAGTACCCCGATATTACACCACCTGTTGTACAGGTTAACGGCCAGTTTACAGGCGCTGATGCGCAAACTGTTGAACAAACCGTAGCCACACCTATTGAAGAGCAGGTGAACGGTACGCCAGGCATGGAATACATGCAAAGCAACAGCACCAATAACGGGCTGATGCAAATGAATGTAACGTTCAAAATAGGTACGGATATTGACGTTGCCGCGTTGGATGTGCAAAACAGGGTAAGTATAGCCACGCCTTTATTACCTGCCGTTGTAAGCCGCTTAGGCCTTACGGTACGCGCGGTAAACCCCAGCATGCTGATGATGGTGGCCATTTATGCGCCCAAGAACTCACATAACATTACTTTCCTTGATAACTACACCAATATTTTCATACAGGATGCGCTGTTACGTGTACCGGGTGTAGGCAGCATCAACAGGTTTACGGATGACTTTAGTATGCGTATCTGGATGAACCCAGATAAAATGGCATCGTACAGTTTAACACCTACTGATGTTATTAATGCCCTTACCGCGCAAAACGTACAGGTAGCGGCAGGAACCGCCGGTGTGCCCCCGCAGGTATCAACCCAGACCTACGAATTAGGTATATTGGTTAACGGGCGTTTAAGCACCGTTCCTGAATTTGAGAACATTATTGTAAAAAACAACCCCACTACAGGCGAATTGGTTTATCTGAAAGATGTGGCAAGGGTTGAATTGGGTAAATTCACCTTCTCCAGTAACTCCTTTGTCGACGGGCACCGGGCATCATACCTGCAAATTTACCAGGCGCCGGGTAGTAACGCCCTTCAAACTGCGCAAGGGGTATACGATGAGTTAGCCAAACTAAAGCAAACCTTCCCTTCGGATGTAGAATACAGTGTGCCATTTGAATCCGTTACCGTGGTAAAGGTTTCCATGTCGGATGTGGTGTGGACATTATTAAAAACACTGGGTTTGGTGGCCGTTGTGGTTTTCCTGTTCCTGCAAAACTGGCGCTCAACGCTTATACCTGTACTGGCTATCCCGGTATCAATTTTTGGTACATTCTGCTTCTTTATACCCTTAGGGTTTACCATCAATACCTTAACCATGTTCGGTTTTGTACTGGCCATAGGTATTGTGGTGGATGATGCCATTATTGTGGTTGAGGCGGTGCAGCATTATATCGATCACGATAAAATGTCGGCCAAAGAAGCTACTTATCAGGCCATGAAGGATATCTCCGCGCCGGTGGTTGCTATCGCGCTTATCCTTGCCGCGGTGTTTGTGCCGGTGGGCTTTATACCGGGTATAGTTGGGCGATTGTACCAACAGTTCGCCATCACCATAGCCATATCGGTTATCATATCAGCTTTTATAGCATTATCATTAACCCCCTCGCTTTGTACCTTATTATTAAAACCTACAGATACCACCAAAAAAAGGAACTGGCTTGATAGTTTCTTCTTTAAGTTTAATGCCTGGTTTGACAGGATAACAGGTAAATACACCAATGGCGTAAGAAAGAGCATCGAAAAATCGAAATTGATCATCATCCTGTTGGTATGTATTTGTATTGGTGCTTACTTCCTGTTCGAGCAAAAGCCAACAGGCTTTATCCCATCAGAGGATGACGGAAATTTATATGTAACCTTTCAATTACCGCCAGCCTCGTCAACAGCAGCATCAGTTGATGTAATGAGCAGGCTGATGAAGGTAGTAGCATCTACACCGGGTGTAGCACATTACGCTGCCTTATCGGGCCTTAACGTGGTTACCAACGCCAGTAACTCAAACAACGGTACAATTTACGTACAGCTTGCCCCCTGGGATCAGCGCGGTAAATCAAGTGAGCAGGTGCCGGGCATAATCGGTGAAATGCAAAAACGTATTACTGATGCCGGTATAAATAATGCCAATGTTGAAGTTATACAGCCATCACCATTACCGGGTGTGGGTTCAACGGTTGGTTTCAGCATGCAGATAGAGCAGCGCAGCACCAGCGATAATTTGCAGGATTTTGAAAAGGTAGTAAATAACTTTATTACCGAAGCGAATAAAAACCCTGCCATAACCAAAGCCTTTACTTTTTATACGGCACATACCCCCAATTACAGCTTAACGGTTGACAGGGAGAAATGTGAAAAATTAGGGGTGAATGTGGGCGATGTTTTTACAACGATACAGGCTTACATGGGGAGCTTATATATTAATGATTTTACTACCTATAACCGTACCTTCCATGTGGTGGTACAGGCTGATACCGCTTACCGTACATTAATATCTGATATTAACAAATACTATGTGCGTAACCAGGCGGGTACAATGGTGCCACTGGGCACGGTGATAAGCTATACGCCAACGGATGCTGCACCGCTTATATCGCACTTTAACATTTTCCGTACTGCCGAAGTGGATGGTTCATCGGCTGTGGGGCATAGCAGCACCGATGCGCTCACTGCATTACAGCAAATAGCTGCAAGGGTATTGCCCGAAGGATATACTTATGAGTTTTCAGGATTAAGTTATGAGGAAATAAAGGCGGGATCAACCACCATTTATATATTCATGTTCTCCATTACTTTCGTATTCCTGTTCCTGGCGGCTTTGTATGAAAGCTGGTCAGTACCATTCTCGGTATTGCTTGCTGTGCCGATAGGGGCGTTCGGGGCTATATTCGCCTTAATATGTGTACCGGGCCTTACTGACAACGTTTATGCACAGATCGGGTTGATAACGCTCATTGGCCTCGCCGCCAAAAACGCCATCCTGATCGTAGAGTTTGCCAAAGTAAGGGTCGACAGGGGAGAAGACCTGTTGAAATCAACCCTTGACGCGGTTAGCCTTCGTTTACGGCCTATTATCATGACCTCCCTGGCATTTATCCTTGGTGTGCTTCCGTTGGTGCTGGCAACAGGTGCTGGTGCCGTAGCGCGCCGTACAATAGGCTTTACTGTACTGGGTGGTATGTTTGCCGCGTCAACAATAGCCATATTTGTAGTACCGGTATTATATGTGGTGATAACCAAACTATCATACGGTAAGGAAAGATTAGAATATCTGAAGTCGCATCATAAAGAATTGATGGAGAAGGCGGAAAAAGTAGAAGCACAGAATATTGATCCTGAATTAGAGTACGAGATAAACAAATCCCGTGAACTAAATAAAGCCGACTAAAAAATGATAGCGAATACGTTTATTAAGAGGCCGGTAACTGCTATTGTCATATCATTGGTATTAGTGATAGCGGGATTAATTTGCCTTGACAACCTTGCTGTCGATCAATATCCAAACATATCGCCCCCAAGCGTTTCTGTTTCAGGTTCATATACCGGCGCTGATGCCCAAACTGTTGAACAAACCGTTGCCACACCTATTGAAGAACAGGTAAACGGTACCCCCGGCATGGAATACATGCAAAGCAGCAGTACCAATACTGGTAGCATGAGCGTAAGGGTTACCTTTAATATTGGCACCAATGTACAGATCTCGGCACTAAACGTTCAAAACAGGGTAGGGATAGCGGGCCCATCGCTGCCTGCTGTTGTAAGTAAACTGGGCTTAACCGTACGTGCCAGTAACCCCGATATGCTGATGCTGGTGGCGATATATTCGCCAAAGGGCACCCATAACATCACTTTTTTAGATAATTACACCAACACTTTTATTTTAGATGCCGTATTGCGTGTAGCAGGTGTGGGCGATGTAACAGCACGTGCAGATCAGTTTAGTATGCGTATATGGATGAACCCCAATAAAATGGCATCCTATGGCCTAACACCGGCTGACGTTTCCGCTGCGTTGAATGCACAAAATGTGTATGTGGCAGCAGGTTCTGTCGGGGCGCCACCTCAGGCATCGGCACAGGCATTTGAAACGGGTATACTGGTAAACGGTATGCTTAACAAGGCCGATGATTACAAAAACATAGTTGTTAAAACCATACCCGCTACCGGGACGACTACCGGACAGATAGTTTACCTTAAAGATGTCGCAAGGGTTGAGCTTGGTAAATTTACCTTCTCGAGCAACTCATTTGTTGATGGTAAAAGAACATCCATCTTACAGATATTTCAATCGCCGGGAAGTAATGCCTTACAAACTGCCGATAACGTTTACGCCGAATTAAATCAGCTTAAAAAGTCATTCCCTGCCGATGTAGATTATAAAGTTCCTTTTGAATCTATCACGATCATCAGGGTTTCCATGCAGGAAGTATTGGGTACACTGTTAAAAGCATTGGGCCTGGTTGCTTTAGTAGTATTTATATTTTTACAAAACTGGCGGTCAACCATTATACCTATTGTAGCTATTCCGGTATCTATATTAGCTACCTTTTGCTTCTTTATACCGCTGGGCTTTACCATAAACACATTAACCATGTTTGGCTTTGTGCTGGCCATAGGTATTGTGGTAGATGACGCCATTATTGTCGTCGAGGCGGTACAGCATTATATTGATGAGCAGCACATGTCGCCCAAAGAGGCTACCTACCATGCCATGAAAGAGATCTCGGCGCCGGTAATAGCCATTGCGCTTATCCTGGCATCGGTATTTGTGCCGGTAGGGTTTATACCGGGCATTGTAGGCCGTTTGTATCAGCAGTTTGCCATCACCATAGCTATATCAGTAATACTTTCGGCATTTGTAGCATTATCATTAACCCCGGCGCTTTGTACTTTATTGTTACGGCCATCTCATCATGAAGCTACAAGCAAGAATAAAGTATGGCGCGGTATTACAAATGGGGTAGATAAGGCTTTTGATTGGTTTAATCGCTGGTTTGACAGGATAACCATTAAATATTCAAATGGTGTAAAAAGAGGTATAAAATATTCATGGTTTGTAGTGGGTATACTGGTTGTTATATGCGTTGTTGCATTTGTATTATTTGAAAGGAAACCATCAGGGTTTGTGCCCTCAGAAGATGGTGGCCGTTTATATGTTACCTATCAACTGCCCGATGGTTCATCAACCGCTCAGTCAGTAGCCGTTATGGAAAAGCTGATGAAAGTGGTTAGTTCAACACCCGGTATATTGCATTATACAGCCAGTTCGGGCTTTAACATATTAAGCGGTGGTGCAAGTTCAAACAGTGGTTCCATGTTTATCATGCTTACCCCATGGGATGAGCGGACAACACCAAAAACTATGGTGCCGGGCATAATGACGGTACTTAAAAACCGGTTTGCCAAAGCAGGTATAAAAAATGCCAATGTAGTAGTAATACAGCCGGCACCTATAAGAGGTATAGGTTTAGCTGCCGGTTTTAGTATCGAAATTGAAGAGGGAAGCTCAACAGATGATATTTATGCTTTTGAAAAAGCAGTTAATAAATTTGTAGCTGCTGCGAAAAAAGTACCTGCTACATCAACCGCATACTGTTACTTTTCGGCTCACACCCCAAGTTATGACCTTACTGTCGACAGGGTAAAATGCGAAAAGCTGGGTGTAAATATTTCCGATGTATTTACAACTATGCAATCCTATATGGGCAGTTTATTTGTAAATAACTTTACTTTATATAATCGTACATATCATGTTGTAATTCAGGCAGATACAAATTACAGGGCTTTGGTTTCGGATATGGATAAATACTATGTGCGTAACCAGGCAGGCCAAATGGTTCCCCTTAGTACGGTTATAAATTACAAGCCTACTATTGCAGCTCCGCTTATTACACACTTTAACATTTTCCGCTCAGCCGAAGTTGATGGCACTATCCCTGAGGGTTACAGCAGTGGGCAGTCATTAGAGGCTTTAAAAAGTGTGGCGGCAAAAACACTGCCACGTGGGTATACTTATGAGTTTGCAGGCTTAAGTTATGAAGAAATAAAGGCGGGTTCTATCACCATTTATATTTTCATGTTCTCTATCGTATTTGTGTTCCTTTTCCTGGCGGCTTTATATGAAAGCTGGTCGGTACCATTCTCGGTTATGTTGGCGGTGCCGATAAGTGCTTTTGGGGCCATAGTTGCATTAACTATAGATGTTCCGCTTACAAATAATGTATACGCACAAATAGGGCTGATCACGCTCATTGGCTTATCAGCAAAAAACGCCATCCTGATTGTGGAATTTGCTAAAATCCGGGTCGACCGCGGTGAAGAACTTATACAGTCAACGCTGGAGGCTGTCCGGCTTCGTTTAAGGCCAATTATCATGACCTCGATGGCATTTATATTGGGCGTGTTACCACTTGCGCTGGCAACAGGCGCCGGCGCTGCATCAAGAAACACTATTGGGGTAGCGGTTTTGGGCGGTATGATCGCCTCTTCAACCATTTCCATATTCATAGTACCTGTGCTGTTTGTGATATTTACTAAATTCTCCTACGGAAAAAAAGAATTGGCATGGCTGCAGGAACATCATGAAGAACTGATGGAAAAAGCCAAAAAAGTTGAAGAAACCAATATCGACCCTGAGCTGGAATATGATATAGCAGAATCCCACCATAAAAATAAAGCCGACAGGGAAGCAAAAGGACACGCTCCCGAAAACAAAAAGAAATAATTAACACACAGCATATTCCCGCTGTGCGTTATTCTTAAATTGTTTATATTAGCCTTGTTCTCCGGCGCAAACCCCTGGTAATGAAAAGGCTATTAACTACTATTTTAATTTCGTGCATTTGCTGTTATGCCAATGCCCAATATAATAGTATTGATAGCCTTAAGCATTTACTGGCATTATCAAAGTCAGATACCACAAGCATATTACTAAAAGCCAAGCTCGCAAACTCTTACTTATACTATAAGCCCGACAGCAGTTTATTGTTGGCCAAAACCGCATTGATTTTTGCCGAGAAAATTGATTTTACAAAAGGAGAGGCGAGATGCTATAAGCAAATTGGCGATGCAGAAGAGCAAATGGGCAATTATCCCGCTGCGATGAAGGCTTATTTAAAACACTTGAAAATAGCCGAACAGCTAAATATGCAGCTTGAAATTTCACAGGCACTAATTAATATTGGCATATTGTACCAGGATCAGGATGAATACAAACAAGCCATTAACTACACACTGAAAGCAAAAGCAGTTATTGATGGTATGAAAAATACCGACAAAATAAAGGGCTTCGAACTGAATAAAATTGTAATATTTTTAAATGCAGGGTTTTACTATTACAAAATCGATCAGCTTGATCCGGCGTTGATATATGAACAGGATGCTTATGAATTAAGCCTTAAAATACACAATAATGATAACCTGGGCAGTATTTTACAAAACCTTGGCCTTATACAGGATAAATATAATAACCACACCCTAGCTATAACTTATTACCGCATGAGTGCGCAAAGTTCGGCATCAATTAAAGATTATAGTACGCTAACGGATACCTACATGATAATGGCGGATTTTTACAAAACACAAAAGTCTGATTCAAGTATATTTTATGCTAAAAAAGCGCTTAGCACTGCACAAAGTGTTTTGTATACGAAGGTGATATTAGATGCAAGTACTTTATTGGCGGCTATTTACGAAACCACAGATAAAAAGGCGGCCTATGATTACCTTAAAATTGCCACCATTGCTAAAGACAGCCTTTTTAACCAGGAAAAAGTTAAACAATTACAAAACCTAAAATTTGAGGAGCAAGTACGTGAGCAGGAAGTTGCCGAACTAAAAGCGCAGCAGGAACAAGAGCATAAGGATAACCTACAATTATCAGCCATTGCGCTATTTATACCTGTATTTTTCCTGGTACTGCTTTTTCTGAGTAAGGTAAAGATACATCACCGCATTATAGAGTTTATGAGTGTATTATCCATATTATTTTTATTTGAGTTTGTTACACTATTGCTACATCCTTTGATAAGCAAATACACCCATCATACACCCGTTATTGAATTTTTAGGATTTGTAGTTGTCGCCGCCATTTTGGTACCTATGCATCACCGGTTTAATCACTGGCTTATACAACGCCTTACGGATATGCGTAAATGGGAACTACACCACCATGATCATAAAGAAATTAAAAAAGTAACTGAGGATGAATAAATTACAGTCAAAAACTTAATTATTATTTATATTTACGTTAATAAACGCTAATCCCTAACCCAAACAATTAAAAATGAAAAGATTTCTTAAACCTAGTTGCCTTTTGATGGCCTTTGTGGTGCTGGCGGCGTCCTGTAATTTAACAGGCCACAAAAAATCGGCTAATGCCGATTCGCTTAGAGCGGATTCTATTAAAAAGGATTCATTAAGGAAAGATTCCCTTATGAAGATAGCCTCTAAACCCGCTGATACTACTACAAAAGATTCTGTTCCCGGCTCAGGTTCAACTCCGGATGTTAAACATCCTCCTGGTAGCCCAGGTAATTAAAATAATGCCTAAGGCCTGCTTAAAAGCGGGCCTTTTTTATATAGATAATGGCAATTGGATAAAGAATGTTGTGCCTTTATCCGGAATACTTTCAAACCATATTTTCCCTTTATGCATTTCAACTATTCTTTTTGATATAGATAAACCTAAACCAAATGGTTGTTCGCCATCGGTACCGGCTTTTTTGGCGGGGGTAAACATTTCAAAAATTATATCTTTCTGATCTTCCGGAATACCAATACCATTATCGGCTACCGAGATAAATATATGCTTCTGATCGTGCTTAATGCCTACTTTAATAACTCCGCCCGTGTGACTGAACTTTATAGCGTTTACAATTAAGTTATTGATAACGCGCCATATTTTTTCATGGTTCACTTCGGTTATAATGGGCGTATTATCGCTTTCGAAAATTATTTGCTGTTGTTTGTCATTGGCTTTAAACTGCAATAATTCTACCGAATCATAAATTAGAGCCTTCAGGTCGAGCTTTTGCTTTACGAGCTTTTCATTTTCATCTGCCAGTCCGCTTTTTAGTAATTCATTTATCATCTCCATGGAGTGTAGCCCCGTAGTTTCTATCAGTTTAAGCATGTGTTTGCTATCTTCAGAAAACTCTTCTTCTTCCAGTAATACCGAAGCAAGGCCGGTCATGCCCGATAGCGGGTTCCTAAGGTCATGCGCCATTACGCGCATAATGCGGATGTAATTTTTGTTTACGCGTTCCAGCTCGGATAAGGTATGCTGCAATTGCGAGTTTTGAAGTGTGGTGATACGGGCAGTCTTTCTGGTTTTTTTAAGGTTACGATAAACCAAACCAATAATCACAATAAACAATATTATAATTATGGCTATACCTGCCAGGTATATTTGCCTGAAATTATCCTTTTGCTTTAGTTCTGCCAGGGCCTGTTTTTGTTGTATGGCATTAAGCTCCCGCACAACATCAAGCCGGTACAGATCGGCATTGTTGTTATTGATGGAATCCTTTATCCTGTTATAATTAGCAAGGTAATGATAGGCCCCGGCAGCATCGTTTAACTTGAGTAAATATTCAGAGTATAACTTATTCCACTTAATTAAAGTTTCAGGCGCTGCATCTGGAAAGTGATCAAGCAATAATTTGCTTTTGGCAAAGGCATCGGCAGCTTTGGCCATATCGCCCATCCGCATATATAATTCAGCCAGCTTGGTATACGGTGGTATTCTTGAGCTGGCCTCACTATTCGGAAATGCTATACATTTATCAAGATATTGCTTCGCTACGTCCAGATGGCCTTTCATTAAGTTTAAGCCACCCATATTATCATATACTACAGCCAGGGCATCATTTAAATATTTTTTTTCAATCAGCTTATGCCTGCCTGTTTCATCTATCAGTTTTAAATCTTGTAAATAGTAATCATTGGCGCTATCAAGTAAACCAGCTTTTTGATACGCAAACCCTGTGTTATCAAGGGCACCCTGCTTCATGAAGAATAGTTTCTGGGCGTTTATATTATCATTGCACAGGCCAAGGTGCCTGTAACTACTGGCCCAGTATTTTGCCGCCAGCTGGTAATTTTTTTGTCCGTAATATATTACCCCCATTTTACTATCCAGGTCGCCGTTATCGCAAACACCAAGCGACAAAACCTTTTTACTATCATAATAATAATTAAGGGCCGAAATATATTTAGCACTATTTAAACATGCATCGCCTTTGGTTATTAGTGCATTAAAATATTCGGCGGGGTATTCTTTTATCCTGGTTTCACTTGAAAAAAAAGCTAAGGCGCTATCAGCATAGGTGTTTTTTAGGGCAGCATTATTTATGAAGTTTTCCACCATCATGCAATAGTAAGTGCATATCAAAGGGCTTGATGCATCAATGCGCGGGCGTAAATTTGCCAGCATAAGGCGTGTGCTATCGTTTTTACCTGCGATATACAAACTATCAACAACCTGAAGCTGCCTTTTTATAGCGCCATCAACTTTATTACCTTTTTGGGTGCAGGATGATACAAAAATTGTAATAAAGGCAAAGGTTAAACTAAAAAAACTATTTTTTAAACTTATCCGGGGTGACGGCATGTTTTAACATAGATTAATTAATAGCTAAGATAGTTACATATAACTACCGATAAGAATTTTATTTTTATCTGCAATGTTATTAAATTAATAATGCATAGCAGCGTCATATTTAATTGGTAATTTGCATAAAGGCAAACCATGCTATAATTTTATACAGAATTAAGGACATTCTTCAAGGTATTATTGAATGAGCATAGAAACATATAACCTCTTATCAAAACCCACTTACAAGGCAGCATTTACCGCATCAGCGGCAATTGAAAAGCACTTTGCCTATCAAATTGCAGCCGCTTTTGAACGCGGGGAGAAAAATATCGCTACCGAGCCAAATAAACAGGTGATAGAGGCGATCATTGATACCGCTTTTTGGGCAAGCCTGAGAAAAGAAGAGGGGAGGCCGCCAAAAATTTCGCTGGCATTTCTCCCGCCCGATCAGGCCAGCCAGCCATTAATGTTTGAATATCCGCTGGCATTAACCGCCGATATACTTAATAAGCTTTCGCCCGCTGTTGAACGGCCCGGTATCCACCTGGGTGTATGGCAGCAGGATGGGGAGTTATACATTTGGGGCACAACTCAGGTTATCCCCGGTTTTTGTTTTGTGCTTGAAGTTATTGAGCCCGGTTTACTCGTAATTAAACACCGCAGGCTGGATGGTTTCGGTAAATTTGTGAACGTTGCCGTATTACAGGGCGATCACGTAAAAATAGTTGATGAGCAAAGCTTAAGCCTGCCCGATTGCCCTAAAATGCTCAATACACTGCTCGGCTTTACCAATACCGCATCATGGAACCAGGCCGTTAACCTGCATGTGCAGTTGGCCGTATCCATGCGCGATCATGGTCGCGGCGGTACATTACTTATCGTACCTTCGGATAACGATACCTGGCGAGAATCTATAATCCAACCTATCTCTTACCCTGTTTATCCGGCGTTTAACAGGCTTTCCGTTTTAATGGGGCAACAGGTTAGCCGGCATAATTTAGCCGCCTGGCAGGAAGAATTAAGCGACGAAATTGAATGTGTTGCGGGCCTGACAGCGGTTGATGGTGCCACGATCATAAATGATAAACATGAACTGCTGGCTTTTGGCGCAAAAATAACCCGCTCGCCGGGCCGGGAATCTGTTAAAAAAATAATGCTTACCGAGCCTATTATTGATACCCCCGCTGTAATTATACCACCATCAAGCAATGGCGGTACACGGCATTTTTCGGCAGCACAATTTGTATTCGATCAGCGCGATGCATTTGCGCTGGTGGCCTCGCAGGACGGCAGGTTTACCATTTTCTCATGGTCGCCATGCGATGAAATAGTACTTGCGCACAGGGTTGATACGTTGCTGCTCTGATGCGGCGGGATCACTACACCCTATAAATACCCTACATATCCTATTATTTGCTTGTATTGTATGCCAGGCATAAATACTGATGTACTGTTTTTCCTATATTGGTACTATCTTAAATCATAGCCAGTTTACCAAAATGTATAAAAGCAAGTATCTGAAACTGTTGTTACTGTTCATTTGCATGGGCACATCAGCCTTTGCCAAACCTGTCATATATATTAACCAGGTGGCGTTTAATGCCGATGCCCCAAAATCAGCATTAATTGGCGATGATGTAAAATATACCGGGCGTATCACATTTACGCTTATCAATTCCACAACATCAAAAACTGTTTTCACAGGCACTCTTGGTAGCCAACAGCAGATAAGTGAATGGGCACCGGGTAAGTATTTTTATAAAGCTGACTTCTCAGCTTATCATCAAAGCGGCAAATATAAACTGAGTATCAATATTGGTGGCAAAAAATATACTTCTGATGAGTTTAGCATTGGCAACAATGCTTTGGCTGAGTTAACCATACCATCGGTTATACACTACTACCATCGCCAGCGGGCCAATACCCCTACAGAACTGGCGGTTGACGCGCACCTCAAGCTTTTCGGCAGCGATAAAACTGTTGATATGCGTGGTGGCTGGTGCGATGCATCGGGCGATGTGAGCAAGTATTTTTCGCATTTGGCTTATGCTAACTTTATGTCGCCACAGCAAACGCCACTGGTAACATGGTCAATGATAAATGCTGATGAAGCAATACCAAACTTGCTAAACAGGTTAGGAGTGAAGGACTCCTTAGAAAACGAAGCCTTATGGGGCGCTGATTATATGACCCGCGCGCTATCAGACAGCAGCTATTTTTACATGATAGTTTTTAGCTATTTTAATAAAAACCCTAATGCCCGCAGGGTGGTTGGGCTGCATGCCAACAGTGTTACCACCAACGAATATCAATGCGCTTTCCGCGAAGGGGGTGGCATGGCCATAGCCGCGCTGGCGCGGATATCCCGCTGGAAAAAACATGGCGACTTTACTTCGCAGCAATACCTGGATGGCGCTAAACGTGCTTTTGCCCATCTGCTTATTTATAATACCAAATATGACGACGACGGCAAGGAAAACATTATTGATGACTACTGCGCCTTAATGGCCGCCACCGAGCTTTGGATAACTACCAATGAAAATATTTACCGTGATGAGGCGCGTAAACGAGCTGATAACTTAGCAAAGCGATTAACAAAAGCGGGCTATTTTATTGCTGATGATGGCAGCAGGCCTTACTGGCATGCCTCGGATGCGGGATTACCCATTATCGCGTTGGCAAGATACCTGAAAAAAGAAACCGACCCAATATACCGGACTACCGCTTTACAAACCATTAAAAAGTCGTTGGATTATGAACTGGCTGTAACCGGGGATGTAAGCAATCCTTTTGGTTATGCAAGGCAAACGTTCAGGTATAAAGACAGTATTAAAAACGGTTTTTTTATCCCGCATGAAAACGAAACCGGTTGGTGGTGGCAGGGAGAGAATGCCCGTTTAAGCTCGCTGGCTACTGCAGCCATTGTTGGCGGCAGGCTGGTTTACAATTCGCCAAAGGATATTCGTAAAAAGCAGGCTTTAGCCGCATTCGCCTATAACCAGATCAACTGGATACTGGGCGGCAACCCTTACCAGGTTTGCTTTATGTACAAGTTCGGAAAAACCAATGTGCCTTACATGCATTCCAATTTTGGGCATGGGTCGGAGCGGGGTGGCATATCCAACGGCATAACCGGCAAAGAAGGCAATGGCGATGGCAGCGGAATAGACTATAAAACCGAAGATCAGGGCAACGAATGGCGATGGACAGAACAGTGGATCCCCCATGCCGCATGGTATTTACAGGCAGTAGCCGCCATGGCTGATGAAAAGCAATAAACAAGTTTTTTTCGGCAAATTAGCATCCATTTTGGTGATTTTTTTCGAGGATATATGCTTAAAATTAGCTATATTTAAGCTAATCACATATAAGCCCTCATGGTTATCAACACCCTTATTATCCATATTTTAGTTGTTATTTTTATTGCCACCATTTTCAGATCGGCCTTTGGGTTTGGGGAATCCCTTGTAGCGGTTCCTTTACTTGCCCTGTGGATCCCGCTTAATATTGCCGTTCCGCTTTCTGTACTGGTATCTATAACAATTGCGGGTGTTGTAGTTATACAGGACTGGAAAAAGATCCATTTTCGCAGTGCGGGCGGCCTTATCTTATACACACTTATAGGCATCCCCTTGGGCGTGCTGTTATTGCTATATGTTGATGAACGAATTATAAAAGCTGTTTTGGGAGCCATCATCGTCATATTTTCCATCTATTTATTAATGGGCAAACAACTTAAAGAACTGAAAACGGATAGTACCACATGGCTTTTCGGCTGTGGCCTGTTTGCAGGGATACTTGGCGGGGCATACGGGCTTAACGGGCCGCCACTGGTTATTTATGGGGCCAAAAGGCGCTGGTCGGCCCAGCACTTTAGGGCGACTTTACAAGGCTATTTTTTAGTTGCCAGTATAGTTGGTATGATCGGCTATTGGTTTACAGGCTTGCTTGTTCAGGCTGTTATACATTATTACCTGTTAAGTTTACCGGTACTACTGCCCGCGGTTTTCATTGGCCGTGCCATCAACCATCGTCTGCATGGCGATAAATTTTTCAAATATGTTTATTTTGTTTTATTGGCGATAGGCGCTTTTTTACTGATAAAGGCCTTAATTTGGTAATTATGGCCCTTATAGATTGCATAGTAATTAGCTAACTGTTATAAGCATCCTGGAATGATTTTATATCAATCTTGCTCATTTTCATCATGGCCTGCATAACCTTGCCGGCTTTTGTTTCATCCTTATCCGACAATAACTTTATTAAAAGAGCAGGAGCTACTTGCCATGATAACCCAAACTTATCTTTTAGCCAGCCGCACTGGCTTTTTTCGCCGCCTGCTGATAGCTTTTCCCAGTAATAATCTATTTCGTCCTGGGTATCACAATTTACAAACAGCGATATGGCTTCGTTAAACTTAAAGGCCGGGCCGCCATTCATGGCGTAAAGCTTTTGCCCGTTAAGCTCAAATGTAATTACTAATACGGCACCTTTGGGGCCGGGAGCTGCATCAGTATTACGTGTTATGGTACCAATTTTTGAATCCTTAAAAATAGAGGTGTAAAAATTTACGGCCTCTTCGGCATTATCATCGAACCATAAAAAGGGAGTTATTTTTTGCATGGCTTTCATTGGTTAAGTGTAATACAAATATAGGTTGTTATAATTAATAGCGTACGGTGCGGATAGGACAACCTGGGAGGGGATTCAAGACAAATTAAAACAACAAGCCCGGCACTTTCGTACCGGGCTTGTAACCATAGCCGGTTATTTTTTTGAGGTATTTTAATACGGATCAAACAGTTTTATTAAAAAAGCACACCAGGTAATCCCAGAAGCTTTCTTTACTTACTATTGTTATTTCAAATTGCTCATCAATCAATGCTGAAAATTCTGTTAGTTCACGGCTCATGGTAAAATGATTTGATTATTACAAATTTAAAGCATTTTTATACCAAAAACCAAATTGGTATTTAATATTTTACAATAATGTGCATTATCTGCACATTATTGTAAAATACAT
>Ga0302315_10002389_pt1 | contig 17818 bp, 20 predicted proteins | sample III_Palsa_N3_1_FD_200532 | JGI IMG/M metagenome (GOLD analysis project Ga0302315, IMG submission 200532) | Peat permafrost microbial communities from Stordalen Mire near Abisko, Sweden - III_Palsa_N3_1 | ecosystem: Environmental > Terrestrial > Soil > Palsa > Peat permafrost | place: Sweden... | reverse complement strand
ATACTCGGCTTGCGAGCCGTCACACCAATAGATGCGGTCCGGTTTGGTCAGGGCAGCGATTTCCGCGACCCAGTTGATGAGCTTTTGTTGTTTAACGTAAGTCGGAGCGTTCAGTGTGGGAACGCCACCCATAACGGGCTGATTCATAAAAACTACCTCCAATGCCAATAAAGAATTCTGTCTTGTCCCGGCACGGCAGGATCGTCGTCAGCTGATCTTGAGCGATACGGCGGTCTTGTCGAAGGGCGGTCGAGATGCAACCGCGCAGCCCAATTAATGCAATAATGACATTGAGCTTGTGGGCTTGCTTTTCGTGCATAAGCCGAAAAATAGTGCGCGATTGTACACCCGCATATCGCTATTCTGAGCCAAATAGACCAAAAATTGTAGTAATAATGTCCGACTATTGTAGTAGGCTATTTTATTCATCTTCAGCCCTGTTATATTTTTACGAAATTTATCTTTTATCATCATTGAGCGTATGAAAATAGCGATTCTCGACGACTTCCAGGACAGCGTCCGGCAACTGGATTGCTTCTCATTGTTGGCGCAACACGACGTCAAAGTGTTCAATAATTCCGCCAAGGGGCTGGGTCAATTGGCGATCCGGCTGGCTGATTTCGATGCTTTGGTGTTGATCCGCGAGCGCACCGGTCTCTCCAAGCCTTTATTGGATAAGTTGCCTAAACTTAAACTGATTTCGCAAACCGGCAAGGTCGGCGGTCATGTCGATGTGGCAGCCGCAACGGCAGCCGGTATCGCGATTGCCGAAGGCACCGGTGATCCGACCGCGCCGGCGGAATTGACTTGGGCGCTGATCATGGCGGCCATGCGCAAGATTCCCCAATACGCCGACCACCTCAAACATGGCACATGGCAAATTGCGTCAATGCAAGCCGAGCATAACGGTTTGGGCCGTACGCTAAAAGGCAAGACCTTGGGGATTTGGGGCTATGGCAAGATCGGGCGCCTGATCGCCGGCTATGGCAAGGCATTCGGCATGCGGGTCGTCATTTGGGGACGCGAGGCCAGCAGGGAGATGGCGGAACGCGACGGTTATCACCTGGCCGCATCCAAGGAGGCGTTTTTCAGCGAGGCCGACCTGCTCTCGCTGCATTTGCGTTTGAACGACGCCACACGCGGCATCGTTAGCGCCGCCGACCTGGCCTTGATGAAACCGGATGCATTGATCGTCAACACCAGCCGCGCCGAACTGATTGCGAGCGGCGCGCTACAGGCTGCGCTGGAGCAGGGGCGCCCCGGCTTTGCTGCGCTCGACGTGTTTGAAAGCGAACCGCTGGCGGCTGACTCACCCTTATTGCGTATGGAAAATGTGTTGGCGACACCGCACCTGGGCTATGTCGAAAAAAACAGCTATGAACTTTACTTCCGGGCGGCGTTTGAAAACATCGTGAATTTCGCCAATGGGCAGCCGAGCGGGCTGTTGAATCCGGAGGCTTTGCAGAACGCCAGGAAGTAATTGTTCGATACGCTAGTATGCACCGCAGTTATTGTAGGCGGCCATCCGCCTACAGATATCCTACGATTCCAGTACCGTACGCTGCGCCCCAATGGCGCGTGCCGCCCCTGCACTCCACAAGTGCTTCCAGCCCGGCGGCCACGCTAGTGGTGGCCCGGAATACTCAGGCAAGCCGCTGCGCACTGCAATGATCGGTACGCTGTCCGGTTGCGGGCCATCGTGCAAATCCCAGCTGAGACTGAACGCATAATTGGGTAGCAGCATGTCGCAAGCTTGTGCAAACCAGTCGGTGTGGTCTTCGTCGCGCCCCAGGGCGTGAGCCAGCCCATGCGGATCGAATTGGGCCAGGCAGCTGGCCAGCTCTGCCGGCGTGGCAGTCGGTGCGTCACCCCAGCCGATCACCGGATTGACGTTGTAATCGGCGCCGGAGCCATACCAACCCTCGCGCCAAGGGCGCTGCATCCAGTTGCGTTGGCCGGTAAATAAATGCCATCGCCAATGCAGGCCGGAAGGTTTCGGCCAGCTATATAGGTAAAGCTTCTGGTAGCCGGCGCGATGCAATTCCTTCACCATCGCCATCAGGCGCGCGTGCGGCATGCGGTCCGGTGGCGAGTGGCGGAACATGATCGGTTCGCCATCGGCATGCTGCACTTCATCCGATGATAAATTCAAATCCAGGGTGCGGGCCTCGCTGCCGAAGCGCGCGGAAATCCAGCCGGTCAGCAAATTGACCGCCGTCACGACGCCGTAGCCGCGATAGCGATGGAAGATAACAGTGCCGGGCGCAACGGGTTTCATGGTTGGATGGGCGAGAATCAAACAGACAGGGATTAGAATAGCAAGGATTTGCCGCATGCCAGCGAAAAAAGCCGGCGAAAATAAAAAATAATTTTGACGCGCGAAATGTCATACGCTAGTCACTTTGCGCATTCATTTATGCGAGGGCAGCAATGGTCGAGTTTGAAATCGATGGGCCGGTATGCACGATTACGATGAATCGTCCCGACAAGCGCAATGCGGTCGATGGCCCGATGGCGGATGCGTTGCGGTTGGCATTTACCCGTTTCGAAAGTGACGCGACCTTGCGAGTTGCGGTGTTATGCGGCGCCGGGCCGGTATTTTGCGCCGGCGCCGATCTGCACGCCGTGGGGGATCCGCAACGCCGCAATGAATTGACTGCCGACGGTAGCGGCTTGGGGCCGATGGGGCCGACACGCATGGCCTTGAGCAAACCAATGATCGCGGCGATCAATGGTTTTGCGGTGGCCGGCGGATTGGAATTGGCACTCCTGGCGGATATGCGGATCGCCGGTGAAGACGCGATCTTCGGCGTGTTTTGCCGACGCTGGGGCGTGCCTCTGATCGATGGCGGAACGGTGCGCTTGCCGCGCTTGGTCGGGATGGGTCGCGCACTGGACATGATACTGACCGGGCGGGCAGTCGATGCCGCCGAAGCCTTGCAAATGGGCCTGGTCAACCGAGTGGTAGCCAATGGCACGGCGCTGCAGATCGCAAAGGAGCTGGCGCATCAAATCGCTGGCTTTCCACAGAATTGCATGCTGGCCGATCGTGAATCGACATATCGGCAATGGGATTTGCCACTGGGCGAAGCTTTGCGCCAGGAAGGTGAGCGCGGCTACCGTATCGTTTTCGAAGAAGGCGTCGCCGGCGCGGCGCGGTTCAGCGGCGGTGCCGGCCGGCATGGAGAATCAGATTCTTGATCCTGGGCCAGTCCACTACAATATGATGGCTGCGCAAATCCCGGTTTTTGGTAACATTATGCAATATATGCATGGCGCGATGCGCACAAGGCATTGGCTTTGCTGCACTGCGTTGGCCTACGATTCGACGTTCGTTACAAAATCGTGACAATAGTGTGTGGCTTTTTCTCCACCTATTGCCTCTCGTTATGCCTTTGGTGGGTGATAATACCAATTCAATTGCCAGGGCATTATAAATAGTGCCGTCCGGCAATGATTACACAAAATGGCAGCAAACAATAGCAGCGGATGATAGCTGCAAATGATGGTAGAGACCACTTAGCAGCAGACTGATGAGGATAGTTCGTGATAACCGCTGACGATTACATTTTGGGAAATGGCGCGCTCCATGATCGCTTTCGCGTAACGACCGAAATCCTGGGCGCCTTGGTCTCCAGCGCTCCGCGCCCGGTTAGCATGGCGCAGCTGCAAAGCTATACCGGACGCCCGGCCAAGGAACTGGCAAAGTTGTGCAGCGCTTTATGGCGCTCCATGCTGACCCAGCCGGACGCCAATGTGCGCGGCAGCTGGACGCTGGCATGCGCGCCCAGCACCGTCACGCTGGAAGACGTGTTTCGCTGCGTGATCGCCAACCAGCCGCAAGTGACCAAGCCGGCTATCGTCACCTCCGCCGAGAACGATCAGCGGCACCACGACATCGATTTGCTGGTCATGCAGGCGACCATGGCAATCAATCAAAGCGTGTTCAAGCATTTGCGTCAATTTTCGCTGGATCGATTGAAGGTCAGCGCCGCTGCCAAGCCGCCGCTCACCAGACACGAACAACGTAGCATGCACTATGACAATGTGCATGACTTCGAAGTCAATCCCTGGCTCATCTAACCTTCTTTCCCTGTCTCTTCCATGACTCTGCGCGTTATCGCCTCTGGCGGCACCTTCGACAAACATTATGATGAATTGGCCGGCAAGCTGACTTTCGGCCCCGGACATTTGACCGAAGTGATCCGCCGGGCGCGTGTCACCGTAGCGATTGCGCTGGAAGAGCTGCCGTTTCTCGACTCGCTCGACATGAAAGATGTCGACCGGCAACGCATCTTGAATGCAGCCACGCAAGCGCAGGAATCCGGCATCATCGTCACCCACGGCACCGACACCATGCGCGAAACCGCCGAGATGTTGGGCAATGCCAAATTGGACAAGACCATTATCCTGACCGGTGCGATGATCCCCTACGTGATCGCCAATTCCGACGCCTTGTTCAATTTCGGCTTTGCCTGTGCGGCAGCACAATTCCTGCCAGCGGGCGTGTATGTAGCGATGAATGGCCAGGTATTTAGCTGGGACAAGGTTGAAAAAAATCGCACAGCCGGGGTTTTTCAAGAGCGGTGACCGCCTTTGATCGCCGGAACTTTCCTTCCGGCAATGAGTTGAATCCAGGAATTGGTGCATTAGGCGGCACATGAGTTGCAGTATTTTTTGCAACTGAATGTAAAAGTTATGCCGTATGCAAGTTGTAACCATTAAGGTTACCTCTTACTTTCCCACAATATTTCAACGATGTCGTCGCTTTACCCTAGCCGAGCGATCTCTGTAGTAGTGGCTTGTGTGCTGTTGCTTGCCCTCGCGGCATGCGGCGGCTCGATTGCGTCTGCCGACACCGAGTCGACGCCAAGTTTGGTCAGCGCCAAGGACAGTTCCACTCCGCGCCTAACCGGCGACACGGCGATCGACGGCCTTAACTGGATCAATTTTCGTCGCCGGCAAGTGGGTGTGCAGACATTGATGAACAACTTCAGGTTGGATGCAGCGGCCCAGGGGCAATCCAATTATTTGCAAATCAATAAGGTTGTCACCCATGTTCAATCCGTCGGCTATCCCGGCTTTACCGGAGTGACGCTGGCCGACCGCTTGAGCGCAGCCGGTTTCGGCTTCAGCCAGACCGGGCATGCGTTCGGTGAAGTGATTGCCGCCACCGGTACCAACTCAGGATTTAACGCCGCCGATGAATTGATTACTGCGATCTATCATCGTTTCGTCATCCTGGAGCCGATGTCGAAGGAGGTCGGTGCTGCTGCCGATGAAGCCGCCGGCGGCAGCACTTATTTCACTGCCGATGTCGCCGCCGACGGCTTGAATCAAGGCTTGGGAAGTGGAAACTTCGTTACCTACCCTGTCGCTAGCCAAGAGTTAGTGCCCACTTTTTTCAACAATGACGGAGAAACGCCGAACCCGGTGCCCAGTCGGCATCAGGTCGGCTTTCCGATCAGTATCCATGCCGATCTGGTTTCAACCATCAGCGTGCAGCGTTTTACCGTGCAGCCACGTGGCGGTTCGCCATTGCCGGTCCAATTGATGACCAATGCCAGCGACCCCAACACGCCTGTGTCTGCTGCCGCGATTATCCCGCTCGAGGTGCTGGCCACGGCCACCACCTACGACGTTGAATTTGCCGGCAGCGTGGATGGGACTGCGGTAAATCGCTCCTGGGCTTTCACTACCCAGTAACTCACCATCGGCTGGCAAATTTGCCGCTGGGAATCTACTATTCAGTATCCCAGTTGACATCACCCGATCCAAGCCGGCTTACCTGGCGATGCTGCGGATTGCCGTGAATGTCGATATCGCCGCTGCCGCGCACGTCGACGATCGCCGATTGTTTAGCAAACACATTGGAATCGCCGGAGCCCATCATGTCGATCTTGATCGCATCGGCCAGCATCTTTTCCGCTCCCAAGTCACCCGAACCCATCATATGCGCGGTCAGCGACTTGCTTTGGCCCGAGGTAGTAATACTGCCCGAACCCATCATGCTCAGATCGAGATCACTACTGTTGCCGAGCGCCAGATCGAGATCGCCGCTGCCGAGCACGCTGGCATTGACATGCTGATATTCGCCGTTGAAGCGGACGTCGCCGGAGCCGTGCATGGCGAGCGTCAGCTTGTCGCCATTAAATCCGCTGACGACGCTGTCGCCGCTGCCGAGAACCGACAATTTTTGCAATGCCGGCAGGGTCAGCTCCACGTGTAGCGGACGATGCAGATGAAAAATGGAGTCCTTGACGTCGATCAACAAGGTGTTGCCATCCTGCACAGTTTTAATGCGCGACAACAAGCCTTCTTCAGAAGTCACGATTAGACTGGGATTCGCCCCTTGCTTCAATATCAGGTCGATCGGGCCGTTCAAGTCGATTGCCACCACGTCGGCGCCGACCTTGCGCACTTCGCTTTTCATCGCATGGCTGATATGGTTGTCGTTGCCGCTGTAGCTGCCACCGGAGTCCTGGGCGCGCAATATGCCGAACGAAGTTCCCACCAGCAAGACGGCCAGTACCACCATGGCAAAGCCGATTTTCAGTAATGTTTGCATCGTATGCTCCTTCAATTAAGGTCGTGACTTCGGGTCTATAGGTCAGGTGATCAGGCATTTTTCAAGACGGCGAATTCCATTTGCACGAGTCGTGAAATACCGACAAATGTATATCTGCTGACCACCAGGCACAGCAGGAAAGCCAGGATACCGGCCAAGATCAAGCCGATGCCGATCGATGTCCGCAACGGGCGCGATGCGTTGAAGTCGTCCGGACCAAAGAAAACATTGCGACCGCTCTCGGGGTGATGAATGTGGATGCCCGGAATATCGAGATGCAGGTTGCGGTCGTCGATAAAATCATCGCCGTCGTCAGTAATGCGAATTTTGCTGGAGCCATCGGTAATACGAACGCCGTTGGGCTCGATGGTAACCAGTGCTTTTCCATCCGCGCTTGAGCCGGTTCTCGCAACGGCGGTCGCAGACGGTGCTGTCGATGCCGATGAAGCGGCGGATGCGCTGGCCGATGCGCTGGCCGATGCCGCCGCAGGAGGCGTTGCCGCGAGCTTGGCATCCTTCTTGATATCCACGATGGCCTGCCCATTGTTGTCGTCGGACTTGGCATCGACATGCATCTGATGAAACGAGACCGCTTCGTAAGGGGGATCCAGGGAAATTTCATTGACGCCGGCTAAGCTGGCCGCAGTCACCATGATGCCGCCAGCGTAGCAAGCGATCGCGATGACATAAGAAGCGAATAATAGTGCGGAGTAGACCATCGCCGGCACCAGCAAAAACAAATTGAATATCATCAAGCCAACAAAGGAAAAGAACACGCGCGCAAAATTGGCTGGCGCTTTGACGGGTATGTTGTCTTCTTTCGGGAAGGTCTTGAATGGCATATTGGCGCGGCGCTCGGCCGCGACTTTTTGCGGATCGCCCAAGTTCTCGATGATGTCGTCTTCGCTTTGCCCTGCAGCACTGGCGTCCCTGATGCGGCGTTCATACTCCGCCACGGTCGCGGCGATCACGTCCGGCGGCAAGTCCGACAGTGCCTGCCTGAGTGCATCGATATATTCGAACCTGGTCATGTGGATTCTCCTCAACTATTTTTCTTGGCCGAAATAAGTGATTCGGTATGGTCACTTTAGGTGCAAATGAAAATGGAAGCCATCGGAATGCGACAGACTGCAAAATTGGGGTAGCAGGCTACAAAAAGAGGGAATTGACCTTCAAAATGGCGCTAGAGGTCAATATTATCGGTCGTAATGCGAGCGATTTGATGAAAACGGTGCTGATGTGGAGGCAGATCGGAAGGAACTACGAAGCGTGCAACTTGCAGCTGGGTGAAGGGGGGTGAGTATTGAAATTCTGTTAAGCAGACCCGCAGTGCTGGCTACGCTAGCGCAGCATGCGGGGTTGGTGCGAAGGATGAGACAAAGTAGCTGATCAAGTAGTGCATGTGACGCCTACCGCCCGCATTAGCCGGCAACATGTTGATTCACCATGCTGATTTTCTCGGTGCTGCTCAAGCGTTTGCCGATCACCACTACCGTTGGCAATGCAGTGACCGTCGTAGCGTTGGCGCTGGCGTCATGGCCGGGCAGCACGAATGCGCTTTGCAGGACAATCGTGGTTACCGCAGCGGCGCAAAATGCACCAATGGCAAGCAGTGTTACGCTCTCAATATTGCGAATGATGTTCATGATAGGACCTCTTGAATATGACGTGAGTGAATAAAAATTTGCAGCTCGATTTGCTCAATCAACCTGCGCGGCCGGTTGTCGTTGTGTGTTCCACGACCATCGCCTTCGCATTGATGTCTTGCACTTCCTTCAGCAACGCCGCCTTCTCAACTGCATTCAAGCGTTTGGCGCTGACGGTGACGGTGGGAAGTTCCACCATCGCGACGCTGTCGTCGCCGGTACGCACCAGGTTGCTACTGTGCAGAGCGAAACTAAGGAGTGCCGAAGCGCAAAATACACCGATCGACATCAGAGTGGTGCCCTCAACGATACGGATGCTGTTCATTTGATTTCCTTCCAGTGATGAGTTTGTGTATGGTCACTGTAGGCAAACGTAAAGCAATGCGCCAATCGATTGCGACAAACTGCCGGTTTGGTGGGGTAGACGGCAGAATTGCCGGAGCAAACCGGATTGGAAGCGCGAAGATTGTTACCGGGAAATAAAAGGCGTCGAAATTCGTTCAAATGGCAGGAATTTCTGCTGCCTGGGGATATTTATTGACGTATGCATTCGGTGTCGCCGCTGCAACTGCCGACTTCCTTCCAGCCTTTGTCACGCATGCAAACCTGCCAGTTTGGCGGCCCGTCTTTTGAATTGACCGCGACGCGGCACGCGGCGGCGGCGCGATCGAAATCCTCCGGTGCCCCTGCTTGCCGTTGGTAGAATTTATAGGAGGGCCCGGACGAGCAGGCGGATAGCAGTAAAGACAAGCTGTATGCGGCGAGTTGAAGCGCCGCCTTGCGGATCAGAGTCTTTTTTCCAAAATGTATGTTCATTGTTTGCATGTTATCGGTGCAGAAGCTTGAGAGTAGCCGCAAAGCCTCGCACACATCCGCTCATTTCTTCACTGAAAACCCAGGCTGACTTCTCGCACAGTATGGCTTGTCACAAATGACCTTATCGGTTATTTTGGAATTGACCCTGGTGCTCTCGCTCACTATCCACATCCATTGATCGCCCCGCTTTTCAAAAACATCAAACCAGACGTAGGTGCCGTGAATGACCTTGCCCTTGTAAAGGGTGGTTTGTTCATTGGTCCCCTGCACAAAACCGGTGGAGCCAAATATGCGCACGAAGAACGGAGGGAACTTCATCGCGGTGACGGTCGCTTCGGTTGATTGAATGCCGGCGATCAAATCCGCTTTCGTTCCTCTGCCACCTGTGGTGGAGTCAAAACTATAAAAATCGTCCGCGCACATTGGCTCGATGATCTTGGTATCGTTTGTGACGACCGCCTCGGCAAGATTTTTTTCGAATTTTGCCAGCGTTTCTTCATCGGTTTCCGCATTCGCTGCAGTCGCAGCGATACTGGCAACCAAGCCTATCAATGCAGTAAGAGCAGATATTCTCATCATCTTCGCCTCCTATTATCGCCGTGAAACCGGTGCTCGCATTGGGAGATCCTCAGGACTTTCAAATGTGGCTTGCCTGTAACCGGAACATGCCCGACACCACCGCTGACATCCTGAATGGGATCTTGAAGAAGATACGCAAGGACGGAACAATGGATAGGATATTGCTCAATTACGAGTGATATGGGATCGCGCGAAGGCAGTTCACCCTGATCTACTTTTACATTAAGGCGCCAGTAATTGATTGTAATGGGTATTACCCACTATTGACGAAATATTGCGATTGGCGCCGGCTGTGCCGGCGTTGCCGGCGGGATCGGCTGTAAAGGAATTTCCGGTTCCACCGGCTGCTGCGCAGGAATTTCAGGCTGTGCCGGTGGATGTGGCAATATTTCCGGCTGTGCCGGCGTTTCCGCGTATTGTGATGATTCGATTTGCATTTTTATGCCTGCATCGCCGATTGAAACAGTTAAATTAAAAACCATTGCAAGAATTTGGTGCTGGTACATTTTCCGGCCGCCAGCTCCGGTAGTTTTGCGTGCTCCATATCCGGCATGCGTTGGAGGTTCTCCCGGCGAAACTGCAGCAATACAATTTCGCCCCAAAAGCATGCTGAGGAAAACTCTCAACTAGCTTTAATCTATCCGGCTTTATCAAACCGGATAATGAAGATGGACGCACTTTAGCGGTTCATACCAGGTAATTCTGTGCGCTATTTAACACAAGATGCGTTGCCGATTTTCCGCAGGCTGAAACTTCATTAATTAACGCCCTGCTTCACACGCTGCGGCATGTTGGCGCATGATCTGCTCATACCCGCGCAGCGGCTTGGCTGCGAGCGGAGCAGGCACGGGGATTGCGGCTGCCGGAATGGCAGATGCCTCGGCTTCACGCGTTTCCGCAGTCAGCTCTTCATCGGTGTCGACATACACGGAGTCAAATTGTTCGGTAAGCGTATCCATGGTTCAGTCCTTTTGAACGTAGCGTAGAGGCGCTTAATTTAAAACCAGGAACAGCAGCCGTCTGTGCGATAACGCACCTGCGTACAGCCAATATTGTCGGCAGATCAGGCTGCACTACGAGCGGCGACATCACCGTTGAATGCGGTCATCAGGACTGACTTCACCTTTGTATTTACAGCAGATCAGCTGGCGATGGCCAATGCGCAATTGCAACTGCTCACCGACAGGCGCGCTATTTTCGGGCCAACTGCCTTACCGAGCCGCCAAAATTTTGATGTATTTAGTCAACTCAGGTGCCGCTAATTTGGCCCACTGAGCGGGCCACAAATGGTCGTCGTTAAAACCTAACAGCGAAATCGTGTTCATGGGCGAGGTTAGCCCACACTACTTGGTGTCGTCGTCTCTCGTCCCTGCACCTGGGAGCAGGGGGAAGAAGGGAAACTGCTTCAATAGCGAAACTGCTTGATCTGCAAAGAGACGTTGCGAATCATGCAGCGCCTTCTCGAAAATAGCCGCCGGCAACAGCCCTTCGAATGTCTCTGAATCAATACGCCCGTCTTTAAGTTGCACCTTCCTTGACTTGAATTGCGTTTGCTCATCAGAGGAAATATGCATTTCGTGGTGAGAATAGGTAAAACTGAAAAATGGATTGAGTGACCCAATCGGGTCATTACGCTCCACCTTCTTGTCTGCAGCGGATACCTCTGATTGCGCGGTTTTTACGGGAAGAAATTTCATCATCTACCTCGCGAAATTTATAGCCAGGTAGATATTTTACGACAGGTTGGAATTTGGTGCGAAAGACAAAACCATTCGATACAGAAGCTAGTGAGTCGCCGCAAAGCCAATAGACATGCGCTGTTTCATATGGAACGTCGAAATTGTGTCCTTACCTGTGTACTAAAAGCGAAAAGTGACCCTAGTTATCCATCGGTGGTTCGAAATTTTAATCACGACGTTGAATGCCGCAAGGTGATTTGCTCAAGGCGACCGCAAGAACAATGGTCAAGTGCCACAAACTTCTATGCTTTCTTCACACCCAATATGGCAAGTATTCGGCAAATTTATTTCCACTAGTAGTGTCCTTGCGCTTAATGCGTCCGGCGTCGACTGCCTCTGCAATCAAATTGGTTATTTGATTACGCTGTCGTTCGCTGACCTTGAAGCGCGCTCGCAGAGTTGTATTCGTTAGAGTATGGCTAGAATAATATTGTAAGACGGCATGTTGATAGCAGGCTTCGATGCGCTCATTCTGCGACATTTCGGCGAAATTTCGTGGCGCGTATAGGGTGACCTGAAAGGCGTTTTCCAAAGGAGTGAACACCACCGGTGGCATGCCGAATAGTTCCACTGCGGATACCACCTTTTGGAAACCGGTGCCTCGCTCCTCGCAAATACGGTACATGCGGAATTTTGAGGCTAGCAATTCATTGCGTGACTCCGGAGATGTGCCAATCAAGCGGTCGAGCCGCTTACTTGGAAGCAGCGACCCGGGGTTGGTAAAGGTAATCCTGTCGTCGAAAATTTCGATAGTCGGACCGGCGCCAGTGACGCCAAAATCCTGGTGAATTAAAGCATTTGCGATGAGTTCACGTAGGGCAATTTCCGGGTAGACGCTTACTTGTTCTCGCAGCGACTGTTGAATGACTTCAGAATGTGGCAACACCCGTTTGAGATAACCAATCAACCCTTCGAAGCCGACTGCATAGCCCTTATGTCCAACAAGCTCGTCAGTAGTGTCAACTTTATTGCTACCTCGATAACGTATAACGCGAATACGCTTTCGGCTAAGAGTGTCGAATTTTTCCAGTTCGCGAGCGGCTGCAACTCCGCCGAAATTGGTAATGTAATAGCCGTTGCCGTCGAGCACGATTATGTTTTCATCCGCGAGCCAGCGCATTAGCTCGCGGCGGTCATCGGGCAATGGACGCTGCAAGAGCTTGGCAATCGTTCCAAGGTCAAGGCCCTCAAGAACTTCATCGGCCGACATTAGTGAAGTGGCTCGTAGTTCTTCCCAGCGAGGGGCATGACTATTAAGCATAAGTGCCCCTACTTCCGCTCGTGACGCTTTACGGGTAGTCCCACCCGAGCGTATCCAGGCTTCTTCGATTGATTTCCCTCGGCGGTGGACAGGTTTGTTCGCCTGCTCGCAAATAAACACAAATAACAAATTAACGCGCTCATACTCAACGATAGCGTGGTCCAAGATAAGCGGCGGCTCTATTGCATCGCGCCCCAGATTAGTTAGCCGAGCAATAATGTCTTCGACCTCCTCTTGCACAATACCAACGAGCTTAGCTTCGGCATTTGCCACTCCAAAGACAAAATAACCACCATTCGGATTGTTGGCAAAAGCAATCAAGTGCTCGACTAAACGATCCTTGTTGTCAGACAAACTGACCTTCCAGTCCATCTCGTTTATTTCATGCGGAATCGGCTCCCGGGTTGTATTTAGCCAGGATATCGCCTGCGAAATCCAATGCTTGGCCATGTTATTGTAAGTCATTGATTTTTATGAAAAAAAGACATTTGTCGTTTTTCTAGTGTGATAAAGGAGCGCCAAAAATTGACAGATTACAACGGCATACGCCCATAGCCAGCGACAGTATGCACATCTGCATTATCAGTCATTTGGGTACCAAGTATGGCACTTCCAGACAGGCGGCGGGGCATCGCAGTATTGCAAAAATAACATTGCAGCCATAACCGGGCGGGTTTGTCGTCTTCCGTTGTGACTTGAGAGCCCTCCGTTATTTCTTCTCGGTTGGCAGCGCGTCTTCTCCCGTCAGAGATTTATATTCGGAGTGAAGATTTTGAAGGAAGACAGACATCTGATCAATTGTAAAATTGACGGTCCCGCTCAGCGCGCCTTTAATACTCACTTGGGTGCCAAGGGCCGAAACGTTCAAAAATGCATTGAATGTATTAATTTCATTTACGACTTCAGCCACAGTTCGTGCGGCGTTTAGCGACAAACCATCCAACGATATTTGCCCGACACTTTTTGATATCGCGCAAAATCTGCTTATTTCATATTCCATAAATGGGTTACCGATTGGTTGAAGATTCAAACCGTTACGCGCATCGACGAGCGCTCTGTAGAACTCGCTGCTTTGAAGAATTTCCGTCAAAGGCAACGTCGCCTCTCGCTCAAATCGGCGCTTTGCTTCAAGCGCACGATCAGATCGAGTTTGGTGATTAACTATTGCGACCGAAACCGCGATCGCGCCAATTGATCCAATCGCCTGCACCCAACCAGCCCACTCAGATGGGTGTCAGCCGTAATTATTTTGAGCGCGACGACTGCGGCGTCAAACACAAGCAATATGCCAGTAAGCGCGAAAGTCAATTCAACGATTCGAGAGAATTTTTGCACATGCCATCTTTGGTTGGTTGTCGAGCGCACGCGGAACTTTCTAGATGTTATTGCGAAGCTCCGCCGCCATAGGTTGTAGCAAGTCCGTCGTAATACCTCTTCGCGCTCTGACAGAATGCGTCCTTGCCCATTTGTGCGAAGTCGCTTTTGATCTTCCCCACGACCTCTGTTGCCACTTTATCGAGATCCGGCTTTCCAACTAATTTGCCACAACCATCGCTTGTGTAAAGCCGGCCAATATTGGCTTTGAGGCCGCCTCTGAAATTACACATCGCTTCCTGATTACCGGTCAATATTCCTACTCTTGCCATGTTAAGGCAACTCTGCGCACTGGGTTGATCTGCAATAGCCGGGGTACTCGCAGCCGGCGGCGGAATACTTTCTTCGTGTGCGAAAGTTGCTGGCGTGGTAGACACAGGTATTGGTAGATGTGCGGCTTCGACAACTGCAGCTTGTGGAACCGGGGTTTTTCGAGGAGGCATTTTTGGCTTTTGTTCAGTAGCGCCGGCGGATTTCTCGTCAGGTAGTTGGACGGTAAATGAGGTGAAAGATAGGTTGGTGACCCGCTGCGGTTCACCACTTCCAGTGAACGGCTTGTTGATCTCCGCAATGATTTCATCCGATAACCTCGTCTTTCCTTCTGCGTTTAATACTTCAGAAGGCTTCTTGCTTGATAGAAGGAACACCAGTCGACTGCGAACTTGCGCTATATGTTTATCAATTAAGTCAGCCTGTGCCTGGTCGGGTACCTGGATAGTGAATGCGGTTTGTAGAAACGCTTCGCCGTCTTCCGACTTCAGATTGACAGTGAACGGCTCCATCGAAATTGACACTTCCATCGCCGCGGGAGCGCGCGACGTATCCGCTACGGGCATCCCCGCACTTGAGCAATCTTTTTGTTGTGTTTGCGTCCAAACCTTGTAATTCTCTTCATCGTTCGCCTGAAGAAACGCGGCCGAAACCACGCCGGCTTGAACGCACCTATCTATTGCGGTGCCGCTCCGCTTTACAGTCGAATACTGATTGACCGCATCGGAAGCAACTTTTGCATATATCCCATCAAGTGCGGGTGGTGAATCCGTCTCTGCGCTTTGGTTTGGTGAAGCAAATTGACGTGTTAACTTTTCCAATGATTCGCGAATTTCGGCCTTCTTCGACTCAATAGCATAGCCGAGGGCAAATGAACTCCCCGCGAAAATGATGGCAAGCATAAGGCCAAGCCATACACGATTCTTCGCGCCGTATTGTTTGCGTTTGTACAAATAAGCGGGGTAAGCAATTATCCATATAAGGGCGATTGCAAAGAACCAGCTGGTCGGACTAGTGGTCCCCCGTTCTCTGTCACTTGTCATTCCCAGCGCTTTGGCTTCCATTGCAGCAGCAATCGCGGTTCCCAATACGGTGGAGATCGACACCAATCCAAGCGAGTCACCAGGTGACTGAAGCAGATTCATATTTGCTACCCAAAACCAAATAAGCATGGTGCCAACCACAGGAATCGCGAGCAAAAATATCTCGTGATTGGCAACGGTGCCTGAGGCTGGTATTGCCCCTGGGGCGGCTGGCCGGTCACTAACTGGTGCTCCGCATCCAGGGCAGGCGACTGCCTCGGTGCTTATTTCTTTACCGCATTCCCTGCAATTGATTAAAGCCATCGCGCCACCTTGCCGGCATCTGGACGTGCCGATACGTCATTGCATTAGCGGCAACCATTAAGCCATAGCCAAGAGAATTTGTCCTCTTTTTTGTTCTGGCCAGAACTCTATGGCAGTGGTGTGGAAACGCGATATCGCGTAAAACGCAATCTAGATCGGCTGTTGCGTCTACCCGTCGTCACCTTTGGGTTGTAGGGCCTGCTACTTTCCGATACAAAACCGGCTAAATATGACCCCCAACAAATCATCGGAAGTAAATTCCCCTGTGATGCTATTCAGGCGTTCCTGAGTCAGGCGCAACTCCTCGGCAAACAGGTCGAGCGATTGGTCGTCATGGGCAGCGAGCTGCGCGGCGTTTTCCAGGTGCAGATTGGCGGCTTTCAGTGCGATCAGGTGGCGTTCGCGGGCCAGGTAGAGCGATTCGCCGGTTTGCTGCCAGCCGACTACGCGCAGCAATTCGCTGCGTAGCAAGTCGATGCCGATGTGATCGGTGGCCGACAGGTAGACGTGGGTGGCGTCGCTCATCTGGTCGACTGCCGGTTTGTGGCCCGATAAATCGATCTTGTTCCAGACCCGCATGACGGGAACGTCGGGCGGGAAGCGGGCGACGATTTGTTCGTCCTCCAGTGTCGGCCCGCGGCTGGCGTCGAGGATGTGCAGGATGACGTCGGCTCCTTCCACCGCCGTCCAGGTGCGGGCGATGCCGATGCGTTCGACCTCGTCGCCGGCTTCTTCCGCTTCGCGGATGCCGGCGGTGTCGATCACGTTAACCGGGATGCCTTCGATCTGGATGGTTTCGGTTACCTTGTCGCGCGTGGTGCCGGCAATCGGCGTGACGATCGCTACATCCGACCCGGCTAGCGCATTGAGCAGCGACGACTTGCCGACGTTCGGCTGGCCGGCCAGCACGATATTCAAACCGTCGCGCAGCATCGCGCCCTGCGCGGCCTGGTTGAACACATTGTCGAGACCATTGCGGATGCGGACCAATTGGCCGCGCGCGTCCGATTTTTCGAGGAAGTCGATTTCCTCTTCCGGGAAATCGAGGGTTGCTTCCACCAGCATGCGCAAATGCACGACTTGGTCAACCAATTCCTTGATCGCTTCCGAGAACTTGCCGGACAGCGATTGCGAGGCCGATTTGGCGGCAGCTTCGGTGGAGGCGTCGATCAAATCGGCGACCGCTTCGGCTTGCGCCAGGTCGAGCTTGTCGTTCAGGAAGGCGCGATGGGTGAATTCGCCGGGCTGCGCCAGCCGCAAGCCGATTTCCTGCCCGGCTTCCAGGCAGCGCGCCAGCAGCATTTGCAAGACCACGGGGCCGCCGTGTCCTTGCAATTCCAGCACGTCTTCGCCGGTGTAGGAATGCGGGGCCTTGAAATAGATTGCCAAGCCCTGGTCGATCATGCCGCCATCGGCATTGATGAAGCTGGTGTAGGTTGCGTGGCGGGCCGCTAAAACGGCATCGGCCGGCAGGCTGCACAATGCATGGATCAGGGTGGATACGGAGCGCCCCGAAAGGCGAACCACGCCGATGCCGCCGCGCCCGGGGGCGGTGGCAATGGCTGCGATAGGAGAAGAGTCGAAGTGCATAAACCGAATAAGTAAGGAGCTATGCCTATTATGGCTCCTTACTGGTCGAATTTGGTGCAGCGGGAGGATTTGTGGCGATTATGCGTCACATGTTTTTCAATGTGGCCGCTAATATCTAATAACGTCATGCTCCCCTCTCCCGCTTGCGCGAGAGGGGCGGGGGAGAGGGTGTTCGCAAAGGAAAAGGTTTCTCAATCGCTCCGCTTGATTAAACATTGCATGCATAGCATAAAAGAAATTTCGCTAAGCACCCCCTCTCCCCCAACCCCTCTCCCGCGAGCGGGCGAGGGGAGTTAAGTTCAAGCACTTACCACATGATTACGCGTTGATCCGGCGCCAAATACATGGCGTCGCCTTCTTTCACGCCGAACGCCTTGTAGAAGCCCGGTTGATTCTTCACGGTGCCGTTGGCACGGAACTCAGGCGGGGAATGCGGATCGGCCTTGATCAGGACCACAGCCATATTGTCGCGCACCTTGCCACGCCAGACTTGGCCGAAGCCGAGGTAGAAGCGCTGCTCGCCGGTCAACCCGTCGATGACCGGCGCTTCCTTGCCACCGAGCGAGATTTTGTAGGCCTTGTAGGCGATTGCCAAACCGGAGTTGTCGGCAATGTTTTCGCCCAGGGTC
>Ga0302315_10002386_pt1 | contig 17829 bp, 16 predicted proteins | sample III_Palsa_N3_1_FD_200532 | JGI IMG/M metagenome (GOLD analysis project Ga0302315, IMG submission 200532) | Peat permafrost microbial communities from Stordalen Mire near Abisko, Sweden - III_Palsa_N3_1 | ecosystem: Environmental > Terrestrial > Soil > Palsa > Peat permafrost | place: Sweden... | reverse complement strand
GCCGAGGTTAGTATCGGCAAATAATACGCATAGCTCATCCTGGTGCCAAAAGTTGCCGAAAAGCATTTGAGGGTCGGGCTGGATGCTTTGGATCTGCATCCATTTGTTGGCGCTGTGAAGGGTGAAGAGGTTGTTTTTGATGGGTTCTTCTTCGTGGTGGGTTTGTGTTGGTTTGGGCTGTTGGGTTCGGACGAAGTCGGGGTGTATGGGGGTGTTGTACATAGTTGTTAGGATAAGCCCCCTCTAAATCTCCCCGGTTGGGGAGACTATATAATGGGGAGGAATAGTTTACATACAAATTTCGGGGTTTGGATTGATTAAAGTGCTGACAGTGTTTTGTCAGCACTTGGTGAAGAGAATTGTCTCAGGGATGTTTCCCGCGTCTTTTATTGTGCCTGATAATCAGGGGTTGTTATGTTTCAGGGGTGAAACAGTACGTTTTTGCTTTTAGATTGATTAACAATAAGTTAAGTGTTCGGGTTTGTTTCGGTGGTTTGATGGTGTTCGGGTTATGTTTCGGTGGTGTTTCGGTGTGTATTGGTGGTATTTCGGTATGGTTTGGGGTGTAATAGTGAGGTTTATTTAATGAGGGTGTCTCGTTATGAAACACTGGCGTACGTTCCCTAAACCCGATAGAAGCGGATACCGGCCTCGCGACTAAGGCCTACAGGTGTATGAGCGGATAGCGGGACTATCGGTTGTTACTTGCAGTAGCTTTGGTTTTCAAATAAATTCGAAATCGAACATTCGAAATTCGAAATAAAAAGGGACTACCCCTCCCCCAACAACCACCCCTTAAACTCCCCAAACCCCTTCCCCAACAACACGGACTGCTTCGGCTTATCCTCCAAATCCTGAACTTGTTGCGGAATAACGATCTTCTCCGCAATATTATCCGGGAAAACATCAGGGAATTTGCAGGGGTGCGCGGTAGATAAGAATATGCCTGTCGCCTCGCTATCGGGATGTGTTTTTTGCCAGTCTTTTAGTGCCTGCCAGGCAATAGCTGTATGCGGACAAGCCACATAATTATACCCGGCATCTACCTTTTTAATGGCAGCCAAAGTTTCGGCATCATTAAAACTATAGCCGGTGATGAGTTTTTTTAGCTGGGAGAGATCATCTTTAAACATATCGGCAATACGCACCCAATTGCTGGGGTTGCCTACATCCATCGCGTTTGAGAGGGTGGCTACCGATGGTTTAGGCTGATAAACGCCTGTTTTTAAAAATTCGGGCACGGTATCATTAGCATTTGTGGCGGCTATGAACTGCTCAACTGGTAGGCCCATTTTCCAGGCTAGTAAACCGGCGCCTATGTTGCCAAAATTTCCACTGGGGACAGAGAACACCACTTTGCTTTTACCTTCCCTTAATAGCTGGGCATAGGCATTAAAATAATAAAACGTTTGCGGTATCAGCCGGGCGATGTTGATGGAATTGGCCGATGTTAATCTGAACTTCTTATTAAGCTCTTTATCCGTAAATGCTTGTTTAACCAAAGCCTGGCAATCATCAAAGGTGCCATCGATGGCTAATGCACGGATATTTTGTCCGTTGGTGGTCAATTGCAGCTCCTGTATATCGCTTACTTTTCCTTTGGGGTATAATATGGTTACGCGGGTATTGGGTACGCCTAAAAAGCCTAAAGCCACTGCGCCGCCTGTGTCGCCGGAGGTTGCTACCAGTACATCCAGTTGTTTTTCGCCTTCCTCTAAAAAATAGCTCATTACCCGGCTCATAAACCGCGCGCCGAAATCTTTAAAAGCTAACGACGGGCCGTGGAAAAGTTCCAGCACATAAACGTTGTCCTCCAGCTTCACTATTGGCGCGTAAAAGTTAATGGCATCATAAATAATGGCCTTCAGATCATCCGCCGGAATATCATCGCCCAACAAATTCTGCGCCACATGAAAGGCAATTTCGGGCAGCGAATATTCATCCAGGTGGTTCAGAAATTTATCATCCAAACGCGGGATATGCACAGGCATATAAAGCCCTTTGTCCTGTGGCATGCTGTTAAAAACCGCTTCTTTAAAAGATACGGTATTGGATGGATCGTTAGTACTGTATAGTTTCATTTAGCCCCCTCTAAATCTCCCCCGGTAGGGGAGACTTTTTTATATTTTTAATTTTTTAAAGCCCTCCCTACCGGGGAGGGTTTGGGTGGGGCTTATATCACCCTCGGCCCGGCATCATTAATGGTCGACACATAAATATTCGACCCGATTTTAATTGATGTTAAATGTTGCTGTAATTTTTGGGTAATGCGCCTGGCTGTATCTTCATCGCGCGTAAACGCAAAAACCGATGGCCCGGAGCCTGATATGCCAAAACTCACCGCGCCCAGGCCCATGGCCATTTCGCGCATTTTATAAAAGTCGGGTATCAGCATGCTGCGTACCGGCTCCACCAAAATGTCCTGCATGCTGCGGCCTATCAGGTCAATATCCTGCATAAACAGGCCGCTTACCAGCCCGGCGATATTGCCCCACTGCGTAACGGCATCTTTCATCAGTATTTTATTGCGGATGATCTGCCTGGCCTCGCGGGTGGGCACATCCACATCAGGGAAAACGATGGCGCAATACAATCCTGCCGGATGCGGTAAACGCACTACATCAAGCGGCTCGTAACTGCGGATCAAAACAAAGCCGCCTAACAAGGCGGGCGCCACATTATCGGCGTGGCCATGCCCGCAGGCCATCTCCTCACCCTTCATGGCAAAGGGCAATAATTTAGCAGGATCAGCATCATCGCCCAACAAGGTTTTAATAGCGAACAAACCCGCAACTGTACTGGCCGAGCTGGAGCCCAGCCCGCTGCCGATAGGCATTTTTTTATGCAGCTCGATATCAAGGCCAATGTCTAATCTGTCAACACTTTTTAGATAATGCTGCACACTCACGCTCACGGTATTTTTAGCCGGGTCGAGTGGTAAACGCCCGTCATCGCCTGTAATTTTGCTTATGGTAATGCCCGGTTTATCGGTCATACGCATGATCACCTCGTCCCCGGGTTCATTAACCGCGAAACCCAGCACATCAAAACCACATACCACGTTGGCAACGGTAGCCGGAGCAAAAACAGCAACCCCCCGACCCCCTGAAGGGGGAGTAATTATAGTAGGTGCCTTTATTTCTTGTATCTTATTGTCTTCCATATTATTTATACGCTAAGTTTTTAAAGTCTCCCCTACCGGGGGAGATTTAGAGGGGGCTGCTTCCCACATTTATCAGATCAGCAAACACACCGGCGGCAGTTACCTCGGCGCCTGCGCCCGGGCCTTTAACCACCAAGGGGCGCTCTTTATACCTGTCGGTAGTAAATGATATGATATTATCACTGCCCGATAGGGTATAAAACGGGTGGTTCTCATCAACCATTTGCAGGGTGATAGCGGCTTTGCCATCTTCAAGCTTGCCAATGTACCTTAAAACCTTATTGCTTTTTTCTGCTTTGCTTTTCAGGTCGGCAAAAAAGGCATCTTCGCTTTTTAAGGCAGCATAAAAATCATCAACAGAATTAGCATCCAAACAAGCTTTTGGCAGCATGCTCTCTATTTCTACATCGGCTGCTTCTAATGAGTAGCCTGCATCACGTGCCAGTATCAGCATCTTACGCATAAAATCAGTGCCCCGCAAATCATCACGAGGGTCGGGTTCGGTATAGCCTTTTTCCTGCGCTAATTTTACCACATCATGAAAATTGGCATCACCCTTAAAATTATTAAAAATGAAGGATATCGTGCCCGATAATATAGCCTCGATGCGCTGCACCCTGTCGCCACTGTTCATCAGGTCTTTTAAGGTACGGATGATGGGCAAACCTGCGCCAACATTAGTTTCGTAAAAAAAGTCGACACCATGCTGCCTTGCCGTATCCTGAAAAGTGCGGTACTGGCTGTACGATGCCGAGTTACCTATCTTATTACAGGTGACTACCGATATATTCGATTTAAATGCCTCTTCATAAAAATTCACCGGCTTAGGGCTGGCGGTATTATCTATGAATACGCAGTTGGGCAGGTTCATGCTTTTCATGCGGGCAATAAATTCACCCAGATCGGCCTTTTCTTCTGATTGCTGCAATTCATCCTCCCAGTTATCGAGCGATATGCCATCAGCATTAAAAACCATTTTGCGGGTGTTGCTGATGCCTGCAATTTTTACCTGTATGCCATTGTGCTCCTGTAAAAATTCGCTGTGGCCGTTTAATTGCTTAAACAGTGTTTTGCCAATGTTGCCTGTGCCTAAACAAAAGGCATGCAGGGTTTTGGTTAGTTGTATAAAAAAGGCGTCATGCACTGCATTTAAGGCCTTTGCCAGATCTTTTGATGATATGATCACCGAAATATTATACTCTGATGAACCCTGCGCAATCGCCCTCACATTTACACCGTTACGGCCCAGGGCATGAAATAATTTACCCGATACACCCGGCGTTTGCTTCATGTTTTCGCCTACCACAGCCAAAACGGCCAGGTTTTCCTCAATAACCGTCGGCTCCAATTTGCGGGCCAGCAGCTCGAGTTCAAATTCCTGTTCAATTAATGTTTTTGCCCTTTCGGCATCAGCAGGCTGTACAGCAAAGGTAATGCTATGCTCAGATGACGACTGGGTGATGAGTATGATGTTGATCTGCTCACGTGCCAATAGCGAAAATAAACGCCCGCTGAAACCTGATTTACCCACCATACCACTACCCTCTAAATTTAGGATGCTGATATTATTGATGGATGATATGCCTTTTATGGGCAGATTGGATGCCTTACAATCATGGCGGATAACCGTTCCCTCAAAATCAGGCTCGAAAGTATTTTTTATAACGATAGGTATCTTTTTCAAAAACGCCGGGATCATGGTTGGCGGATAGATCACCTTGGCGCCGAAATAGGATAATTCCATAGCTTCGGTGTAAGTAAGTTCTGGCAGCGAGAACGCTTTTTTAACCATACGCGGGTCGGCGGTCATCATGCCGTTCACATCTGTCCATATATCAATTTCGCTGGCGTTTAACGCCGAGCCAAATATCGCCGCGGTATAATCGCTGCCGCCCCTGCCTAATGTAGTGATCTGCCCGGCATCATTACCCGCGATAAAACCGGTAACAAATAGCATTTTATCTTTATTCTCCTGATAAAAACCGCGGATCAGCTGCTCGGTCAGTTCTATATTAACTTTGGCCTGGCCAAAAGCGCTGTCGGTTTTTATTAGTTCCGATGCATCAACAAATAAAGCCTCCTTAAAGTATTGCGCGGCAATTTTGCTGATCATCAGTGTTGAGCAGCGCTCGCCATAGCTTAATACCAGGTCGCGGGTTTTGGGGGTAAGCTCACGTAAGGTTAAAACGCCCTGCAGCAATTCCTCTAACTGGTTAAAATGGATCTTTAAACGGGTATAGGCAGGGTTTTGGTGCTGAATATCGAGTAAGGATTTTACCACCTCGAAATGGCGCCTCTCCAGTTCGGCTAATTGCGCGGTAAATTCGTTGCCTTTGGCGGCCTCTTCGGCCATAAAGGCCAGCAGGTTGGTTACGCCGCTCATGGCCGATAACACTACTACAGGTTTTTCGCCTTTTTCATGTTGTAAAATATTTAGTAAAGTTTGGATACTTGCTATTGAACCTACGGAAGTACCGCCAAATTTTAGAATCTTCATATATGCTGTTAAACAAAAACGCCTTCCTCTTTGTGGAGGAAGGCGTTCATTTGGGTTTTTTATGTATTTACACCATACGATTATCTTCCTCCGCGTTTTATCCCGGTGGTAATAATTGTTGTAATAATGGTGCCGTTATTGATCATTTGCTATGCGTGTATTTTTTACACGCCGTAAATTAAGCAGTTAATTTTTGAATAAGCAAGCGTTTGCGTGTTTTTTTCACTATGCGGATACCAATTTTAAGTTTTCTACTTCCTTTTTGAAGAGTAATCATATTTTTATATATAATTACTCATTATGAACCGATTACTCCTGATCACATTATTTTTAGTTTTTACCAAAGCTGCGTTTGCACAAACGGGCAAAGATAGCGTAGTATATAACCTGCCTGTAGTTAACGGAAAATTAACGTACACCGATTCTGTTAAAGTAAAAGGTCATTCCAAAGCTGCGTTAGACACTGCCTTAAAAAAGTGGTTTTTGGGATATTTTAAATATTACCGGCCCGATACCTCGGCAAAAAATAAGGATCCAAAAAGCAGTCTACTGGAGCAGGCTATACTTGAGTTTCGTATGTCCACCTCTTCCCTGGGTTTGGTAAAATATAAATTTTATTTATATATATCGATTAAGGTAGATACCCGTGACAATGCATATAACTATAAGATCTCTGATATATTCTTTTCCCCTGAAAGCGGGACTTTTAGAGCTATCGGTTATTATCAAAGCAGCCCCGACTATTTAATTGATCTGTATAAGCAAAAGCATTTAGGCCTCGGCCCATCGATAAATATGGGTAGGCCTAAAATAAGGGAGTATTTAACAAGAACAAATGATGCTATACAGGCATGCATCGCATCGCTAAATAAAGCCATGACAAATTAATAAGCTGTGTAATTTACTTACTTTTGCGGTTGATAAAATGCAGGGATTAATCACCAAGTCAACCGGAAGCTGGTACCAGGTAAAAACTAATGACGGGCAAAAGATCGATTGCCGCATCAAAGGTAAGTTTCGTACCAAGGGCATCGTTACCACCAACCCTATTGCCGTTGGCGATGTGGTTGATTTTGATATGGAGCCCGAACAGGATACAGGCATCATCACTAACCTGCTGCAGCGTAAAAATTATATCATCCGCAAGTCCATCAACCTGAGCAAACAAGCACAGATCATCGCCGCCAACCTCGATCAGGCATTACTGGTGGTGACACTGGCCTCGCCCCGCACCTCATTAGGCTTTATTGATCGCTTTTTGGTGACTGCCGAGGCCTATGATATCCCGGCATGTTTGGTGTTTAATAAGCTAGACCTTTTTAGCGATGAGGGTTTAGAGATCCTGGCAGATTACAAGGCGGTTTATGAAAAAATAGGCTATCCATGCTACGAAGTATCGGCGCTCGAAGGAACCAATATTGATGCCGTACAGGCGCTGCTAAAAGATAAAGTGACCTTGTTTTCGGGCCATTCAGGCGTAGGTAAATCAAGCCTGATCAACCGATTATTGCCCGATCTGGAACTGCGCACCCACGAAATATCCGACTGGAGCGATAAAGGCATGCACACCACCACCTTTGCCGAGGCTTTTGAATTGCCACAAGGGGGATTTATCATCGATACCCCTGGCATACGAGAGTTGGGCGTTATCGATATAGAAAAACAGGAGCTAAGCCATTTCTTCCCCGAAATGCGCCAACGCATGCACGATTGCCGCTTTAGCAACTGTCGCCACATCAACGAACCTGGCTGCGCTGTATTGCAAGCCCTGGAAGATGGCGAAATAGAACTATCGCGTTATGAAAGCTATCTGAGTATTTATAATGGAAATGATACGAGGGGGTGAGGTTCAGCAGCAGAATTAAGACAGGCAGGAAAAAATCAAAAGATATGTCATTATTAAAACCCGCAGATTTCTAAAGAGGAATAACAGCCTTCAAAAACCCGGATGTCATTTCGAACTTGCAAGAGGCGGGGGCTAAGCAGCGGGCAAGTGAGAAAACTTATACGCTATACAAGGTAAATCATGCGGGGCGTATAAGTTTTCTCCTCGTCGCCCTCCCACACAATCCAGCCCCGCTCGTCGAAATGACATGCTGGGTAAATTTGTCATGGGTATGCTAAAACTAACGCTCCAACGCTTCCTTAAAATCTGCCAGCAGATCTTCAATATCCTCAATGCCTATGGACAGGCGTATCATAGAGTCGGATATACCCATTTCGGCACGTTTCTCAGGGCCAAGCTCGTTAAATATGGTTTGCGCCACAGGGATAGCCAGTGTACGTGTATCGCCCAGGTTACTTGATTTTACTACCAGCTGCAGCTTATTTAAAAAACCGAAGGAATCCACGCTTTTATCCAGTTCGATGCTCATCAGGCTGCCGGGCTTTTTAAATAACTCTGTAGCCAAAGCATGTTGCGGATGGGTTTTTATTCCCGGATAATACACCTTTGTTATCAGCGGGTGACCATTTAAATAATCGGCCAAAGCCTGGGCATTATTACTGGCACGCTCCATGCGCAGGGCTAATGTTTCTGAACCTACCGAAAGCGAATGTGCCGCCTCGGGCGATAATGTGCCGCCCGCGTCCCGCAAACCTTTTTTCCTGATCTGCGTCATGCCCCAGGTTTTAGGGTCGCCTTTTTTAAATACATCGTAAATATTGGGGTAATTCTCAAAGCTGAACAGCCCGGTATCGGTTACGCTGCCGCCCAAAGCGTTGCCATGGCCGCCAATATACTTGGTTAGCGAGTTGATCACATGCGTTGCCTTAACATCAACCGGGGTAAATAAATAGGGCGATGTCATGGTATTATCCACCACATATAATAAGCCTTTTTCCTCGCACAGGTCGCCAATTTTTACCATATCGGCAACCTGGGTGGCGGGGTTGGCAATGGTTTCTAAAAAAACCAGTTTGGTGTTTTCTTTTATCGCTTCGCGGATGTTATCAACCGAAGTAGTATCTACAAAAGTAAAATCGAGCCCAAGCTCCATAAAGGTTTGGAATATGCTGCGCGAGTTACCAAACAGATATGAACTGGCTACAATATGGTCTGTTTTACGGATCAGCGCCATTATGGTGGCCGATATAGCCGCCATGCCTGTTGAAAAAGCGATGGTTGATACCCCTTTTTCCATTTGGGTAACCTTGTTTTCTAAAGCCGAAACAGTAGGGTTTCCCTGCCTTGAATAGGCATATCCTTTGGTCTTATTCTGAAAAACATCCACCAGATCCTGCACGTCATCATAACCATAGGCAACAGATGTATGTATGGGTTTGTGCATAGCGCCGTGTTCCGGGTTGCCCAAACGGTCGGCATGTAGTAATGTGGTGGTAAAGCCTCTTTTAGCAGTCATTATATCCGTATTTACGTAAACGCGATTGAAATTGCGAACTTAGCAGTTTTTAGGCAACAATTAAAAGAATTGGATAGATTGCCTATAAATTCTACATTTTTCGTATAATTAATTATGAGGGCAGTAATACAACGCGTTACACAGGCCAACTGCAGGGTAGGCGGTGAAATTACCGGTAAAATTGATACCGGCTTTTTGGTTTTGCTGGGTATTGAGGATGCCGATACGGACGATGATCTGCATTGGCTGGCCCAAAAGATCTGCGGTCTGCGGGTTTTTGGCGATGAAAACGGTTTAATGAACAAAGCGCTGGCGGATGTTGATGGGAACATATTGCTGATATCGCAATTCACCCTATTCGCGCAGACTAAAAAAGGCAACCGCCCGTCATTTATAAAAGCCGCCAGACCAGATAAGGCGATACCGTTGTATGAGCAAATGATAGCCTCACTGAAAACATTAACCGGTAAAAAAATAGCTACCGGGATATTCGGGGCGGATATGAAGATAAGTTTGACAAATGATGGCCCGGTTACCATTATAATGGATACTAAGGACAAAGACAATCATTAACATAATTTAACAAAAAATCATAAATACTTTATGGAAATTAGTGAAGCCCAGCATCTTGTAGATAGCTGGATAAAAACAACAGGCATCCGATATTTTAACGAACTGACCAATACGGCCATTTTAATGGAAGAAGTTGGCGAAGTGGCCCGCATTATGGCAAGGCAATACGGCGAGCAATCGTTCAAAAAATCAGATACGGAAGTAAACCTTGCCGATGAAATGGCCGATGTGCTTTTTGTGCTGATATGCCTGGCCAACCAAACCGGTATCGACCTGACGGATGCACTGGAGAAGAATATGCAGAAGAAAAGTATTCGCGACGCCGACAGGCACAGGAATAATGAGAAACTAAAACCCTAAAATATGAAAAGGCTGATTTTTGTTGCCGGTTTGTTTTTAGCATTGGCGGCTTGTAAAAACAAGAATGCTAATGTTGACATGGTTAAATTTCCACCTCCGGTGGTTAAAGCGGATGTGGAAGTGACCAATGCCAAGGTGTTACCGCCCCCGGGCAATGACGCACTTGAGGAAGCTGATGCTCCGGTAGGCAGCGAAGATAAAGTTAACGGAGACAACGCAAACGCTGCTAACAATAACGCGCAGGTAAGCGATACCTCCAAAAAAATTATAAAGGAGGGAACCATCGAATTTGAAACAGCCAACCTGGCCGCGACCCGAAAAAAAATACTTGGTTCGCTGAAAAAATATGGCGGTTATGTGGATGAAGATGACCAGACTACCAATGGCGACAGCAACCGGAAAGAATACGAATTGAAGATTCGCATACCGGCTAATAATTTCGACCTGCTATTAGATACCGTTTCTTCAACTGCCGATAAGATAGACAGCAGAACTATCACCATCACTGATGTCACTACACAGTACATCGACATAAAAACCCGCCTGGATAATAAAAAAATACTCGAAAAACGCTACCTGGAACTGCTCAGCAAATCCTCAAAAATATCCGATCTGTTAGAAATAGAAAATAAACTTACCGAAATACGCAGCGCAATTGAATCGACACAAGGGCAGCTTAATTATTTAAGCAGGCAAGTGGCTTATAGTTCGCTCGATATTACTTTTTATACCCAGCAGACCGCGCAGGTAAACAGCGGTAACGGCCCTGCTTACAAATTCAAAACCGCCATAGCCGATGGCTGGCAAATTTTACAAAACCTGTTTTTCGGAATCATCACCCTATGGCCTGTAATATTGCTGCTGGTAATTATTTACTGGCTCATAAAAAGATGGCGCAAACGCAGGAAAGTAAAGAAAGCGGTGTAGTGCTATGTTATAAAAATTTCGCGAAATTGTGAGGGTGAAATGACGTGACTTTATTCTAATATGTCATTGCGAGGCTCATGCAGAGGTACGAGCAAAAGAGAGCCGCGGCAACCTCGTTGCCATTGCACACAATCGCTATGTACAGCGACGAGGTTGCTTCGGCGCGCTACCCTATTCACTTCCCGGCTCGCAATGACATTTTTTCTAACACGTCATGTGCAGGCACGAAGATTGATGTTATAGCCTAACCAGCCGTTCCCCATCCAAAACGGGGATAGCTGTCGCGATATCAACCTGCAGGCAAAAGGCGATATCCTTTTCAATACCTAATTGTTTGAGGCGTTCGCTGTGGGATGTTTTTTTGAGATAGGCGTCAAGACCGCCTTTTGCTAATTGATACAGGTCATTTGCCGCGATGGCCGCGTCATCAAGCCTGAAATTGTTGTTTTTTAGCTGATCAACTACCGCCCCGGCAAAAATGGTATCCTCCAGGTTAAAGTTGTTTTTCCAGCCTGCACAAACCAACAGGATGTTTTCCTGCTGTGTTTTTAGCCAGTTGCAAACAGCGCTGAGGTTTAAAAACGAACCGATAACTATTTTTTTGGCATTGCGCGACAAATGCAGCGCGTGAGTACCGTTGGTGGTGGTTAGCACAACCGTTTTGCCCGCCACTTTTTGTTTTGTATACGAGAATGGCGAATTGCCAAAATCAAAACCGCTAACCACTTCGCCATTACGCTCGGCTGCCAATAAATAGTGTGGATATTTTTCCTGGTAGGCCAGGCATTCCTCTACCTCGGCTACCGGGATTATCGCCTCGGCGCCATTATCAATTCCATAACAAATGGATGATGTCGCCCTGAAAATATCTATCACCACAACAATATGATCCTCAACATTAAATAAGGGAATGAGCGATGGGCTCAGGCAAACTTGGAGGTCATTGGTCATTTAATCATTGAGTCATTGATCATTGAGTCATTTGATCATTAATGACTAATGACCCAATGACCCAATGATTATTTATAAAACGGCGGCTTAACCACCTTTGCCTTTACTTTGTTATCGCGAATGCTGATAAATATTTCTGAACCTTCTTTGGCAAACTCGTTTTTTACATAGCCCATGCCAATAGCTTTTTGTAGCGAGGGCGATTGTGTGCCCGAGGTTACTTTACCAATGGTATTACCATCCGCATCAACAATCGGATAATCATGGCGGGGTATGCCGCGGTCGATCATTTCAAAGCCAACTAACTTTTGACTTACGCCCTGTTGCTTTTGCTGCTGCAGGGCATCCGAATTAACAAAATCCTTACTGAATTTGGTTACCCAGCCTAAACCCGCCTCTAATGGCGATGTGGCATCATCAATATCGTTGCCATATAAGCAAAAACCCATCTCCAAACGTAAAGTATCACGCGCACCCAAACCAATTGGTTTTATGCCGAATGGCTCGCCGGCTTTAAAAATAGCATTCCAGATGTGTTCGGCATTGGCATTGTCAAAATAGATCTCGAAACCACCGGCTCCGGTATAGCCTGTTGCCGATACGATCACATTATCTATCCCGGCAAATTTCCCTTTTTTAAAGGTATAATATTCCATTGATGGCAGGTCGATATCGGTTAAGCTTTGCAAGGCTTCGGCAGCGCGGGGGCCTTGTACAGCTAACAGCGAGGTGCGGTCAGATATATTTTTCATATCAACACCCCAGGTATTGTATTTTGAGATCCAGTCCCAGTCCTTTTCAATGTTTGAGGCGTTAACCACCAGCATATAGGTTTTTTCGTCGATGCGGTACACCAGCAGATCATCAACAATACCGCCATCCTCATTGGGGAGGCATGAGTATTGCACCTTGCCATCATATAGCTTGGTAGCATCGTTGCTGCTCACTTTTTGTATCAGGTCGATAGCCTTATCGCCTTTTAAAATAAATTCGCCCATGTGGCTCACATCAAACACGCCAACCGCCTTGCGTACGGTTTCATGTTCGGCGTTGATGCCTGCGTATTGTACAGGCATATTGTACCCGGCAAAAGGTACAATTTTGGCGCCTGCCTTAATGTGAATGTCAGTTAAAGCCGTATTTTTCATATAAAATAATTGAACGCAAAAGTAATAAAATTAGCCTAACATCAGGCAGGCAGCAGGGTTTGGTATAAACTAACCAAGCTATTGGTTACCATGTTTGCATCGTGCTGCTGCTCCACTAATTTGCGGGCATTAAGGCCTGTATTGCGGCAATATTGCTCATCGGTTATGCAGCGTTTTATGGCCTCGTAAAACTCTTCGCTGTTGTTGGCTATCAGTATGTTTACGCCGTTGGTAAAATTGATGCCCTCGGCGCCCAGCGAGGTGGAGATGATGCATTTTTCCATCGCCATACCTTCCACTATCTTTACCCGCATGCCACCGCTTGATAAAAGCGGCACGATCATGATGGATTTGCTGTTCACAAATTCCAGCGCGTCATCAACCTCGCCCTGGATAAATATTTTGCCCATCGCCTCGTAATCATCAAAACGCTCGGGAATATCATTACCTGCCACGTAAAGCCGCACGGGTAGGTCGCCGTCCACAAGTTCCTTATGAAAATTATCTAAAAACCACTCGATGCCCTCGCGGTTGGGCAGCCAATCCAGCGAGCCGAGGAAAAACAAGCTCGGCACTTCGGTTTTGCTGTAATCGGGCCGGTACTTTTCAAGGTTCAGGCCAACGGGTAATATCTCTATGGGTATTTTTGTGCCGTACTCCATCAAGGTAAGCTTATCCTGCTCGGTAAATACGGTAATGGCATCAAACTTATTCAACTGCTCCAGTTCATAATTTTTTATACGCCGGGCATGCATCCTCAGGTACGATTTTTTAAACGGATCGTTCTTTTGCCCGGCCAGGCGTTGCCAAACCTGGTTCTCGATATTATGCGCCCGGTAAACCAGTTTGGCATTACAATTTTTGCGTACCGCTGCAAGATATAACGATACCATTAAGCCATCAAACTGGATAATATCGTAGGTGTTGTTCCTCACCTCGCGTATCAGCATACGTTCAAACTCAGGGTCGTAATATTTATTGATATTGAAGGATGTTGTGCTAAACAGGTTGATAGCCACATCAAGTATGGATACATTAATATCGATATTATAGGCCCTGTAATTTATTTTGCTAAGCAGATCATCCTCCGGCTCATTGGTTTCGAAATGTTTTTTGGTTTTGAGGGCTACCACAGAAACCTCGTGCCCTAAATGCACCAGCCCTTTAATGGTATTGTACACCACGATCTGGTATCCGCCATTTTGCGGAAACGGCACACGATAAGCTAAAATGAGTACTTTCAAGTGGATATTTTGGTCTGAAACAAAAATACCATCCCGGAGGGCTATATCAAAGTCATTTTTAAAAAATACTTAATTGCGGGTCGGTAACACGGAATGTGCGGCGGTGATATGGGGTATAACCTATTTCCAAAACTGTTTGACGGTGTTTTATGGTAGGGTAGCCCTTGTTGCTATGCCATTGATATTCGGGATGCTCTTCGGCAATTTGCTTCATATAATCATCGCGGTAGGTTTTAGCCAGTATGGATGCTGCCGCGATGCTGAAATATTTGGCATCGCCCTCAACTATGCAATGGTGCGGGGTATCGTAATACTTGTTAAAGCGGTTGCCATCGATGATCAGAAACTCCGGCTTTATATGAAGCTTTGCTATGGCCCGGTGCATGGCTAAAAACGAGGCGTTGAGGATATTGATAGCGTCTATTTCCACATTATCAACCGAGGCTACGGCGTGCGCAATGGCCTTTTGCTCGATTTCAATTCGCAGTTCATAACGTACCTCTTCTGATAACTGCTTGGAATCATTCAGTAATTTATGCTTAAAGTTATGCGGCAAAATAACCGCCGCGGCAAAAACCGGCCCGGCAAGGCATCCACGCCCAGCCTCATCGCATCCCGCCTCAATAAATTCCCGCTGGTGCCTTGCTAATAACATATTACAAATATCAGATTTTTTTAAGGCGATTTTTTGAGGTGTGGAAAAGTTAAGAAAAACACAAACAACAAATAAAACACTAAAATATCCGCAGCGACAACAACGTAATATCATCAATGGCCTTGCCCTTGGTTACCAGTTTTACATGATCCAACAAGGTTTGGTTAAAATTATCGGGTGACAGGTGGCCATATTGTAATAAAAATTTCAGCAGTTTATCTTCATTCCACATTTTTGCTCCTGTCGATTCATAATCTATTAAACCATCAGTATAATTAAACACGAAACTTCCGGGGTCTATGTCAATTTCGCCCTGGTTTAAAAAGGGCAGTTCCTCAAAAACACCTATCATGGTGGTGCCCAGCTTCAGGTGAATAGCCTCGCCTTTTGAATATAATATAGCCGGGTTATGCCCTGCGTTCACATAATTAAGCATGCGGGTCTTCTCATTGTATTTAGCCAGAAAAAGCGTGATGAACCTCTCGCCTTTAGTAATATTCAGCACGATCTTATTCAACCGTTCGATGATATTGGTGAGGTCATCCTCAACCGTGGCCCAGGCATGCAAACTGGCCTGGAAATTAGCCATCAGCAAGGCCGCCGATATTCCCTTGCCCGATACATCGGCAATACACCATAAAAACTCATGCTCATTCAGGCGGATAAAATCAAAATAATCACCGCCGATATTCTGGTGTGGTAAATAACGCGCGTCGATCTCAACCCCTGCATCCTTGTGGATCCGTACAGGCACCAGCATGTTCTGCACCTCAACGGCCAGCTCCATTTCGCGCTGGAAACGTTCGGACTGTAGCCTTTCTCTAAATAGTTTCTTGTTTTCAAGCGCCACCATCACCACGTTTATCAGCGTTTGTATAAAGTTCAGGTCGTTGTTAAGCATTTCGCCCGAGGTATTAAAATCACCCACCAGCGCATAGGCTATAGCTTTGCTTTTTTGATAAATAGGGATAAAATAATCGTACTTATTAATTACCGGGTGGGTATGGCTCGCTACCGGGGTAGGCGTTTTAAATTTGTTAAGCTCGGCGCAGGCCCTGTGCAGTATGCCCACAGGCTCAAAAATGCCGCCATATTTTGATATACAGATAAAATTTTCGTTATCCTGTATCAGAAAGCGGAATTTGCCAACCTGCAGGTAGTTTTGTAAAATAACTTCCAGCATTTGTATCAATACCGGTGTAGCGGTATTTTTATTAATGGCCCGGGTTACTTCCAGCAAAGCATTTAATTCCGTTTGCCTTTTCAGCAGCAAGCGTATCAGTTCGTCTTCGCCTGAACTATCGTTGTTATTTTGCATTATACTATTAGGGTGCCCTAAAATAAAACAAATATATTTTATAACGCGTTTGTTTTTTATTTTATGTTAGAAGGACATTTTAAGGGGGGAGATCGAGTGAAGGTTGAAGTTAATATCGAACACCCAACATCGAACACCGAATGATGAAGTAAAACTTCGATATTGGACATTCGGCGTTCAATATTCGATATTAATAATTGAATACGCTTCCTTAAATAATGGTATTGACCGCACCCTACCTAACCGTACGTCCCTTCCAAACATACTTCCTCGTGTTCCCTATCAATCCCACATAAACAAAATAAATAATATGTATGGGCGATAGCAATATGAGCAGCCCCACCAGCTGTACCCGTTTAAAAAATAGGTTTACCGGCAACAGGAAGATGGTTTCGAAAACAAACTTCAATAAAAACTGCGTGAGGAACAGCTTGAAAAAGGTGATACTGTAAAAGCTCAGCCCGGCATTTACCAGCAGCGAAACATTAAACAGCCAGATCCCCACTGCCAATGCCACCACCTTTTTATCCTTATATTTTGTTGATTTGGATGCCCAGCGGCGGCGCTGATTTAAAAATTCATTCAAGGTATGCTTGGCATGCGTATACACAATAGCATCGCGTAGCTTTAAAAAACCGATCTTCCCGGCATAGCGCTCTGCTACTTTTTGCAACAACAGCTCATCATCGCCCGATGCAAGGTCGTCAATCCCTTTAAAGCCACCTACTTCGTAAAATACATCCTTGCGGTAAGCAAAATTGGCGCCATTACAGGTGGATGCCCGGTTATTGCCGATGAATGACGCGCCTACAGCCACCAAATACGAAAACTCCAAAGTTTGCAAACGCTCGAATAGCGATTTCTCCTCGAAATAAGTTACCGGTGAGGAGATCATGACCGGCTGCTCGGTTTCATAATAATTCACAACCGACGAAAGCCATTTCGGCCCCATTCTGCAATCAGCATCGGTAGCTACCATCAACTCCCCGGTCGACAGGTTAATGGCTTCGGCTATGGCTTTCTTTTTATAGGAGTTTAAGGGTTTATCCTCGTTCAGTTGTAATAACTTTACGCCCTGCGCGGCATAGCTGCGGATGATATCGGCAGTGCGGTCGGTTGAATGATCGTCGACGATGATGATCTCTGTGAGATGTTTTGGATAGTCCTGCGCTAAAATATCATTAATGGTGAGGGCTATCTTTTCCTCTTCATCGCGCGCGGCGATGAGTACAGTTACTTTGGTTTTAAAAACTACGGGCTTTAATTGCGGGCGTTTTAATTTGGCCCACCCGGTTATGAGATAGATAAGCACCAGCAGGTATAAACCTGTTAGCAATAATGAAGCAGCGCTATAAATTTCGATCAAAGAAGTTGAGTTTAAAAACGAACACGGAGCCTAAAATAGCAGGAATTATTAAATTAATAAGCCATATTGACGAAACTGCCGCCATTACCGCTATGGACTGATCGGTAATATAGCTAAAAAGAAATGCCGCAGCGCCATTGCGCACGCCAATATCAAGCAGATCGAGCGATGGCATGGCCGATTGTACAAAAAGAAAAACAAATACCATCATCACCATGCTAAACACCGGCATTTGGGGTATAAGCAAGTGAATGATCAGGTAATA
>Ga0302315_10002382_pt1 | contig 17845 bp, 14 predicted proteins | sample III_Palsa_N3_1_FD_200532 | JGI IMG/M metagenome (GOLD analysis project Ga0302315, IMG submission 200532) | Peat permafrost microbial communities from Stordalen Mire near Abisko, Sweden - III_Palsa_N3_1 | ecosystem: Environmental > Terrestrial > Soil > Palsa > Peat permafrost | place: Sweden... | reverse complement strand
GCCGGCGGTTTGGTGACCAAGCCATTGGCGGTCACCGACTCAGTCTTGACCTTCTCGCCCTTGGCAACCGGCACCAAGGTGCCGTTGTCTTCGGAATCCTTCTCGCCGATCACTTCCTTGCCATAGACGGCCAGCCAACCTGGGTTGGTCATGACCTTGCCTTCAGTCTTGAACTGATGGCCGGATACTTCGGTAAAGCGCGTGGTGACCTGGAATTCAGCCGCTGGGAAAAAGATTGCCAGGAAGCGGCGCGTCACCAAGTCGTACAATTTCTGTTCCGGCTCCGACAGATTTTTCGGCGCCAGCGTGGTCGGGATGATCGCAAAGTGATCGCTGATTTTCGTATTGTCGAAAATCCGCTTATTCGGCTTGACCCAATTCTTGTTCAGGATCTGCGCGGAAAACGGTTGGTAATTATGATTTTCCGATATCGTTTCCAGCGTCTGCTTGACCGTAGTCAAATAGTCTTCAGGCAAATGACGGGAATCGGTACGCGGATAGGTCAAGACCTTGTGCTTTTCATACAAGGCTTGCGCCAGGCCGAGGGTATTCTTGGCCGAAAAACCGAAACGGGCATTGGCTTCGCGTTGCAGGCTGGTCAAATCGAACAGCGCCGGCGCCATCGATGTGGTCGGTTTCGACTCTTCGGTGACATTGCCCTGTTTATTGCGGCAGGCAGCGACGATGGATTCGGCCGCAGCCTTGCTCCACAGGCGTTCCGCGCGTTTTTCCGGATCGGTTTCATCTTTCTTGTGTTTGGTATCGAGCCAGCGGCCTTCATAGATCCCGGCGGCGCAAACAAATTCGGCCCGCACTTCCCAGTAATCACGCGGCACGAATTTCTTGATCTTCTCTTCACGTTCCACCACGATCGACAAGGTCGGCGTTTGCACCCGGCCGACGGTAGTCAGATAGAAGCCGCCTTCCTTGGAATTGAAGGCCGTCATGGCGCGCGTGCCGTTGATGCCGATCAGCCAGTCGGCTTCACTGCGGCAACGGGCGGCGTCTGCCAATGGCAGCATTTCCTTGTCTTCGCGCAGATGGGTGAAGGCTTCACGGATGGCGCCCGGCGTCATCGATTGCAGCCACAGGCGCTGGACAGGCTGCTTGGCCTTGGCGTATTGCGCGATCAGGCGGAAAATCAATTCCCCTTCGCGCCCGGCATCGCAGGCATTGATCAGGGCGCTGACGTCTTTGCGCTTGATCAGTTTATTCAGCACCTTCAGGCGCGATTCGGTCTTGGCGATCGGGTTCAGGGCAAAATGCGGCGGGATCATCGGCAGGTTGGCAAATGACCATTTCCCGCGCTTGACGTCATATTCTTCCGGCACGGCAATTTCCAGCAAATGACCGACCGCCGACGACAGCACATATTGGTCGGACTCAAAGTACTCATCGTGCTTGGTGAAGCCACCGAGCGTCTTTGCGATATCGTTCGCAACAGAAGGCTTCTCAGCGATGATGAGGGTTTTGGTCATAAATGTGATCCTGAAAGGTGCGCAGTTTAGTTCGGCCGTATTTTAATTTGCAATATAGTGCAAATTAATGCGCCCGGTATGGGAATTGCAGATTGGCAAATCCCTATCAATAATGCAATTAAATGTCGATTTAGGGGCCAATGATAAGCGGGTTGCGATGAAATCTGCAAGCATGTGGCCAATTTAGTGGTATGTCTGAGTAATTATGCAACGTGGATCATGTTGCACAATACTAAATAGGAACCTTGTCGTTCCCATTTGTGTTGCCAATCGGATACTTGCTATCGGGTTTCGGCAGCGGATGAAGAATAGGGAAAGCCCCAAAAATTGAATCGATTTTGTGGCCTTAATGCAACAGTTTTACTTGAGGCTCGTCGTCCTCGTCGATAAACAGCTCGTCAAACATGAGGCTATCAGGCTCTTTACCTTGGCTCCAGAGCACCATCAGCACGATGACTTTAAGCGTGTCGAGCGACATCGGCGATTCATTGGCAGCCAATGAGCGTTCGATGACAATTTCACGTTGTATCGGATTGATGACTTTTGCCGATTCCAGGAATTGGATAAAGCCCGCTGCTGCAGTACCGAGCTGATCGAGCTCCTGATCAACGTAGATGCGCGTTCCGAAGGAAAAGGCAGCCTGTTGCGGATAGCGACCGGAAAACTCGTTGTTGGTCTCAGCTAAATCGGTCAGCCAACCTAAAGCCTTCGAAATCTCTTCTTCTTCGAATCCGACGGCAGACAGCTTCTTGACCAGTGCTTCCGGGTCAGGACAGGCATCTGGGCGATAGTACGTCTCGTAGAGGTAAACAAGGACATCAAACATGGGTCTACTATACCGCCGAGGTTGAATAAAAGCGCCACTTTGCGCACTCATTAAACCCGATTATAGACTCTGTGTGAAAAAGCGTGCGCTTCGGTAGGCACGAACGAAAGATCGATGCAAAAACGGCATCATTGAATGCATTCCCTGGCGCATTATCTTAGTCAATACGCTTGGCCAATGCGTCTAACCAATGCGTCGATATGCGCCACCGGGCAACATTTCGACTGCACCTTCCAATTCCAGGCCGAGCAATTGGGCACTGAGCGAAGCGGCATCAAGCCCCGAAAGGGTCGCCAGGGTGTCGGCGTCGATTGGATCGAAGCCCATGCTTGCTAACAGTGGATCATCGCTCTTGCTGATCGACATCACTTTCGCACTAACAAGGGGCAAGCTTTTTTTGCCGATGAAATTCGTCAATTCCTCAAGAATGTCTTCCGCCGATTCCACCAATTTGGCACCTTGCTTGATTAATTGATGGCAGCCTTTTGATAGCGGCGAATGAATCGAGCCGGGGATCGCAAAGACTTCGCGCCCCTGCTCCGCCGCCATGCGGGCCGTGATCAAGGAGCCGGATTGTGCCGCCGCTTCCACCACCAGGGTGCCGCGCGCCAAGCCGCTGATGATGCGATTGCGTCGGGGGAAGTTGGCTGGAATGGCCGGCATGCCCAGTGGGTATTCACTGACGATGCAGCCATTGATAGCGATCTGATGTGCCAAGTCCCGATTGCGCGCCGGGTACACAATGTCGATGCCGGTGCCTATGACAGCGACGGTCGAGCCGGTGTTGCCTTGCAGCTTGAAATTGCGCAAACTGCCTTCGTGTGCTGCCGAATCGATTCCCAAGGCCAAGCCTGAGACTGTATGAATGCCCGCCTGACTCACCGTTTCCGCGAATTTCCCGGCGTTGGCGACACCTTGCGTCGTGGCATTGCGGCTGCCGACCACAGCCAGCGAGGTGGCCCTGAGCAATTCGACCCGGCCCTTCACATACAGCAGAATCGGCGGGTCGGAAATGTCCAGCAGCAAGGGCGGGTAATCGTCATCGGCAAGGGTCAAAACCGTATTGCCGGGTTGAGTCGCCCACTCCAGCGTGCGGGCAATCAAGGTGCGGGTTTCGGCGGAGGTGGGGCTTGTTAAGGCGAGCGCGATGCGTTCCGATACGACTGCGCGGAGCGCAGAAAAGCCGGCCGAAAATATGTTTTCCGGCAAGCCAAACGCAGCGAGCAGCTTGCGCGCGGTCTCCGGGCCGACTCCCGCAGTTTGTTCAAGTCGGACCCAAGCTGCGAGTCCGTTTTCTGTCGCCAAGCTTATTCCGGTGATTTGGCGACGTCGCCAACTGCAACCGAATCCCTGACTTCCATGATCAAGCCGTAGGAAATATTGTCGAATACCCGAAATATGAACAAGGAGCCATATTCCTCGTCTGGTAATTTAACCATTTTCTTGCCATCGGTCGGGTCTGGGACAATCGGTCCAAAACGCGACAACTCCAATACGGTTCCGATGTCAATTCCATTCAACCTGCCGCGATTGATGTTGACGATCTGGTTTTGCCCGGCGTTGTTGACGCCTTCATAGATCGACACGATGCGTGCAGAGATCGGCTGCTGCGGCGCATGCGGAACGTAATTGACCAAAGGCGCCACTTCTGTCGGCCGCAAGCGGTCGCCTACTCCCATTTCTTCTTTTGCCGTGATGACGTCGACCGTACTCGCTTCATCGGCAGTTTTTCCGGTATGGGTCAATTTCACCGAGCCGAGATACACCGCCTGGTAGCCGATGACTTTCTGGGTTTCGGGATCTTTAAGCGGCGTGCCAGGACGGTATACCTGGAACGAGGTCGCACCTTGCAAGTCGCCGCGTACATAGGCATGGTCGCCTTTGCCCACCACCACCCGGCCTTCCATGGTCGCCATGATGCGCGGGCTGTTTTTCATTTCGTCTTCCGTAATGATCAACGGCTGGGAAAGAAATGGCTCGATAATATTGGCGGGAATGCTGGAAATTGCCCGGTTATTCAGGTTTTGGGTCCGGGTTTGCGGTTCCATGCGCCCATTCGAGGCGGTTCCATGGTCGCCTTGGTCACCGACCGGTGTGCCCAGGCGCAGGCGCCCGGCAACACGATCAAAATAGACTATCTGTCCGGGATAAATCCAGTGCGGATTGTTGATTTGCTCGCGATTCAAGCCCCAAACCTGCGGCCAGCACCATGGGTGCTGTAAAAATTGCCCGGAAATGCCCCATAGCGTATCGCCGGTGACGACCACGTGCTGGTCCGGCGCATTATCCAGAAACGCGCAATGTACGGAGTTGGGGTCGACCGAAGATTCATTCAACCCGGCGGCGTGGCTGGCGCAGGGAAGAAAGACAGATGCAAAAGCAAGGATTGCGGCAGCTGTGCTAAACTTTTTCATGTTTTATCCGTTGAGCGTGGCGGTTTGCCCTATTTTCGGAAAAATCGCCACAGTTTGTTGTCTGTGCAGAATGATGTGCGTGACAACTCTTGTCAAATTGAATCAAATTCTGCACATAAATCCTTGAATTAGCAAGAGAAAACACGCTCTTTCCCTGTCGTGTTGTTGCACAAAAGCCGTATGCCATTATTAAATATTCTGCGTTATCCAGACGCGCGCCTCCATAAAATCGCCAAGCCGGTGACGACTTTCGACGCCCAATTGAAGAAATTTGCGGAAGACATGGCAGAAACCATGTATGAGGCTCCAGGAGTCGGATTAGCTGCGTCCCAGGTTGACGTCCATCAGCAATTGATTGTCATCGATACCTCGGAAACCCGCAGCGACTTGCGGATTTTCATCAACCCCGAGATTATCTGGGCCAGCCAGGAAATGCATGTGTACGAAGAAGGCTGCCTGTCGGTGCCTGGCATTTATGACGGTGTCGAGCGCCATGCCGAAGTCAAGGTAAGGGCGCTGGACGTCGAGGGCAAGCAGTTCGAATTGAAGGCGGATGGCTTGTTGGCTGTATGTATACAGCATGAAATGGATCATTTGAAAGGCAAGGTATTCGTCGAATACCTGTCGCCTCTGAAACGCAATCGCATCAAGGCGAAAATGCTCAAGGAAGAGCGCGAAATGCAGCGCGAAAAAAGGCCTTCAACCGCGCGCTAGCGGTTGATTTCCTCGATGAAGATCATCTTTGCCGGCACCCCCGAATTTGCGGCAGTTGCCTTGCAAGCCCTGCATCAGGCAGGGTTTGAGATTCCCCTGGTGTTGACTCAGCCGGACCGGCCAGCCGGTCGCGGCATGAATTTGCAGGCTTCGCCGGTCAAGCAATTCGCATTGGCACATGGATTGCCGGTGGCCCAGCCGACTTCTTTGCGGCTGGACGGCAAATACCCGGACATCGCCCAGACGGCGCACGAGCTGCTGCAGGCCACGCCGCACGATGTGATGGTCGTGGCGGCGTATGGCTTGATACTGCCGCGTTCGGTCCTGCAAATCCCGCGTTTGGGTTGCATTAATATCCACGGATCGTTGTTGCCGCGCTGGCGCGGCGCCGCCCCTATCCATCGCGCCATCGAGGCCGGTGATGCGGAAACCGGTATTACCATCATGCAGATGGAAGAGGGCCTGGATACCGGGCCGATGTTGTTGATGGAGAGTATGCCTATCCTTCCCATGGATACCACCGGCGGCTTGCACGACAAACTTGCGGCGCTCGGCGGAAAAATGATCGTCGAAGCGATGCATAGCCTGGAGCACGGACGTTTGACGGCGACGCCGCAGCCGGAGCACGGTGCCAACTATGCGGCGAAAATCGCCAAAGAAGAGGCGCATCTTGACTTTTCGCTATCGGCAAGCGTGCTGGCGCGCAAGGTGTGGGCGTTTAATCCCTTTCCGGCTGCGGCCGGCATGATTGACGGCGTGGCGATCAAATTCTGGCAGGCAGCACCACTTGCCGTCGAAACTGCCTCGCCGCCGGGACAAGTGTTGGCTGCCAATGGCCTGGATGGCGTATTGATCGCTTGCGGTGAAGGTGTTTTACGCGTCGACGAGTTGCAAAAACCGGGCGGTAAGCGCTTGCCTGCAGTGGAATTTCTAAAAGGTTTTCCGTTGGAAGGACGCCAATTTAACTGATATTCACCGTGTGAATATCGGGTATTTGTAATAGAAATTGGACGAATAACTTAGGGGAGAATATAGTTCAGTTGTCTCCTCCATGTCTCTTCAAAAGGATATGGACTTAAGCCCGCTCTTGTAGCGGGCTTTTTTTCGTCTGCTTTTTCGCCATTTCTTCGCTCATTTCTTGCCGATCCCTTTTACGGGCGCGTTGAATACAGCTTATTCCGTAGAGCCTTTACCCAAACCCTTGATTTCCCGTATAATTTTCTTGCGCCGATTTGATTGCATCTATGTAAGTCAAACCCAGCTTGCGGGCGCAAGGGGTACGTCCCCTGATAAATACTGCTAAAGCGGACGCGAATAACCCGGCCCCGCTATCTTGCAGGCCGGGTTTTTGCATTTTACTGACTGAAAAACGAGCACCACATGAAACACGACCTCATTTCCCCCACCGAAGCGCTGCTCCGCGACATCCTGTCCCAACGCATCCTGGTGCTGGACGGTGCCATGGGCACCATGATTCAGCAATATCACTTGTCGGAAGAAGATTATCGCGGCACCCGCTTTGCCGATTTCACCGGCCCAGGCCGGGAATTGTTTGTCAAAGGCAATAACGAATTACTCACGCTGACGCAACCGCATATCATCAGCGAAATCCATGAAAAGTATCTGGCCGCCGGTGCAGACATCATTGAAAGTAATACGTTTGGCGCCACTACGGTAGCGCAGGACGATTACCACATGGCGCATCTGGCCTATGAAATGAACGTGGCGGCGGCGCGCCTGGCGCGCGCCGCCTGCGACAAATATTCGACGCCGGACAAGCCGCGTTTTGTCGCCGGCGCCCTTGGCCCGACGCCGAAAACCGCGTCGATTTCGCCCGACGTGAATGATCCGGCAGCCCGCAATGTGACTTTCGACCAGTTGGCGACGGCGTATCTTGAGCAGACGCGCGGCTTGGTGGAAGGCGGTGCCGACATATTGCTGGTCGAAACGATTTTCGACACGCTGAACTGCAAGGCGGCGCTGTTTGCCATCGATGCTTTCTTTGAAGAGACCGGCAAGCGCTTGCCGATCATGATTTCCGGCACCGTGACCGATGCTTCCGGTCGCATTTTGTCGGGCCAGACCGTGCCGGCATTCTGGAATTCGGTGCGCCACGCTCGTCCATTGACGGTCGGCCTGAACTGCGCGCTCGGCGCGGCCTTGATGCGGCCTTATGCCGAAGAATTATCGACTATTGCCGACACCTTCGTTTGTATCTATCCGAACGCCGGTTTGCCCAACCCGATGTCGGATACCGGCTTCGATGAAACGCCGGATGTCACCTCGTCGTTGTTGAAAGATTTCGCCGAAAGCGGTTTCGTGAATATCGCCGGCGGCTGCTGCGGCACTACGCCAGACCATATTCGCGCTATCGCCGAAACGGTACGCACGATCGCGCCACGCAAGATTCCTACAGTGCCGCAAGCGATGCGGCTGGCCGGATTGGAGCCATTCACGATCGACGACGACTCGCTGTTCGTCAACGTCGGCGAGCGTACCAACGTCACCGGCTCGAAAGCTTTCGCGCGCCTGATCTTGAATGAACAGTACGACGAAGCGCTGACGGTCGCGCGCCAGCAAGTTGAAAACGGCGCCCAGATCATCGACATCAATATGGATGAGGCGATGCTCGATTCGGTCGCTGCGATGACGCGCTTCCTCAATCTGATTGCCTCCGAACCGGATATCGCCCGCGTGCCGATCATGATCGACTCATCGAAATGGTCGGTGATCGAAGCCGGTCTGAAATGCGTGCAGGGCAAGTCGATCGTTAATTCGATCTCGATGAAGGAAGGCGAGGCCGAATTCCTGCGTCAAGCCACGCTGTGCCGGCGTTATGGCGCAGCCGTGATTGTGATGGCTTTTGACGAACAAGGGCAGGCCGACACCTTTGCCCGCAAGACCGAGATTTGCCAGCGGGCCTACAATTTGCTGGTGTCGAAGGTCGGCTTTCCGCCGGAAGACATCATCTTCGATCCGAATATTTTCGCCATCGCCACCGGTATCGAAGAGCACAATAATTACGCGGTCGATTTCATCAACGCCACGCGCTGGATCCGCGACAATCTGCCGCACGCAAAAATCAGCGGCGGCGTCTCTAACGTCAGCTTCAGTTTTCGCGGCAACGATCCGGCGCGTGAAGCGATCCATACCGTGTTCCTGTATCACGCAATTCAGGCCGGGATGACGATGGGTATCGTCAACGCCGGCATGATGGGCGTGTACAGCGAATTGTCGACTGAATTGCGCGAACGGGTTGAAGACGTGGTGTTGAACCGCCGCGAGGATGCGACCGAACGCATGATCGAAATCGCCGGCACCCTGAAGGCGGGCGGCAAGAAGGAAGAGCAAAATCTCGAATGGCGCGAGGGCTCGGTGCAAAAGCGCCTGGCGCACGCGCTGGTGCACGGCATTACGCAATGGATCGTCGAAGACACCGAAGAAGCGCGGCAGGAATTGCTGCATAACGGCGGCCGCCCGATCCATGTGATCGAAGGCCCGCTGATGGATGGCATGAACATCGTCGGCGACTTGTTTGGCCAGGGCAAGATGTTTCTGCCGCAGGTGGTGAAGTCGGCGCGCGTGATGAAGCAAGCGGTGGCGCACCTGATTCCCTACATCGAGGAAGAAAAGAAACTGGACGAAGCCAGGACCGGCGTTGCCGCCAAGCCCAAGGGCAAGATCGTGATCGCCACGGTCAAGGGCGACGTGCACGACATCGGCAAGAACATCGTCTCGGTGGTCTTGCAATGCAATAACTTCGAAGTGGTCAACATGGGCGTGATGGTGCCCTGCTCGGAAATTTTGGCTAAAGCCAAAGCCGAAAATGCCGACATCATCGGGCTCTCCGGCTTGATCACACCGTCGCTGGAAGAGATGGCGCACGTCGCCAAGGAGATGCAACGCGATCCGCATTTCCGCATGTTGAAGATACCGCTATTGATCGGCGGCGCCACCACCAGCCGTGCGCATACTGCCGTCAAGATTGCGCATAATTATGATGGCCCGGTGGTCTACGTGCCGGACGCATCGCGTTCGGTGTCGGTCGCGCAATCGCTGCTGACGCCCGATCAACGCGAGCAATATATACAAGAAATCGCCACCGATTACGAACGCCTGCGCCATTTGCATGCGAATAAGAAAGCGATCCCGATGTTGTCGCTGGCAGCGGCGCGCGCCAACAAGATGAAGCTCGAATTCAGCGGCGAATTCGCGCCCTTGAAACCTAAATTTATCGGCCGCAGGGTGTTTCGCAATGTCGACCTGGGTACCTTGGCGCATTACATTGACTGGGCGCCGTTCTTCCAGACCTGGGATCTGGCAGGCCCCTATCCGGCCATCCTGACCGACTCGGTGGTTGGCGAGTCTGCCAGCAAGGTGTTTGAAGAAGGCCAGGCCTTGTTGAAGAAAGTCATCGAAGGGCGCTGGCTAACCGCCAACGGCGTGATTGCACTGATGCCGGCTAATAGCGTCAACGATGACGACATCGAAATCTACACGGATGAAACACGTTCCGAGGTAGCCTTCACTTATTACGGCTTGCGTCAGCAAAACGTCAAGCCGGTGATCGACGGCGTGGCGCGGCCGAATCAATGCCTGGCCGATTTCATCGCCCCGAAGGAATCCGGCATTGCCGACTACATCGGCATGTTCGCCGTGACCGCCGGTATCGGCATCGAGAAATACGAGAAGCGCTTCGAAGATGCGCACGACGACTATTCGTCGATCATGCTGAAGTCGCTGGCCGACCGCTTGGCCGAAGCGTTTGCCGAGCACCTGCACGAACGGGTGCGCAAGGATTTATGGGGTTATGTGGCCGATGAAACCCTGAGCAACGAAGCCTTGATCAAGGAAGCATATCGCGGCATCCGTCCGGCACCGGGTTATCCGGCTTGCCCGGAGCACACGGTCAAAGGCGATGTATTCAAGCTCTTGCAATGCGAAGAGATCGGCATGCAAGTGACGGAATCGCTGGCGATGTTCCCCGGCGCATCGGTCAGCGGATTTTATTTCGCGCATCCTGAGTCGAAGTATTTCAGCGTCGGCAAGATCGATGACGATCAGGTGGTGGATATGGCGAAACGGCGCGGTGCGGCGAAGGAAGATGTCGAGCGTTGGTTAGCGCCGAATTTAAATTAAGGTTTTGTTTGCAGCAGTTTTTAATTATGGGTCGTGATAAATGAAATCATTGGTGACTTTTGTTTTGGCATTGCTGTTGCCCCTGACTGCGCTTGCTGGAAGCGCAGATAGCACACCCTGTTGCGGAACCATCTCGCCGGCAGGGCAGAAATTGTTGCAGACGCTGAATGCCAGTAATGTTGAAAATTTATGGCTCGCCCATTTGCACGTGAATTGGGAAACCGGCGAGGCGGATCGGCCCGGCGATACGGAGTACCACGAGAAATCCACGCATTGCAGTTCGTATGCGGCGGCGATGGGTGAGCGGCTGGGGGTGTATATGCTGCGGCCACCCGCACATTCGGCGAAGTTTTTGGCGAGCGCGCAAGCCCAGTGGTTTCAAAGCCCGGATGGGGTTGCGCAAGGCTGGCACGCAGTAGCGCAGGCGCAGGACGCGCAACGCCTGGCAAATGGCGGCGAGCTGGTGGTGGTGGTTTATCAAAGCCCGAATCCGGAAAAGCCGGGGCATATCGCAGTGATTCGGCCTTCGCTGAAATCGCTAGCCTTGTTGCAGCAGGAGGGGCCGGAGACTACGCAGGCAGGCAAGCACAATCATTTGGATTGGAATGTGCGGGATGGGTTTAAGGGGCATCCGGGGGCTTGGCCGGAGGGGGTGCGGTATTTTGCGCATGCAGTTTCGGTGGCCGCGAATTGAGCGGTAATTTCTCTGATTATTCTATTGCGCTACATGGTGCGCCTTACGGCCTTCTAAACTTCTCCGTCATTCCCGCGGAGGCGGGAATCCATAGTGAGATCGCGTTAGGCGATGGCTTCGTTGGTAGCCACTTCGTGGATACAAGCCGGGGGTAGCCCGGCAGCTACTTACTTTCTTTGCTTCGCCAAAGAAAGTAAGCAAAGAAAGGCGAGCGCAGGGAAGCTGCCCTTCGGGTTCGCGTCAAAATCGGCGGTAAAACGGGAAATGAAAAAAACTCGCCTTCGGCTCAGACAATTTTCATTTCTTATCCGTTTCATCGCCGATTTTGACGCCAGCTTCCAAGCGCAATTCGTCCGGCGCGACCGTGTTTAGTCTAATCAAAATGTAGCGATGTTAATGCGTCACCTTTGAATAGTGATTTTCAAGCTCACTCCAATCGATGTCGCAGAATTCGTCTTGTTCCGGCCATTGATTTGGCTGTACAGTAAGTTCGATAACTGAGCCTGCATCGATCACCGTCCCCGAAAATTGTTTTCCAAGAGCAATGCGACTTAGCGGCGCGCGAATTAACACAAGTTCAGTTTGAGGCGAGAATTTGCTCGTCATCGCATCGTGTCCGTGAGCACCTAGGTCTTGACTCTCGCGATCAAAGAGCGCTAATACCTTATCGTCAACGGTATGAAGAAAGTATATTAGCCCACCATATTCCGGTTCTTGAAATCGCTTTGCTGCATCAAAGCGATATCGCTCTTCGAGTACTTTCTTGTTTAAAATATCTTGGTTAAGCGATTGCAGAAAGTTTTTCCATTTCCTTAACCAGCGAATGGTTGACGTGATCGCAATTAAGAAAACGGTTGGGGCACTGATTTCTACTATCCATGGAGCGGCGGGACTATGCAATCCAAAATCTGTACCAGAGAATTTGCGAACGACCCATGCCAGAATTAGCCAGACAATGACAACTCCGACCATGATGATCGACCACATAACGAAAGTATTCTCTACAGCCGTTCTCCAACGGCGCGCGTGCGGCGTCATCGAACGAGCACGTTCCAGCTCTTCACGTTCGGCGTTTGTGAATAGACGTTCAGTGAATTGTGGCGATGTTTTTAGCATGGCGGAGAAATGATTGGGGCAAGCTTGCAAACGCGGCTTCGATTAGACATCCAATGACGATGGCTTTATAAAGAGGATTGGTAGGTAAATTTCTCTCCCAGTACTGGTAGACAAGATCGGATAGCGCCGGACGAATTGCGCTTGGAAGCTGGCGTAAAACTGAAGGCGAAAACGGATAAGAAATGAAACCTGTTTGAGCCGAAGGCGAGTTTGTTTCATTTCCCGTTTTCGCCTTCAGTTTGACGCGAACCCGAAGGGCGGCTTCCCCGCGCTCGCCTTTCTTTGCTTACCTTTCTTTGGCGAAGCAAAGAAAGTAAGTGGCTGCCGGGCCACCCCCGCTAGGTCGTCCGAAGAGACCACCCAATTTCTAATCCACCGAACGTAAAGGAATAACGCTCGATACGGCTGAACCCGTCGAACAAGGCTCCTCATCAAACGCAATATCCCCATCCTTAACCGCCACGCCAGTCACTTCCAAATTAACAAAATCAAACAAACCCCGATCCAGCAAATGCGAAGGCGCCACTGTCGATAGCGACGCAAACACGTTGTCAACACGCCCCGGCGTTTTCTTGTCCCATTCACGCAGCATCGCCTTGATCTGCTTGCGTTGCAGGTTTTCCTGGCTGCCGCATAGGTCGCAAGGAATGATGGGGAAGTGTTTGACTTCGGCGTAGCGTTCCATGTCCGCTTCTTTGACGTACGCTAATGGGCGAATCACGATGTGTTTACCGTCGTCGGATTGCAGCTTGGGCGGCATGCTTTTCAGTTTGCCGCCGAAGAACATGTTGAGAAAGAAGGTTTCCAGGATGTCGTCGCGGTGGTGGCCGAGCGCGATTTTGGTGGCGCCCAGTTCGTCGGCTACGCGGTACAAAATGCCGCGGCGCAGGCGCGAGCATAACGAGCAGGTGGTTTTGCCTTCCGGGATCACGCGTTTGACGATGCTGTAGGTGTCCTGATTTTCGATGTGAAAAGGCACGCCCAGCTTGGTCAGGTATTCCGGCAGGATATGGTCGGGGAAGTTCGGTTGCTTCTGGTCGAGGTTGACGGCGATGATGTCGAAGTTGATCGGTGCGCGTTCGCGTAGCGTCAGCAGGATGTCGAGCATGCCGTAGCTGTCCTTGCCGCCGGACATGCACACCATCACGCGGTCGCCTTCTTCGATCATGTTGAAGTCGCCGATCGCCTGGCCGACCTGGCGGCACAGGCGTTTGTGTAGCTTATTGTTTTCGTAAGCGACCTTTTCCATCTGCCTGAAGCTCAATTGCTTGGCCTCTTGCTCGGTCTCCATCGCCATATCCAATGGCTTGCTCATAGGTTCAGTGATTGTCGCGTTCATATCACGCACCCTCCTTGATATGGATTACTTCCACGCCGACGCAATCGCAATCGGGGTAGACATCCGGCTTTGAGGTCGAGACTCGCACGCCGCGCACTTTCGGGTGCGCCAGCATGGCGCGGGCGACATCGTCGCACAGGGTTTCCTGCAAATGGATGTGGCCTTGCGCCATGCGCTTGGCGATGGTGTCGCGCATGAAGTCGTAATCAACCACTTCGTTGAGGTGATCGCCGGTTGGGGTCGACAATGCCAGCGGGATGAACAAGTCGACGTTGATCAATACGCGTTGCTCGCCCTTCTTTTCGAATTCATGCACGCCGATATTGATCATGACCTCGTAGTTGGTGAGGAACAGGCGGCGGCAATTGGCCAGGGCCGGGTGGGACAGGGAGGTCAGCATATTTTTAGGACACTAGGTAGCGAGAAACATCACGTCGCGGGGGGAAGGAATCAAGTGTTGGCCACCGTCGACCAATATCGTGGTGCCGGTGATGGCCGGTGATTCGGCGATAAAACAAACGGTTGCCGCAACATCGGCGGGAGTGCTGGAGCGGCCTAACGGCGTTTGCGTATGGGCGTTGGCGAAGCCTTGGGCAGTTTGGTCGGCGGAGACCAAGGTGATACCGGGCGCCACGCCGACCACGCGCACGGTCGGCGCAAGCGCCTGGGCCAGCATGGTGGTGGCGCTGTGCAGCGCGGCTTTCGATAGCGTATAGGAGAAAAAATCAGGGTTTGGATTGAAGAGCTTCTGATCGAGTAAATTGATGACCACCGCTTGCTGTCCGGCAGGCGTTGCCGCATGCAGCGCTTGCGCCAGCAGGATCGGGGCGACCAGGTTCGGGTGCATATGGGCGTCGAGCGCAGTCATCGAAAAATCGGCTACGCTGTCTTGCTCGAATTTGGAAGCGTTATTGACTACGCAGGAAATTGGCCCTAACTTATCAGCGGCACGGCCTAGCAGCGTTTTGACTGCAGGCTCGTCAGCCAGGTCGCATTGCATTGCGACGGCGCGTCGGCCCAGCTTGATTATTTCTTGCACGACCATGAGCGCATCGGCTTCGGATTGGCCATAATGCACGACCACGTCCCAGCCACGCTGTGCCAAGGCGAGCGCGATGGTCCGGCCGATGCGCTTGGCGCCGCCGGTGACCAGTGCGGTTTTTGAAATTTCCGTGCTCATGGTGAGATGGTTTTGTGTCGTTAACTTTTATATAACATTATGCAATTGCAATTACCCGAACCTTCAGCCGATGCCTTGCGCGCATCGCTTGCCTTGCAAGACTTGATTGTCGCCGATATTCGGCGTCATGGCGGCTGGATTTCGTTTGCGCGCTATATGGAGCTCGCTTTGTATGCGCCCGATCTCGGATATTACAGCGGCGGGTCGGCAAAATTGGGCAAAGACGGTGATTTTACAACCGCACCTGAGATTACGCCGCTTTTTGGTAAAACTTTGGCGCAAGTTGTCGCTGGCCTGATGCGGCAAAGCCAGCCGCAACTACTCGAATTCGGCGCCGGCAGCGGTCGCTTGGCTTTCGATATATTGACAGAATTGAAAGCGATGGGCGTTACGGTCGCCAGTTACACGATTGTCGAGCTATCCGGTGAATTACGCGCACGACAGGAACAGTTGTTGCAGGAGTTTCCACAAGTCCGCTGGCTGACGCAATTGCCGCCAGCTTTCTCCGGCGTCGTGGTCGGCAATGAAGTGCTGGACGCGATGCCGGTGCATCTGGTGGTGAAAACCGCAGATGGCTGGCGCGAACGCGGTTTGGCCATCGAAGAAGATAAATTGGCGTATCGCGAAGAAGCCTGTGATGCATCCTTGTTGCAGCAAATTCATGATCAGATCCCGGAAGCCGAAGACCTGCCGGTCGGCTACCTGACCGAAGTGCATCCATTGGCCGTCGCCTTCATGGCATCGCTGGCGAGCATGTTGCGTTCCGGTCAACAAGGCGGGGCGGCGATCCTGATCGATTACGGCTTTCCGCAGCACGAATACTATCTGCCGCAACGCGATCAGGGCACGCTCATGTGCCATTACCGGCATCATTCGCACCCTGATCCGCTCTATTTGCCGGGCCTGCAGGACATTACCGCGCATGTCGATTTCACAGCAATGGCAACCGCTGCGGTCAACGGCGGACTGGAAATGCTGGGCTATACCAGCCAGGCAGCCTTCTTGCTCGATGCCGGACTCGGTGAGGTTTTGCTGCGCACCTCGCCGGACGAGCAATCGCGCTACCTGCCGCAAGCCAATGCGGTGCAACGGCTTACGTCGCCTGCAGAAATGGGCGAATTGTTCAAGGTTTTGGTGATTGGCTGCGGGGTCGAATTGCCGGAGAAATTCATTCGTAGCGACCGCAGCCATCGGCTTTGATATCGGCTTCGATGTCGCTGATTACTTGACTGACGGAGCCTGGCTTGAGGAATTGGACATGAGGAATCAAACATGATTCGGTGGGTGGTGGTGATCTTTCTCGCGCTGGCAGTTTTCCCATTTCTGATACCGGTATTGCAGAAATTGGGATTTTGGCGCGTGCCTGGCGATGTGCGCTTCAAGCTGTTCGGACAGATTTTTTGCCTGCCGTTCGGTTCGACCGTCTTGCTGTCGGCGCTGGTTTTCCTTGTTGCAAAATTACTTCAATAAGCGACTTAGGCGAACACTACTGAATTTGGCTCAAGAAACAACAGCGCTCTGCTTGTAACTTGTTGTTTTCTGCTGACTCACGCAGAATTGCATAAATTTCAGCTGGCAGCGGTTGCGGTCAGGTTTGGGCGTTTCTAGAATTCGGTGACCCAGGGATGGGTTTGGTGAGTTGTTGAACGACTTTTGGTATATTTTATGCAACAGGCGAGCAATCGAGATGTGGCGCCGCAAACCGATGCGTTCTCGATCACCGAAGACGCCGTCGACTATGTCAGCTTGAAACTTGAGCCGATTGCTTTGCCTCGTTCGGCCACGCGCCCATCCAAACGCCTGGTTGACACCATGCGTCGCAGCAAAAGTCGACGGCGGCTGCTGGTTGGCGCCGGGTTTTCCTGTCTTTACCTGTTTGCCCTACTGGTGTTTTCGATCTTTGGCGCGGTCGATCGCATTACGCTCGCCGCTGCCAGCATCGTGGTGGCGATCGCCAGCCAGGCATTTTATCTCATCTATATTCGCAGCAAAAATCAAAGGCGGGCCGAGAAAAAATTGACCGGCCCGATCGCTACCTGCGCTTTGGCGATCATGCTGCTCGTCACCTATAGAGCACCTGATAGCCGGCTTATCTTTACCGCTTTTGTATTCGTCGCGATCGCCTACGGCATGTATTACCTTACCCGGCGCGCGATGCTGTTGCTGAGCGCCGGCACGCTGACCGGCTTTGCCGCAGTCATCGGCTTGCATCATGTGCAGTGGCACGATGCGGCGCTGCTGAAGTCGGAATTACTGAACTGGTTTGTGCTGGCCTTGACACTGCCCGGTTTCGTGCTGCTGGCCGGCCGGGTGCGGCAGTTGCATAGCGCGCTCTACAAAGCCGGTTTGAAGATCAGGAATATCGAGGAGAAGGCACGACGCGACCCCATGCTGGGCTGTTACAACCGGCGCTTCATGGTGGCCGTGCTGGAGGAACAAAAGCGCCTGGCCGACGCCAACGGATCGCCGCTGTGCCTGGCGGTGATCGATCTGGATCACTTCAAGCTGGTCAACGACGAGGTCGGGCATCTGGCGGGCGACGAAGTATTGCGCAGCTTTGCCCGCGTGGCGCAGGAAAACATTCGTCAACAGGATATCTTCGGGCGCTATGGTGGCGAGGAGTTCTTATTGATCTTGCCGAAAACCTCGCTGCTGGCTGCGCTCAACACCGCCGAACGCATACGCGACAAGGTGGAAACCAATCGCTGGAGTGCGCAGTTGAAAGCGCCGGTGACGGTGTCGATAGGGCTGACCCAATATAACGCCGGCGAGTCCGTGCTGGACCTGTTTTCGCGCACCGATACGGCCATGTACCTGGCCAAACGCGGCGGCCGCAATCAGGTGGTGGTGGAAGAGCCGCATGTGGAATTGTGGCAAAACTCAAGACCATAACCCCCACTTTCGATTTGTTGTGCGGTACTATAAAACCACCTGCAAGGAACGGG
>Ga0302315_10002377_pt1 | contig 17859 bp, 20 predicted proteins | sample III_Palsa_N3_1_FD_200532 | JGI IMG/M metagenome (GOLD analysis project Ga0302315, IMG submission 200532) | Peat permafrost microbial communities from Stordalen Mire near Abisko, Sweden - III_Palsa_N3_1 | ecosystem: Environmental > Terrestrial > Soil > Palsa > Peat permafrost | place: Sweden... | reverse complement strand
ACAACCGGTGTTCTAAGCGATGCAAGTGGAACCCTCGAATATAAAGACGGAACGGCTGTCGCGGCAAAAAAACGCCAGATGTTCGACGATAAATCAACTTTTACAGGGACCCTCGGTGCAGACGAAGATACGCCTGCTATTGGGGTTCGCACTTTTCCCGACGGTTCGACCTGGAATTACTCTGCAAATGGAATTTTGAAGCAGTAGGGTGATCCACCTACATGGGTCTGATTTTAACGTCTTCGGCGTAGAGGCTTTGTGCTTCGCCCAAATCGTTTTTCACAACGAGTTCGCCTGAGGGACCGAGGCCCGTGATTGTTCCAGAGCCCGCACCCCAGGTAATGCGAGTGCCTGCGGGAAGGGCAGCGAGAGCTTCGTACTCTTCTCGGATAAAAGCTGAACCTTTGACTTCAAGCTGACTCAAAAGTTCGAGTAGTTCTTTTTGTATGGCTTCCCGAATGACGTCAGCGTTGACGACGACGCCCGCGGCATCGGTAAGAGACGTGGTTTCCTGATCCAAGCCTTCTGGCGCAAAGGTACAATTCACGCCGAGTCCAATGATGATAAAAGATCCGCTCTTGTTTCCGACGGCCTCGCAGAGAATTCCGCCGAGTTTTTTGCGTCTGATCCAAAGATCGTTCGGCCATTTTACTTCAACAGGGATTTGATATGCTGAGAGTGTACGTCGAATCGCTTTTGCAATCGCGATGGCAGTCGCCATAGGAATCCAAGTCCAGTGATCCTTACTCGCGGGTCTTGCAACAACGGATAGAAAAAGATTTCCTTCGAGAGATTCCCATTTTCTACCCAGACGCCCGCGTCCCTTTTCTTGCGCTCGAGTTGAGACCCAAGTACCGTGCGGATAACCAGCTTCACCCAGTTCGCGCGCGATGTCGTTTGTTGAGTCGCAACGATCTAAGACGCGGTTTGCAAATTGGTTCAGGCCTTTGGACATTTTCTAAAATTATTGATCAATCAGCAATGAAAGATCGAGTGCCTTCACGGAGTGAGTCAGTGCGCCGACTGAAAGAATATCGACGCCAATCATCGCATATCTTCCGATATTGGAGGCATTGAGTCCGCCAGAGACTTCAATCAGGGGGCGAGCATGAGGAGCACTTTTAGAAAACTTCTTTTCGAGAAGCATGATGGCTTTTCTGACTTCTTCTACAGAGAAATTATCGAGCATGATGACTTCGGCGTGAGCTGCGAGCGCTTCTTCCATTTCGTCGATCGACTTCACTTCAATTTCGATTTTGAGTCCATGGGGAGAAACTGCGCGGCACCCTTCGATCGCTTCGGTAATTGAGCCCGCTGCGGCGATGTGATTTTCTTTAATGAGCACTCCGCCGGATAAACTGATGCGATGAGGAATCCCGCCGCCCATTTGAAGTCCATAGACCGCGAGATTTCGATATCCCGGCAAAGTTTTTCGCGTAGCGGTGACTCGAGGAGTTTTCTTTGGACACGCCTTCTTTACTTGAACGACAAGTTCGTGGGTCGCTGTTGCGATGCCACTCGAATAAGACGCGAGGTTTAAGAAGGGGCGCTCCAAGCCCAAAATCAAACTTGCGGGGCCATACCATTCGCATACGCGCTGACCTGGTTTAACCGCCGTTCCATCTTTCACAAGAGATTTGACTGAAAAGGAGTTGGAACTAAAACCCGCTTCGGCGGCGAGTTCGCTACCAAGATTTTGCACCGCAGAAACAATTCCTGCGCCGGCCCAAATTCCGGGAGCCTTCGCAATGATTTGCGCGCGCACTTTTTTCTGGGGATCTTGATGTATTCCGATGGACCCGAGGGTCGTCCAATCCCAAGGCCAACCATCATCCGCGAGTCCGAGTTTAAGAAGTGACTTTGCCTCGCCTGAAATGATATGAGCCATACCTTATGTTACAACGTATTCCCGCTGGCCGCCATGCTCTTCAGATCCGTCCCGTCACAATCGAAGTTGACGTCAATCGTTATGCCGAAGGCTCTGCCCTGATCAAATCGGGGAATACCCATGTTTTGTGCACAGCTTCCTTTGATGAAGCAGTGCCACCTTGGCTGACGGGAAAAGGTCGCGGTTGGGTGACAGCCGAATATTCGATGTTGCCGCGATCGACCCACACACGCAGTAAGCGTGACCGCGAAAAAGTTTCAGGCCGTACGCAGGAAATTCAACGCCTCATCGCGCGCGCACTTCGCGGGATGGTGAACTTACAGGGCCTCGGTGAGCGCCAACTTATCGTCGACTGTGATGTCTTGCAGGCCGATGGCGGAACCCGTACAGCTTCCATCACCGGCGGTTGTGTTGCTCTTGCTCTCGCACTTGGAAAACTTCACAAAGAAGGAAGAATTCCTGCGAAGACTTTGAAGGACGTTTTGCTCGACACCGTTTCTGCAATCAGCATCGGACTGGGCAAGGGCGAGATCTTGACAGACTTAGATTATAACGAAGACTCCAGCTGTGATGTCGACATGAACTTTGTGATCACGGGCCAAGGCGGATTTGTTGAAGTGCAAGGGACCGCTGAAAAGCGTTCCTTCACGAAAACGGATCTCGACCAGATGACCGAGGCGGCAGTCAAGGCGACGGCCGATCTCCGTGCAATTCAACTCAGTGTTTTGGAAAAGGCAGGTGTGAAATGGTAAGAAACTCTTTCGTTAGTGTTCTCTTGAGTGCATTGCTAGTTTTGAGCGCGGCCTCTACATATGCAGAAACCCCTGCAGCTACAAATAACTACGATGCTTTTACTTTTGATAAAATCGGCGTCGGGATTGTGTTGGGAGAACCAGACGGTTTGACCGCAAAGTTTTGGAAAGATTCGACCCACGCAATCGACCTAAGTATTGCTTACTCCGTGAGCAACTTCGTCGTGTTGAATAGCGACTACCTTTGGCACTTTCCAGATTTGACCCACGGAACAGAGTACGGGAACGAACGCATCATGCCCTACATCGGGGTTGGCGCATCGATCTTCATCTCGACCGAATCTGATCGTACGGACAATAAGTTTTTCACCGACAACGGCTCGAGCATGGGCTTAGGGATCCGTATCCCCATCGGTGCTGAGTGGTTGCCTCACAAAACTCCGTTTGGGGTTTTTGCTGAAGTCGTTCCCGGAATTGGAATTATCCCGAGCACTTTCGGCTTTTTCCAACTCGGTATCGGCGCGCGACTCTATCTCTAGTTTTAGGTGACGTCCTTAGCCAAACTGGCTAAGCGGGCAGCGAATTTGCACTGAGGTTAAGGATGAAAATCTTTACCCTCGCGTTCATTTTGGGCAGCGTTGCCGTATTTGCCTCTGGCTGCGGAAATAGTGATAACGGAAACAGCACAAGCGGTCCTGGAGCAGGAATCGCGCCTGGCGTCGCACCTGTTTCTGCAACAGCGGTTCAGCTCAGTACTGATCCATTCACAGATACGACAGCGCAGCATCAGACTGCGGTAGAGCCCTCCATTTTTGCAAATGGAACTACTCTGGTTTCGGCATTTCAAATAGGACGCATCGCAAGCGGAGCTTCGGATGCGGTGGGATTTGCTACTTCAAAAGACAGCGGAAACACTTGGACCAAGGGGATCTTGCCAGGTTTGACGACGGACTCCGGCGGAACCGATCTCAATACTACTGATGCGGTCGTGACTTATGATGCTGCTCATAGCGTTTGGATGGTCGTTAGTCTCATATTTTCTAATACGAACAGTCAAGTCGTGGTCAGTCGATCGACTGATGGTCTAACGTGGGATGCTCCCGTCACCGTCGCGACAGGGGCCAATTATGACAAGTGTTGGATCGCCTGCGACAATGGCGCTGCATCTCCGTATCGCGGTACGTGTTACGCGGAGTGGGACGACGTCGATAATGGCCAAGAAATCTTGATGAGTCGCTCAACCGATGGCGGTGTGACCTGGCAGACTCCACTGGCCTCTGCAGATTCGGCCACTGGGCTTGGTGGTCAAATGGCCATCCAACCTCAAGGCAATGTTGTCGTTCCGTTTTACAATTCGAACATTTCCAATCCTGAAATTTTAAGTATCTCTTCCAGCAATGGTGGCCAAAGTTGGTCGAGCAGCAACTTGGTGGTTGCCCAACAGGCGACGACAATTCCGGTTCGTGGTGAAACGGATCCTACTGTAACCGTGGATCAAAACGGAAAGATCTCTGTTGCATGGTACGACTGTCGTTTCGAGACTGGCTGCACTGCCAACGATATCGCAATGGTGAGTTCAACGGATGGAACAACTTGGAGTGCCGTTACGCGACTTGCTGTCGACTCAGTCGGAAGTGGAACAAATCACTTTCTGCCTACTTTAGCGGTCAATCCTACCAATCCAAATAGCTTCGTTCTCACTTACTATTCTTCCGTCACGGCACAATGTTCCGGGACAACGTGTGCGATTACACCGCAGCTCAGCGCGAGCAGTGATGGAGGGCAAACTTGGAGTACTCCAATCAATCTGTCGGCATCGTTTCCGATCAGCGCAATTGCGATAACAACAGAAGGCGCCATGGTGGGAGATTACTTTTCAACCGCGTTCGTAGGAAATACAGCATTCCCCACTTTTTCTGCGGCCATTCAGCCCGTTCAGTCAGCGTTCAATCAGCAGATTTTTGTATTGCCTACCGCGATCAACCCTTAGATGCTGGGACGGATTAAACACTAGTCTATTCAGCATGTTACGATATCTAAAGAAGATGATGACGCAATGCGTTAATTCATGATATACCCCGCCCATGAAATTCGCGCTTCTCATGTTGGCTTTGGGACTTTCGACTTCTTCGGCATTTGCTGGGATCCAGCCAGTAACTGCCATGGCAACGACTTTTGAATGTGATGGCTTACTTCCGAATGTCACGGCTTCTTCAGGAACAAGTGTTGCCGCTGGCGACGAAGGTGATGTTCATCTGCCGAAGGGAACGATCACTTACACAGGTTACGAGGCTTTTTTTCAGGGGATCCACATCGGGACAATTAATGATGCGCCCACTTGTTTTGCTGAAAAGGCCGCCGATCCTGCTCATCCGTCCCGCAATAAGCTCGAGCTTGATGCGGGGGTCGCGTTCACGTTGAACGCTCAACCCGATGGGCACCACACGCTGTCTCTTGCTTTAAGAAACGACAAGTCGATTTCGACGTCGTGGTAAATTCTGGGTAAACTTCTGGGTAAGAGGAACCGACTACGCGGAAGCTTTGAAAGATTTCTCCGCGAGCTTTTTCTCAATTTCTTGGGCAACAGCTTTGATGCCTTTGCCTTCGGTTTCGATTTCGATATCCGCTTTTTCGTAAGTCGGGATTCTCTGTTCGAGAAGCTCTTCGATTCGCTCCGTGAGCTTGGCTTCGGTGCTTTCGTCTTGTGATGATTTACGATGATCGTCCACGAGTGCGCCGAGGAGGGGACGCTCCTTCGAGTGATCGAAGACCATCCGTTGAAGAAGAGTTTCCGTTTTAGCACGGAGATAAACCAAGATTCCAGACGTGCGAATGATCTCTTCGCTCGTGGGATTCATCAATGTTCCTGCGCCGAGTGCGATGACTTGGTTTTTACCCAGAGCAATTCCGCGCAAAGCTTCTGCTTCAAATTTTCTAATCGTCGAAAGACCGAAACGTTCGGTCAGTTCGTTGATGGTGCTCTTGTTGATTCTTTCGACCGCTGCGTCGAGATCGACGAAGTTCCAGCCCATGTCATGAGCGAGTTGTTCTGCGGTCGTTGATTTGCCAACAGCCATGAAGCCCGTCACATATATATTTTGGTAAATATTTTGGAAAGATTGCACATCCGGATGGATGCAGGATCTAAGCTAAAGCTTTTCGTTGAGGAGCTTATGAATCTCGGCCTTGATGATGCGCTCGGCAACTTCGGGAAGGATTTTGCGCGCCATGTTTTCCAACGCTTCTTGTACTTGGCGTCGAACCATCTCTTCGACTTCATGCGCACTGATGCTTGGCCCTGATGAACTACCAGACGAGCTACTAGGTGAGTTACCCGGTGAATTAAATGAAGCATGACTTTGGGGCGTGTGAGAAGGACGAGAAGGAAGATGAGGAGGCGCTTCAAAAAACTCCGGCATGCGCTCCGTCGGTTTTTCCACCTTGTCGCGAATTTGAAAGCTAGTGCCGCCATCATCGCCGAGGGAACTTGGCGGTTTCAATCCGGAGTCGTTGACTGTCCAGTCAAAATCGTCGAGTCCACTCATGCGTATAGTCGACTCGGTGAGATGCTTGATCTCGTCGATCGCATTATGTGGCGTACTGAGCGCATCTTCGCGTGGAATAAATCCGGACTGATCAGGAAGTGGTGGTGGAGTCAGTTCTTCTTCTTCCATTTCGGCCGAGCCCATCGGTTCTGGAAACCCAGAAGGAGGATCTAAGCGAATTCCCGAAGAATCGGGCATAGAAGAGGGCATATCGAGTTCGAGGCCGGTAGGAAAGCTTGAGGGTGGCGCAATCGGGGCCGGCATTTTCGTGTTCGTAGAAGTGGTCTTGCGCGCCGTTGCGGGAATGTTCAGAACATCCTGCAGGACTTGTCGAAGATGTGCGGGGTCAAAAGGTTTGGTGAGGCGACCATGAAAGCTCACTTCTTTGGCTTGGTCTTCGTCGATTTTTTCGAAGGCACTCGACATCAAAATGAAACGAGTGTTCGAGAAGTCTTCCATCGTATTCACTTGGCGTTTGATCTCGAAAGCAGAGAGTGTCGGAAGTGACACATCCACTAAAATCAGATCAGGCCTGAACAGTGAAATTTGCTGGATCGCATCTGCACCATCAGAAATAGCTTGAATCTCATAGCCCTCATTAGAGAGAGCTAATCGAATCACTTTCTGAATTGTCAAGCTGTCGTCTGCAACCAGCAGTTTCTTACCAGCAGCCATTTCTTCTCCGCCTTATTTAGTCCAGGTTACAAGTGTGTCATTTCCCGAGACGTGTGTAAAGGTGCAGAATTGAATCGGAATTTAGACAGCCAGATCTCTATCTGGCGAGTCTGGATAAACGCACAAAAACTTAAAATTGCGCTACCCCCATAGCCACAAAAGTGAGTTATACTGGGGCTACCTCAGGGTTCGGAGTTTAAGCATTTGGACCCTACAGTCATTAACCCAGGGAGCTGTCCCTGCCAGTGGTGTGCATGCCCGGTTTACCGGGAAGCCTAAAGCTGGCAAACGGTGCCCACGTTGAAAAACACGGGTTCCAATTGACACCTCCGAGTCCTGGGGTTCTTACCATCGCAAATCTCGGCGCCAAGCCTGGTGACTACTCACTCTAATTGACAAATCTGCTCAGTCGGCCATAAGCTCGTTAGCGGGGGTTTTTATGGGACGTTTCAAAGACATTTCGCCATCACAGCAAGGTTGGATTCATGATCTCGCTAAGGCGGAGATCCACCCCGACGCTGAGCGCCTTTTGCAGCTCGGCGGTTCAGTCGATCCCCAGCAGGCAGTCGAAGAAAGCACAGTCGATTTTTTGACGGGGCTTCGCGACCTGCTTCAAGACCACGCTCGCGCGTTTAACGCGTTTTCCGAAGCGGGTCAAAAATATCAAGAAGTGAAGATCTACAACACCACGCAAGCAGCTGCGGATTTCATGCTTTTCAGAAATCAGATCAAGCTGGTGTTCACCAATCCCACTCATGGTGTGATTCAAATCTCTTTTGCTCAGCATACTCGCAGCGTTCTTGCGCCGGGAGCGATGGTTGTTGATGGACAGCACTCCCATGCGCAAGCAAGTGGACCGGGAACAAGCCAATCGCAGGATCTTTTGGCCCAGATTGGCCCGTTCCGCGATGTGTTTTGGACTTTTCAAGGTGAGAAGGTCACGCCAGACCAAGTAGCAAAGTTCTACTTCGCCGAATTCACCCGTGCGACTCGCGATTCAAAGAGAACGCGTCCTGGGAATCATCTGCTTCTTGAGCAAATCAAAGCTTTGCTCCAGGAGAAGGGGATTGATCTTTAACGCTTCAACCGCAGCACTGCAGTTGAGTGAGTAATCCGAATAATCCTTACCTCTTTTAGGTTCAGTCGTCTGAGGCTGAGTGACCAGATTTTCTGGAAATCCGAACGCTCGCGCAAATTCCTTCGCAAACGCATAGTGAGAAAGCTTGGTGAGTCCACCGTAGTGGAGAATCCGATTTTTCTGAGTTGAGTCAGCGAGGACTGCGATCATCTCTGCAAGTCCATCGACACTCGCAAACGAGTGGGTCTCGTGATCGGAGAGTTCAACGCCGATACCGCGGTCGAGTTTCATTCGGATTTGATCAATAAAAGAAGGATGTAAGGGAACGCCTCGCCCGATGAGGGGGCTTGATCGGATAGAAATCCAATTCAGTGTTTTGGTGCGAACGTAATTTTCTCCCGCAACTTTCATTTTTCCGAAAGCATGGTGGGGGAGTGCGACGTCGGTTTCGTGATAGTTCCCGCGCTTTCCGTCGAACGTGTAGGAGTTCGAGAGATAGATGAATTTGCTTTGAAGGATGCTTGAGGCTTCCGCTAATACCGATGCACCCGATGAGTGGACGTTATCCGCTTCTTCGGGGTGGGCTTCCGCCCAAGCAGCATCGTTCGATCCCGCACAGTAAACAATGACTTGCGGGGCGATCGAACGAATCAGTTTTTTTGCATGAACACGATTCTCAACAGCGAGGGGAAGAAAAGTCACACCTTGCATGGAGGTGGGGTGAGAGCGGTACGTTGCGAAAACTCTGAACTGCTCTCGCAGCCTTTTCGCAATGTGGGTGCCGACGAATCCGCTCCCTCCCACGACCAATACGGTTTTGATCTGTGACATTTCGTTTCCTCAAAAGGGGCCTCTCTATCATCTGACTTCAGGATCCGAACTGTAACCCGTCGGAAAAATCCGAAGATTACCCTCCGAGCTACAGCCCGGATCCTTTTGGCAGAAGTCGTCGCATTTGCGACAAACGAGAGGCTTTTTACTTTAACTACTGTTCAGTTAACCTTGGAGCAGTTTGAGTGCTCCCTGTTGAGTCGTATTCGCTTGGCCCAACACCGAGATACCAGATTGCATCAAGATGTTGTTCTTGGTCTGCTCTGAGACTTCTTCCGCGAAGTCAGTATCGCGGATTCGGCTATTCGCGGCCGAGAGGTTCTCATCACTGATCGCCAAGTTGTTAATCGTGGACTGAAGTCGGTTTTGAAGAGCACCCATGTCGGCGCGAACACTGTTCACGCGAATGAGGGCATCATCAATCACAGACAAACTGAGCTGAGCGCCCTGTTTGCTTGCCACCGATTCTCCTCCGAGTTTTAGCGCATCCAACGTTACGTCAGAGCGTTCGCCATTGTAGACGATTCGGTCGAGGATCGGGTTATTGTGTGTTCCGACTTGGACTTCGAAAATCCCGGCCTTCCCGTTTAGAAGCGGGATGCCGTTGAAGTTCGTGACGTTCGCAATACGATCAACTTCTTGCTTGAGAGATTGATACTCGCGATCCGTAAACCCACGTTCGACGTCTCCGATGGTATCCGATGCAGCTTGGATCCCCAATTCTCGAAGACGTACGAGAATGTTTGAAATTTCGTTCATTCCACCTTCAGACACTTGGATGAGAGATACTCCGTCCAAGGCATTTCGCTTTGCTTGTCTCATTCCGCGAATTTGAGCTTTCAAATTTTCGGAAATTGCGAGACCTGCGGCGTCGTCACCTGCGTGATTGATTCGACTACCGCTGGCAAGTCGTTCTAACGACTTGTCCAACGCATTACGAGTTATGTTCATCTGTCTTTGCGCATTAAGCGCGGTGGTATTGGTTGCTATTCGCAAACCCATGTTAGCCTCCGTTCATCATATGCTATCCTCCGTGAAGTCACCTTTATCCATAAAGGTCACCAGCGTCCTTGCTGGATTTGTTTTTAACTTCTCTAGTTGTTCCATGAAGGCCAATTCCTCACGGCTAGAGATTTTTTCGGTTAATCCCCGAGCTCAGATCCCTCTGAACTCGGAGACATCACCAAACTTTCAAATTTTACTCAACTCACTAACTCTCTGAGTCCTATCCCTGTTGCAGAAGCTTCAGGGCACTCTGATTTGTCGAGTTCGCTTGAGAGAGGACCGAGATACCGGATTGCATCAAGATGTTATTCTTGGTTTGTTCCGAGACCTCTTCCGCAAAGTCTGTGTCGCGAATTCGGCTGTTAGCTGCTGACAAGTTTTCATCTCCGATTGCGAGATTGTTGATCGTCGAACCCAGCCTGTTTTGCAGGGCTCCCATATCTGCGCGAATACTATTCACACGGATGAGGGCATCATCGATCACGGACAAGCTCAGTTGTGATCCTTGTTTCGTCGCGACGGATTCTCCGCCGAGTTTCAAGGCATCTACCGAGGCATCTGCTCGCTCGCCGTTGTAGACGATTCGATCCAGAATCGGATTGTTGTGAGTTCCCACCTGAATCTCGAAGATTCCCGCTTTACCGTTCAACAGAGGTATCCCGTTGAACTGCGTGACGTTCGCGATTCGATCTACTTCCTGTTTCAGCGACTGGAATTCTCGGTCAGTGAACTGTCGTTCCGTGTCGCCGATCGTGTCTGATGCGGCCTGGATTGCTAGTTCTCTGAGTCGCACCAGCATGTTTGAAATTTCGTTCAAACCGCCTTCTGAAACTTGGATCAAACTCGTCCCGTCGAGAGCGTTTCGCTTGGCTTGCCTCATCCCTCGAATTTGAGCTTTCAAATTCTCGGAAATCGCGAGACCGGCGGCGTCGTCTCCAGCGTGATTGATTCTGCTACCGCTCGCTAATCTTTCAAGCGATCGATCTAAATTTTGGCGGGTCATTGACATCTGTCGTTGCGCGTTCAGCGCAGTGGTATTAGTTGCAATACGCAAACCCATACTAGACTCCGTTCATCATATGCTTCCTCCTTGAAAAAACATCACTGCACGGCTATCCGCCGAAATCCCTGTGATGTAGAGCATCCATGCTCATTTTATTTTAACGCCCGCATCCGCACTCCCATCTCTGAAGTGCGAACCGAAGCATCTCTTATGGACTTCACGCACGAGATCCATCTCATGCAGTCCTCCACAAACTCTTGGCCTCTCGGCAATCTCCCGGCAGATCGCACACGCAATCTGTTTTAAGGTAGGGCTCACCGCCGTCGTGTCATCCTGACCGTACGACGGCGAGCCAAAGCCTTTTCCAGGAAACGAGCACAGGCACAAGCCTGGCTCCACTAAACTGTTCAACGATGCGACTCTCTCTCGAGAGCTCGCGCGTGGATTTGGCCCTAGCCACCGATCACCGCACGGTTTCCCGCATCCAAAATTTTATCGCGTGTTCACCCTATAAATTTGCCTCGACAAATGTCTCGGCAGACTTGGCTCGTCTAGCTGCTCACTCGACTGCGGACATTTCTGTCCGCCGCTTTGCTCGCGACTCTACGCACGCACCCCTAATTTTTTCACGCCTTCAGCACTTCAAGACCACTGTCCTTCAACTTCATTCACTGCCTCTGTGCTCTCTCGTTGAAGTTTGTCATCAGCCTGGATTACCTAAGAGGCTAAGAACACTCTTCACTGTACTATTCGCCTGGCCCAAGACTGCTGTGCCAGACTGCATGAGAATTTGATTCTTCGTCAGCTCGCTCGTCTCTTCCGCAAGATCCGCATCGCGGATTCGGCTGTTCGCCGCAGAGAGGTTTTCTTTGCTGACCTGAATATTTGCGATCACTGATTGAAGTCGATTTTGGATCGCACCGAAAGATGCTCGGGTCGAAACCACCTGATTAAGGGCGGTGTCCAAGGCAGCAAGGCTGTTCTGAGCGTTTGCTTTGTCGGCGACGGAAGACAAATTGATTCCAAGTGCGACCACGTTCACATCGGCTGATGAGGCATCAAAGAGTTTGATGCGATCAACGGTCGGGTTGTTGTGGGTTCCGACTTGAACTTCGAACATGTTCGCAGTTCCGTTCAGGAGCGGCACGCGATTGAATTCGGTGCTGTTCGAGATGCGGTCGATTTCTTCCATCATCTGCTGATATTCGCGATCTAAGAATCCACGCTCGTTTGGTCCGACGGTGTCGGAAGCGGCTTGAACTGCAAGTTCGCGCATACGGATAACAATGTTTGAGATTTCGCCGAGTGCGCTTTCTGCGACTTGAACGAGGGAGATACCGTCTTGAGAATTTCTTTCGGTTTGGCCTAAGCCGCGGATTTCTGCGCGAAGGCTTTCGCTGATTGCGAGTCCTGCGGCGTCGTCTCCTGCGTGATTGATTCGTGAGCCGGAGCTGAGTCGCTCCAAAGTTTTATCGAGGGCGCCTCGTGTGTTACGCAAATTTCTTTGCGCCACTAGAGCAGGGATATTTGTATTAATCCGCAGTCCCATAACCATCCTCCATGATGGTGTTTCGTGATTCATCCATGAATCTCGGGAGGCAGGCTTACTTCTTTTGCACTCTGATCATCTTGATCTGAGTGACTTTCCTGCTTCCAAGTAACTAATCGGTGCTCCGTGGGATTACTTAAGAAAAAAAATAGGCCCCATGCTCTTTTTGTAAGAGCACAGGGCCTAAGTTTTAAAAATGTGTGTAAAACGCGTACTTAGCTGGGCTTATGCAGCGTCAGCGTAGTCATTCGCGTGCCAGATCTCGAATAAAGTTTTATTTTTTTCGGTCCGGAACCACTTAGCAGCATGGTCTGGAGGGTCCATACCCAACAGTTTTTGAGCAAAAGCATGAATGGTGGTCGTTTCTTTACCAACAGTCACTTTGAACTCACCATTTGGCTGTTTCGTTACCACGCAAGTCTTGCTTGCGTCGCTTACGAAAAATAGGGTCTGTCCGTCTTTAAGGGATCCCTCATGTACCAAATGCGTTAAATCGAACTTATGTTTCTTTTTAGACACGCAATGTCCTCCTGATATTTACCTATCGGTCAAACGTGCCGGGCAGTTAATACCTTTCAAGCGGTAGGCCGTACCTTTTTGCAGGGTGGGCCGTACCGGTTTACAAGGTAGGCCGTACCTCTTTAAGGATTCTCGCGTCAAATTAACGCCATGAATAGTTCTGACGGCTTGCGTGTTTGTGGATCAATGATGTCTTGAAAAAGTCGTCGGCGAAGTCCCTTCTGAATTAGAGTCTCTGCCTCTTTAGGGAATGGGGTGTTCAGCCATTCAAGCTGTTGGGAACTCTCGTCCGACGGAAGTGAAAGTTCCATTCCGATTCGAGTATAATGAATTGGGAACGGAAGATGCGCAAATCCGAGTAGTCCCTGTAGGGTGCTATAAGGGTAGTCTTCCACGTTGCCGACAATCTTCGCGCGCACAGGATTTCGGTAGACGTATTTAAGCACGTGACCAAAATATCTTGAGTTGTTGATCAGCGACCAATAGTACGGGCCGCCAAAGACATGTCCGGAACGTCCGGAAATCAGATTCACTCTCCGAGAAACGGACCACATGAAGTGATTCATTACGATTCCGAGATCGTGCTCTGGCACCGTCATAATCGTATGAAAGTGATTGGACATCAGTACAAACGAGTGAAGCTCCACGCCGTAAAGGAGATGAAGCAAAAGACATTCATTTCCAATGATTTTCCAGAGTTGTTCTTTATCGATGGGAAAGTCTTCTCGGTTATTTGCTCGAGCGGATACGTGGTAGGGCAATTGGACACTTTTCAATAAATGTTTTCTAGGCATTCCGCCCAGTAGAGCAAGGTCTTTGCCAACCAGTATGCAAATAGGTACGGCCTACCTTGTAAACAGGTACGGCCTACCATTGGGCGTCCTTAACGTATTTGCGTACCCTGGCTACGGACATTGGGTGTCCGTGGAATACGCCAGATGAAATCTCGACTCTGATCCAACGCGTTTCTTCTCCTTGGTCAAATCCAACGGGCTTATCGAGACGTACGAATTTGTAGAGAGTGGTATTTCCGTGCGCAAACCATTCGCCCGTCTGAGAGCGCATCGCGGTTCGTTCGATGAGTAAATGATTCAGACCGGGCAAATATTGGGCGATTTGAAAACTTTTTTCGCGTGCCTCGGCAACAGTGCGTGCGGATGTGTGCTTGAAACCATGTTCGCTAGGACGAGCTGTTTCGATGAGTGTCCGTATTGCTTTTCTCGTGTAGTACGACCGGTGTGCATTTTGGTCGGAAGTCGGGGTTACCCCCTGTTTAGCCAGGAGCGAATGGATCATCTCTTCGCGAACGCATTGCTCGAGGGTAAGCGCATTGGAATTGTTGGGGAAAAGTCCAACAACCGATAGCAGGAGAACTGCGATATATTTTGATCTCACGTCCACTCTTTCGTATCGGACCTTCTATAAAATAGGCTTAGTCTTGATCTGCCGTAGTCAAATTCTTGTCATAAGGATCGATGATTCTCAGATTGGTTATGCCTCGCATCTCGTGACAGGATTGAAGACGTGGAACCCACGCAATCCAACCTTTTAATCAATAATCTCGGTCCTCAGGATGAAGCTGCCTTTTCATCTCTCGTGGATCGTTGTTTTAAGGTGCCCGCGGGGCAGCACTATCTCGATGACTTCCCGGTCTGGAGCGAGAAATTTAAACCGGCGTCTCGCCAAGTATTAAAGATGGGCGCCTTTGATAACGGCAAACTTGTGGCTGCAGCAGGCGCTCAAATCACTGAATCCAAAGCCAACGCCTTTCCGATGAAGATTGCTCTGATCGGTGCGGTTTCGACCGACGCTGAGTATAGAGGTAGAGGAATCGCAACTCAGCTCGTGTCCCTAGCGACAGAGTGGGCGCAAACACAAGGCGCGGCGCTTGCGGTTCTCTGGGGTTCCGAACACGAACTTTATCGCAAGATTGGGTTTCATCCGTGTGGAAGACAAGTGCGAGTCGCGATCTCTGCGATGCGTTCGTCGCGCCCTCTCTCAACAATTCAAACGGGATGGAATCCTGCTTTATTCGCAAAGCTCAAGCAGCGCAAAGAAGGCCTAGTCATTGGCGATGAAGATCGTGGCTGGATCGAAGCTCACAAAAATGTGAAGTGGTATTGGACTGGTCCCGCAGATCGCCCGGATGCTTACGCTGGGATCGGACGCGGGATTGACCTTGCAGATCTTGTTCACGAGTGGGGTGGCGAAACTCCTGCGTTGATCGAACTTCTCGCACAGCTTTCAGAAATTCACCCGCGTGCGCAGATCTTGGGATCGCCCGAAACGTTCTCGCGTGTGAACTTCCAATACGATCCCTCTGCGATGGAGTACCTGTGTCTCGCTCGCGTGCTCGATCCGCTCGCGACCTTTAGAAGCTACGTTCCGGTTTCGAGAGCAACGGGCTTCGCCGCAGATGTCGAAGACCACACCTTAAGAATTAAGATCGAAGACCGCTTTGGAAAAGACGCGACAGGTGAGCTCGACATTCAAGACGTCTCGCGGTTTTTCTTCGGACCAAAAGAAGTCGGGGCTCCCACGCTTGGAAAGCCCTGGTCAAATTTCTTTCCGCTTCCTTTGTGGTTCTGGGGACTCGACGCGGTTTAGTTTTTTTCTATTCCGGCGGCGATGCAATCCTCGAGTTTCATTTTCTTTGCGCTATGAAGGTAACTGTCGTTGAGAAAAGTTTTGTATTCTCCCCATTTCAGTTTGGATTCGGTCACGTAACGATGAAATCTTTGGAGATGATTTGCAGGTTTGTTATTCGCTTTCAGCTCGTCTAATGGGATCAACTTGTCTTCGAAGGTTTTCAGGTAGTCGATGCGACTTTGGAAGAGATGAAGCAGTTTTAAAAAGTCGTCCATATTTCGTTGCATTCGCAAAGAGCGGATCTCTACGGTATCGGCGTGAAGGAGATTGAGAGCATGATATCTATCGCCAGCGGTGAATTCTTTGTAAGCGAGGTTAATGTTTTCAATAAGGGCTTTTAAATCCTCTTTGGATTTTGGCGAATCATCGAACTCCTTGATCGATTGCCGGATGTAAGCTTTCGCCTCTTCAGGAAGTCGACTAAAAGGCAGCGCATTCTCGTCGTCGTCATTGAGAATCCCGGAAGCCATTTCGTCATGGTTGAAGAAGTCGACGATAAAATTGCGAAAAAGAACCGGGTCGCTTCCGAGTCCGGACGATTCGATGCCGATGTGGATATGTCCTCCGCCAAAGGACTCCGAGTTGGTCTTAAGTCCTAGCGATTGCGCGACTCCAAAAATATGATTGTCGATGCGGCGTTTTATTTTCTTAAAGACACTCAAGGTCGTGGGGCGAGAAATAATTTCGATGGTGCCCATGTCGAGAGTAACCTGGAACCACCACCCGTCGGAATAAGTCACTTTTCCGTAATCTGAACTTTTAGGATTATTGCGTTCGACCGAACAATCACCGCGGCTCAGGCAGATGTAGTATAATTTATCGATGAATGCTTTTTGTAACTCATAAAGTTTCTCGGCGTCCTTGGAATAATAAAGCTGCCGTGTCGTAAATTCCCACTCAGGGCCGAAAGTCGTTTTCGAAGAGGGTTCGGCTTCTTGGGTAGACGAGGTTGTTTGAGGCGTGGCCCAAGCAACCTGCCCGAGAAGCAGAACAGTCAAAATTTTTACGGTCGCAAACCGCAGGATTTTGCTCATCTCTAGAGTATCGGGAAAGTTCTGCAAACAATTGATGGGAGCTTTATTCCACCGGCATTTCAAGATCGGGACGAACCCCAACCTGCGAGAGTTCCTTTAAGAAGCGCTTGTGAGGATTTTCCCTGGAGTAAGCGAGGTAGAGGCGAGACGCCGCTTCGGGCCCTAGCGCCTCGAAAGTCACACGCCCCTGTTGGGTCAGTCGGGTTACGGCATGCCAAGGGAGAACCGAAGCCGCGCCCGGAGTTTGGGAAACCCAGTTTGCGACGGCGGTGAGATCCTGCCAGTAAAAGCGATAAGTGGGAGGCGGCATCTTCTGGCGTTGGACGAGCCAGGTGTCGACCGGGTTTTGCAAAGTCGCGTAGGTGCCCCAGTGGTACTTGCGCAGATCCTTGTCTTTCGTGGTGGGATGCCGAACGATTCCCCACTGTTCGGTGTAAATCGCTTTGCAAATGTAGTCGGCGAGTTCCTCTTTGTGCTCGAGGATTCCGGCGTCCGCCCCAGATTGAATGGTCTCAAGAGAGGCGCGTTCAAGAGGGGAGATCTGGACTTCCAGCTGCAGATTGGGGAAGTCTGCGGCCCGCGTGTGCCACCAAGGAAGCACGATTTCACGGAGAAAAAGCGTGGGTCCCACAAGCACGAAATGCGTAGGCTCCGAAGGAGTTCGCTTGAGACGGCTCACTCCGCTTTCCCAAGAGTTCGTAATTCGCTCGGCAAGTTGGGCAAATTCCATCGCTTGAGGCAGGGGCTTCAGTCCCCTCGGACCGCGACGCTCAAACAGAAGAAGGCCAAGCTCCTCTTCCATCGAATGAATGCGCTTGGACAGCGCTGACTGGGTCATATGAAGGCGTTCCGCTGTGCGGGTGAGGTTCGGGTCCGCGACAAGGGCTTGAATGATGCGAAGTTGGCTTATTTCCATAATGGAATAATATTAGTCTCAATTATCTCTATTTGAAAGAGGCAGCTTCGGGCATAACGCGATCATGAATAAGCAGTACTCAGTTGGTTTTATCGTAGTTAGTTTGTTGGCAGCATCGATGGCTCACGCCGATGTCGCTTCCGTTCAAGAAAGCCCAGATTTCTGGAAGAAGTTGAATAGTTTGGTCGCTCAATGTGCAGTGAAGCCTTACACCGTGGTTCAGGGAGTGAAGGACTATGGTCCTCTTCGCTCTTTGTGCCAAGAGCTTCACGCCGCTGGTAACCAGGCCACGTTCGTTCTCGAAGGCGAGAAGTTCTCAGCGCGTATTGAAGAATCCGCGGATGCCGATGGTGGTGACCTGGATGATCTTTATGTCCAGAACTCCGAAGGCTCTGTCATCGCTCAACGCCAAAAT
>Ga0302315_10002376_pt1 | contig 17866 bp, 13 predicted proteins | sample III_Palsa_N3_1_FD_200532 | JGI IMG/M metagenome (GOLD analysis project Ga0302315, IMG submission 200532) | Peat permafrost microbial communities from Stordalen Mire near Abisko, Sweden - III_Palsa_N3_1 | ecosystem: Environmental > Terrestrial > Soil > Palsa > Peat permafrost | place: Sweden... | reverse complement strand
CGACACTCAGTCTGCGTTCACGATGGCCTAGAATCCGTGTTCACGATCAGTGGAATACGCAGTGCCGAGCGATTTGGCAGGAAGCCGTTACAGAGGGTAAGGCTCCACTCGACATTGCCTCGCCACTCAACCGCGTCATCAATCGTCCAAAGAAAAAGTCCCACGCGGCCATTGTTGACGAAAAGACGTTGGGTCAGTTGCTACGTGATATAGATCACTACGAGGGTTCACCACTCACAGCAGGCGCGTTGACACTTCTGGCAATGGTGTTTACGCGTCCCGGTGAATTGCGAAAGATGGAATGGTCTGAAATTGATTTTCAGACAGGAATCTGGCGCATACCTGCCGAGAAGATGAAGATGGATGACGATCACATTGTTCCGCTCAGCAAACAGGCGATGGAAGTCTTGCAGCGCCTCAAAGTTCATTCTGGTGAGGGTAAGTACGTATTTCCGGGAAGGGAAGGAAAACCGGTTGTGAGTGAAAACACTTTCAACAAAGCATTGCGCAGCATGAATTATACCCATGACATACACGTTGCACATGGATTCAGATCAACCGCGAGAACATTGCTCGGTGAGCTTGAATACGATCACGAAGCCATTGAACTACAGCTGGCTCACAAAAGGCGCGGAGTAAACGCTGCCTATAATCGTGCCACTCGGATGGAATACCGGATCAAGATGATGCAGGATTGGAGCGATTATCTGGACAAGCTCAAAGCTTCAGTGCGATAGGCGCTGGGAATTTCCCCGCTGCTATTCCACGATAGATAGCAGATTTCGACAACCCTGAGCGTTCAATCACATGCCGCAAGCGCAGAAATCGAAGCTGGTCATCACATCCGATAATTACAGAGAGGTCGAGTGACAGAGCACGAGACCCATTCACATTCACGTTGTCCTTCACAACAGGAAATCACCTCACCCGACAATTCGTGGCCGAGGATGACGGGATTCTTCACACCCGTTCGGCAGGCGGGTGCGGTGTGGCGCGGGTCGTTATCGGATCATCGTAGTATTTATGCGGGTCGCTGCCGCAGATCCCGTTGTAGAAGATGCGCAGCTTGACGTCGCGCGGATCCGCCTTGGGTTCGGCGACGGATTCGAACCTGAGATCGCGAAGACCGTAGTAAACCGCAGCGTGCAAATTCTCTCCCCAGGACGCTTTACCATGTGAACCGAGCACAGCCTCGCCAGCTCAACCCATCGGGTAGCGCAACTCAACCGTCAACGAATTGTGCCGAATCCTCACACCCGAGGATGGCATGGCTCAGCAGCGCACAAGACGCGCCGCTAGCCTAGACTCCTTCGACCATACCGTTGATCGACTTCCGAGATGTCGAATCGCGTCGGAATTTAGATTTGCCCGGAATGCTCGGTTTCTCGCGAACTATGAAGGGCGGTGCGAGAAACGCCGCCTCTGCAAACGCAACAGCGCGGGTCAAAGCCTCTGCATCATCATCAATGCGGCACTGCCCCTTCGAGAGGATTCCAAGCCGAACGTTGTCCCACTTCGTCAGGTGGGTAATCTTCATGGTGAAGTGCAGGCGCCAGCAGACATCCTCATGCGAGAGACGCGGTAGTACCCGCTGCAAGAGAGCCACCACTCGATGTAACCCCACGACGCCTCGGTCGATGGCTTCTCGTAATGGAGCGAACGGGCACACGAGTGCCAGGGCGTAGAACTGCAGGGCGGCTTGCCTTTCCGGTGTGCGCCAGCGGTTAAACGGCTGGAGCACGGCACGCAGGATGTCACGTACCGTGGGAGAGTTCTGAGCTTCGATCTCAGTCAGCAACGCGCTGTACTCGCTTTGAATCTCCTGAAAGCGAGTGCGAAGAATCGCCTGAAGTAGATTGCTCTTGGACTGGTAGTGATGATAGATCACCGCAATACCGACATCCGCCTCGGCCGCGATGTCTCGAATGGAGACAGCTTCGATTCCGTGCGCGGCGCATAAGCGTTCGGCCGTGTCCAGAATGACTTCAGCCGTGTCTCGCTTGACGGATGCCGCCCTGGGCGACTTTGCCACGTTCCTTCCAGTGTCTGTATGCATTGCGGTGAGAGTCGGTTGTAAGTGATTGCGGGTGTCGCGGAGCCGCTCTGATAAGCATACCGAAATCGCTCCTCGCTAGCCCAATTCCTTAAATACGCGGTCCGTTGTTGACTAGAACGATCGTTCGTTCTAGCCTATTTGGGTTGGCATGCAATAAAGGCAACGCGTGGGAAGCGCGTCAGTGCGCAAATTGGGGAGATCCGTCGGAATCTAAATAATTCGCAAGAAAATGGGAGAAATAACATGCGCGAAGTAACTGCGGCTTCGACCGCGGACGGGGTTCATTTGTCTGTCACTATCGGGGGGCGCAGATCAGGCCTCTCGACCCCTGTCCTGAGTATTGTGGCGTTGGTTCTGGCGGCTCGGGCAGCGTGCGCCGAGGTCCCTTCCGCGGCGCCGCAAACCGAGTCGAGCGGCGATACCTTGCAGGAAATCGTCATAACTGCGGAAAAGCGTACCGAGAATCTGCAAACAACCGCGATCAGCGCGAACGTGCTGCAGGGCAAGGACCTGGAAGATAGGCAGATCACGAACCTCGAGAGCCTGCAGTTCTCCAATCCGGGCCTGTCGGTCACGGAGGGAGGTATTACCTCCAACGTCAATATCCGCGGCATCGGTTTGGGCGTCACCACGCCCGTCGTCGTGGCGGGCGTGGCGGTATATAGAGACGGATTGTTTCAATTTCCGATTGTCTCGAGCGAACCGCTTTACGACATGGACCACGTGGAAGTGCTGCGCGGTCCCCAGGGCACTTTCGTTGGTTCCTCTTCTACCGGCGGCGCTATCTTTTACGTAGCGCGAGCTCCACAACTGGGCGTGAGCGAAGGCCGCGTAGAGGCGCAATTCGGCAATTACGAGGACATGGGGTCGCAAGGCGCAATCAATCTGCCGGTGAGTGACACCTTCGCGGCGCGCGTCGCCTACAATATCGAAAGCCGCAACAGCTTCTTTACGCAGGAGGGTACGCCCGCCAACGAGAACGAGTCGCATGAGTCATTCCAGACCCCCGGTGATCTCGATCAGCGTAATTTGCGATTGGGGCTGCTATGGGTCCCTACCGATGGGTTGACCGTCAAGTCGACCACGACGATCAATCGCAACACCACTGGTGGGCTGGCGCATGTGCCAAGTGAAAGCAGTCCTTACTATGTACCCGGACCTCTGACTTATACGCTGGATTATTCGATACCCAATACCGAATTCGATGAGTGGGCCGCGCGCGAGGCGCTGGAGATCGCCTATCATTTCGACAATGGCATGACGCTCCGCTCTCTTTCCGGATACAACTCGGCGCACGTGTGGTATGTGGATGATTATTTCTCGACGACCGTGGTGCGGGGCGAATTCAACAACAACGTTCATGAGCGCATCGAGTCCCAGGAATTAAACCTCTTGTCGTCCACCGGTCAGCGTCTGCAGTGGGTGCTCGGTGCATTCTACTTCTATGACCCGGCCGACGTGGTCGTCCAGATCGAGCAGCCCGGTCTACCATCGACAATCCAACCGGACACGATCACTTACAAAACCGCTACCGCTGGATTCGGACAAATCAGCTTGGACCTGGTCTCCGGGCTGCAACTACAGGTCGGGGCGCGCTATACGTCATCACGTGCCCACGAAACCGGCACCACGTCACTCATCGGGCTTGCGCCCGTGCCGATCGTCGAGCCGCAATACACGTGGGAAAATGACTCTGCGGCCACCGGCAAGGTGGCTTTGAATTGGACGATTACGCCCGATGAGTTCGCCTATGTTTACGCGGCCAAGGGGTACAAGGCGGGCGGTGTCAATGGGGGAGGCGACCCAACCTTCGCACCCGAGACGGTGTACGACTATGAACTGGGACTCAAATCGACGTTCCTGGATGGTCACTTACGCACTCAGATCGACTGGTTCTATATGAACTACAAGGATCTACAGCTGTCGAGCTACATCGTGCCCTCAGGATCGGGCGGCGTGTCCGGCGTCACCAACGCGGGTCAGGCGACCATTGATGGATTCGAAGCGCAGGCGCAGTCGCGTATTGCTGGCTTCGGTATCGACGCGAACCTCGCTTATGTGCACTCCGCACTTGGTAAGACCATCTATGTGAATCCGAATCTACTTCCCGGATTGGGGAATATCCCTCTCGGTCCACAATGTCCGGCGACCCCCACTTGCTTTAATTACGGCCCGGCGACATCGGACCTGGCAGGAAAGCCAAATCCCTATTCGCCAGAGTTGACGGTGAGCGGCGGCATCGAATACGGCATTCCGGTGGCGGGGGCTGAGTTCAAACCACGCCTCGATTATTCGTACACCGCGCACCAGTGGCAGACCATTCAGGAGCTGCCCGGCGACTACATGGCGCCGCGACACCTGCTCAACGGTACGTTGAGCTACATCCTAGGAGCGTGGATGGTTCAACTTTACGGTACCAATCTGCTCGATCAGGTCTACATCGCCGGTGCCACCTATGGCCCGTCCGTCTTCCTCGGCGCGCCCCGCCAGTTTGGCGTCAGAGGCGCGAAGACCTTTTGAAGGAGCCTACCGCTACCACATGAAAAGTATTCCTATGGAGAATTCTATGAGATTTGTCCGAACTGCGCTGTGGAATCACCGCGGCGCCTATGTGCTCCTCGCTGCATTCGTCGCGGCCGGTCCAGTTCAGGCGGCGACGTGCGACGAACTTGCTCATCTGACGTTACCGCACGCGACCATTACTTCAGCAGCCGTTGTCGCGGCGGGCGAATTCTCAACGCCTGGGCCCCTGCCTCCGGGTATGCCGCCGCCGGCTTTTGGCGCGCTGCCGGCATTCTGCCGCATAAGCGCAATCAGCAAGCCCACCGTCGATTCGGACATTCGTTTTGAGGTGTGGCTGCCTACCGCTCACTGGAATGGCAAGTTCCAGGGCGTGGGCAACGGTGGTCTCGGCGGCATGCTGAGCTATTCCGCCCTGGCCCAGGCGCTCACCGACGGGTATGCGTCCGCCAGCACTGATACTGGCCACACGGGAATGTTTGCGAGCGGCGAATGGGCGCTTGGTCATCCGGAGAAGGTGGTCGACTTTGGCCACCGCGCGGTGCATGAAATGACCGTGCAGTCAAAGGCAATCTTGCAATCGTTCTACGGTGGCTCCGCCGGGCACAGCTATTGGAACGGCTGTTCGGAGGGCGGCAACCAGGGGTTGTCGGAAGCTCAACGCTATCCGCAGGACTATGACGGCATCCTGGCCGGTGCGCCGGCGAATTTCTTCACGCACCTACAGATGGGCGGCAACTGGATCTCGCAAGCGATCCACGAGAACCCCGCGAGCTTCGTGCCGGCGAGTAAGATGCCTGTGATTCACCGCGCCGTGCTTGACGCGTGCGACGCTTCGGACGGCGTGAGGGATGGCGTATTGGAGGACCCACGGAGCTGTCATGTCGATCTGAAAGCCCTTCAATGCAAGGACATCGAGAACGATCAATGCCTGACAGCACCGCAGATCGCCGGACTTGAGAAGATTTACGCCGGTGCACGTAATCGACGCACGGGTGCTCCGATCTTCCCGGGACCCATGGCGGGAGGCGAACTCGAGTGGCCGCTATGGATCGTCGGGACGGAGGTACCGCCGAGAGACTTGCAACACCTCATCCAGGACGCCTTCTTCAAATACGTGGTATTTGAGAATCCGGAGTGGCGCTGGCCGTCATTCGACTTCGATAAGGATGTAGTCTACACGGACCGGAAGCTGGCCCATATTCTCAACGCGACCAATCCCGATTTAGCAGCGTTCAAAGCCCGTGGGGGCAAACTCATCCAGTATCATGGCTGGAGCGATGCGGCGATCTCGCCGCTCAACAGCGTCGAGTATTTCAAGAGCGTGCAGGTGCGCATGGGAGATACCGGAAGCTTCTACCGGCTCTTCATGGTGCCGGGGATGGGACACTGCGGAGGTGGGGAAGGCACCGACGAGTTCGACAAGGTTGGGATGCTCGCGCGCTGGGTCGAACACGGCGAATCGCCAGACCAGATCACTGCATCACGCAGCGTCGCAGGGAAAGTCGTGCGCACGCGACCGCTGTGCCCCTATGGGAAGGTAGCCCGCTGGACGGGATCGGGCAGCACCGATGTTGCCGGCAGTTTTATCTGCGCTGCAGATTAGATTTACGAGGCGCTTCGAGCCTTGAACGGTAGACTGGAGGTGTGCTCTGTTCGGCGCAGGTCGCGGATTCGACTTCAATCTGGGCAACGCAAGGACCACCATCGAGTCGGCCGGCGAGTAACTTCCTGGGACGTTATTACTTTGCTGTGCCGGAGGTTGTGGCCAACGGAGGTTTGCTGCCGCTCTGCGCTCCAGGTTTCGAATGGGACTTTTGAAAGGCCATATGTGGCATTTCTGTCCCGCTCAGCGATACGGGTCGGCTACTGATGATCGAAGCGGCTGCGGTCGCAAGATTTGCACTTGATAGCGTGCCCAACCTATCAGTCATTTAAAGTCTCAGGAAGCAAAGGCGTCCCAGGCCAGTATAGCACCCAGATTTCGGGGTCGGGGCTGATGTCAGTCCGCTGGCGTGATTTTGACGGTCGCAGAGCGCGCGCTCGAGCCGATCATCGACCCGAGATAAGTGCTGCCTCGATACTTCGTTTGGTACGCTTTATCGATACGCTCGATCAGGGGCCCGTCTACTGAGCCGAATCTAACGTTTTTCGTCATGCCGCCTGCCTTAATGCGCCCCGCCTTCTGCTTGATCGCGGCCTGATACCAGCGCGACTTCGTGCCGTTATAACCTCTCACGTACAGGGCGTCGTCGACCACCACCGACCAAATCCAGGTTGGCGTGCCGTACGTCACTCCATCATCACGGAATGGTGAGATATGCAGATCATCCGATTCCGCGATCCTCTTCAATTCGTCTGTCGGCCAGGTAGTCATTGGCAATTCCTTGGTGTCGCATACGCAGCGGTGCCTTGAACGTGCTTCACTTCAGTTAGCCTAGGTTAACTCTAAGAGATACTGGTCATCGTTTCTTTTCCAGCCACTCGACGTTCTTGCCGATGAGCTGCCCCTTGGCTGCCTACATGAGTCATTACGGTAGTGGGCGTTGCTTCGCGCCAATGCTTCTTGCCGACAGGCGCGTGATGAGGTCGCCCGGTCGTATTTCAACTATAGCTTTGGACCAGACGTGGTTCAACTCAATCCGGCGGCAACAATCATCGTTTGGCCGCAGGGCCTAGGTACCAGGCAGATCGGGAGAAAGTCTCGACCGTGTCGAGGGCGCCGCGAACTGGGCGGCCCCTCGGGGCAAGAATACGGGATCGAGTCGTGCGGTGCCGATGAAATACTCTGTCGGCCCTTTCATGTACGGCCGAGACCCATTTCGTCTAAGAGTCATGGCTTCTCCCTTAAGGGGTGACTGGGGTTCGCCCAAGATGACACTGCGCAGCGCCGTTTTGCAAGGCGCAACAAGCCGACTGTTCGTACGTGGCACTGCCAAAACCATGCTCGGAAGCAAATCCTTTGACCATTCACTACCGACGGGCTTCAGATGATGCTGATTCACTGGATGACGGAGCCGTCCGCAGTCGGTTGCGGCGTCCTCTTTGGTCGAACGCTAGATGCCGGACATTTGATAGGAATCGACGTGTTTTCTTCTCTGAGACATCGCAAGTGCAAACACGGGGGGTTATGATTGCGTTGGCATTGCCCAGGAGTATATTGAGATGACCAGTATTTTATATGTAGGCCTTCTACCAGAGACCGCAGATCTCTCTGATCCAGTATTTCCATCGGATGCGACTGTCGAGACAATCTACGCTCGAATTCATGAAGCGCAAAAAAACATGGTCGACAACGGATGGGCGGTAGACCTTTGCCTGACTCCGCTCGCCGGTGGCGGTATTTGAAGGCGTCATCAATGCGGTTCACCGAGCCGCGCCGCAGGCTGTCATTGCGTTCAACTCCAAGCCTGAGGACAGCCTTGACGCAGTCGCCCGTGCTCTTCAGCAAAAGTAAAATTATAAATCTACGTTTTGCATGATGGATTTGCGGAGAGTTCGGCGCCGCGCAGCGATAGTGCCTAGACGCTTTTGCGTTACCCCAGCGCCGTTGATAAAGTCCGCGGCGATCCGATTCGCAGCACCTTCTCAACTTTCACGGCAAAAGTCAGGCTGCGTCCACGCCAATCGGCCGCCGCAATCCTAGGGCTGCTCCGCCATAGCAACTTGAGGCTATACAATCGCTGCAGCAACTGCCTTACCGCAACTTTCACTGGTGGCCTTGCCGCCTAGATCGCGTGTACGGAACTCCGGCCGACCAAGAACGGTTTCTATCGCTGCGACCACGGCAGAGGCTGCTCTTACTTCCCCCAGGTGTTCAAGCATCATGGCGCCGCACCATATTTCCCCAATTGGGTTGGCAATTCCCTGGCCCGCGATATCAGGAGCCGATCCGTGCACCGGCTCAAACAGGGAGGGCACACTTGGATCCGGGTTGATGTTGCCGCAGGGCGCGATACCAATCGTCCCTGTGCAGGCGGGCCCCAAGTCGGAGAGGATATCGCCGAAAAGGTTCGATGCGACAACGACGTCGAAGCGATCCGGATTCATCACAAACTGAGCCGCAAGAATATCGATATGGTATTTGTCGGTGCGCACGGACGGGTAATGGATCGCCATCGCGTCCACTCGGCTATCCCACCAGGGCATCGTAATTGCGATGCCGTTGGACTTGGTCGCCGAGGTTAGATGTTGTCTAGGACGTTTTTGAGCCAGATCAAATGCATAACGTAGGATGCGATCGGTACCGAATCTTGTCATGACCGTATCCTGGATCACCACCTCGCGCGAGGTACCGGGGAATGAGATTCCCCCGACCGCGGAATACTCGCCTTCGGTATTTTCCCGAACAATGACCATATCGATGTCTCCAGGCTGTCGGCCGGCGAGCGGGCAGGGAACGCCCGGCATTAACCGAACGGGGCGCAAATTAACGTAGAGGTCATATTCTCGGCGGAATTGAATTAGCGAGCCCCACAGCGATATGTGATCGGGGACGGTGCCCGGCCAGCCGACCGCGCCAAAAAAAATGGCGTCGACATTGCCGATCCGCTCCTTCCAGTCCTCAGGCATCATCTTGCCGTGCTTCGCATAATAGTCGCAGCACGCGAAATCATGCCATTGCTGGTCGATACTGAATCCGTAGACGGCGGCAGCCGCTTCTAACGCCCGAACTCCCTCTGGGACGACCTCTTTGCCAATGCCGTCGCCCGGGATCACGGCGATCCGGTAGTGCTTCTTGTCACTCATGTGTTTCCTCGCAGGATACGCGTCTAATTAGGCGGATTTCAGTCCGGCCCAGTGAAATGCTTTCGTCTCGAGGTATTCCTCGATACCCTCGATGCCGCCCTCGCGTCCCAACCCGGATTGTTTAATACCCCCGAATGGCGCCATCTCCATCGCGACGCTGCCGGTATTGAGGCCCACCATGCCAAACTCGAGGGCTTCACCAAACCGCCAGGCGCGATGCAAATCGTTGGTATAAAAGTAAGCGGCCAAACCGAAGGGCGTGGCATTTGCAAGCGCCAACGCTTCACGCTCCTCGTGGAATCGGAAAATCGGCGCAACCGGGCCGAAGGTCTCTTCGTTCGCGATGCGCATGTCCGGACCGGCGTTGATGAGCAACACCGGTGCGGAGTAATTCGCACTGGGAGTTTCTGCCGTTGCGGCAATTTGCGCGCCTTGCTGTAGAGCGTCCTCGACGTGCTCGGCCACTTTCTGACGAGCCGCCACGTTGATCAGGGGGCCGATTGTGACGCCGTCGGCCATCCCTGCGCCCACCTTCAGGGCGCGAATTGCTACCGCAAGTTTTTCTACAAAACGGTGATGGATTCCGTCCTGCACAAGAATCCGATTGGCGCAGACACAGGTTTGACCGGCGTTTCTGAACTTACTGGTCATCACGCCGGCCACGGCCAGGTCGGCGTCGGCATCGTCGAAGACGATGAAAGGCGCATTGCCACCTAATTCCAGGCTTAATTTTTTGATGGTGTCGGCACACTGACGCATCAACAGGGCACCCACGCGGGTGGAACCGGTGAAGCTCAATTTGCGAACCACGGCACTCGCGGTGAGCGTGGCGCCGATGCCTGCCGGCATGCCGGTTACGATACTGAGCACACCGGGCGGCACCCCCGCTTGTGCCGACAGCGCGCCGAGCGCGAGCGCGGTAAACGGTGTCAATTCCGACGGCTTGACGATGATGGTGCAACCCGCCGCGAGAGCTGGCGCGACCTTGCGAGTGATCATGGCGGCTGGAAAGTTCCAGGGTGTAATTGCTGCGCAAACGCCGACTGCCTCCTTGCGAACCAGGATTCTGCGATCGGCCGTGGGCGCGGGAATGTCGTGACCGCGGATCCGTCGACCTTCTTCGGCGAACCATTTGATAAATGTGGCCGCATAGCGAATCTCGCCTCTCGCCTCCGCAAGCGGCTTCCCTTGCTCGGCCGTCATGATCCGGGCAAGGTCGTCAACGTGCTCGAGCACCAGCGCATGCCAGCGCTCCAGAATGAGGCATCGCTCATCCGCCGTCCGAGCGCGCCAGCTCGGCAATGCCTCGGCGGCGGCTTCAATGGCGCGGAGCGTCTCTGCTTCGCCACAGTCGGGAACTGTCCCTATCACCGCTCCGCTCGCGGGATCGGTCACTGACACCGTCGCCCCGTTGGCGGCCTCGACCCATTGCCCGGCGATGTGTGCCCGCTGTATAAACAAAGGCGGACAGAGCAAATCGGCGGAGTTGAAACTCATCTGGGTGTTCCGCTCAAGTAACGTCATGCTGTCTCACAATTGCAATTGCTATTCGCCGTAAAGCCTGGCGGCCCGTGCTCGCCGTACGGCAAGTCCAACGATCAGGTCCAAGGTGGGAGTCGGTACGCCGGCCATGCGGGCGAGTTCCAGGGGAACCGTGAACAGAGCATCGACTTCCATCGAGCGCCCCCGTTCTAAGTCCTGCAGGATGCTTTGTTTATGAGCGGAGGTCTTTAATCGAGCGAGTCCCGGCAGCGGATCACCGGCATCGCAACCCAGGGATTTCGCGATGGCGGCACCTTCGCGTGCCATCTCATGTGCCGCCAGTGCGACCGCGGGAGTGGACAACGCATCGCCCATTGCAGAGGCAGTGAGGATGCCGAGAGACCCGCCGACCAAATTCATCAGCAGCTTTTCCCAAATGGCGTCCCGAATGCGGGACGTGATCTCGACCTCAAGGCCACCGGTCCGCAACTCAGCGGCTAAGCTGGCGAGTAGGGGATCGTCGTGCCCATCAGGGCGTCCGAGAACAAGTCGGTTCCGCGGATTCGCCACACGTATAACCCCCGGTGCTGTGACTGTGCAGGAAGTGTGAATGACCGCGCCCGCCGCGCGAGTAGGTCCTACGGCTTCCCACACCACACCCTGCGGATCGATTTGTGGCAGCCGTCTGTCGTCAAAGGGACCCCCATGGGCATGGAAGTACCACCACGGTATGCCATTCATGACGAATAATACGACGGTCCTCGGATTCAACAGAGGCGCGATGTTGGCAGCGAGTTGCTGGAGAGTAGGTGCTTTTACGGCGACAACTACCACATCCTGAGCACCCAATTGTTGGGGGTCGGCACTGGCAGTCGGGTGGGCTAGAAGGATGCCCTCGGGTGTTTCGACTCGAAGCCCCGCCGTCTGAAGTGCCGCCAAATGCTCTCCCCGAGCGACCACCGAGAGATCGACTCGCGCGCGGGCCAAACGGCCGGCGATATGCCCGCCAACGGCGCCCGCTCCGTAAATACAGACTTTCATCCAATACACCTTCCGGCGTGAGTGACGCCTACGGCCGCGGCAGGCGTCACGCGGAGATTCCTGGCATGCTTTTGCTTGCCGGTATCGACGGGCTCGTCAAGGATAAAGCGACGGCTTGTTGGAGTTCTCAGTGGAGCGGCCGGTGATGGGGTAAGGAACATGGAACCAATTTTCAATGAAGTGAAGGGTGACCCCGCTACCTCTATGAGACCTCTTTGCGTTTCTGAGTGGCGGCTGCCAAGAGCAACGATAAATCGGCCCCCAGCGAAACGTACCTTCCCCCGAGGGCGACGTATTTCTTGACGAGGTCGGGGCGCGAGGCAAGTCCCCCAACACCGAGCGTCTTTTTATGGGCTTGGCAAGCCTGATGCACCTGATGGAACGCCGATTGCACGAGCTCGTGATCGAATTGCCCGGCTACGCCATTGGCACTGCACAGGTCATTAGCGCCGACTAGGAGAATATCAATGCCAGGCACCGCGGCGATGGCATCAGCCTGTGCCAACCCACGGGTCGATTCGATCATGGCGACAACCATCGTCGCCTCGTTGAGTTCCTGGCACGCATCCCCTGTGGGCACCGAGCGATAGGTCAGTTGCGACATCACGCCGGGCAACGATCGGTCACCGACCGGTCGATACTTCACGGCACGCACGACCGCTCGTGCATCGTCGGCAGAATGCAAATCCGGCACGATGATACCGAGCGCACCGGCATCGAGAACTCGGGTAATAAAATGTCCATCCGGACTCGGTACCCGCACGAACGGCGCGATGCCAATGCCGAGACTCGCGATAGAAATCTGGCCCACCGTCTCAAGCGAGAAGCCGCAGTGTTCCAGGTCGATATAGATCGAGTCAAAACCAGCGGCTCGCGCAATGCCCGCAATTTCGACGCCCCGCACGAGCCGAACGGTCATTGAATACACCGTTTCACCACGCGTGAGCTTGTCTTTCACATTATTGCGTAAACGGCCGTCTGGCAATGCCATCTCTACTTGACCACCTTGCAGTTGTAACCCAGGACTCAGCGAGCTAATTGCACTGTCTTATGAGCGCGCCACCGCGACCCTTCGGTTCGTTAGCAATATACACACCTACCAGTGCGCCTGTGTGCGAGGCCGCCGCTCAGTGACACACAGTATATAAGCTTGTCTTATATCGCTCGCCGGCTGTAGCGGTCCCTATCGTCGTCCGCGCACGGTCATTCACCGGGTCGGTGGAAGTCGGCCGCGTGCTGTTGGAACTGGGCAATGCCATCAAAAAACGTCCATGGACTGGGCGGCCAACGTGCCGATCATCGTGTTTCACGACGCCGACTTGGACGCTGCAGTGCAGGGCGGGCAGGAGCAGTATGCGCCGTATCGGGTCGACGTGCCTACCAGCAGATTGAGCAGCGAGTGAGTGAATTGCCTCCCGATAATGCCTGGTTATATCCCATTTGGGTTAACAGTGGATTAGCGGTCCTGGCAATCACTATGATGCTTCCTCATAGGCTGAGCCAACCATCAAGGCCGGAGAGTAAGTATGAGAATATCTGATGTCGCATCAGCGGACGCTGGGGTCGTCGGCAGCATGCGCGACGGCGTTCTGGAGAATACGTTTCTCCTGGTCGGTCAAGATGGCTCGCCCAACAATTACGTGTTGACCGTAGGTCGTGCCGGCGCCGGCGGGTGGATGACACCGCGCCATCGACACAATTTCGATCAAATCCGCTTCGTCCTGGATGGCGACTATCCGTATGAAGGCGAAAAGGTCCTGCCGCAAGGCTGGGTTGGTTACTTCCCCGAGAGCGTTCACTACGGCCCGCAAGCAAGGCCCGAAGGCTTGCTCGTGATGGGGTTCCAGACCGGAGGCGCCAGCGGTGCCGGATACTTGAGCGTCGCGCAGCGCGAAGCGGCCAATGCCGCTCTCGCCAAGAAGGGCACGTTCAAGGGCGGCATGTACACCTATGTGGATGCCAATGGCGAAGCGCAAACGAAAGACGGCTCCGCCGCGTGTTTCGAAGAAGCAACGGGCAAGCCACTGACGTTGGCAGCACCTCGATATACGTCCCCCATTATCATGAACCCAGCGGCCTTTGCCTGGATGCCCGGTTCGACCTCCGGCACTTCCGTGAAATGGCTAGGGTCGTTCACAGAGCGAAACACCCGCATTGGCTTTGTGCGTATAGAACCGAATTCCACATTCGAAGGAGGACTGCAAATCTCCATCGAGCTGCTGTTTCTTGCAAAGGGCCGCATCCTGGTCAAGGGGCGCGAATACGGTCCCCATACCGCGCTGGAATTCATCCCGGGTGACGGACCTTTCCCGGTGAAGGCCATCGCAGAGAGCGAGTTGCTGCGCATAGTGCTGCCACAATTTTAAGGGCGGCGTAGGCAGCTTATCCGCTGCCTCGCACGAAGGGCCGCACATTGCCGGCGGGCGGACGAAGGTCCACACGGGGCGGAATCTGCCCGCGACCGACACTCGCACCCACGGCCTCAATGTGCGCGACCAGATCGCGGCTCGCCGCATCGAGCGGCGCTCTTTCCCGAAATATGACGGCAATGTCTCTATTTAACTGTTGAACACTGAGTTCGAGTGCTTGAATCTTGCCCGCCTTCAACTCGTCGGTAACGGTATGCATGGGCAACAGGGCCAAGTGATCGCTGTCAGCGACAATCGATTTGATGAAATCAATTGAATCGCATTCGGTGAGTTGCTGCGGGAGAGCGACTCCCTCTGAGGTCAACAGGTTCTCAAGCAAAGTCCGTTGGTTGCCGACAATCGGTAAGATCCACGGAAATCTCGCGAGCTCGGCCCAGGTCGGTGGGTCAAGTTGAAATACAGGATGTGCCGGCCGTCCCATGACGTACAAGCGATCCCGAAATAGCACGCGCCGCTTGATGCCATCCAAGAAATCATAGGTGTCAGTCCGTCCGATGATGAAGTCGAAATCGCCGCGAATGAGGCCGGTCAGCAATTCGATGTGCACTTTATCTACGACCCTCAGGCGGTGCGTCGGGTACGCTTCCCGCCAACGCAGAATGGCGGTGGGTACAACGCTGGTGGCAAGGGTTGGAACCACGCCGAAGGTCAGCACGCCTTCGCTGTCGTCGTCCAAATGCCGCATGCGGTGTTCCGCTAAATCGATCTCATCGCGGATGAGTCTGGCGTGCGTGTAAAGTAGTTCGCCTAGCGCGGTCGGACTAATTCCGGCATGACCGCGCTTGAACAGCTTGCCTCCCAAGCTCTTCTCGAGGCGATCCATCGAGGTGGATAACGCCGGCTGCGAGATTAGCAGCTGCTTAGCGGCTTTTTTGAAGCTCCCGTGCTCGACGACCGATGCAAGATACAAAAGTTTTCTAGGATCCATAACGCCCCCTTTTTCTTAGCACTAGTGCCAGCCGTGCTCGGGATCTACACTCATCCGTATTGTCACACGCGCATGTACACCGATTTCGATTGCGTAAAGGCCTCGATGACCTCGGCCCCGTTCTCGCGTCCGTAGCCCGACTGCTTATATCCGCCCATCGACATGACGGCATCGGTTTCGGCGTAGGTATTGATCCAAACTCGTCCTGTCTTAAGAGCGCGGGCCAGGCGATGCGCGCGGCTCACATCCCGCGTCCAAACAGCCGAGGCGAGACCATACTCTGTGTCATTGGCGAGTGTGATCGCGTCTTTCTCATCCTTGAACGGAATGATGGAGAGCACCGGGCCGAAAATCTCCTCGCGCGCGATCCGCATGTCGTTCGAAACGCGGCTGAAGATCGTCGGTTGTATGAAGTAACCGGCCTCGCCGATCCGGGCGCCACCGAGACTGAGTTGCGCTCCGGCCTCTTTGCCGGCCTCAACATAGGACAATACACGGGCCATCTGCTGCGCCGAAATCAGCGGTCCCAGTTGAGTGTCGGTATCAAAAGGCGAGCCGACCTTATAGCCACCGGCGAGCTCGGCGACGCGCCCGGCGACTTCATCGTGCAAACTCTCGTGCACCAGCAATCGAGTGCCTGCAGAGCAGATTTGCCCCGAATTTCTGCAGAGCGTCATAGCGGCGGCCGGAAGGGCAGAGTCAAGGTCGGCGTCTTGAAAGATAATGTTGGGTGATTTGCCCCCGAGTTCGAGCGTGACCTTCTTCATGTTCCCTGCGGAGGCCTGCAGGATATGGCGACCGACCGCAGTAGATCCCGTAAAGGCGATTTTGTCGATTCCCGGATGCGCCGCCATGGCGGCGCCAACGACCGTCCCCGCGCCGAGGACAATATTCATCACGCCCGGTGGCAACCCCACCTCTTCGATGAGCTCAGCCAGTCGAATGGTCGAAAGTGGCGTGAGTTCCGCCGGCTTCAGGATGACTGCGTTGCCGCACGCTATCGAGGGAGCAAGCTTCATGGCCGCTGTAACTAGGGGAACATTCCATGCATTGATGAGCGCACAGACACCCATCGGTTCGCGCAACATGTAGATAAAACGCGCATTGTCCGTGGGATTGGTGGTGCCGTAGATCTTGGTCGGCCAACCGGCGAAATAGCGGAACAGCTCCACTGTCTGCGCTGCGCGCGCCCGATTCAACGCAAGCGGCGCGCCCATGTCCAAGGTATCGAGCACCGCCAGTTCGTCGGTATGGCGCTCGACCGCATCAGCTATTTTGAGGAGCAAGTTGGTGCGGACGTGCGGCGAGATGCCATTCCACGAAGGTGCCTCGAAAGCCTTCCGCGCGGCCAGAACCGCAGCATTCACGTCCGCGGTACCCGCCTCGGCCACGAGGGTGAGGTGTTCCTCCGTGGCGGGATTGATGGTGCCTCGGGTCGCACCCGACTGCGCATCAAGCCAGCGACCTCCAATCAGCAGGCGCTTCGGCCCTGAGGCAATCCAATTAATCGCCTCCCGGTAACCGGGCACATTCGGAATGGAAGAAGTCATCGCATTGTTGGCGGCTGCCATGTGTTCATGCCTCATCGGATGCGCGCGAGTCTCGACGCTTGAATGTCGCTACGGGGTTCAAAAAAAAATATGCAAACAGCCAAAAAGAGTCGACTCCCTGCAGATGTCATGTTGGTAGGGCGCCTGAGGTATCCGATACAGCCACCGCGGGCGCCACGATGCCTCATTATGCGACGAAGGGCATCTCAGCGGGCATTTAGCACGCCATCCGATCCAATCGACGATAACGCGAGGTTATATCCCTCAAAATCCAGACGTTAGTGGTCGCTGTGGGGCCTTTATACTGCCCGTCCAAGAAGCCCTACCGGCGGCGGGGGAGTGGGGGCGCCGTGGGCAGGAATCACGCCCCCCCGGGGGCCCTTAACATCTCATGGGCGTGTGCGCGGTGTGACTAGAATGGTGCGGTGTAATGCCAAGCGACGCTGAGACGACATTCGACTACATTGTGGTGGGCGCCGGATCGGCAGGGTGCGCACTCGCGCGACGTCTGTCAGACGATCCCTCGCTCAGGGTGCTCGTCGTCGAGGCGGGTCCACCAGCGCGTGGATTTTGGATCCAGACCCCCGCCGGTATGGCGAAACTATTTAAGAATCCGCGCTATAACTGGGGCTACTTCACCGAGCCCGTTCCGACGCTGCGAGGTCGCGTCCTGTACTGGCCTCGCGGCAAAGCTCTCGGAGGTAGTAGCGCGATTAACGGTCTCGTGTATGTGCGCGGCAATCGCAGCGATTTCAACCATTGGGCGAGCCTTGGCAATGTCGGCTGGGCGTGGGAAGACGTGCTGCCGCATTTTATTCGTATCGAAAATTACGGCGCGTCCGCCGGATCCCTGCAGGGAACGCGCGGTGAACTTGCCGTGAGCGATTCGGCAATCAAACACCCCACCGCGACCGACTTCATCGAATCTGCCCGACGCATCGGCATACCGGCAATCGACTCCTTCAATGGCGAAGAGACGGAGGCGGTGGGCTTTCTTCAAGCCAATATTCGAAATGGTCTGCGTCAATCGAGCTACGATGCATTTCTCAAGCCGGTGCGGCACCGATCCAATCTGGTTATTGAATCGGGCGCCCATGTCAAACGCATTTTG
>Ga0302315_10002375_pt1 | contig 17873 bp, 13 predicted proteins | sample III_Palsa_N3_1_FD_200532 | JGI IMG/M metagenome (GOLD analysis project Ga0302315, IMG submission 200532) | Peat permafrost microbial communities from Stordalen Mire near Abisko, Sweden - III_Palsa_N3_1 | ecosystem: Environmental > Terrestrial > Soil > Palsa > Peat permafrost | place: Sweden... | reverse complement strand
AGACTGCTGCCAGTCCGGAGTCGGCCACAATCTGACGCTCGCCAACGACGGCTGTGCGGCAGCCCGTTGGAGCCCGGCTAGAGCCCGACGCGTGCTCCCAATTCGACGATTCGGTTGGGCGGCAACTGGAAGAATGCTGTGGCATCGGTCTCGTTGCGGTGCATCCAGGAGTATAGGTAGCGCCAGACGGGATTCAGGTGATCCCCCTGCGTGTCGGCAGCGCTGATGGAGATCTGCGACAGGAAGTAGCTCGTCTGCATCGTGTCGAGGCTCTCGCCGTCGAGGGAGATCTCTGCCATGGCGGCCGGAATGTCTGGCTGTTGCATGAAGCCGTAGTGCAGGACGACATGATGGAAGCCGGCTCCCAGCGACCGGGTTTCGGCCCTGCCGGCTGCCTGGATTCGCGGCAAATGTTCGGTCTCGACGCTCAGGATCACAATCCGCTCGTGCAAGACGTGGAAGTGCTTCGCGCTGTGCAGCATCGCTACAGGTACAACGTCGACCCGGCGCGAAAGATACACGGCCGTGCCAGCCACTTTGCGCTCTTCGCTCGTCGTCTCGATGAACAGCGACAGCGGCAAGTTCTCGCGCTCGACTTGACGGACCATCGCCTCGTGCCCTAACCGCCAGGCTCGCATCAGGGTGAAGATGATTGCGCCGGCGACCAGCGGCACCCATCCACCATCGACTACCTTGGTTAGGTTGGCGCCTACGAACGCGGTGTCGACGACGATCAAGAAACCCGCTAGCGAGCCCGCCAGAAGAGTTGGCCAGCCCCATTGCTCTCGCATGACCTTGTAGAGCAGCAGTGTGGTCAACAGCATGGTCAGCGATACAGCAGTTCCGAACGCTGCAGCAAGCCGGTCCGACGAGCCGAAGCTGACGGCAAGTACTAGTGTCAGGATCATCAGCGTCCAGTTCACTGCTGCGACGTAGATCTGGCCATAGCCCTCCGCCGAGGTCTGCGTCACGTTCAGTCGCGGACACAGCCCGAGTTGGATCGCCTGGCGTGTCATCGAGAACACTCCGCTGATGATGGACTGGCTGGCGATGATCGTTGCCACGGTCGCTAGCGCGACCAGCGGGAAGGTGGCCCACGAGGGTCCGAGAACAAAAAACGGGTTTTCGCCTTCGGGCACGGCGCCAGCCGCGACCAAGGCCGTTTGCCCCGCGTAGTTCAGCAGCAGCATCGGGAGAACGACTGTGTACCAGCCAACGCGAATGGGGCGCGCGCCAAAGTGGCCCATGTCGGCATAGAGTGCCTCGGCGCCTGTCGCGCTCAGGAAGACTGCGCCGAGCACCGTGAAACCCTTGAATCCGTGGCTGGCGAGGTATTGCAGTCCGTAGCGCGGATCCAGCGCAAGCAACACCGAAGGGTGAGCTGCAATGCCGCCCAGGCCCAGCATGCCAATGACCGCGAACCACACGGCCATCACGGGCCCAAACAGGCGGCCGATCGTCGCGGTTCCTCTGCGTTGCAGTGCGAACAATCCAAAGAGGATCACGACGGTGAGAGGCAGGATGTAGGGTGCAACGCCAGGCGCAGGCGCCTTGAGTCCCTCCAGCGCGCTCAGCACGGAAATCGCCGGCGTGATCGCGCCGTCGCCGTACAGCAAGGCGGCGCCCAGCATCCCCAGCACAACGATGCCAGGTCTTGCCTTGCCCTTGAGCGCAAGCCGTGCCATCAGTGCGAGGATGCCCCCTTCGCCATCGTTGTCGGCACGCATGACCAGCGCCACGTACTTCACGGACGTCGTGACGATCAGCGTCCAGACGATCAGCGAGAACATCCCAAGCGCCACCGAAGGTGTCGCACCCCCGGCCCATTCCAGCGCTGTCTTCAGTGTGTAGAGGGGGCTCGTCCCGATATCGCCGTAGACCACGCCAAGCGCCCCGAGGAGCAGCGGGCCGAGCGGCCCGGATGCCGTGTCGCTGTCCTCGTCTTTCAGGAGAGATGACGCTTGGATATCTGGCATGGAAACCTTTGGGTCATGAGGGCGGAGAGCTTAGGCACGAGTTCTCGGTGATTCGGCATTGTTCTGGGTCTACGGGCAATCCGGGATTATCCGGCGGCGCATCTGGCGCGATGCAATGAGCAATATTTGCAGCGTTCCTGCCGACGATGTTCGATAGGGCAGCGCGCCTTATTGGAGGTGCACCACCCTGCCTGCCGCTGACGAGATCATTGACACTTCGACACGCTATTGCGTGGAGAAAACTCAGTCTGCGCGCCCCGCCTCCTGAGTTAAGCCCGCTTTGGAGCTTCTTGGAATCGATTCAGGACGGCTGCGTTTCACTTGTAGTGGAATGTCAAACGAGGTCGATATTTGCCGTTGTCGAGTCGTCGCCGATCGTCCGCGACCGAGTGTCGTTGTCTACGTTTGCAGCTTGAACGTCGCCACGGTTGCCAAGGTGAGGCCTATCGCCCGACGCATATTTTTATATCCTCCCGAGAAGACGGGATACTCTGAGTTTCAGCCCTCTCCTCAGCTCTGTGCATGCTCTGGTTGTGGCTGGAGCAATGCGCGCGACCTTGCCAGGACGCACGCCGGAAATGCTCTTCTGCGAATGCATCCGTATTCGCCCCCCCTTCGGTTCTCAAAGCAATGGGCAGCATTTTGTATCGGCTTGCTTACTTGCAGTCCAAGCCGCTCTAGTGATATTAATTTCGTTAAAATAATAATATATTGATGGATCGAAACCAATGCTGCGATTGCCTTTGTAGCCTATAAAAGCCAATCCCCAGTCTCCAGCAATCGAGGTGGAATAGCATTTTCTGGCGATTTGACTGCTGTGCTGAAGTTCCGGCTGAGAGCACGAAACTGGCCGCTCTGGGGCATTGCGGCAGGCGTCGGAGGCCGGCGTACATCCCCCAACGCTGCAATCAATTCACTCGTGCTTGCTCCACGCGGACAGCCGCCCCGAGACCTCATTGTTCGTGCCGTCAACCAGTCACCTCGATCTTTATAGATTCTTGATGGACGAACCGCACATCTTAAGAACTTCTTAATTCGCGTCCAACTAAGATCGAGTTGCCGAGCTGCCAAGACTCGCGCCGAATCCGGCGATAGTCACTTTGCCAATCGACCAGCTAAAGACACGGCTGACGTGCCTTTCTGTCCTGGTTTGTTCCCTCAAATGATGCTCTGCTGCAACATAAGGCACGCACTCCGTACCAGCCACTAAAAAAACTTTTGCACCAATCATGTGCGAAAGAAAAGGAGGGTTAGTAGAAATGCCACGCAGAGTCCGTGCCCTCGCCTTATCAGCCGCACCACCAGATAGCGATACTCATAAATCTTTACGATATTTTTATAAGACGCGTGTTCCGTGCTTTTTCCAACGGTCTAGCGAATGAGATTGGTCGATTTCTTCCCATTTGCGCATCGTGGAAATGCACGGGGCCCGTGTTCTGGCCCTCGCGCAATGCGTGTTCACATAATGGTGCAACTGGCAAGCGCGTCGGTATTTGGAGCGCCGTTGATCCCGACTTAAGCTCCGAAAAGAGACACGCCGTTGATACACATTTTCCCATCATCGAAGCATGGATGAGTCGGGATCAATACGTCTAAACGGCTGCGGAGCGAGTACGTCATATAAAGATTTCATAAAGCTAGCGCGCAGCTTCGGTTGCGTGCTGTATCCATATTTCTTTAGCTGAGGCGAACATCATGCGAAACATTTCTCGCGCGACCTGCTTGATTCGTAACTTGACCGGGGCCGGCTTGGTCGCTGCCACAACCGTAGCGATGGCACCGGCGTTTGCGTGGGGCGATTCAGCGCAAATCAAAGCGCAGGAGCAGGACAACCACGTGGCCAGTTCCCCGGTGGCGCAAGTTGCGCTGGCAGACACCGGCCCGGAAATGGAGACCTTGCAACTGGACCACGGCCCGCGCGCGACGACGACTCCCTGGGCCAACGAACAACGCAAGTTGCGGAACCAGCAACGCAAGTTGCGAGACGAGAGGGCCGCACGCGCCGCGGCCCAAGCCAGCGCCCCGACGCGTTGATCGCGGCTGAGACGTTCCCTACCCAATCTCAACATCTCAACACCCCAAAACCACTCGAATCATGCAAAGTCCTAACCGACCCCTGCTGCATACTCAATTTGCCCGCAAGCCGCTGCTCGCGCTGGTGGTCGCGAGCTCGGCGACGCTGGCCTGTTCAGCGAACGCAGCAGACGTAGCTGCCGCATGCGATCCGTACAAGAACTACGAATGCCTCGACTCGTACCTGGGTCAGGGGTTCTGGGAACGGCTCACCAACTACTACAGCCTCGAATGGGGTCAGTCCGGCGCGCCGACGGATCCCAAGGCTCCTGCAGCCAGGCGCGAGGATTTCCCTCCCGCCGCGCAATCGACTCCGCCAATGCCATTCACCGAATGGCCTTACGGCGGCACGACCTCGCTCGGGGTCACGCGACCGAACTCGGTCGACAGCCCGTTCATGACGGCTGTTGGGAATACCGGCTTCGGCAAGTGGATGTCCGACAACGATTTCCAGTTGTATGGCTGGGTGGATGTCGGCGGCAATGTGAGCACGAGCAAGACCAAGCCGGGCGGCAATGCACCCGCCGCGTACCTGTACACGCCGAACACCGTGCAGTTGGACCAGGTGGTGCTCTACCTGGATCGCTTCCCGGACACAGTCCAGAAGGATCACGTCGACTGGGGTATGCGCCTGTCCGCGATATACGGAGAGAACTACCGCTACACGACCGCCTACGGACTGCTCAGCAACCAGTTGCTGAAGGAGAACAAGGTCAACGGCTTCGACTTCCCGATGGTCTACGGCGAGCTGTTCATTCCGCAGGTCGCCGAAGGCTTGACGCTGCGCGCCGGACGCTACATCTCGCTGCCGGATATCGAGGCTCAGCTCGCGCCGAACAACTACATGTATACGCACTCCATGACGTATACCTTCGACAACTACACCAACACCGGTCTGCAGAGCTCCCTGGCGGTCAACAAGAACTGGATCGCCCAGCTCGGCGTATCGGTCGGCACTGAGGCCACGATCGGTCACCTCGACGCGCGTGAGACCAATCCCTATCCCAACGTTCCCGGCAGCGAGCCCGGGCAGGCCGGCTACAACCCGCTCTATCCCGGCGCGACCTTCAAGAAGGATCCCGGGGCGATGCCGACGCTGACGGCCTGCGCTCGATGGGACTCCGACGATGGCAAGTCCGACGTCAACGCCTGTGCCAACGGCATCAACAAGGGCACATACGGCTACAACAATCTCCAGTGGTATGGCTTGACGGCCTATCACTCGTTCTCCGACAAGTGGCACGTGTCGTTCGAGGCGTACCACTTGTTCCAGAAGGACGTGCCGAACTCCCTGAACAGCACGGTTCAGACCGTGTATGCGAACGGTGGCGCGCCCTTCTCGTCGGCGTTCATGCCGTTCAACGCACCCAATCTCGCCAACTGCGGCACCGCCGCCAAGCTGACCTGTACGGCGGGTGCGACGGGCGTCGTCGCCTATCTGAACTACTCGCCGGACGCGCTGAACAACTTCTCCATTCGCCCCGAGTACTACAACGATCCGCAAGGCCAGCGCACCGGAGCCGTCGCCCACTATCAGAACTTCGCCCTGGGCTGGCAACACTGGTTCTCGCCGCAGATCGAAGTGCGTCCGGAAATCGCGTTTTACCACTCGAGCGGCAATCCGGCTTTCAACGGCAACTCGAACGCGGGTATCGCTCCCAACAAGTACAGCGAAACCATCCTCTCGGGCGACGTGATCTTCCACTTCTGACGCCTGGCGCCGAGAAGACCCATGGCACCCGAGAGCGAGTCGCGGCATGAAATCGGACTGGTACAAGACAAAGCAGTCTGACATCTATCTGGTCGTGAAGGCGGGCTCCTCGAAAGCGCTGGCGCTGGCCGATCCGCGACTTTTCGGATTGATCGCCGAGTGCGATGAGAGTCCGTTCGTCAGGAATCTCGACAGTTACTCGATTTCCGAGGTCATCAGTGTCTTCGGCATTAGTGACTGCTTGAAGTTGCGTGGCTATTGCATCGTCAGGAGTTCGGTGTCGCTCGAGGATCCTGGGCACCAAGAGACTTGGTTCACCCCACGATGACGATGCAGTACGCGGTAGTGAACCAGGATAGGACTGTTCTCATGCCTACGACAAGTGCCCCCTTTCTCCAGATGCTGCCCCGCAGTGCCGAGGCTGCGGTCCACGCCTGCACGAGTTCGCCCTCGCCAGAGGCGATCCGCTCGCGCCGCGCCGCTGCGGGACTGACGCAAACGGCGGCGGCCGCTTTGATACATGGCTCCAAGAGGACGTGGCAGGACTGGGAGGCAGGAATCGCTCGCATGCATCCTGGTCTGTGGGAGCTTTTCCTCTTCAAGTCGGCGGGCATCTCCAAAGTTCGAAAAAGCACCTGAAAGCGTCCAGGCGCCAGTGCCCAGACAACTGGCCAAGCATCGTCGATGCAGCCGCCCTCCGAGCCAGCGTCTTGCTCGCCACGGGGCTTGCAGTGAAATCACTGCGCCAAAAGGAAACGAATGAATCGGGTCGTAGAGTTCGCGCTGAGACAGCGCTTTTTGATGGTCGTGCTGCTCATAGGCATGTTCGTCGCAGGCATCGTCGGTTTTCGCCTGTTGAACATCGAAGCCTACCCGGATCCCGTGCCGCCGCTCATCGATATCGTCACCCAGAGTTCGGGACAATCGAGCGAAGAGATCGAGCGCTACATCACCATCCCGATCGAAGTCGGCATGTCGGGAATTCCGCATGTGTCGGTGATCCGGACGATCTCGATGTTCGGGCTGTCGGACGTCAAGGTTCAGTTCACTTACGACTTCACGTATGAAGAAGCGCAGCAGTGGGTGATCAATCGCCTCTCTCAGCTTCCTCCGCTGCCCAACGGCGCCTTGCCTCAGATCTCGCCGACCAGTCCCACCGGCGAAATCTACCGCTACCGCGTCGTCGGTCCACCGGGATATTCGGTCACCGACCTGAAGACGATCGAAGACTGGATTCTCGAGCGCCGATTCAAAGCCGTTCCAGGCGTCATCGACGTCACGGGTTGGGGCGGCAAGACCAAGACGTACGACATCGAAATCGACCAGAATCGACTGTCCAGCTACGGTCTGACGCTGCCCCAGGTCTTGCAGGTCGTCAACGCCAGCAACACCAATGTCGGTGGCCAGACCATCAACATCGGCGCTCAGTCGGCCGTCGTGCGAGGGGTGGGCCTGGTCCAGTCGATGGCCGACATCCGCAAGATGGTGCTTGCATCCAACCACGGCGTGCCGGTGCTGTTGGACGACGTGGCCAAGGTGCGGGTCGGCAATCTGCCGCGTCTGGGCATCGCCGGCCACGACAAGGACAACGACATTGTCGAGGGCATCGTGCTGATGCGCCGAGGCGAACAGAGCATGCCCACGATCAAGCGGGTCGAAGCCGAAGTCGAAGCGATCAACAGCTCCGGCATCCTGCCGCCTGGCGTCCACATCGAGCAAATCTACGACCGCAGCAACCTGATCGGCATCACGACCCATACGGTGCTGCACAACATGGTTGTCGGCGTGGTGCTGATCTTCCTGTTGCAATGGGCTTTTCTCGGGAACCTGCGGTCGGCAGTCATCGTCGCCCTGACCATCCCGTTCGCCCTCGCATTCGCCATCATATTGCTGGTGCTGCGCGGGGAATCCGCGAATCTGCTGTCAGTGGGGGCAATCGACTTCGGTCTGGTGGTCGATGCCTCGGTCATCATGGTGGAGAACATCTTCCGCCATCTCGCCGACTCCACAGAGTCCCGCAAGACCGGGATGGCGCTGATGCACCGGGTTCGGGGTGCGGTCGGGCTACGCGGCAAGTTCGCGGTGATCGCGAACTCAGCCACAGAAGTGAATCGGGCGATATTTTTCTCGGCCGCCATCATCATCGCCGGGTTCGTCCCGCTATTCACGATGAGCGGCATCGAAGGGCATATCTTCGGCCCGATGGCGACAACCTATGCGTATGCCATCGCGGGCGGCCTGATCGCGACCTTTACGATATCGCCCGCACTGAGCGCCATCTTGCTCCCGGAGAAGCTGAGCGAGACCGAAACATTCTTCGTGCGCGGGTTGCGGCGTGTGTACGAGCCGGCTGTCACGTTCGCGCTGAGCCACAAACGCAAGACACTGTCTGCCCTGGCGCTACTGCTGGTCCTCACGGTGCTGGCGGTCCGCCCTCTGGGGCTTGAGTTCCTGCCCAAGCTCGAGGAGGGCAACCTCTGGATCCGCGCGACGATGCCCTCGTCGATTTCCCTGGAGGCGAGCAATGGCTATGTGAACCAGATGCGGTCACTTATCGGAAGCTATCCGGAAGTCGAGACGATCGTTTCCCAGCACGGCCGGCCTGACGACGGTACGGATACTTCCGGGTTCTTTAACGCGGAATTTTTCGTCCCTTTGAAACCGTTCGACCATTGGCCGACGGGCATGGACAAGGAGAAGCTGACCCAGCAGATGACGACTGCGCTCGAGGGTCGCTTCCCCGGCGTGGAGTTCAATTTCTCGCAGTACATCGAGGACAACGTCGCCGAAGCGGCATCCGGTGTGAAGGGCGAGAATTCCATCAAGGTCTACGGCAACGACCTCGAAACGCTCGAGCGCATCGCTGCGGACATCAAGCGGGCGGTGGAGACCGTGCCGGGCGTCGCCGACCTGTCGATCTTCACGTCGCTCGGCCAACCCACCGTCAAGATCGACATCGACCGGGAGCGCGCCGCGCGCTACGGCTTGTCGGCGGGCGACATCAACACCACCGTGCAGGCGGCGATCGGCGGCCAGGCCGCTGGCAACTTGTACGAGCCTGGAAGCGATCGCAACTTCCAGATGATGGTGAGGTTGGCTCCGGAATATCGAAACAACCTGGACGCGGTTCGGCGTATCACCATCGGCGCCCAGAGCCCGAGCGGCAATGGCATCGTGCAGATTCCGCTGGGCGACGTCGCCCAGGTGAGCTTGGTTTCCGGCGCGTCATTCATCTATCGGGAGAAGCAGGAGCGCTACATTCCGATCAAGTTCAGTGTCCGGGGTCGTGACCTGGGCTCGACGGTACTGGAAGCCGAGCGCAAGGTCGCGGAACAGGTCAAGTTGCCGGGCGGCTACCGGCTGGAGTGGGTTGGTGAGTTTGGCAATCTGCAGAATGCGCTCCAGCGCCTGTACGTTGCAGTGCCGCTCAGCATTCTCCTGATCTGCATTCTGTTGTACATGAACTTCGGATCCGTGGTGGACATGCTGCTGGCGGCAAGCGTCATTCCCATGGCGTTGATCGGCGGAATCTTCGCGCTGTACCTCACCGGCACGCCCTTCAGCGTCTCGGCCGCCATCGGGTTTGTCGCGCTGTTCGGCATCGCTGCGATGGATGGAATCATCGTGCTCGCGTATTACAACCAGCACATCGAGATCGGCCTGGATCGCGCCAGCGCGATCACACGAACCTGTCGCGTCCAGATGCGTCCGGTCATGATGACTTGCATCGTCGCCTGCGTGGGGCTGCTGCCTGCGGCCTTCTCGACCGGCATCGGCTCGCAGGTGCAGCGTCCGCTGGCGCTGGTGGTGGTTGGCGGGATCCTGCTGGCGCCGGTGCTGATATTGATCGTGCTGCCCGTGCTGATCACACTGTTCTCGCGTCGGATGCCGTTCGTTGAGGAGCAGGCGCGCAGATTGGTGGATCAGACCCGGGGCGGGCCTACCCCCTCGCACTCCGGTACCCCTCACGGCGGCGCATTCGCAATCCACACGTTGCTCTCGGCCGCGGACGTCATATTGGGCGCCGACGTACCTGATCGCCATGCCTTGCTCGGGGCGGCGGCCGCCCGGCTGGCGGCGCGACTGAACCTGCCGGAAGCCCAGATTGTCGAGGCCCTCGAGGCGCGGGAGGCCGTGGGATCCACCGGACTAGGCAAAGGGGTTGCGATCCCGCATGCCCGCATCGCGGGCCTGAACGAGTCCGCGGCAGTGTATGTGCGCCCGGTCGCTCCGATCGAATTCGACTCGCCCGACGAGGAGCCGGTGGTCCATTGCCTGGCGCTGCTCGTGCCGCTGGAGGCCACCGAGGAACATCTCCAGTACGTGGCGAACGCAGCGGAAATATTGTCGAACGCGGAATTCCGCGACTCGCTCGCCGCTGCACGAAGTCAGGACGAGGTCCTTCGATTGTTCGCGCAATGGCGCAATCCTCTCGCCGAGGGCGGCCAATGAGCGGATCCCGTCTCACCTACCGATAATCATCATGCACGTTCACACTTCAGACAGTCCCATGGTCCGGAACCGAGCGCTCGTCGCCGTCGTCATTGCGGTGCTTGCGGGCGGTGCCTTCTTGGCCTCCGGGCTCCTGCATCGCACGGCCGGGGCCATCGCCCCTGACGAGGCGCCTGCGCAGGCGGTGGTGCCCGGCACGTTCCGTCCCACGAAAGCCCAGAGCGAGGCGCTGAAGATTGCCACAGTGCAGGCGATGACGTTTCGCAGCGAGCAGATCACCGACGGCGTGATCGCCAACAACGACGATACGACGACCCCGGTGTTCTCGCCCTACTCGGGGCGAGTGTCGAAACTGTTCGCCAAGCTGGGCGATGTCGTCAGCGCAGGTGCGCCGCTCATGACCGTGGAGGCCTCCGAATTCGTTCAGGGGCAGAATGACCTGACAGTCGCGGTAGCGGCTCTCGCCAGCGCGCGCGCCCAATGGGAGGTGGCACAGGCTGCAGAGAAACGCCAGCATGACCTTTACCTGGGGAAATCGGGCGCACTGAAAGACTGGCTGCAAAGTCAGTCGGATCTGGTCGCGGCCCAGGGCGTCGTCAAGAGCGCCGAGGTTGCCCTGGAGGCCGCGCGCAACCGCTTGCGCATTCTCGGCAAGTCGTCCCAGGAGATCGGTGCGCTCGAGGCCGACCGCTCGGGGCAGAAGATCGATCCGGAAGCCATCGTCAGGGCGCCGATCTCGGGCACGGTGCTGCAGCGGCAGGTGGGGCTTGGCCAATACATCCAGAGTGCTGCCGGCGGCGCTGCCAATCCGCTCTTTTCGATCGGAAACCTGTCGACGGTGTGGCTGGTGGCCAATGTGCGTGAGGTCGACGCGCCCGACATGAAGGTCGGTCAGGCCCTCGAAGTGCAAGTCATGGCCCTGCCAAAGCGGACCTTCAAGGCCAGGATCGCCTGGGTTGCACCCGCGATCGACCCCAATACGCGTCGCCTGCAGGTGCGCGCGGAAATCGACAACCGGGACGGTGCACTGACGCCCATGATGTTCGCGACCTTTCACATCCTGACCGGAGCGTCGGCGAGCGCCCCGGGCATTCCGGAGGGCGCGATCGTGTACGAAGGAACCGACGCGCATGTCTTCGTTGCGCGCCCCGACGGCGCGCTCGCCTTGCGCAACGTCCGAGTCGGCCGTTCCAGCGCCAACATGGTGGAGGTCGTCGACGGATTGAGCGTCGGCGACCAGATCGTGACCAGCGGTGCGCTGTTCATCGATCGTGCGACGGCAGGCCAGTAGGAAGTGACATCACCATGAAGCGAACTTCCGTGAAAGCCAGTGCGCCGCTCGGGCTGGCCGCCGCTTGCCTGCTTGTCATCGCCGGATGCGCAGCCGGGCCGGACTACGTGCGACCCACGGCGCCGACGGCGACCGGCTATTCCTCCGCGGCGCTGCCGACTCAAACCTCCTCGGCGCCCGTGCAAGGGGGCGCGGCGCAGCAGTTCGTGGCGGGGCAGGATATTCCGGCGCAGTGGTGGACCTTGTTCCGGTCGCCCGCCCTCAACGCCTTGATCGAGCACGCCCTGAAGAACAACCCGAACCTTGCGGCCGCCGACGCCGCACTGCGCGTGGCTCAGGAGAATCTCTATGCCCAGCAAGGCGCGTTTTTCCCCACCGTGACTGCGAGCTACACCCCCAGCCGCCAGAAAACGCCCATTGGAAGCCTCACGACGAACGCGACGTCTGGCGCATCGCTGTACACATTGCACACCGCGCAGTTGAATGTCGGCTACACGTTGGATGTGTTCGGCGCCAATCGACGCGAGGTCGAAAGCTTGCAGGCGCAGGCGGATTCGCAGCGCTTCCAGCTCGAAGCAGCCTACCTGAGCCTGACGTCCAATCTGGTCGTCGCGGCGGTCCAGGAGGCGTCGTTGCGCGGCCAGGCGGCGTCCACCGAGGCCCTCATCAAGCTCGAGCAGGAGCAACTGGACTTGCTCAAGCAGCAATTGTCGGCCGGCGCGATCGCTGAAGCCGGCGTCGTTGCGCAAGAGGCTATCCTGGCGCAGACGAAGGCTTCACTGCCCCCTTTGAACCGGCAACTGGCACAGCAGAGGGATCTGCTTGTAGCGCTCGCAGGGCATACCCCTGGCGATTTCGCGCTTGAAGACTTCGATCTGGCGATGCTGGACTTGCCGCAGGCCCTGCCGGTGAGCTTGCCGTCCAAGCTCGTCGAGCAGCGGCCCGACATACGCTCGGCGGAAGAGCAACTGCACGCAGCCAGCGCGCAGATCGGCGTTGCGCAAGCGAATCTGCTACCGCAAATCACCCTGAGTGCAACAGGCGGAAGCGTCGCTTACGAAATCAGCCAGCTCTTCCGCTCCGGAAATGCCTTCTGGGCGCTTGCGGCCGGCGTGACACAGCCGATCTTCGACGGCGCAACTCTATTGCATCGCAAACGCGCTGCGGAGGCCACCTACGATCAGGCCGCCGCGCAGTATCGTGCCACCGTCATCACGGCCTTCCAGAACGTGGCCGACGCGTTGCAGGCCTTGCGCTTCGATGCCGACGCGTTGCAGGAAGCCGTCAATGCCGAGCGGGCCGCGGATTCGAGTCTGGCCATTGCAAAACGGCAGGTCGAGATCGGCGATGTCAGCGACCTGGCATTGCTGACGGCCGAGCTGGCATACCAACAATCGTTGATCAATCTGGTGCAGGCTCGGGCCAATCGGTATGCGGATACGGCCGCGTTGTTCCAGGCCCTGGGCGGTGGGTGGTGGAACCGAGCCGGAACTGATCTAGTTTCCGAGAAATCCGCACCGGGACTGCGAGGCAGACCTTGACTTCCATACATGCATCGCGTGCCGAGAGCGATTCGATCGAAGAAGCTCGCAAAGCTTTGCTGTCGGACACGCCAGGCCCCTATAAGGATGCGCGTCGTCATCCGTTCGAAAGCCTTGCTGACGGGCAACAAGTGTTCTTTCGCTTGCTCGACTCGATTGGAGAAGCTCTCTTAAATTACTCACACCTGCCGTTACTTACCAAGTGTCGCGTACCCATGGGTATCGGTGCATCCTTGCTCATCCTAAGTGGCTGCGCCAACGAAGAGACTTTCGGGCTCGCATCTCAATGGCGAGAAGGCGTCGCGATTTCTATCGTGCAAGAAGGCGCAATTCCGGACGGCACAAGCATGCAGTGCATTTCGTCCCCACCGCGCTCGGCTGCACTTCCCCGCGATGCTCTTGTCGCAATCGTGCGCATGCACATTGGCCGGGCGCCTTTCGACGAAGCATTCGAGATCCCTCAGGGGGTAGCTGTGCGGACGGGCGATGTTGTTCGAGTTCAGCCTCGAACTTGCTTGCTCCGGGACACTTCCAAGACGGGCTCCTGAGTATCGCTCCCAAGCGAGAAAACCTTCTTGACCAAGCCATTACTTCTGAAGTGATTGGGTACCGCCGGCTTTGTCTGCGCGGCGGATAGACCCCGGTCTTAATCGTGCGATCCACACCTGACGTCCACGCGCAGGATCTTCGTCGAGCAGGCCTAGGCCGACGAATCCATCCCAACTGGCGAAGGACCAAGTGCTGCCTATGCAAAGCGATTGGTATCGAACAAAGAAAGCCGGCGTGTATCTCGTGGTGCAGGCCGGCACAAAACTGGATCACGTCATCATTCCAAATTTGAATGATCTGATCAATGAAGCATGTCTAGACTTGGTATTCGAAAACTGCGACAGCAATGCTGCTTCAAGTGTCGTGAATATTCTTGGCGTGGATGATTGCCTAAAATTGAGAGGCTACTGTTTGGTGCGAACCTGATTTTTGGTCAATGCAAACGAGGCCAACCATAGTGCAGCCTCGCTGAGCCCGTCCGTTGGGATGCTGACGTTGAGGTCATCAGATTGCCATACCCCGCAGGTTCAATGCCGATCGTCGGCACCAGCACCCCCAAGATGCACCCATTGGGTCGCGATCTCCGACAGCCGCATGATCCCGCTCTAAGATCTTGGCGTCACCTTGCGCTGGAAGGACTACCTCGACAAGGGCAACACTCATCGCCAAGAGACGATGACCCACGACGCCAACGAAATCATGCGCCGCTTCCTCTCGCGCCTTGGGCACTGCCTCGCGATGTCGAGGAACGACGTATGAATTTCAGACCCGGCGTGGCCGATCGCAACCCGCGGCAACGCCGCGCAATGCGCGGTCGAGGCTCGGTCGCGCCGCTACGGTGCCGGCATCCACTCCATGTAGGGCGAGGAAAGATCGGAGATTGTTCAGATCTCATCCAAGCGTCAGATTTAGCAATTCATTGTCTTTTCACGAGCCGGTTGTGAGCCGCGCCCAGTACCGGGCGCGGCTCGCACGGAACTACGTCGCGTAAGCGGTTTCGCCGTGGGACGTGATGTCCAGGCCTTCGCGCTCTTCTTCTTCCGTCACGCGCAGACCGATGGTCAGGTCGACGAGCTTGAAGGCGATGAAGGCGACGACGCCCGACCACACCAGCGTGACGCAGACAGCCTTGCCCTGGATCACGAACTGGTCCCAGATGCCGTTGGAGCCGACGGTCATCTTGACCCAGTCGGTGACCTGGCCCGGGCCGCCCAGCTTCTGGCTGTTGAAGACCCCGGTCAGCAGGGCACCGACGATACCGCCGACGCCGTGCACGCCGAACACGTCGAGCGTGTCGTCGGCGCCGAGGATCTTCTTCAGGCCGTGCACGCCCCACAGGCAGGCGAAGCCGGCGATGGCGCCGAGCACCACGCCGCCGACGATGCCGACGTTGCCGGCAGCCGGGGTGATCGCCACGAGGCCGGCGACGGCACCCGAAGCGGCGCCCAGCATCGAGGCCTTGCCTTTCATCAGCGCTTCGCCCAGGCTCCAGGCCAACGTCGCAGCAGCGGTTGCCAGGAAGGTGTTCAGGAACGCGAGCGTGGCGCTGTCGCCGGCTTCGAGCGCCGAACCGGCGTTGAAGCCGAACCAGCCCACCCACAGCAGCGAGGCGCCGACCATGGTCAGCGTCGTCGAGTGCGGGGTAAAGGCTTCCTTGCCGTAGCCGATGCGCTTGCCGACGCAGTACGCACCCACCAGGCCGGCGATGGCGGCGTTGATGTGCACGACGGTGCCGCCGGCGAAGTCGAGCGCACCCCATTGCCAGATCATGCCGGCGCCGGCGTTCATCTTGTCGACGACGTCGGCGCTGGTGTAGGCGTCCGGGCCTTCCCAGAACCAAACCATGTGGGCGATCGGCAGGTAGCTGAACGTGAACCACAGCACCATGAAGGCCAGCACGGCCGAGAACTTGATGCGCTCGGCGAACGAACCGACGATCAGGCAGCAGGTGATCGCGGCGAAGGTCGCCTGGAACACCACGTACGAGAGCTCGGGGATCATCACGCCCTTGCTGAACGTCGAGGCCGTGGTGAACTTGCCGGTGGCCGGATCGAAGATGCCGTTCAGGAACAGTCGACTGAAGCCGCCGATGAACTTGTTGCCTTCCGTGAATGCCAGGCTGTAGCCATAGACGAACCAGAGGATGACGATCAGCGAGAAGGTGACGAACACCTGCATCAGGACGGACAGCATGTTCTTGCTGCGCACCAGGCCGCCGTAGAACAGCGCCAGGGCAGGGATCGACATCATGATGACGAGCACCGTGGAGACCAGCATCCAGGTGGTGTCACCCTTGTTGACGGTCTCGACGATCGTCGGCGTGGACGCTGCGCCGGACGCGGCAGCGGCGGCGGCCGGCGCGGATGCGTCGGCTGCAGGCGCGCTGGCAGCGGCCATCGCGGCGGCCGGGGCAGAGGCCGCGGAAGCCGCGTCGTCTGCCGCGAACGATGTCGCGGAGAACCCGAGGACGGCAAGTCCGAGGGCGAGGGAAGCGAGAAGCTTTCTCATGGTTGCAATGCTTTCAGGAGTTGGAAGCGTGTGGCGTTTTGGAACGTGCGGGAAGCGTCTGGAGCCGGGCGCCGTTAGAGGGCGTCCTTGCCGGTCTCGCCAGTGCGGATGCGCACGACTTGCTCGAGCGCCGAGACGAAGATCTTCCCGTCACCGATCTTGCCGGTGCGAGCCGAGGTCTCGATGGCTTCGATGACCTGGTCGACGAGCGTGTCGTCGACGGCGGCCTCGATCTTCACCTTGGGGAGGAAGTCCACGACGTATTCGGCGCCGCGGTACAACTCCGTGTGGCCTTTTTGGCGACCGAAGCCCTTCACTTCGGTCACCGTGATGCCCTGCACGCCGATCGCGCTCAGGGCCTCACGCACTTCGTCGAGCTTGAAGGGCTTCACGACGGCAGTCACCATCTTCATGGTCGGTATCTCCAGGCTTGCGGGTGCTGTCGCCCCCGCTTCTTGTCGAACAAAACGACCCGGGTCGCCCCGGGCCCACGAGAGAATCAGTCGATCAGAACGCGTACTTCACGCCGGCAACGACACCGGTGCGGCCGGTGAATCTGTTGTCCGACGTCTGGTAGTCTTCCTTCTTCGCGTCGGTCGCGACGACCTGCAGCGAAGCGGAGATGCCCTTGCCGAAGTCCTTGCCCAGCGTCAGCGAGTAGTCGGTGTACGACAGGTCCGCAGCCTTGGAAACGGAGCCGGTGATGTTCTGGAAGCCCAGGTCCGGGGTCAGCGTGAAGCCCGAGCCCAGGTCGAAGTTGGCGCTCAAGTCGTAGTACTGGCTGCCCTTGCTCTTCGGAACGCCGAACAGCGGCGTGGCGCTGATCGAGACCTTGGCGGTGAACACGCCATACGTCAGGGCGCCGTAGAACTCGCCGGTGTCGGGGTTCGACAGGCCGATCTTGTGAAACTGCTGGCCGAGGTAGACATAGGCCAGAACGCCGACGTCGTAGGACAGCGTGTCCTTGATGATGTCGCCCTTGGTGCCGCCGTACAGATCCCATTCCACCGGCGCACCGCTGGTGGAGACCGGAACGAAGGTGTCCGGATTGGCCGCTTCACCTGCGTTGTTGTAGGACTTCATCGAGTCCTTGACCCAGTTGATCGACGACAGCCAGGTGCCGACGTAGAAGGGGCCTTGTGCGTAGTCGACGCCACCCTGGATCGCGGGGTGCAGCTTGGACTGCGAGATGCCGCGGTAGCGATAGTCCGTGACCGCGCCGATGTTGTACGTGATCGGGCTGGCCGCAGGCGCGTCGTCCGCAAGAGCGAACGTCGGGATGGCACTGGCTGCAAAGCCGGCGGCGAGAACGAGCGCGGTTTTCTTCATCTGTTATCTCCGAAAGTTTGGGAAAAAGGTGGGTGGGAATCTGTTCTTGTTTCGGAACCGTTGACGCAGGTTCCGTGCCACACGGTCGCGTGACGGGACATGGCGAAGCTGTCGCCTTGCGCTTGCGCGAAAGTCGCTAGAAGAAGCGAAGAAGGTCTGCCGTGAGCAATCCCGTGCGGATCGCAAAGGGGCCCGGCATCGGAGAATCGTGCGGTCCATCGAGGCCGATGGCGGCTAGGCAGTGTCGGATCCCGTAGCAACCATCGGTTACCACCGCACCAACTCGGTGCGAAAAAGTGATGCGCGCACAAACCCGACGCACTCGGATGAAGCGCCGGAATGCAGCTAAACCTCGTTCAGGGCGCGCATGGTGCGCAAAGAAGGTCTGCAGAATGAAATGCGGCCCTTTTGGCAGGCAAGAGGCCTGCTGCAGGCTGATTTCG
>Ga0302315_10002374_pt1 | contig 17879 bp, 20 predicted proteins | sample III_Palsa_N3_1_FD_200532 | JGI IMG/M metagenome (GOLD analysis project Ga0302315, IMG submission 200532) | Peat permafrost microbial communities from Stordalen Mire near Abisko, Sweden - III_Palsa_N3_1 | ecosystem: Environmental > Terrestrial > Soil > Palsa > Peat permafrost | place: Sweden... | reverse complement strand
CCGAAAGCGGGGGCCAGAATTATGGTGTAAGGCCAATGCAAATCTTATTGATGGGACTTGCAGGTTGTTCGGCAATTGATGTCATAGCCATTCTGAAAAAACAGCGCCAGGAAGTGAAAGATTACAAAATGGTTGTAAATGGCGAACGTGAAGCAGGCAAAGAGCCTTCATTATGGCAAACGGTAAACGTGGAATTTCATTTATATGGTGATATTGATGAAGATAAAGCGGCTAAGGCAGTTGAATTATCGATTAACAAATACTGTTCAGTTGCTGCTACCTTAGAAAAAGCCGGAGCAGACATTAAATATAAAGTCTTTGTGCATTCTGCCTGATTGGCACTCCATAAACAAACTCTCTAAATTTATTAATTGAAGCAATGTTGCCCGCCTTATTGGCCATGTGACATTGCTTTGTTGTTTTATATCCCTAATTGTAAATACTAGGTTGTGATTCTGCGTGTAGAATTGAGCGTCGATATTGGCAAAATCATCTTATCAAAAAAAATATCTATTTACATAATAAATATTATTTGACTTTTACTATTTTATTGATTCTTAAAATTGAATAGGGGAAGGACACCATTAAAATTTGAATAAATAATATTATACACTACATAAGTGTACTCTTTTAAACGCATATCTTATACACTAAGTATAATATTTTGAGTGTCATGATTTCTCGATAGAGGTTTACCGGAGTTTGCTGGATATCGTCCTTTCTTTTCATTTGTTATTCAATTAGTTATATAAATATTTCAAAGGTTAATTTTTTTGTGTTTTATTGATGGTAGCCGGGTTTATGGGATGCATTAGTTGACTGGCATCAATGTTGACTATCGAGGTTAGTGTTTTTTATTAAAAACACTAACTAAATATCAACTTATGAAAGCAAATTTAAAAAAAACCTCCCTGCTATTGTCAGGAATATTAGTGGGGGGAAGGCTATTGGCCCAAACAGCCGACTCTACTCATGTAGCCACAGATTATGTAAAACCTTTTTCGGGCAATACTTTTTACAACACATGGTCTGTTGGTGTTAATGGTGGTATCTTAACTCCCTATACCATTTTTGGCTCCAACCGTAACCAAGATTTTACCCATCCACAATCAGAAATCGGATATGGGGTATTTATTAAGGATCAGATCACGCCTACCGTGGCATTTCGTGTTGATTACCTTGGTGGCAAAGTTGAGGGAAACGACAGCCAGGTAGATGCCTCAGGTAATAGCTATAGCCACTTTTCCACTAAACTTCATTATGCATTGGACTTGAGTACCGATATCACTGTTGGGAACATCAGTTGGCATGATAACAAGAGCGCCATTCAGCCATATTTTATGGTTGGCGGTGGTATAATGAGTTATACGCCTGTTGTTACTACCACAGCAGGGGCTACCTCAAATTTTAAAACTGACGGAAGCGGATCAATCAATGAATTTTATGTTCCTGTTGGCGTGGGTCTGAAATTTAACGTAGCACCCGGAATAAATCTTGACCTTGGTTACCAGGTGAACTTTGTTTATTCTGATAATTTTGATGGGTTTAAATACGGTTTAAACAACGATCGTTTTTCTTATGCGCATGTGGGTCTTGAATTCGCTTTAGGCCATCGTAAGCCACAATTGGCTACACATAATCCGGTTTCATCTATGCGACAGGAGTACATGTGGGAAAATCAACACACCAAAAACGAGTTACAATCACAGATTGATGCCGAAAAAGCACAAAACGATCAGTTGAGAAATGATTTAAATACTACTAATGCTAACCTCGCCAAATTTACAACAGACAGCGACGGCGATGGTGTTCCGGACTTTTATGATAAATGTCCAAACACCCCGCCGGGAACAAAAGTTGACGGCTCCGGTTGCCCGTTACCGAAAGCTGAGGTTAAAGTTTATATAACCGATCAAGACAGAGAGGTTGTTAAAGAGGCTATCAGAAACCTGGAATTTGATTTTGCAAAATCAACCATCCGCGAGCATTCATTCGCAAGTTTGGATAAAGTTGCTCAATTGTTGATCGATAAGAAATTTCACTTAAAATTAGCCGGTTATACTGACAATGTTGGTTCGGTAGCTGCTAACCTGAAACTTTCAAAAGATCGTGCAGAGGCTATTAAAACTTACCTGGTAGGTAAAGGTGCCGATGCATCACTAATTACTGCCGAAGGCTATGGAAAGGCTCATCCTATTGCAACAAACAGAACTGCAGCAGGTCGCCAAACTAACCGCAGGGTTGAATTCTCTTTGTATTAAGATATTAATCTTAATACGTTTTAAAATAACAAAGCCGCTTGTTTGAGCGGCTTTGTTATTTTTATGGAGATTATTACTCTGCTTCAAAAAACTCTGTTAATGCACCAAAATAGGTGCTGTCCCATCCGTCAACAAATTCATTGTATTCAGTATCAGGGATATTGGTATGCTTTAATTCAACCGAAGTAGCCGTTTTATCGGCATGCAATTTTATGGTAACAATAGATGCTTCTGCTTGTCCGTCAAAATACCATTGCTGAACAATTTTTTTATTCTCCTCAAATTCCAGGTTTTTACCTACAATACTGCCTTCCCACATCGAAAATTCAGAACCCGCTTCAGTCGACATTTCTGCCGGTTCGCCCGTCCACAGTTCTATGGTAATCGGGTTGGTCAATGCGATATAAATTTCTTCGGGTGTGGCAGTAATACGGTAATATTTTTTAAAATCCTTCATTGTTATCAGGCTGAATAAACGCTGTCAGCGCTCCAAAATTAACCTAAAGGAAGCACAGTTTTGCCATAAATTTCATTTAATACATTGGCTATACCGGCGTAAATGGCTACTGCACCACAAAAAATACCCTCGTAACCTGCAAACTTGCCTATGCCTTCCACTCCGGCATGCTCGGCTGCTAATAAAAAGAATAGTATGGTTAGGCTGGCAAAAACTATTTGCAAAGCCCTGTTCAGTTTTAATGTACCGAAGAAAAGACCAAATGTAAAAATGCCCCATATAATCAGGTACGCGCACATGGCGCTATCAGAAGCTGCTGGGGCCCATCCAAATTTGGGTATTACAATTAGCCCTACTAATGAGAGCCAGAAAAAGCCGTAAGAAGTAAAAGCGGTTAGGCCGAAAGTGTTATTCTTTTTTGACTCGATAATGCCGGCAATTACCTGGGCCAGGCCGCCATAAAAAATACCCATGGCTAATATCATTGAATTAAGTTCAAAAAATCCGGCATTATGCAGGTTTAATAAAACAGTAGTCATGCCAAAGGCACAAAGACCGAGAGGAGCAGGGTTGGCAATGCCATCCTTTACCACAACAGGTGTTGTTGGAATCATGATTTTTAAAAGGTTTTAATTGGTTTACCCTGCAATTTAATTTTTATAAATGCCTTTAGCAATTTTATTTTTCAAACCGATCAGTAACTTTAGCGTTAACTATTGAGCTATGCAAAAACTAGTGTTATTACGCCACGGAGAAAGCGTTTGGAATAAAGAAAACCGGTTTACTGGGTGGACTGATGTTGATTTATCTGATGAAGGAGTAAAACAGGCCATACATGCCGGGGAATTATTGAGAAAACACGGTTATAGTTTCGACGTTGGTTTTACCTCATTATTAAAAAGATCTATTAAAACGCTTCATTTGGTTTTGGAGGAGGTTGATGACCTGTGGATTCCGGTACAGAAATCATGGCGTTTAAACGAACGTTTTTATGGGGCATTACAAGGACTAAATAAAGCCGAAACGGCAGCCCGGTATGGCGAAGAACAAGTACATAAATGGCGGCGTGATCCTAACGAACTACCACCTGCCATTACAAAGGATGATGACCGCTACCCGGGTAAAGATATTCGTTATAAAGATCTTACTGAACGCGAATTACCGCTGACAGAAAATTTGAGCCAAACAATGGATAGGGTTTTACCTTTTTGGAACGAATTTATAGTGCGTGATATAAAAAAGGATAAGAAAGTTATTGTATGTGCACATGGCAATAGTTTGCGGGCGCTTGTACAATATATTGATCATCTGACCGATGAAGAGGTGAGCGATTTAGATATTCCTACAGGCACGCCTTTAGTTTATGAGTTAGATGAGGGCCTGGAGAGAATAAAGCATTATTATCTGGAATAAGCTTTTATTTAAAATAAAGCAGAGACGTAAACATTGCGTCTCTGCTTTATATTTTATCCCATAGCTTTATTCAATGCTATAATCGCTTCATCAAAATCTTCACGGGCAATTAAGAACTGAATATTCACTTTCCGCAGAGCGAAGCCCGCACTTTTAATGTTGATGCCTTTTTCAGCAAGAGCATTAGCCGATTTAGCCAATAGACCCGGCTGATCCATATTAGATCCGATAAGGCATACCATTGCAACTTTCTCAACGGTAACTTTTTCAAAGCTGTCTTCCAATTCGCTGATCAGCTTTTTGTTCATGTCTTTTTCCCAAATCACAATGGAAATGCTGTTGGCGCTGGTAGCTTTAAAGCTATAGCTAACACCAAACTTGTAAAAAAGCTGCATGATCTCCAGATCGCTGCCTGGCGTACCAACCATCGAAGGATCGTAAATATCAATAATCAATACTTTTTCGGTACCGGTAATTACCTCTACGCGTTTATGCTCACATATGTATTCGCGGGTAATCAGCGTTCCCGGGTGTTCCGGTTCAAAGGTGTTTTTGATACGAAGGTTGATATTGTTTATCTCCAACGGTTTGGATGCTTTAGGGTGGATTGCTTCCATGCCCACATCAGCCAGCTGATCGGCTACGTCGTAATTGGTATTACCTACGGGGTGGCAGTTATCAATGCCAACCAATACCGGATCAGCGGTACATAAATGGTATTCTTTGTGAATGATAGCTTCATGAGGCTTTACTTCAACGGCTATCTTGCTAAAAGTAACTTCAGAGTAGCCACGGTCAAACTCGCGCATAATACCTTCTGTACCCTTTGCATAACCTGTCGCAATACAAATTGTATTTTCGAAATCAATATGCTGCAGATCTTTTTTTATGCGCTGATCAATAGTGTAGGAATGATGGTCATTAAAGCCGCTTAAATCAACCAGCGTAGCATTGATGCCCATATTCTGCAAAATATTGGTAAAGTTAAAAGCCGAATGACTTTCACCTATTGATGCCAATATTTCTCTTGCAGCCTGTAATATGCCTTCTTTGCTTACATAGCCCGAAGCCAGTATATTGGCCAAATTTTCGAGGTATGTTTGCGCATCTCTTATCCGTTTTTCAATAAATTGATTGGCCGTAGTAAGTTCAAGACCCAGGTGCTCATAAGTTTTGTTAATGGCCTTTAATTTGATAATCAGCTCGTTTAAAGGCTTATGGAAATCCTGATAATTTGCCAGTTTGTGATAAACACCTGGCTCACCGGTTTTCTTATCCTCCAGCAACATGTTGGTAACACCCGAGAAAGCAGATACTACAAAGATCCTGTTATATAATTGCTGCTCTTTACGTTCAAAAAGTATAATATTTTTTATTACGTCGCTTAATGCGGTCATGGACGTACCGCCAATTTTTTCTACTGTTAGCATTTTAAAATAACATTTCGCCAGCCTGGCACTAAAACTATACCATCAGCAAAATAATGGTTTATTAATTGGAATATTGAGTTATATAATTGATTTTATAGTGCATATACCGGTTCAATAAATTATCAATCTGATAGCTTTTTATTAAATTGATACCATCGGCAGCACCCTATCCCTGATAAAGATCGCCCGCTTTTTCGGCAGATAGCTTTATACCTTTTATCATCGCAGAACTAAAGCCGTTATGCTCCATTTCATTTAATCCGGCTATAGTACAACCGCTTGGTGATGTTACCTTATCAATTTCCTGTTCGGGATGCGAAGAAAGCTGTAACAAAAGATCGGCAGCACCTTTAGCCGTCTGCGCGGCCATTTTTAAGGCATCATGCGCATGAAAACCAATTTCGGTACCACCTTGTGATGCTGCCCTTATGGAGCGCAGGAAAAAGGCGATGCCGCAAGCGCAAAGAGCAGTGGCAGAGGTCATTAACTCTTCGTTAATTTGTATGGTGGTGCCAACGGTATCAAAAAGTGATCTTACAAAATTGATGCTTTTTGGTGCGCCATTATCTGTTGCAATGCAAGTCATCGACTGGCCTATTGCTATTGCAGTATTAGGCATGGCACGGATGATTTGTATATTCATATCCAGCTGTTTACGGATATCGCCACAACTCACACCCGAAATAACAGAGATAATTAGTTGTTTTTCGGTTTTGATAGATGGTTTTATTTCTTCCAGTAATTTATTAAGCTGTTGTGGTAATACTGCTAGTACAATAAAATCAGCCTTTCTTACGGCTTTAAGGTTGTTATCTGTAATGTGATAACCCATTTCCCCAAATTCCGCTAATGCACCTACGTTTCTGCGGGTAAGCGAAATTTGCTGTGGTTTACATTTTCCGGATTTTACAAGCCCCTTAGCCAGTGATAAGCCTATATTCCCACTTCCTAAAATTGCAATATGCTGCTGTGAATTCATAAGCTTTTACTTAAACGTGTTCCAAATGGTTGATTATCTTTTAACTTGCCCAAATCATCAGAATGGCCAATAATTACTGCTTGTACGCCATTGTCAATAGCGGCAAATGCGTTATCCAATTTAGGCAGCATTCCGCTATGGATGATTTGGTCTTTTTTTAATTCCTCATATCGCAAGGGATCGATATCATTTATAAGCGACTGCTCATCTGTTATATCTTTTAAAACACCCTTCTTTTCAAAGCAATAAATAAGTGTTGTATCATATAGTGTTGCTAAAGCTACTGCCAAAGCAGCGGCTATTGTATCTGCATTGGTATTTAAAAGCTGTCCTTCGCCATCGTGCGTTAAAGCACAAAAAACAGGAGTAAAGCCCGCTTCCATCAAACTGCTGATATTTTTTGGGTTGATAGAATTTTCATCAATATCTCCCACAAAACCATAGTCAATCGTTTTTACCGGTCTTTTTTTTGCCCTGATGAAATCTCCATCGGCCCCGGTAAGGCCAATGGCATTATTGCCGAAATGCTGCAACTGGGCAACTATATTTTTGTTAATTAACCCACCATATACCATGGTTACTACCCGCAGTGTCTCAATATCGGTAATTCGCCTACCGTCAACCATTTTAGGCTCTATGCCAAGTGTTTCAGATAGTTGAGTGGCTACTTTACCGCCCCCGTGCACCAATATTTTATGACCAGATAGTGCCGTAAAGTCTTTCAAAAATTTGTGTAAGTTTTCGGAGTTATCGATAACATTACCGCCAATTTTTATGATATGCAAATTTCCACCCTTGTTATTTTTTTCCGCTTCCTCCGAAACTGCATTAGTTTTATTCATATTTATAACATTATTAACAAATAGAACACAAAAAATATATGTAATATGTCTATTGCGGCTAAAATTAATAAAAAATGCCCTGTTTTATTAATCTTTTGACTGAAAATACACGTTTTTGTATCGAATTATTTAACGGGTGTTAATTTAAGTTAAATTTAATATAAAATAATTAAGGTTATTGCCCAATATCTATTTTATTGCCAAATGAAGTTTTAAAACTTGTAAAGTTATTTTTTGTTAATAAACCTATAATTTGTTAAACCTTGGTAAGGATATGTAAAGATGACAATGGGTTAATGAAAGATTATGTATAATTGAGTTTAAAGAATAATATATGTTTACAGTTGCCCAGGAAAAAGATAAAATACAAAGACCGCGCGTGGTGATTATTGGCGGAGGATTTGGTGGCCTATCATTAGCTGAAAAATTAAAAAATGCCCCGGTTGATGTGTTATTGCTGGATAAGCACAATTACCACACTTTTCAACCTTTGCTTTACCAGGTGGCCATTGGGTCAATAGCGGCAGATTCTATAGCATTTCCTATCCGGAGAATATTTACTAAATACAATAACTTCAGTTTTAATTTGGCTGAAGTGCAAAAGATAAACCCCGAGTCGAACACGTTGACGACAACCATTGGGGCGATCCATTATGACTACCTTGTTATTGCCACGGGGTCCAATACCAATTTTTTTGGAAACAAGGAGATTGAGCATTTTGCCATGCCAATGAAAAATATTCCAGAAGCTTTGAATTTACGAAGCCTGGTAATTCAAAATCTCGAAACAGCATTGGTTACGGCTGATATGAGAGAAAAATTTGCCCTTATGACTTTTGTGGTAGTTGGCGGCGGACCTACCGGTGTGGAATTAGCCGGCGCCTTGGCCGAAATGCGTCATTTAATATTGATGCAGGATTATCACGGTTTAAGCAAATATGATATGAGGGTTTACCTGGTTGAGGGTAAAGACAGGCTGCTGGCAGCTATGTCTCCCAAGGCTTCGATCAAGGCTAAGGAGTTTCTGGTTAATGCTGATGTAACAATCTTCAATAGTGCACATGTGCAAAGTTACGATGGCTTTTACTTAACTATTGATAATGGTAAAACGATAAAATCCCGTAACGTACTATGGGCAGCGGGTGTAAAAGGCGAAATGCCTGAAGGGATTCCTGTTGATTCAATAACAAAAGGGAACAGGTTGCTTACCGATAATATAAACCGGGTAAAAGGATATGAGAATATTTTTGCCATAGGCGATGTGGCGGCTATGATATCAGTTGAATATCCAAATGGTTATCCGGGGCAGGCTCCGGCAGCAATTCAACAGGGCGAACAATTGGCTAAAAACCTTATACGCCTTGTAAAAGGTGAAGCAACTGTACCATTTAAATATAAAGATAAAGGTTCTTTAGCTACCATTGGCCGTAACCAGGCAGTTGCCGATTTGGGTAAGTTTCATTTTCAGGGATTTTTTGCATGGCTGCTATGGGGCGTGGTACATATTATGTCGTTGGCGGGGTTTACAAATAAAGGGATGGTGTTTGTAAGCTGGGTTATTAACTACTATAATAAAAACAGTGATAACAGGCTGGTAGTTAGGTATTTTAATACGGAAACCCGCATGGCCGATAATGATTCGAAGTAGATTGCCAAACTTTTACGATATCCATAAGTTTTAGTACCTTAACTAAGTAATAAATTGTAAATGGATCTGCTTCTTATCATTACGTTACTGATTGCAGTTAGTGCCTTTTGCTCTTATATCAATGTAAAGGTTGTAAAACTACCGGGTGCAATAGGCATAATCACAATTGCTATTGTGGTTTCTTTAATTGCTATATTGGTTGATAAACTGGACCCTGAAGGAGTACATTATCTTTCCGTTTTGGCTAAGGAAATTCATTTCCACGAAACGGTTTTAAATATTATGCTTGGTTTTTTATTGTTTGCAAGTTCATTCAACGTAAATAATAAAAACCTCAAGAAAGAAGCAAGGGCTGTATTGGTTTTAAGTACAGTTAGCGTACTTGCTTCCGCAGCAATATTTGGCATTTTATTTTACGGTTTGGCATTGTTGTTTAATTTGGGAGTGCCCTTATTATATTGTTTTTTATTTGGCGCATTGATATCCCCAACTGATCCCGTTGCCGTGTCGGCTGTTATTAAAACGTCTAAAATTCCTGCAAACTTAGCTACTATTATCTCTGGCGAATCGTTATTCAACGATGGAGTAGGCTTGGTGCTTTTTATTACCTTACTGGAAATAATAGATTCGGGGCTTGAACACATGACCTTTGCAAAAACGTTTCTACTATTTGCACGCGAGGTTTTGGGCGGTGGCGCGCTGGGGTTGATATTGGGGCTTATTGCTTTCCGATTGATGAGATCTATCAACGATTTCCAAACCATTGTGTTGGTATCCTTGTCGCTGGTGTTAAGTATTTCGGTTATTGGCTTGTACCTCCATTTGTCTGTTCCTTTGGCTGTTGTTTCTGCCGGATTATTTGCAGGTAACTACACGATTAATGCCAGCGAAAGCGAACGTTCGCATGAAGCCCTGGGCAGGTTCTGGCATTTGATTGATGAAATGTTAAATACAGTATTGTTTGTTATGATTGGCTTGCAGATGATCAATTTGCCCTTTTTAACAAATTACTGGCTAATGGGTGCAGTAGCCGTCGTTATTACGCTATTTGCCAGGTGGATAAGCATTTTGTTGCCCCTAACATTGTTATGCAGAAAGCTGAGAATAAATTTTAGCAGCATGAATATTCTTACCTGGGCGGGTTTAAGAGGGGGGATTTCTATCGCGTTAGCATTGTCACTGCCTGATAGTCCGTACCGTGATCTTATACTTTCGGCAAGTTATTTTATTGTGATATTCTCTATTGTAGTACAGGGATTAACTTTAAATAAGGTAAGCAGCATGTTACTCAAACCACAATAATTTCCACTTATTCTTTTGGCTTAAGATGTGCCATATAATCGGCAATATCTTTTTCGTTAGTGTTTTTGGAACTATCCAGTTCTTTAATGATGTTTTCCTGTTCTTTTTGACTCCTGTTTTGGCTGAGTTTGTGCTTTGCCTGAAGATCGTATACCTCAATCTCAAAGGCAGTAATTCCTTTCATCATATTTTGTTTATAATTATCTGGCAAGCTATCCCATTGTTTCAGGTAGTCGGCTTCGTAATAATTGATAGTTTCTTTTAATAGCGCCGCTTTTTGATCTTCGCCCTCCAATAAAGCATATTTGCCGTAAGCATGTACGGCAATGTAATTCCAGGTAGGTACGTTTTCAGCCTTTTCGTAATTTTTGGGCGAGATATAGGCATGCGGCTCGGTAAATATCACCAATACATTAGTATTTATGCTGCTAACAGCTTGCGGATTAGCTTTAGCAAAATGCGACCGTAATATAATAATATCGTCTTTTTGGCTTACAATAAAGGGCAGGTGAGTAGCAACAGGTACCCCATCTTTTACTGAAATAATAGTGGCGAAGCTATAACGTTGCATAAAGCCAATGACTTCCTGCCGGTCTTCAAATTTATTAAAGGATGGAATGTACATGCTGAAGAGTTTTAAAATTTGAATATCCGCTAATTTGAAAATGAATATTCAAATCAATACGCTTTTTAATTGGTTTGACTAACTAATCCTTCCAGCATCCTTTTCAATACCGCCTGCGCTGCCCAAACGCGATTTGCTGCCTCATGTACAACTATCGAGTGTTCTCCGTCCAATATTTCATCTGAGAGCTCCAGATTGCGTCGTACCGGTAAGCAATGCATTATTTTTGCCTTATTGGTGTTTTTAAGCCGATCGTTGGTTAGCATCCAATCTTCATTGCCGCCAAATACTTTTCCATAAGGCTCGTAAGCCGACCAGTTTTTTACGTAGATAAAATCGGCATCAGCAATAGCCTCGTGCTGATTGTGTGTGATAGTGGCTCCTTTAGTAAAATCGCTGCACAACTCATATCCTTTTGGATGTGCAATGGTAAAATCAACATCAGCCTTACACATCCACTCAGCAAATGAATTAGGCACAGCTTGTGGCAATGGTTTAATATGCGGTGCCCATGTTAATACCACTTTGGGTCTTGCACGGGTCTTTAACTCTTCAATGGTAACCAAATCTGCCAAACTTTGCAGCGGGTGACGTGTTGCCGACTCCAGGCTTACTATCGGCACACCGCAAAATTCAACAAACTTGTTAAATATCATTTCGCTATAATCCTCCTCACGATTCTTTAATCCCGGAAATGATCGCACGCCAATGATATCAGCATACTGACCCATAACCGCAGCGGCTTCGCGGACATGCTCAACAGTGCTGCCGTTCATTATGGCACCATCGCGGAGTTCCAGCGCCCATCCTTCTTTATCTATATTCAGCACCATTACATTCATACCCAGATTTAAGGCAGCTTTTTGCGTGCTCATACGGGTACGTAAGCTAGGGTTTAAGAACACTAATGCCATGGTCTTATTTTCTCCCAGATCCTTGTAAGCATAAGGAAATTGCTTTAGTTGCAAGGCTTCTTTAACAAGTGCGTTAACGTCGGTAACATCATTAGCAGAGGAAAATAATTTCATGGCTTTATTGAGAGAGTGAAAATTTATTGATTGAGTACTTTTGTAAACGATTCCAGGAATCTGTCGGCATGTGCCTTAGTTAAATTAAGGGCAGGCAACAGTCTGATCACATTTGGCTTTGCTTCGCCAGTAAAAATATGATGCTTAAATAACAGATCCTTTTTTACATGGGCCAGTTCGGCAGGTAATTCAATACCGATCATTAAGCCGCGTCCGCGCACTTCTTTTACCTTTTCAAACTTCTTAAGCTCGGTAATTAAATAACCACCAACTTCCGCTGCATTTTGTAACAGGTTGTCGCGCTCCATTACTTCTAACACAGCTAAACCAGCGGCACAGGCTAAATGATTACCGCCAAATGTGGTGCCAAGCATGCCATAAGCCGGTTGTATTTTGGGCGATATAATAATGCCGCCAACCGGGAAACCATTACCCATGCCTTTGGCCATGGTATAAATATCAGCATTTACGCCCGCATAATCATGCGAAAAGAATTTACCTGTTCTGCCATAACCGCATTGTACCGAATCAGCTATAAAGACAGCATTATGCGTATCGCACAAACTTCTTATTTTTTGTAGGAAACTTTCCGGGGCAACCTGGATACCACCAACACCCTGAATGCCTTCAATAATTACTGATGAAATTTCATTTTCAGCAAATGCTTTTTCCAATGCAGCTTCATCTTTCCATGGTAAAAAGATCGCGTTATCCGTTTCATTTACCGGGGCAACAATTTTAGGGTTATCTGTAACGGCAACAGCCAAAGAGGTACGGCCATGGAACGCTCCGGTGAAGGCAATCACTTTCTTTTTGCCATTATAGAATGACGCCAGTTTCAATGCATTCTCATTAGCTTCGGCTCCTGAATTACACAGAAATAGCTGGTAATCTTCTTTCCCCGACACATGACCCAATTTTTCAGCCAGTTGCTTCTGCAATGGAATTTCTATAGAGTTTGAATAGAATCCTATTTGATGTAACTGATCTTCCAATCGTTTTACATAGTGCGGATTAGTATGGCCGATAGAAATAACAGCATGACCGCCGTAAAGATCAAGATACTCCTGTCCTTTATCGTCAAATACTAAACTGCCAACACCTTTTACAATGTTGATGGGATTGATTGGATATACGTCAAATAGTTTCATTTATATTAAGCTTAAAGCTGAAAGCGAAAAGACTTTCGGCCATTTATAAAATTGTAATATTAGCCTCTCGCTATAAAAGCTTTCAGCTTTAGGCTTTCAGCTCAAAAACCTGTTGCTTTTAGTCTTAACCCCGCCTTTTCATCTAAACCAAACATCAGGTTCATATTTTGCACAGCCTGGCCCGATGCACCTTTTAGCAAATTGTCTATAATGCTGATGATCAATAATTTGCCGCCATGCTTTTTTACTTGTATAAAGCATTTATTGGTGTTTACCACCTGTTTTAAATCAATGTCATGATTAGTCACATGGGTAAACGGATGCTCGGCATAATACTGCTTATACAGTTTCAACGCTTCTGCATCGGTCAATTCACTATCTATATACATGGATGCGATAATGCCCCGTGTATAATCGCCGCGATAGGGGATAAAGTTTATTGTTTGTCCAAATTGTGGCTGTAGCTGGTTAAGCGATTGGCCAATTTCATTTAAATGCTGATGTTCAAATGCTTTATAAACCGAGAGATTATCATTGCGCCAGGTAAAATGTGTAGTGCCCGATAAACTCTGACCGGCTCCTGTTGAACCTGTGGTAGCGGTAATATGAACCTCGTGATTTAACAACTTTTTGGCAGCAAGCGGTAACAGGCCCAATTGCAAACAGGTAGCAAAACAACCTGGGTTAGCAATGTTTTGTGCCTGTTTAATAGCTTCGCGGTTTAACTCGGGAAGACCATAAACAAAACTTTTTGTTTTATGCTTTGCGTTTTGTGTTAACCTGAAATCCTGACTAAGATCGATAACCCGGATATGATCGGGGATGTTGTTGGCATCTAAAAACTTTTTAGCATCACCATGACCAACACAAAGAAACAATACATCAATATTAAAGGCCAGTTCTGCGGCAAACTTCAAATCGGTATCGCCAAACAAGTCGGTATGCACCGCGTACACATAGTTGCCGGCATTGCTGGTACTATGTACAAAGGCAATCTCCACATCCGGATGATTGATCAGGATGCGCAGCATTTCGCCGCCTGTATAACCTGCACCGCCAACTATACCCGCTAATATTTTCTTATTGTTATTCATTTTTTATCGAACTTAAAGGTTAACCAACCGGTTATGAACTTGGGTTAACTTTGTGATAAATCATTACCTGGTTACCAAATATTTTTGAAAATCCTTTCACATCTTCACCTGTCCAGGCGTTATTCATTTCACCATAAGTACCAAATTTATTCGACATCAGATCATGTGCTGATTCTATGCCAATTACCTGGAAACGATAAGGATGCAGTTGTACAAATACCTTTCCACTAACGTTTTGCTGGGTGTCTGATAGGAAAGCCTCTATGTTGCGCATAATAGGATCATGGAACTGACCTTCATGCAGCCAGTTACCATAAAAGCTGGAAAGCTGATCTTTCCATGATAACTGCCATTTGGTTAATACATGTTTTTCTAACGTATGATGAGCTTTGATGATAATCATTGGCGCAGCAGCTTCAAAACCAACGCGGCCCTTAATACCGATAATGGTATCGCCAACGTGAATATCCCTGCCAATGCCGTAAGGCTGTGCTATAGCTTGTAGTGCCTGTATCGCTTTGGTTGGATGATCAAACTTTTCGTCATCAATGCCAATCAGCTCGCCTTTTTCAAATATCAACTCCAGATTTTTCACTTCGGATGACGTAACCTGTGTAGGCCATGCTTCTTCAGGTAAACCAAGGTTTGAAGTCAATGTTTCTTTACCACCAACCGAAGTTCCCCAGATACCTTTATTAATGGAATATTTTGCCTTCTCGAAGTTCATATCCACACCATGATCTTTCAGGTATTGGATCTCTGCTTCACGGCTTAGTTTTAAATCGCGGATAGGGGTGATGATCTGCACATCAGGAACCAGGATGTTGAAAATCATATCAAAACGCACCTGGTCGTTACCGGCGCCTGTACTGCCATGGGCAACAAACTCGGCACCTATTTCTTTTGCATAGTTAGCAATAGCAGTAGCCTGACTAACCCGCTCAGCGCTTACTGATAGGGGATATGTATTGTTTTTCAGTACGTTTCCATAAATCAGGAATCGTACACAAGTATTATAAAAGTTCTTAGTTTCGTCTACCACATGATGCGAGGTAACGCCCATTTTATAGGCACGTTCTTCTACGCCTTTCAGCTCTTCGTCACTAAAGCCCCCGGTATTCACAATTACCGAGTGTACTTCGTAACCTAAATCCTGTGTCAGGTAAATGCAGCAAAATGAGGTATCTAAACCACCGCTGTAAGCTAAAACTACTTTCTTTTTCATCTGTTATTTATTGTGGAGAAGGGCGCCGGATACAACGCCGTTCATTTTATATTATACGTGATCGCTTCCTATTCTTTTTTTAATGGCATTTTCAATCCGCTCAAGCAAAGTCGCTTTGTGCGTGATTTTCTTCATCTTGTCTTCGTATGCCTTTTGCTTTTCGGCCGGGTCAAAGAGCATGGAGGTACACATACAGTTTTTTCGGTTCTTGCTCATCAGTATATCGTAATTAACACAGCTTTTGCATCCTGCCCAAAAGTCCTCATCCTGGGTAAGCTCCGAATAGGTTACCGGTTCGTAGCCCAAATCGGAGTTTATTTTCATAACAGCTAAACCGGTAGTGAGTCCGAAGATTTTTGCATCAGGGAATTTGCTGCGTGATAGGGCAAATATTCTTTCTTTAATGGCTTTGGCTAATCCGGCTTTTCTGAACAGCGGACTAACAATTAAACCGGAGTTGGCTACGAAATCGCCGTGGCTCCAGGTTTCGATATAACAAAAACCTGCCCAGGTACCATCCTTGTGCAAAGCAATAACGGCTTTACCTTCCAGCATTTTATTGGCAACGTATTCGGGCGAACGCTGGGCTATACCGGTTCCACGCGCTTTGGCCGATTCGGCCATCTCTTCGCATATATGGGCAGCAAAGTCAACGTGTTGTGCCGATGCTACCTGAATATCAAAATCTTGTATGGTCATTGAATATAGAAAAATTACCGTTAAATTATTTGCCTTTTACAGCGTTAAATAATTAGATGATCTTTTAGTTGAGAAGTTTAAAAAAACTCCGGGAGGGTTTGTAATCAGGAAGGTAAATCAAACCCGGGGCATGTACGGCCTTCGTCGTGACGGAGAAAATACAAAAACTGTTGAAATCAAAGCAGCGGCAACAGGAGCAAATATTGCTCTTATTGAGGGCTTGTTTAAGCTTTGTTGTTTCATTTTTAGCGGTGCTTTTGTTATTTTTTAATTTGGGTGCAAATTATTACATTAATTTTTACTTATGCAAGAAAAAAGTTAATTATGTTATTAAGGTGAGATTTGCTGGTAGAGATTAGTGATTAGCTGATTAGAGATTAGTTAAATTGCATAGTAAAACTCGCCTAATCTCTAACCACCAGCCTCTAATCACTTATCTCCAATCTCCCTTAGCCAAAATATCCTCGATTATCATTTCTGCATGCACTCTTGAGTTTTCAATGAACCATAAATGGGTATCCAGTCCGCCGCAAACCACGCCGGCAAGGTATAGCCCCGGTAAATTGGTTTCCATTGTATCAGGATGATACTGAGGAATATATTTATCATCAGATAATATGATGCCAAGCCTTTTCAGGAACTCAAAATTGGGTTTGTAGCCCGTCATCGCCATCACAAAATCATTCTGAATGGTGACTAACCCATCGGGGGTTTCAATGTCCACATCGTGCTCTCTGATGGCCTTTAAATGCGAATTAAAATAAGCTTTTATGCTACCTTCTTTGATGCGGTTAATAATATCGGGACGTACCCAGTATTTAACCCGGTTGCTCACTTCATCGCCGCGTATTACCAAAGTAACTTCGGCGCCTTTGCGGTAAGTTTCCAGCGCCACGTCAATTGCCGAGTTGCTGGAACCCACTACCACCACTTTTTGCATGGCGTAGTAATGTGGGTCTTTATAGTAATGCTTTACCTTGGGCAGCTCTTCTCCCGGGATGTCTAACTTAACTGGAATATCATAAAACCCGGTCGATAGGATCACCTTGCGGGCCTGGTATCTTGTTTTGGCGGTGGTTACGGTAAATACATCGCCATCCTTTTTTACCGCAGTAACTTCCTCAAATAAGTTAATGGGCATATTATTGGATGTTGCGACCCGGCGATAATATTCCAGCGCTTCTGAGCGGGTTGGTTTATTGCTGATGGTTACAAAGGGAATTCCGCCAATTTCCAGCTTCTCGGAGGTGGAAAAGAAAGTCATGGTAGATGGGTAGTTGTACAGGGAGTTTACGAGGCAGCCTTTTTCAACGATGAGGTAACTAAAGCCGGCTTTTTGTGCTTCCAATCCGCAGGCTATACCAATAGGACCGCCGCCTATTATTAAAATATCAAGCATAAAACAAAAATACGGATTTAAGCTGAAAGCAGAGAGCAGAAAGCTTAAAGCGAAAAGCAGTTTGTAGTAAGCAGTGAGCAGTAGGCAATAAATAGTAGGCAGGGAAACTGACTTACACGCAAAAAGCTTTAGTCTTTATGCTTTCGGCTTTTAGCTCAAAGAAAGAAAAAGCTTTGGTCTTTTAGCTCAAAAGCAAAAAAAAGAAAATAAAAAAAGGGTAAGCTACTTTTATCGCGCCGCTCAACTCTCTACCCTTGCTGTGTTCCCACCCTGGGGGAGTTCAAGAGGAGCTGGCCGTAAAAGACTTACCCCGGCGCAAAGATAGA
>Ga0302315_10002373_pt1 | contig 17882 bp, 8 predicted proteins | sample III_Palsa_N3_1_FD_200532 | JGI IMG/M metagenome (GOLD analysis project Ga0302315, IMG submission 200532) | Peat permafrost microbial communities from Stordalen Mire near Abisko, Sweden - III_Palsa_N3_1 | ecosystem: Environmental > Terrestrial > Soil > Palsa > Peat permafrost | place: Sweden... | reverse complement strand
AAAAGTTATTAAGCGTCTCGTAAACTCCGGTTGCCAGACTCGCTGTAGCCACGTAGTGACCCAGAATGCCTTGATTCATGACCTGAGTGAAAAAAGTGGATTGAGGTGCGAGATCCTTCAGAAGATTCGGAATGTTCTCCTGCCCTTGGATAGCGAACGTCTCTTGATCGCGGGCACCTCCGCCAAACGTCACCACGATCATCTTCCGCTTTTTCCTTATCGCCTCTCCACGCAAAAAGGCGCTGGGAGCAATTAGAGAACTTCCCAAGGCTAATCCGGTCGTCGTTCGCAAAAACTCACGCCGGCTCCAACTGAGTTGTCGTTGGATCTCACCCGGGGATAGAGGCGACCTAGTAAACCTCGGATTCATCAGAGCAGGCCAGCTTTCTTTTGTCTGGCTGATGGCTGTCGCACTTTATTTGAATCCGACATCACATCATGCCTCGCAGTGAACAGGACGCAAAATCTGGGCCGACATCGATGCCGACACAAGCTAGTGGGAAAAACTAAAGTAGCGTAGCATCCCCTGTCAATCAACGCACTTAGATATAGTCATTTTTGTTTTCGATTGCGACCGCTGGCCGAAGGCTCATGCAAAGAAGGCAGCGTCACTTTTACGAGTGATTTCAATGCGACCCGGGTCGCCTGAAAGGGGTACGCCAAAAGCACTCCTTCAAACGATGTCAAGTCATCACTCCGATACCTATAGTGCAAACACCTTGTCCCTGAAGAACTGGGACGTTCTGAAGATATTTCGTATTCTCCAATGAATTCCGACGCCATCATCCCGAAGCAACCGTTAGAAAATTTTTCGAGGCTACACTCATAATGAGATTCACCCTGTCGTTCACGCGGAGCCGCATTGCGGCGTGTTTATTACTTTCATTAGCTCTTAGCGCGGTTGGGCGCGGCCAGCAGGATCAGGGTGCTCTGCAAGGGACAGTTACCGATAGTTCGGGCGCCTTTATTGCCAATGCGACCGTTGTGCTAACGAATACGGACCAAGGCTTAGTGTTCAAGACAACGACAGACGGCCGTGGGGTGTATTTCTTTTCCCCCATTAAAATTGGCGATTACTCGGTCAGCGCGGAGGCGCCTGGATTCAAGGCGGTCACCCAAGAGCATCTTCACGTGAATCTACAGCAGCGTTTGAATGTCAACCTTTCGATGACCCCAGGTTCTCAGTCACAGACGATTACGGTCACGGCCGCGCCGCCGATTTTGCAAACCGAAGAAGCATCGGTAGGCCAAGTGTTTAGTGAAAAACAGTTAGACGAAACTCCCTTGACTGGACGTAACTGGGTCTTTATCGCGCAGCTCGGGGCCGGGGTCGCGCCACCTTCCGGCGCCAGGGGTGCCGGGACTGGAGATTTCGCAGCTAGTGGGTCCCGTTCGGATGAAAACAACTTCATTTTGGATGGTGTCGACAATAACGTGAACGTCGTCGATTTCTTGAATGGGGCTTCCTTCAATGTCAATCCGCCACCGGACGCGCTGGCGGAAGTGAAGATCCAAACGAGCAGTTATAGCGCAGAGTTCGGACATTCGTCGGGTGCTGTTATCAATGCCAGCATCAAATCTGGAACAAATGCGTTTCACGGTTCCCTGTGGGAGTACCTCAGGAACGATGCCTTCAATACCCATGAATTCTTCGATTCTCCAGGTGAAAAGCTGCCGGAGTACCGACAGAACCTGTTTGGCGGTACCTTCGGGGGACCCATTTTCAAAAATCGTCTCTTCTTCTTTGGAGATATCCAGGGCGATCGCATCGTCAACGGAACAAACATCATCGAAACCGTTCCAAGCGTCCTTGAAAGACAGGGAAATTTCAGCGAACTGCTAAATCCACAAGAGACTGGAGGTTCACCGATCTATTTGTATCAACAGCAATCCGGTGGCGGTCCTAATCCCCAAGCCCCAGGCTCTACAGTCGCGACCGCCAGTCCTTACCAGCAGATCTATAACGGTATGCTGAATGTCTTGGATCCTTCCAAGATCAATCCGCTGGCACAAAAGCTATTGAATCTATATCCGCTTCCTAACCGCATCAATACTGCTGGTAATGGTCTCTTGAATAGCAACTATACGACTCCCATCAATAACACGGACAATACCGTCCAATGGGATGCCCGGGTCGACTACAACATCAGTGCGCGCGATCAGGCATTCGTGCGCAATAGTTACAACCACGAGTACGAGTTTTATCCATCGCCTCTCGGCCAAACGTTGGATGGGGGAAGCTTCGGTTCGGATGGAAACCAAGTCAACATCGGCGACAATTTCGCCGCGAGCGAAACACATGTTTTCTCGCCACATCTTCTCAATGAGGCGCGCTACGGCTACAACTATGGGCACTTCTATTTCTCGCAGCCGAATGCCACGAATCTTGGCTTTGCCGCCTCGCTCGGTCTGGGCGGCATCCCGGAGACTGCACTGAACGGTGGTCTGCCGAACACATATTTCTCGAATCAGATCTCAGGTTTCGGAGCGCCAAATTATTATCCGTCCAACGAACACGAATACATTTGGCAGATTCTCGACAACGTTACCTTTGATCTCGGCAATCACTCGCTCAAGGCGGGCGTGGACTTCCAACGCATCCGTTTCGCCACAGTACAGCCGCCTGCAGGACACGGCGATTACAACTACACTGGCGCTTATTCAAGTGCCTATACGATCGCGAACACGGGCTTCAGCGTCGCGGATTTTCTCTCGGACAACCAGAACAACGGCTCATTGACTTCGATAAACGAGGTGGACGATGTACGTTGGGACCGCTCCGCCTATCTTCAAGATGACTGGAAGGCGACTCCGAGACTGACCATCAATGTCGGGTTGAGGGCCGAAAACCAATCTCCGTACTTTGAGCGGCATGATAACCAGGCTAATTTCTATCCGACGGCCGGCGTGACCTACAACCCATCAGTAGGCCAGCAAGGCCAGTCCAGCAGCGCGGGCGTATATATCCTTCCTGAGAAGTCCATCAACACTCCATTGCCTACGGCATTTCTAGCTGCGCTCCAGGAAGACAATATCTCCGTAAAATATTCCAACAATCATTATCTGATCGACTATCCGTTCTTCAACTGGGGTCCTCGGCTCGGAGTGTCCTATAAGTTGGATGACAGATCTGTCATCCGAGCAGGTTTTGGACTTTTCTATGGTGGTTTGGAAAGCGTCGGCTTTGCCCCTAATCTCGGTTTGAACTATCCGTTTACGGAAAGGCCGAGCCTCACCAATCCAGGCAACCTACCGTGCATATACAGCAACGGTTGCCTTACTGATGGAATCAACCTTGCAACTGGATACACGACGTTTCTCGGTAATGGGGGACTATCCAATTTTGTTGGAACGCCGAGCCTGAACGGCATCGCCAATAACATCAAGACGCCTTCTACCGAGCAGTTCAATGTGAGTGTCGAACATCTTTTCGGTCGGGACTACACGGCGACCGTTTCCTATGTCGGATCCCTCAGTCATCACACCGGGAACTTTCCCAATCTGAATAGCGCTCCGGTTCTTACGCCGCAGTGCAATAGCGCCGGACCGAATGGTCAGCCGACCAACCTGCCTTGCGGGACCGGAAACGCTCAAAATCCATTCAGCAATGTCAACATCGAACTGCAAGACAACAACGGTACCGCGGAGTACGACTCTCTGCAGACGAAGCTCGAAAAGCGTCTGAGTCACAATCTCAGTTTTTTGGCTACATACACGTTGTCACATTCCCTGTCTGATGCTGGAACATCGATTGCCCAGGGGGATAACTTCTCGAGCGCCGGAGGGCCGGCAAATTACAATATCTTTGGAACCGGCCAAGGGTACGCGCGGAGTCCAGAGGATGTGCGGAATCGCTTTACCTTTTCTGGTAACTACACGCTACCGTTCGGCGCGGGGCAGCCGTATCTCAATGGACACGGAATTGCGTCCCGAGCGTTAGGGGGATGGCAGATCAGTGCTACCGAGCAGATTCAAGATGGAGAGCCGTTTACTGTTGGAACCGCTAACTTCACCGGTGTCAACAATTTGGGCCAGAATGCCATCCTTTTCCGCGATCCCTTCAAAGGGGGCGGAACTCCCGATCCAAGCCTAAACTTCCCAGCGGGTGCTAGCTGCCCGGCCCATGTGCGCAGGCTTTCAAGTTGGTTCAATCCGTGTGCCTTCAGGAATCCGCTCCCAGGCTCTGCAGTCACAAGCCCAATCACAACTGCAGCGCAAGCAGCTGCATTCCTGGGTGATACAGACAATCAAATCGCTGGCCCGGGTTATAACCGTACCAACATGTCTGTATTCAAATCCTTCGCTGTCTATCGTAAGTCGCAATTACAGGTTCGGGCCGACATCTTCAACCTCTTGAACAGTCCCGCATTCATTGTTACTGGTGGAAATGATGGCCCAAATGGAGGCGTCATCAGTCCCGGCAGCTATCGATTCTTCCAAAACAATACTCCGAACTCTCGTTTCTTTCAGTTCTCTCTGAAGTACTCGTATTGACCTAAGACCTGAGGCGCCAGAGAGTATCGGGTTTCGCATACTCTCTGGCGATTTTAGGAGCGTCCAAAGCTCGACCAACTGTCATATGATTGCGATCGCTCTCCGGATTGACTGGATGTTGATAAAGAAGCGATCGAATGTGTTCCGAGGCAGTGAAAAATTTACGTCAAGATATCACGTAGGCGACGTCCGAACACGGCTAGGCTCAAAACTCTGTCCGTCCGCTGCCTCCAGATCCGGGGTGAATTCCTTTGGATTGGCACTCGAGGAGATCTCGCGCGCTTTGATGGGTCTCTTTCGTTCCGTACGAGCCAACGGTCCCAACTCCATTCCCAATGACTCGATTACTGGGCTGGCAAAGGATCGCGATGACAGTCTCTGGATCAGCAGTGCCTGGAGGACTGGCTCATTACCGCAATGTGGGCTAAGCACAATTTCGGCGTTCGTGATGGACTGGAAAAGCGCGGCGGATAGACTGTCGTTCCCATCTCCGCTAATCTAGAGAGGCGATCTCGATCTGTCAAGCGTTTAACTTATTGGGATGATGCTTTCTGAAGAGTGACAGATGCACTCTTTTAGGCCGCCGGTTTTCTTGGATGCACTCAGTATCGTCGAATTTGTTCAATTGTGTTTGGCAATGCCTGAGGGGTATGGCTGGACACGTTTTCGTCATGCTTTACCAGCGACCCATCCACAGCGACTGGCAAGGACGAAGCGAGCCAGCAGTCTGAGTTCGTTTCCGTTACGCCCGCAAAACGAGCCGCCCATCCCCGTATCTCTGATTTGTCATCTGTCCATTTTCGCAGAGTCGCTGCTTCGCACGTCCCGACATACTGTGGATCTCCGCCACATAGCCACACCACTACAACCCTCGAATCCGCCATTTCGGGCCAGCAATCAGATCTAATTCTTCCCGCCTACCGCGATGTAAAGGCACTCTCCCAGGCTCTTTGTTGGTGAACACGTCCTTGATGAAACCTTTACTAAAGGGCATGGAATGGCATCTCGGTTTTCACCCGCATGGGCTGTAGGCCTGAGTGTGAGGCCGCTTCACTGAAGAAAACCCGGCTAATGAGATGGTCCGCCGCTTGATTCCTCAGCCTTAGTAGAGGGATCGTAGTGGCAGCTTCTATCAAGGAGGATCATTGACATGCAGATACATTCGGTTGGCATCGACCTCGGCAAGACGACCTTTCACCTTGTGGCGCTCGGCGCAGCCGGCAAGGTGCTGGTGAAGAAGAAGTTCACACAGAAGCAGCTTCTAGTATTCACCGCGAACATGCAGACTTCGCTGATCGGTTTGGAAGCCTGTTCAGGAGCGCACTTTCTCGGACGGGCATTGCGGAAGCAAGGCCATGATGTTCGGTTGATCCCAGCCCAGTTCGTGAAGCCTTTCGTGAAGTCCAACAAGAACGACTTCGTGGATGCCGAAGCTATCGCTGAAGCCGTCGAGCGCAAGAACATGCGCTTCGTTCCGATCAAGACGGACGATCAGCTGGACCTCCAGGCGATCCGCCGCGTGCGCGACCGGCTGATCTCCCGACGCACGGCAGTCATCAACCAGTTGAGGGCATTCCTGCTCGAACGAGGTATGGTCTTTGCTCAGACGCCAGCTCAAGGCCGCCATGGCTGACATCCTCGAGAACGCGGAAGCGGAGCTGACGCCGCAGATGCGCAACCTCATCGACATGCTGTGGAGTGAGTGGAAGACGGTTGAACAACAGATCGAAGAACTCACCACGTGGAGCGGATCTCCGCCGCAGATGCGGGTTGCAACCGCATTCGTCAGATCCCAGGCATTGGACCGATCGTGGCCACGGCCATCGTTGCCGCCATCGGCAACGGAGCTGCCTTCCGTAAGGGGAGAGACTTCGCAGCATGGCTCGGCGTCGTGCCACGGCAGTATTCGACCGGTGGTAAGGCGAAGCTGTTTGGCATCAGTAAACGGGGCAACGCGTCTCTGCGCAGGATACCGATTCACGGCGCGCGAGCGGCAGTACTGCATATCAAGCGCGACCGAGCACCGATTGGAGCGTGGCTCGATGCACTCGATGCGAGAACGCACAAGAACGTCGTCACAGTCGCCATGTCCAACAAGTTGGCCGGCATCATTTGGGGAGGCCAAGCACCGCTTCGATGCGGCGGCTTTCGGTGCGCAGCTTGTGCACTGCCTTAGGCGTCGCTTCGACGAGAGCGAGCGTAATGGCGGCCTCGAGCGCAGAAGCATGGTCCTGCAGGGCCTGGACAGGACGAGCGAGTGATAAAGACTTCGACACGCGAGTCAGGTTACACCCGACGAATGACGGCAGGTTGATGAAGTTTGGTCAAGATTTCATCGTCTACTTCGTGGTCGCAATTCGTCCGGCGGGTTGTGGCGGGTCAAGTCATCGGCGCTTCCACTAAAGAACGCCCCAGCTCCGCACCCGCCACCACCCCCAACACATCCAGCGCATTAAATGACTGCGCTCGAGCTTCACCGGTAGCTGCTCGCCGTGACAATCTCTCGATACCGCAATCTTTGCCCAAGTTCTACCGAAGTAAGGTTTAAGATCGTCAAAACACAGATCTCTTTTGCTACAATCGTTAGAGGCAGTGACAGTGCCGCGAGATTCAGGTCTCCTCCACAGCAACTCTGGTGTCGCTTACTGGATGTTTACTGGATGTTTCCCCCAGAAATTGGTTATATCCAATGGAAAGTGTGGAATCTGGAGAAAGTATGGAAAATCAGGTTAACCAGTATTTTCAGTGGCTTAGGACAACTGGTTGTAAACACAGCAGGCGCGTAGCTCAGTTGGTTAGAGCGCTACCTTGACACGGTAGAGGTCTCATGGGCGGATCGACGAGCGCGATGTTCACACAACGCTCATACTGTAGAAGCTAGCCGGAGTCATTAGGAGAGAGTCCGTGCATTAGTAATCTCGGACAGCGCATACCGGGTCACGCCAATGCCTCTTCTATGAGTGCATTGGCCTGCTACCAGCAGCCGAGGTCCAGCCTTCCGCATGTGGTCACTCGTTGACCCACTTGGAATAGCTGATTTTTAGCGACGGGGCGGCTCCTGCGCAATCTGGAATGATTTGCTTTGAGGAGCGCCGGCCTCGGAAGAAACGGAGTATCGAACCTGATAAGAACCGGGTGGCAGATCTTCTCTGTCTATCACAAGTGCGAGATAGGCTTTTCGGCCAACTCTGCGCAACGGAACGTTGGCGGACTTCCAGACCGTTGCCGAGCCGCGCTCCAGATCTACGTCCCAATGGCTTTCTCCCTCAGGTGGATTGCGGACTTCAACTTCCAACTCAAGCAACGATCCTGTTGCCGGGATGGCGATTGTCGGAAGAGCCGATGGCCCGCGTGGTACATCTGCGGACAGGAATGCGAGAAATTCGGGATGGTCGTCAATCGGAGATACGTTGGGCCTGGGTAATGGTGCGAGCGTTTGAAATCGGGTATGCAAATTTGAATTCTCGCGTACCTCGCGAAGGTAGAGGAAGCTGACGATGAGCAGCAAGGCTGCAAGCGCTGGTGACACGAAGAAGAAGATGCGCCGATATGCCGGCGTCGGAGACAAGCTCTGCGATGCCTGCTTATCGAGCACAGCAAGGAACGTGCGCAGCGAGTTTACCTGGGCCTGTAATTCGGGCGAACGGGCGCACAGCGCGCGAAACCTGGCCTCGTCTTCCGACGACAGTCTGCCTCGCAGGTAGTCTTCCATGAGAGACTCGCGCTCTTCCTCGATCGCGCGGTGAAGATCGTCGTCGGAAAAGAGGCGAGCGTCCAGATCGTCTGCCGCGCTGTCCGGCAGTTTGCCAAGGAGATAGGCGCGCAAGTCGCTCGGTTCCGTTTTCATCGCATTTCACCGCACCTCGACCACGAGTTCTTTCTTATCATCGCTTTTCCGTCTCTGCGCCTGTCATGCAGTCCCGCAGCCGTTGCCGTGCCAGAAATACGCGCTGCCGCAGCGTATTGGCCGAGATCCCGAGACGTTTGGCGAGCCTGCCGCGAGTCTTCATCGGAGTACCTTCGGTCGCCAGGTAATAGCCTCGAAGTAGCGAGGCCTCGTCAGGACGCAGCGTTTTCAGGCAGCGCTCCATGCGAGCAATCTCTTCTTCACTACTCTGAGTGGCGGGAGGAGCCGGGACGTTATCCCAGAAATCATCTCCCATGGTCTCCGACCGGTTCTTTATCTGCTCCAACGCGAGATGTCGTCCTATACCAAGAGCAAATGCCGCGATGGAGTCAATGACGGTCCCGTCCACGATGCGGCGCGCGAGCCGGTCGAGAGCTTCATCCGCCAGGTCTTCGGGGAATGGGAGCATACGCCGCGAGAAGAAGAGAATCAGCTTCGAGCGCAGCCGCTCATATTCGAGACCGCTCGCTTCCGGCGTCTCTCCCAATGCGCCGAGCAACGCCGGAATACTCGCCTCCGACGCGTTTCGGCGCCTCGAAGAAGGATCTCCACTCTTCGGAATGGGGTGAATTTCCATTTACGGTATGGGCCGCCAATCGCCAGCGAGCACGAAGCCGGCCCAGTAGTAAGGATCGCTCCATTGCGGGTCAGCAGCCATCGCCTGCTGCGCTCTCCGGAGAGACTTCGCGGGAGAGTGCGTCTCATTGAGAGCTTGATAGAAGTGACGCATCCACTCGCTGGTAGCCTGATCGTCGACCTTCCACAGCGTTCCCAGCACCCGCTGGGAACCAGCGGCGAAAAATGCCTGCGTGAGACCGCGCAAGCCCTCGCCGGGGATCTGCGCTCCAAGCGCCGTATCGCATGCGCTCAACACCACAAGCTCAAGCCGCGCATTGAGATTGCGGATGTCCCCGTACCAGAGCAGGCGCTTGGAATTGAATCTCGAGGTAGAACTGTCGCCGGAGGAGAGCGCGTTCAGCTCGGCATATTTCTGATTAAGAACAGCATGCATTGCGAAGTGGCCGATCGTGAACTGTTGCCACTCCAGGTTTTGTAAGGCGGATGGCGAGAGGGACGCGGATGGAAACGTTTGTACGGCATCGGCACCGAAGATCTCGCGGATGGAGTCAGCTTCGTTGCCCGTAAATGGAAGTGCCGCGAGTGCTCCGGTATTGGAAGCTATTTCGCGCCCATGCTCCGCTGATCGACTGTCTATCGAAGGATCGGCGGTAAAGACTGCCAGCCGCACCGGGCGGGGATTCATCGATCGCTCTTCAAGGAAGGCGAAGATGGTGGCCGAAGGCTCGTTAAGAAAGGTGATCCGGCGAAGCCGCCGGTCGGGTCCGGGAATCATCGAAAGCCCTGGCAGGGCGGCCAAGGGCAGCGTTTCGACGACGCCATCTCCGACAATCAATAAGGTAGACGTGGAGGGGAAGAGAGCGCCCTGGGGAAACAAGGATGCACCCAAATTTGCGCCAAGTTGCTTCCAGTGTTCTTCCTTTGCGGATTGCGTCCGAACGCTTTCTTCCACGGACACGCGCGGATCGCGCGCCGCCGCCGCCAGCAACGCCTTTCGAAACGAGGCACAGTGACGATTGAGGACCGCAGCGGGCGGAAGATGGAAGCTTCGGATGCCTCCGCGGGTCAGGCTCCACGCGTAACTTCCACTTTCTCCAATCCAATATTCCATCAGCACAGAGTGGTCGTCGGGCAGCAGGCTTTCGAGCGATTCGAGCGTCAAACTGGAAGCTGACGCGTTTTTCACTTCACCGCTGTCTGCTATCTCTCGACGCAGTTCGTCCTCTGCAACGGTCAGCCGCGCGATAGCGGAACGCCTGGAGATCTCAGATGGACTCTCCTGCGAGCCGCCATTGCCGGATGGCCTGGCCTCAAGCCTTCGCAAACGTCTTTGCAAATCCTCGTACTCCGCAAGCAGGGCCTGCGATGCTGCTGTACGCACGTCGCTGCTGGCCGTTACCTGGTCCAACAGTGTGCGGGCCCGGGCGCGCTCTGCAATCAGGAAGGCGCGCCATTGGTAGCCTTCGCTAGGATGGGCAAGGCCCATGCGCATCAGGATCTGAATCTCGAGATCATAGTAGGCGTGCTGCGAGGCAAAATAACTGGTGCGCAGATCCTGATCGCGCAAATGGCCGCGAATGGACTCGATTCCGCCCAACGCACGTTCACCATGCGTCTCCGCTTCCTCCAGGGCTCCGGATTTGAATCCGATCTCCGCTAGACCTCCCTCGGCGCGAATCTCGGTATAGGTGTCGTGCGCGGCAATGGCCGCCTGGCGGCATTGTTCATAGTCGCGGCCCGCCAATGGGAAGTCATGCTCTTGCCCCGCGGTGTCGCCGAGAAGGCAAAGGGTCTCGGGCACGCTGTCTGCTTCGTTGATTTCGCGCGCCAACTTGAGTGCTTGCTCGAGATTCTCTCGCGCGTCCTTACTCGAACCCTGCTGCAGGAAACTCTTGCCGATTCCTCTGAGCAGGAAGGTTCGCGCGCGATCGACCGAACTCTTCTCCGCCAATTGCAGGCCGCGAGTGTAATACGCGCGGGCCGCCGCAGGTTGATTGCGCTCGAGCAATAAATCTCCGTAGTCGTCGAGCGTGTTCAGTTCACCGGCAGTGTCCGGATTGAGCTTCCATATCTCTGTAGCCTGGTTCAGCGCATCCTCAGCACGGGTGAAGTCTCCCATGAGCGTGTAGAGGACGCCCATATCGCTCCAGATGTATCCCTCCAGGCGAGGATCGGGAGCGGTCTTCAAAAGAAGAAGGGCGCTCTCGTAGGCGCTATTGGCTGATTCCAAGTCCCCTTCACTGAGATCGATCGCTCCGATCTCCTCCTCAATCCCAAGCTGACGGTGCGCGTCGCCAACCTGCGCAGCCAGCTCGGCCGCCCTGGTCGCGTGCCGGAGTGCGGACTCTGACTGGCCTTCGAGCCGCTCCACCTTGGCAAGATTGTCGAGCACAACTTGCTGGTTGAATTGGTCGCCTGTTTCCGTGAAGAGCGCCAGGGCCTTCTGATAGGCGTTCGCGCCGACATCGTAGTGAGCCAGCTGTGCGTTGACGAACCCAGTGATCTTCCAGCAGTTCGCGGCCTCAACCGGTTGCAATTGAGGGATTAGCTGCCCTGCCTGGCTCGCTATGGGCAGTGCGCCAGCGTAGTCGCTTTGTTTGAGAAAGAGATAAAACGCCTTCCAGATCAGCACTTGCGCGAGTTGCTGCTGGTTGCCAAGCTCGCGCCAGATGGCAATGGAGTGATCGTAGGCTGCCAGAGCTTCCGAAGACCGGTCTTTGCCTCTCTGGACACGCAAAAACTCCGCGTGAGCGAACGCATCTTCTGCTATTCGCTCCTGCTTCGATGCCACGTCAGCGGGCTGCGATGGAGTCAATGAGATCAGCACGGTTGCAGATTTCTGTGACGGATTCGTAAGACGAACCGTCTGAGCCGGCTCGGGTCCGGACGTCAGATGAACCTGAATTCTGGAATGCAGTCCGGCACGGTTTGTATAAGGCTCCGTGCCATTGGCGGCATCGGGCAATCGCAGCTCCACCGTCCCCTCTGTTTGCTCCGCCGTCAACACTCTGACGGTGCCCGGAGGCAGAACGGGGTGCAGATCGATGCTTTGTTTAGAAGCCAGCGTGACGGTACAGCCTGAAGAATTCTCCAAGGCTTCGATACGGCACGAGGTGTCGGAGGAGACCGGCGCGGCCTGTGCCAGGAGGAGAAGCCCGCAGTTTGCAAGCGTTAGAACAGCGCTCAGAGCGCACAGCGTTCGCGGCTTAACGACCGTTCGGACCCGCTTGCTCATTCGACCTTTCTTTCGGAGAGTCTCTTTCTCCGTCAACGACTACGTTGAGTAACTCTATCGCTGCAGGAGCAAAGTCTCGATTAAATAAAAACTGCCACTGCAAATTCAACCGTTTAGGCTCGGAAGCCACCGATTCTCAAATAACGTTTTGTCCAGAAATCTCACTCCCATTGTGCCCTGTTCTATCGATTGAGAGATGGCAGCAAGTTTACGCCGAGGTCATGGCGAGGCCTTCGCGAAGTCTTGGCAGATCAGCAGTGGCGCCGAACGAGCCGGCGCAGTCGTACCAGTCCAAATCCGTGAGGAGCCTGCAATGCGAAGGAAATTGGAAGCAGTTCCCAGAGACAACGGAACGCCTGAGCAGTTGGGCGAGGGATCGGCAGCCGGAGGGGTTTGCGCGGAAAGCTTCCCTGCCGAAGCCGCCGTCAATGCAGTAGCTCGCGCGAATGGTTCCCCCTGGCCCCATCGAATTTCGCATACCCCTTCGCTTGCCCAGGTCTCGCGATTTGGAATTTCTGGTCTTAGCCGTCTGTTCGCCCCCCTCACCAACCGAAAGCGCCTGCATGCCGTGATGTCGCTCGGATTGTGCGGAGTCGTTCTTGCGGCCGCCGCTTTCCTAACCGGCTGCCAGGGCAGCACCACCCCCACGATCGGAGGGGACATTATTGCCGGGTTGGGTCCCCTGGCTGGTGTAAAGTATCCGGGCGAAGCAGTGCGGCCGCCCGTGAATCCGTATCAGGGCAACTACACAAGTCAGAGCAATGACGCAACCGACGCAACGGCCGCGATGGCCGGTGTACCAGGCACCGTGTTTGCACGCCAATCCGACTGCAGCGTAGCAGGCGTAACGTTCACGAACGTTGCCCTCACCAGCTTGAACGGCTACACCGGCACGTTCTCGGGGACATTCACTTCAACCATCACACCGAACTACGGAAACACGCTGCACAGCCTTTCCGGGCTCACCACCACTGCCGGCACCTTCGCTAACGGCTGTACCGACAAGACCGCCGGAATGGCACAACAACCCGCCGCGTTGCTGGCGCTGACGTCTGCGGGCGTCTACGTCGGGGCCGCAACCGATATCAACAATAACTTGTATATCGGTGCGATCAACCCCAATGCGGGCACGTTCAGCGCGACCAGACTTTCGCTGACCAATGTCTTCGGGGTGACTGTCGGCGACGTCAACTCCGAGGGCGTGCGACAGCTTATTCTCCAGTCCTATGTGGCCAGCACCACCGGTGGATATCCGACCGACACACTCTTCACGATCAATGTGCACGCCGATGGCACGTCCGATACTCCCGTGCAGATCGCCACACCTTACCCGCAGTTCAGTTTTGTCGTAGACGACGTGAACGGCGATGGCAAGCTGGACCTCATCTTCGGTCCGCAGACCTACTCCAGTGCGGCGATCACTGTGCTTCCCGGAACCGGGAATGGCGCCTTCGGAGCACCCATCAGCAGCGTAACCGTGAAAACCGCAGGCGTTCCCCCGCTTACCGGCGATTTCAATGGCGACGGCAAACGGGACCTCCTGCTCGGTAACATCCTCTTTGGCAATGGCGACGGTACATTTACACTAGGCCCCGTGGCGCCAGGCGCCAACGACAACACAGTGAACTTCGCCATCGGCGACTTCAACAAGGATGGCAAGGACGACATCGCTGTCTACACGCCCAACGGAATTTCCATCGATCTCAGCAACGGCGATGGCACCTTCACCGCCTTCGGCCCAACCTATGCGGGCCTCTATGGAGCGTACACGCTGGATGTAACCGACATTGACGGCGACGGCAATCTCGACCTCGTCGTCGGCCAGGGACAGAGCGGTCTCTATCTTCCTCCGCAAAACGGCCAGGGCATCCTCATGTTCCTCATGGGCAATGGCAACGGGACGTTTCAAGGCGCGCCGGTCTACCCGAACGCCGCAGGAGGCGGATATCACGGCGCCTTCGCTGCCGGAGACTTCAACAACGACGGTAACATCGACGTTCTGGTCCCGGCGAGCGGGCTGCTGCAATTGCTGCTCGGTAACGGGAAGGGCGTCCTTGCTCCCCAGACCAGCAATACCGCAGTGAAGCCGTACTTCGTTGCCGCGGCAGACATCGACGGAGACGGCAAGCTCGATGCGGTTACCCTGGTCAACTCAACGGATGTCAACGGCAACACTGTTCCGTCGCTGGTGACGCTCAAGGGAAACGGAAACGGGACGTTTGCCGCGCCGGTTTCCTATGCAGTCGGCGGCCCCACCCCGAACGGCGGTTTCTCCTCAGATCTCGTTCTCGGCAATACCCACGCGACCGGAAAACCGGACGCTGTCTTCAGTCAAAACGGCTCTCTCTATCTGTTCACAAACAAGGGAGACGGCACCTTCGCCTCACCCGTTCTTCTCGATACGCAGAACGGCTTCCAAGCCCTGGCGGTTGCCGATGTCAATGGCGACGGCAACGCCGACATCGTCGCCCTTACCTCGACTCCTGTGAACTCCTTCGACAACACGAACTCGGTGCTTGTCTACCTCAGCCACGGTGACGGCACCTTCGCCGCGCCCGTCACGATCGCAGCCTCCTTGTCGGACGCGCAGGACATGATCGTCGCCGACATCAACAAGGACGGCAAGCCCGACATCGTTGTGGTTTTGTCCAGCACCACTGCGAGCACCTCTTCGTTGACCTCGTATCTGGGCAACGGAGATGGCAGCTTTGGAACGGGTGTCAATTCCACCCTTGGGAGCTTGTACAACGTCTCGCTGGCCACCGCCGACGTCAATGGCGACGGCAATCCCGACCTGCTCATCGGTGCCTGCTGCGGCAACACGCTCGCAAGCATCGCTTTGGGCAATGGAGATGGCACGTTCGCCGCAAATTATGGAATCAGTATCGGGCCCTCCACCAACGCCGTAGGCTTCGCCGACCTGAACAACGATGGACGCCCAGATCTGCTCCTTGCCACGAACCAGAATCTGGTCACCTCGCTCAATGAATATGGTTCCGCCTTCACGACCCTCGCTCCCACGACCACGACGTTGACTCTCTCGCCAGCCGCGCCAACAGCAGGTCAGAGCGTCACGTTCAAGGCGACCGTTGCTCCCACCACCGGTAGCGGCTCCCCCACCGGCACCGTTACCTTCCTCGATGGAGTCGTCACACTGGGTACAGGATCGCTGTCCTCCGGCACGGCTTCTTTCACCGGCAGCCTGGCGGCGGGTACGCATTCCATCACCGCCTCTTACGCGGGGGATACAACCTACGCCGCGTCGGCGTCAGCCACCGACAAACTTACTGTCTCCAGCGCACCCACACTTGCCGCCACGACAACGCAGCTTACCGCCTCGTCCACGAACGCGGTCTCAGGCACCTCGATCAGCTTCAAGGCATCCGTAAGCGAAACCTCAGGGGCGGCTATACCGACCGGAACCGTCACTTTCTCTGACGGCACCACGGTGATTGGCACGGCTAACCTCGCGTCAGGCATCGCCACCTTCTCGACTGCGGCGCTTAGCGTCGGCACGCACAATGTTACCGCTGCCTATGGCGGAGATGCGCCCAACGCCACGTCGTCCTCTTCCGCGGTTGCTGTCACCATCACAGCAGCTCCAGCCGCAGATTTCAGTGTCGCCTTGAATCCCTCCTCGGGTTCTGTGAGCCCAGGTTCCTCTGCTACATCGACCATCACCATCACGCCATCCGGAGGATTCAGTCAGGCGATCGGTTTCACCTGTTCCGGCCTGCCGGCGAACAGCACTTGCACGTTCAGCCCTGCATCCGCCACGCCCAACGGAACCAGCACCTCCACTTCTACGCTGACCGTCGCCACCAATGTGAAAGCGGCATCTCTCAGTACGAAGCCGCTCAGCACACAGGGAGGGTTGACTTCGTTGGCGATGCTTGCCGGTGGAGGAAGCCTGGGATTCCTTCTGTTGCGCCGTCGCCGTAAAGACCCCAGGCTATGGCTGCTTCAGATCGGCCTGTTAGCAGCATTCGTGTTCACTTCTGCCATGATCGGTTGTGGCCATAGCGCTTCTGCGACGACCACGACACCGGCCGGGACATCACAGGTCACAATCACAGCGACCGCAGGTTCTACAGTCCATACGGCAACCTATAGTCTGACAGTTCAATAGGCAAATCCACTTGGACAAGGAGAGAGGCGTCCAACCAGATAAGGAAAATAGAAACGGTCTCGTCGGAAGCCGCAATTCTCGATAGGTGAAAAATCGCAAATTCGCTCATTCAGAGCGATGCGGAAATCAAGCCCTATGCCAACGCAGCTCGCGTTAGCGGTATGAAAGAGACACGCAGTCTCGCTTGAAACCCGATACGTTTTGCAATACGTCCGTTCTGGGTATATCGCGTGCTTGCAAAGACTTAGGTAGCCACCGGAGTCTTGTAAGTAGTTGAAAAGCTTATCGTTGGGTCTATGCGGTTGAAGCGCGACTCGCGAGATGGCTGCTCATGGTTCAGGATCGAACGGGTGACACGGTGCTGAAATTAACCCAAGAGTTTCTCGGCCAAATGATGGGAAGCCAGCGCACGACTGTGAGCGCTGTTGCCGGATCACTTCAACAGCGTGGACTCATTGAGTATGTCAGGGGGCGCGTAAGGGTGCTGAACCGGACAGGTCTAGAAAATGCAGCCTGCGAGTGCTATTCCGCTACACGCAAAATCCTCACAACGCTGTATTCCATAGCCAATCAGTCACTCTTCGACGATTCTCCATAGCATAAGCCTTAGACAAAATGTGCGGCCAAGGCCGCCCATTTCACTCCTACGTTATCTTTTCGATTTGGCTTTCGCTGATTTCTCAGTTGCAGGTGGATGCGCGCTTACTCCGCCTGCGCCGGATTTATTGGTACTCGGTTCGGTTTGGCTCAGGGCTTCGGCGAATGGGGAAGTCGTCGCCTTCTGTCCGAGGTCCTGCTTGCCCCGTTCCTCTTGATCTTCGGTCCCATCAACGTCCTGCACCGTGAGGCCGGAACCACCATTCATTTCCGACTCCACCGGACGCAGCCCAAACGCAGATTGCCAGGGGCCGCGCATATCTGTTTCCCCTTCACTCCCGTCACCTGTAGAACCGTTGAAATATTCGTCCACGATGCCGGGCGTTGGTTTCAGGAAGCCAATCGAGAATGGCGGTTTTTCCATGCTTTCCAAGGCAGCGGAGAAAGCCTTCATATGAGTGATTTCCCGTGTCATGAGGAACTGCAATGTATCGATCGTCCCCGGATCATCGGTGTGGTCAAGGAGGCGTTCATAAACTATCTTTGCCCGAGCCTCTGCCGCGATATTGCTCCGCAGATCGACGTCCAATTCACCTGTGATCTTGAGATAGTCAGCCGTCCACGCGTTGCCTTGCGAGTTGTAAAGGCTTACGCCGCCACCGCCAGCGATGGTGACGAGTGGATCGGCCTCAGCCGCTTCTCGATTTGTTTTTAAATCCTTGAGATGTAGACGGATAAGTGCGCCGACAACTTCCAAGTGCGAGAGCTCTTCGGTGCCGATATCGAGAAGAAGATCCCGTCTGGCGAGGTCATCGACGCAGTTCCAGCCCTGAATCGTATATTGCATCGCTGCGGCTAATTCACCGTTCGCACCGCCGAATTGTTCAAGCAACATATTTCCGAAACGGACGTTCGGAGTCTCTACTTTGACGGTGTACATC
>Ga0302315_10002372_pt1 | contig 17885 bp, 23 predicted proteins | sample III_Palsa_N3_1_FD_200532 | JGI IMG/M metagenome (GOLD analysis project Ga0302315, IMG submission 200532) | Peat permafrost microbial communities from Stordalen Mire near Abisko, Sweden - III_Palsa_N3_1 | ecosystem: Environmental > Terrestrial > Soil > Palsa > Peat permafrost | place: Sweden... | reverse complement strand
TAGATAAAGGAAGGTCTTGCATAGCCCCCATGTACCCATTGGCTTGTGCTACGGCTTGTGTAATTCCGTACATGGTAGCGCCACCTGGATCATCGGGATTATCGACATATCCTCGCTCGATATCGCATATCTGCGCAAAGGCATCGTCAAAGTTAGATATCATCATCGATATCCTCCTTGCGCGTATGTTTCCTTGCGCGCTCACGAATGTATCCCTGCTTCCTCAACTCACCCATTACACGCAAAAATATCCAAAGCATCGCCAAAACAGAGGAAATGAACGTAATTGCATGTGGCAAAAAGCTGATGAACTCATTGGCCAAAGCGCCGATGCTTGTCCCAACTGCGCCCCAATCAAGAAAATTCTTGAATTCATCGCTCATTGCCATGTTTTTTCCTTAGAAGTTAGGGGCAAGGTGAGGGTTGATATATCCAGTTGTAAATATGTTTAGCGCACTCGTAGAAACGCTGTTCGTTCCAGTTGTATAAGATATTTGACTAGATGTATTTGTATATAACCCCTGCGGATTGCTGAAATATGAATAACCAATTCCATCCCCTATTACTGGTGTTGTTACTGTATTAAATATTAAAAGCATAGAACTCGTAGAGGTTCCGGGAAATAATTGTGCTTCGCTTTGTGCCGTTGTATTTTGATAGTATCCGTAGAAAGTAGGATACGTAATAAAACCTGGTGGAGTTGACAAAGTTAACGTAGTCTCTGTTGTTCCGACAGCATTGTTTCCATCCTGCATAGGACTTCCCCAAACAATCTGATTCCCGTTCTGTGAAAATGTACGGATAACAGTGGTTCCCGATGCTGTTCTAATGTCTCCTATATACCTATGCGCAGTTGTACTTGCTGGGGCATTTGCCGCAGTAGCAGAAGTGTCGAAATAAACATCAAATGAGCCAGCATTAATAATTGCAAATACGTGATACCAAGTATTTGCAGTGATTGTTAAACCGGACCCCATCCCAGAATTTCCAGAACCAGAAGACCAGGCTCCGCCCGTAGTTTTTGTGAAAGCAGTACCAGTGATCATCACGGCATTCGAACTATCTGATGCATACCCTGCAGCTATATCAACAACAGTATTAGGGCTTGTTCCATCATTGGATAAAGTAAATCCATTTATATACCCATTTACTTCGCTTGAACCACCTCCTGATGGTGTTGACCATGTGCCATCGCCACGCCAAAAGGTAGACGATGATGCACTGGTTCCACTATTCAAATTTCCTACTGGCAAATTACCCGTTACTCCAGTTGAAAGCGGCAATCCGGTAGCATTCGTCAGGATTACTGAATTTGGCGTTCCAAGTGTTGGAGTAACCAAGGTAGGCGAAGTGGCTTCGACCATTGTTCCTCCACTGCCAGTTACCGTACATCCAGATAACGCCGTGCCGTTACCTTGCAGACAGGGCGATGTAACAGTAGTAGAGAGCGTGATTGCTGGTGTTGTTGTGGCATTTGCGACAGTGCCAGCCATGCCATTTGCTGAAACGACAGATACGGTACTTACGGAACCAGAACCTGATGGTGTTGACCATGTGCCATCGCCACGCCAAAAGGTAGACGAAGAAGCCGATGAGCCGCTATTAAGATTTCCAACTGCCAAATTTCCAGTAACTCCAGTTGAAAGCGGCAATCCGGTAGCATTCGTCAAAACAACACTTGCCGGTGTTCCCAATGCTGGAGTTGTCAGCGTAGGTGATGTGAGGGTTTTGTTCGTCAGAGTTTGCGTGTCCGTAGTGCCGACGATAGTTCCGGCAGGGGCAGTAAGAGAAGTTCCCCAAGCCGATCCAGTAGACACGACGATCCCAGCCCCGGGATACGTCTGAGAGCCACAACTTCCAGCCGTCCAGGCCCCGGCAGACCCAATAAGGCAATCTCCGTTTATTGGTGCTATGCCACTAGGCGACTGCGTGCCATTGGCTACGACAATATCGCCAGATGCAGGGAGAAGAATTTGAGTCCCACCAGTACCTACTGGTGCAGGACATGTTCCTGCGGCATATGCGTCAAACGCTATCCTTAGTGTCAGGAAAATTACTAAAATAAACTTTTTCATGCTTTTCTCTTAGAAAGAATATTCAATGCCGATTGATGGTGCAAATCCTAACGAACTTGAATAAATAGGGCGGTAATACGCTTGTCCAGTTGGTGAAGCGGAATCAGTCTGTGAATTGGTTGATTTCGTAGGAATCAATTTTAATTTTAAGCTTGTTGATTGATTAAAATCATAGCCAATTTGCAATCCCAAACCAATTGTATTGACCACTTGGTGATCGACATGGGAAACAATCGGACCAACAGAATAGTTAGTCCCGCCATACCAATCAAAATTTGTGTTTTCATAATTTGGTCGATAGGCATAAATGTCTGCCTCTGCGTACCAATCTTTCCAATTCTTTCTCGCTCCTAAGAACATGAAAGGCTCTGTTCCTTGCCCCTGCATGTGCGATATAGGGCCGCAGTTTGTCAAACAGTTGTCCACATCATGAATCATGGCATCAGAAGTGAATCGGCCAAGATTTCCAAGGCCTCCCCCATACTGCCATCCATCCAAACTTCGGTCAGTGTAAATCCCAATGGCCGCAGACAAGGATGTCATATGAAGATGATACGGCATATCTTTTTGATACCAATTTCCTACTGGAGCAGGAATTCCTTGTGTGACATCTAGGTCAATTTTTATCTCTGTGGCAGAGGCACAACCGGAGAACGCTAGCAGTAAAACCAGTATCGTCTTCATGATATATCCCTAATATTCTCTCCTCGAGCTTGCAATCAAGGCCGCTGAACCTGTTAAAGTCAATTCATATGTTCCGCTTAGAGGAACAATCACCATCATAAATTGTTGTCCTGCTGTTGCGCCAGTTGCCGCCAATTTTGAAATCACCGATCCATTCACAGTCCATGTCGCAGTATCCCCAGCGGCAAAGAATGAAATACCGGCAGTTACAAAAAGAGGCCCATTTCCAGGGTTTGTATAGACAGTTGATACCGCTCTTGATGCCTGCAAAGTCCACGCAGCGTTAGTTGTTCCCACACCAATCTGTGTGGCGAATTGATCGGTAGCGAGAAGTCCATCAGATTCCCCACGCGTCTGAGTTGATGCGAATGAAGCAACCCCCATATTAGCCCCAACGATAGTAGGAGCATTGGACAGAACTACGTTTCCAGAACCAGTAACACCATAGGAAGAAGCATAAGATGTTCCGTTCGAATTTGGTATTCCAGCAGAAGGGAATGAATAGCCGCTATAGACAGACTGCACTCCGTATAAATTATCCTCAGTCCAATATGCATTGGAAGGCGGGTCCGTATCTCCGGCTGCGCTCAAGACGAATTTATACAGGCTTGTGTTCGTCATATACACATCTGCCTGCCCATTCGAATCTAGGACAATGGGGTTTGTGTTTGGCGTGGAACCAGACGAACTAGTATAGGTCGCTAGTTTATTTGTGGTTCCAGCCGCATATGTGAACAAAAGGCAGTTAGCGCACGGCGCACCGCATTGGTCGAATTGTTGTTTTGGAAGCGGACTTATTGAAACCGCGCAGAATGCCGATGCGGAAGCAAAAAGGCAAAGGGCTAAAATTATTCTTTTCATCGTGTCACCTATGAGATTAAAACACCATCGATTGCTTGTATATTGATTGCTGACGCGCTCGCCGCAAACCCGTAAATAGAATCACCATATTGCAATTGAGGAACCGGAATATCGACATGAGAATTTGCCGCAACGCTCTCTCCAGCGAAGAATTCATTTACTGCCCCAGAAGCTCCTGCTTGGGGAACTGCATATAATGTAGCCACAACAGCCGATGCTGTCGTATTCGTCAATCGTATAGTCCCATTCCTCAATAGGTTTGAGGTCGGCGTTGCTGGAACCGCATAAATCAATCCAGACACAATAGGCAGGAATTGCGGTGGAAAAAGTTTTAAAAATGTCAGGGCCATGAATTTATCTATCAATCACCATTCAAACCAAGCTAATAGCGTGGCTGACCCAGTTAAATTTACTTCATAACCAGTATCAGGAGGGACAATTCCGAATAAGGAATATCTGGCACCGCCAAGCCCATTGCCATTTATTTCATCAATCACATCGCCATCTATTGAAAGAGTGCCGATATCACTTGTGTTGACGGTTCCTATAGAGACACTTACAACTCTTGAATAGATTCCTGTTGTGTAAATCGTCCCCGCCGCTCTACCGGGAGAGGAAATGACATTAGTATATTGCGTTGTATTGTTTCCTCCACCAAGAAGCCCACCAACAACCCATGCCGTAGAAGCTGCATTATCGTCACTTTCTCCGGGGGTTATGGTGTAAGTCAGACCAAAACTCCCTTGAGCAATGCATTGGACTAATTCTGCCTCTGTGACCACGCCACCATCTACCGCACCGTCTGTTAATGTTCCTCCTTGGGATAGAACATACAAACCAGAAGGTATATTTAGAGGTGGAGTCTGCCTTGTTGTGGCAACAAGCTCTTGAAAATCGTCTTGCGTAAGCACGTCTTGTCCGGCCCCCAGCAATGCGGCGATCTGAGTCAATGCCTTGTACCAAACTGGCGAAATTAAGCTGTTTGGAGTGCCCTGAAGAAAAGGCGTGCTAGCGGTTGGAGTTTGAATGGTTGGCATGCTCAGTTTTCCAAATAAGCGCCAACTGAAATAGTCATGGATGGTGTTGACGTACCAATCAATTGGACTCGCCAGATTTTAGGCAAAACGTCAGAAACGGAAACGTTGGACGCGGCCGTTATACCAGGATAAACCTTCAGCACCGTAATGCCAGATGCGGTAATTCCAGCGCTCACCAAGATATCGTAATAACCGCCGCTTACCGGGTCTTCGCCTTGAATATGGACCGTGTATGTACCGCCGTTGTAATTTGAAACATTGACGACGAAATGACCGCCTTTCCAGTTTGTATTCGTCTGATCAACGGAATTGTATGTCGCTGCCGTGAGTGCTATCGGGGCTACTGGTATGACCGTAGCATTGGGCAGCATTTGCGCAAATGCCGTCAGTGTGCAGAAGCAGAGCGCGAACGCTAAGATAAGATTTTTCATGATTTCCTTCTGCCATCCCGGCAGTAGTGTTACGTTATTACCAATCAGGTAGCTCGTGATATCCGAGCGCTTTCGCTTTTGGTATTTTCTTCTCCAAATCCTTACCGATATCCGTGCGCATCATGCGGTCTTGATATTTTATCTGTTCTGCCGCAGCGTAGCACTCTTCAATCGCGTCATGAACATCAGAACCTTGTGCCGTCACGGTGCAAACGTACGGGCCGGATGTTTTATAAGTCGGTCCATTCACGATCTTGCCGTCTTTCATGCAAGGCCCATCCTCGATCATCATAGCAGCAGGCGACACATATTGCCATACGCTCTCAATGCCGGTTATCACTGATCCTACAGCCTCGGTATGCGATTCAGCGGCAGCAGGGAAGGGGGGTTTTGCCATGACCACGCAAATGGCCGGTCTTTCATCCACGATCAAGGTGTCGTTACCGTCGATTAGATCGCTCATCCATTCGATAGGGTCGCCACGATGACAGTGCATAAACGCGAAAATTTCAGGATATCCAAACCGTGCGCTGACTTCAAACGGCACGTATTTACCTGTTTTCGTGACTGCGCCACCAATAGCAAAGTCTCCGATGTGCCCCATCTTTACCAAAGTGTCTTCAAACCGCATCAGATGGTCGGATAAGATGCTTTCAGACGTGTCGGTGTAATACTTGGTCAGGTCGCCCATTTCGCCAGTCGCAGGCCCGTAATCGCCATTCATGAGATTTTTATATTCGACGGAAACGTTGTGAGCCGCCGAAAAACCATTGGGTCCAGTCCAAGCAGATACGCCTAATTCCATCAGAAAATCGACCTTTTCCTGAAGCATCAATTGACCTTTGATCTTGACGCCTGATTTCTTCTTCGCTTCCAGAAAAGAAACGAGGTCGGCGGGGTCGTTCGCAACATAGGTAAGGGACTTGTCTTCCTCATCTCCCATTGGCTTTAAGACCATCGGGTCTTGCAGCTTCCATGCATGGGCTAGACAGGCATCAAGCGTCGGAAATGTTTGATACGGAGGCACTTCGAAGCCAAGTTTTTCAAACAGTTTCATGCCAGCAGCGCGGTCATGTTCCAAAGTCAGGCTTTTCATGCTCGGTCCGAATATTCTCCAACCACGCACACGCCATTGCTCAAGTACGGCGGTGACTTCCTTGTTGTTGAACATGTTGATTACTAGGCCATCTTTCCCAGACCACAGCATGCCGGTAGTGATGTCCTTTACCTTGACGATACCAATGAATCCCTTGCCATCAAGCGGCTGTTTGCCGTCCTTGTCAGGTTTTTGCCACCAGCGCAGTTCATGTCCTGCTTCGACGGCACGATAGGACATATCGAGGCCCATACAGTCTGGGTCCACAACGAATACGCGAGTCATCGAATCACCCCATAGCCAGTCAATCCAAGTTCGTGCGCCATCAAATGCTCGATCATCATGGCGAATCGATGTTCTTTTCTATATGGCGCTTCTGGGTGGTCTCCCGGTTCCTCGTCTTCAGGAACGGATGCGGCAACCTCTCCCATATCAAAATCATCGACCATTTTTTGCGTGATCCCGCGCTTTTCGCACAGCTTTACCTCGATCAATTCGTGCAATGCAACAAGGAATTGATGCTCCTGTGTCGGCAATTCAGGAATATCGTTCGATACTTTGATGACCAAATCGCCTTTCTCGTCATAAAACCAGTCCCCCCATGTTTCGTACCTTTGTTCAGCGTTCGGTATAAATTCGATGTGAATGTTCATTCATCCCCCGCATAGTCTCTAAGTTTGTTTGCGCTTTGCGAACCTGAAGCAGCCGCAGGAGTGGATTTTTTCGCCATTTCAGCAAGATTGTTCTTCACTTCCTTGCCGTTCTTTCTTTGCAGGTCATCGACCATCTTTTTGACAGTTTCAGACGATGCCTTGCGAGGATTCAATGCCTCGTTGGCTCTGGCGTTGACAGCTTCCTCCGCTGCCCTTCCTTTGCCAAGTTCGCTAAGACCTTTCAGGATTGGCCCGACAACAGGAACCGAGCCGATGAGGTGCTTTTTACCCTCATCCAACACCATGCCGCCGATTAAGTCGCGAGCGTTCTGGATCGTGTCACTGCCAGCAACACGCCCAGGTTTGTCTTTGGCGATCTTTGCGGCCTCAAGGTTTGCATATAGCTTGTCAGTCGCTTTTTGCCCAAGCAATTCATCCAGCTTAGGACGACCGATAGAATCAATTGCTTTTTCAAGATTTGGAGCAGAAACAACCTTCTTATCTCCCACCGTATTGGCTGCTTTATCGAAAATGTAATCAACCGTTTGCCGTTGCAAATTCCGCAATGCCTGCGCACCAGAAGTATCTTTCTTTAGGTCGATGTCCTTCAATGACCGGATAACGTCTTTCAATTCCTCGTCGGAACCGTTAATCATTGTTTTCTTGAAAACATCTTCTGTTTGCGTGCGGTAGTCTGTGCGGCTCCCGGCTTTCTTCTCGATCAGACGAGCAATACCAGAGCGGTCTTCAAACTCCATGCCGTAGGCAAGGCGAGCGTTACGTGCATCGCGGTATAGATCGCCACCAGCACCCGCTGTCATGTCATTGATGCGCTGTTTGACGCGTCCCATGTACACCGATGAAGGGTCGCCATAGGTTGTCTGGTCACTGGCCGTCCGGTAGAGGGTTTCGGCATCGTCAACTGTCAATTTACCGCCGTTTTTCTCTTTTAGCTTCTGCAACTTATTTTGAATTACCTTCAAAGACGGATGTTCTTCGGCCTCGTCATCGATATATTTTTCAAGATCGGATGAATTGACAGCTTGCTTTGTCTCTCCAGACTGCCGCGCCTTCTCATAAAGAGAATTGATATTCGATTTGGCAACTTGCGCCTTCTTTTCCAATGTGGAAGACAAATTTTTACCTGTTTGCTCCACAGTCTTAGTGATAGCGCCGCCTTTTATGCCTTTGTCGGCGTCATTGATAGCCTTCAACAGCGTGGCATTCGTTTGTTCTTGTCGATCTCTCAACGCATCTCCTGCTTTACCTGCTTGCGCTCCTTGTTGTTCCTCGAAACGCCATTGTTCAGGATCGCGTGTGATTTGCCCCAATGTTGGCTTGATGCCGTCACCTTTTCCCGGCGCACTTTCCCCGGTACTTATGAGTTTCTTATATCTTGCTTGCTGTTCTGGCGTCAGGTCACGCAACACAGAGAAATCCTTACCCGGAACTGCGTCATGCGGCAAATTGGCGATTTTCTGCGCACTTTTCAATGCCCCAGCACCCCCCGCAACTGTCGAAGCAACAGCAGGCAATGCGCCGCCTATTTCCTCGCCAGCGGCACGATTTCCAACTGCTGCACCAACGTCACCGCCGATTGACCGGGAAGCCTCAGAGGCTGCATTCAGTGGCACACTGAGCAATTCCGAGCCTAGTTTTCCTGTTCCTGTGCGAGGTTGGTATGTTCCGGCCTGTTGAACCGCTTTTGTGGTGTCGGATGCACCTTCTAACGCAGAATCGAACTCTTCCCGCGTCGGAATGTGCAAACCTTTATCCATTTGGTTCTGAATGCCTTGCTTCGCCATGCTGCCAAGCCCAGACAATCCGCCAACAATCGATGATCCGACGCCAGAAACGGCATTCAAACCAGTTTCAGCAGCGCCCACACCGGGCATCGCGGCAACGACTCCGTTTTTACCTTTTACATCATCAAAAGCCTGCTTCACGGCATCAACAATGCGCCCACCTTGAGCTAAACCAGCTTTTTTTGGGTCTCCTGATTCGTTCGCTTCTTTGGCTTTTTCGTACCACGATAAAGGAGTTTTACGCTTTGGTTGCTGAGTTTCTTTTGACGCAAGGTAAGCATCCGGGTCAAAATTACCGGGCGGCGCATCTTTACTCTGCGTCTTGCTCGCCAAATATGCATCAGGATCAAAATCAGCCACCGTGCATCTCCATTATTTTCTTGGCTCGTGGATCGTCTGCATGTGCTTTTGCCCAATCCATAGCTGCCTTATCCTCGTCGGTTTTCGGCTCTTGCTTGGCTTGCAGTTTTTGTTTTTCCTTCATGACATCTTTCAAAGTCACCTTGGGATTCTTCTCCTGAGCGTTTTGCAGAACGATCAAATCGCTTTGAGTGAATGGCACTGATTTTTTGATTGATGCCATCACATCTTCCATGTGCTTGCGCTGATCTTCAGGAATTCTAGGATTTGCGAGCGTGCTTTCAAGCCCAGCCTCGACAATTTGACGTGTCTGAGCGAGCTTTTCGAGCTTGGTGTAGTTCGTGTCGCCTTCTTTGAAGATGACCGAGTCCATTTGATGACTTAGCGTACCGGATGGGGCTAAACCAGCCGCCTCGATAGAGGCAAGCGAGCGCTGGAACCCGCTAGATAGCGTGTTATACGACTGCACTTCTTGCGACGTCAATTTGTTGGCAAGTGCTTCTTTCGTAGCGCCAAGAATGGAAGTGCTTTGCTGACGGCCTCCCATCCAACCTGTGCTTGAAGACATAGGCAACTGCACCACGTTTTCCAAGTCTTTCGCGGCTTCGTTGGCTGATGTCATGGTGCGTTGCAAGAATACCTGTTCGCGTGCGCCTAAAGTGCTTTGCTTCGTCTTTGGATCGGCAGGGCCACCCGGTATGAATTCTAGATTTCCATCTTTTGTCATGCGGTATCCGCTTGGCACGTCAGGTTGATCACGCTTTGACATCGCAGCAAGAAAACGATTGTTCATCATGTCGTCATGCTTCATCTTCTCGGCTTCATTGGCCTTGTCAGCACGCTCTTTTTCCGTTTCTTTCTGCTCGTCCAGTTTGGCTTTGCTTGCTGCCGCACGCTCGGCAAGTACCGTTTTGTATGCTGGGGCCGCAGCTATGAAAGCCTTATTGCGATCTGGGTCGAACGGGCCGGACTGTGTTGCTTGATCCTCTGTCAAGAAACCAGCTTTCGCAGCGTCATTGATAGCGGATTTCTTCTCGGTCGATACAATCTCGGTCGCTTCTTTTTTGCTCACTCCTGACTCGATCAATTCGTCATAGCGAACCTGCGCCTGCGTTGCGATTTTCTCCATCTTGTCGCTTTGCTTCTCGTTGACATCCATCGAGAGCATTTTTTGATGAATTTGATTCGTCTGCGCGACTTGCTGCTGTTGCTGAAACTCAGCAAGCTTGTTTTGCATCGCCATGCCTTTTTCAGGATCAATTTGCATGATCTTGGCAATAGCGTTTTGATTTGGCATGCCCTTCTCGTCCACGTTTGCAGGGTCTGCAAAGACCTGCTTCATCATGTTCATAGACTGTGCGTTTTGCTGTGCCTGCTGCACTTGCATTTGCGCGAGTTGGTTGCGGTATATATCCTGCTGAGTCGGCATCTGCGGCGACTGGTAACTCAGGGGAATCATTGCGTTGACTGTAGACATGATTTCCTCTTAGAAGGCGCTCGCAACATCGGAACTACTCAATCCTTGAGCCGCACCAACGCCGTAGTTGTAATTCATGTTTGCGTTTGCGTTTGCGTTGCCATTCCCGCTTAGAGAACTCATCCAAGATGGATTATTGAATAGCGACTGAATGCCATTTGAGTAGGCGTTAGCGGAGCCGATTTGCCCAGCCGCTTGTGCGTTACCTGCTCCTATGATGTTGCTGCCAATCTGGCCTCCAACGGTTGTACCGATACCAGCAACACCCAACGCAGCATTCGCACCAGTTCCAGACATTCCAGAAAGCATGCTGTATGTGTTATTCAGGTTCGTATTCCAGTTGTTGTATTCCTGCTGCTGGTTTTGCAAACCAGTTTCGTAATTTCCATACTCTTGCTGATACGAACTCGTGGCGGCACCTTGCGCGTAGTTGTTCAGGGCTTGCATGGTGTTCCCGCCTTGGACACCACCCAGAGCAGACTGTTGATTGGTGATCGCACCAAGACCTTGATTCAAATTGAACTGATATGCCGGATCGCTGGCAGGGTTGTACGAAAACGGCTGGAACGTGGAATATGGATTCGTTTGCGCACCGGGGGCATTCGGATTGGCTGCGCTGCCGTTGTAACTTAATCCCATGAACGAGTTTAAAGAACCAAGCGCAGATTGCCCACTTTGCAACCAAGGGGCTACATTCTGCTGGTTCGTGTTGAACATATTCGTTTCTGCTGCTGTTGCAGCATTTGCCGAATTTGCTTGTGTTTGAGCGGCATTTTGAGAGGCATTGGCCCCAATAGACGAGCCTATGATTGCTCCTCCTGCTGCTACTGCTGCCGCTGCTACTCCCCATGGCATGATTAATTCTCCTTGATCAAAACCTTGTCGATCTTATCGGTGTCGGTTTCGTCGGTTGCGTGGATGCAGAACCACGTAATGTCTTCAATAGCCGTTATTCTATGCGCTTTCCCTGCTTTAATCTCAATAACGCAAGGGGCTTGCACTTGCTCTCGCTTGCCGTCGATTTCAACCTCCGCAATACCTTTCCCAAGCATGCCGAAGTGATCGAAATTGTGTATGTGCGTGTCCACATGATAGCCAGCTTGTAGCTGCATCTGACGGATGTAGACAGGATTACCCGGCGTTGGCATGTAGTGGACTATTCCGAAGTCGATCATGACTCTACCCTCATGCAAACTATAAGCGTCACACGCTCGGTCGGGCCATTATTGATCACTTCATGTTCTACCGTGTTATTGAAGTACCATGCTTCTCCTGGATTCATAACGACATACTCATCCTCGACGCGGTTCACGCACTGAGGATTGCTCAAGAGCGGAACATACACCTTCATGTTGTACCGTTCGGGATGCCATCCTTTGTCAACATGAGGGAAAACTTGCCCACCGGGAGGAATGCGCGTAATCAGCACGCCACCGAGTTGAACGGCTTCGCACTTCGCCATCAATCCGAAGATGATCGGGCGCAGCATGGGCAATTCACGATAAGCCGGATACCACACCGATTCGTGCGGCTCCGAACTGAATTTCTTGTAATCTTCTCCGAGTTCGGCAACGTCACGGTAGCGTACCCAGATATCAGAAGTTCCAGCGTGTGAGGTTCCTTCGAACTCTTTGCGCTCGTTGTGATGGTTCCACAAGTCAGGGCGTAGGTTCAACGCCATAGACAAAGGCGTGACATTGATCCCACTGCAAATGTGCATAAAGTGCTTCATGCTGGTTCCACGTCAAGGTCTGCGGCGAATATTGCGACTGGAACGGGGTCTGTCCCAGACAGTTCGAATTGCCGATCATAGCCGCCGCCGCGCTTTGTCTGCCCAAGTCGTTGGAATATGACGCGGGTTCCAGTGTTGCCGGGTTCATTTCCACCAGCCCACATCTCGTTTGACCACGTATCGCCGCCGTCATCCGACCAGCGCAAGACGAATTGCGGATTTGTTCCGTCTGGAATGTTGATCCCGGTTTTGCATTGAATTTCAAGCGCGTTGAATCGTGCCGTGCTTTCCGGTTGCTCTTGAAAGGCTCGCCACGATCTAAGCCACTTGCGTGTATTCCCGTTGTCTGTATAAGTATCGAGATCGAACTTATACAGATTTCCCGTTTGGTAATCGCCGATCACATGAACGCCGTAAGCAAAGGCGTGGCAATTTCCTTGATGCCGGTTAAATGACCCATTCGAAAACGACGCACGTTCGTGCCACAGGCTAAACCCGGCCAATGTGCTAGCGGTAATGTCGTAGACAAGCGTTTGGTTTCCAGTTGGCCCGGTCAATACATAGAAAAAATGCCCTTCGTCCTGATACACATAGCCGATCGCATCGGAAATCTCTGCCCATTTTTTAATCAGGTACTCGATGGAATGCGTAGATATGCGCTGCGCTGTGTATCCATTGGACATATAAACAACGCCCTGACCTTGTTCATCACAACCAAGCCATACTAGGGAATCGCCCATGCGTGCAATCGAGAATGGGGCCGCGCATCCAACTGGAAGCTGTATCCCCTCAAGTCTTTGAAATGCGAAATTAGCAAGCCCCGCATTAACCCATACTTCCGTCACTCTTTCCTTGAATAACCATACTTCTCGGTGAATGTCGTACATCGTGACAATCTGATCCGGCGTGGAGTCAGCGCTTGAAAATGTCAGACCGCCGAACGTGGAAAAATCATTGAGATTCGATTGATAGAATATGTTCGTGCCAACCTCATTAACGAGCGCGAACCCATCTTGCGAAGTCATTACGTTGACGGCTGTATCGTCCGTGGCAGTCAATGGATTTGTCAGTGCGCCCGTAGTGAAGCTGTAGCACCACAGCGCGATGCCGGTACATACGAGAAGCTGAGTCGCGTTGGCAACCATCTGGCAAGGACCGGTCACTACGCCGATGGTTCCTATAGCTTCACCAACCCATGCAGTAGTGACAAAATACAGAGTGTTGCCGCTGACCACGTACAGCGCCCCGCTTGGCGTAGCGTATGCGCCCCATATCGGCCCGGTGCCGACCGTTGAAAGTAAGTCCAAGCCGGGACAGCCGTACAGAACACCTTTTGACTTTCCGTCTTTGGTTTCAAGGATTTCTGGATACAGATTCAAGCAGCGGTTATAACTCTCGTCTCGCGCTCGACTGATCGATATCCCGCCGATGATTGGACTTTTCACACATTACCCTTTTCCTACTACTGCTTGCAGTTCTTTCAGTTTCTTCTTGCCGTGAACCTTGGCCGCTTTGTGGCGTTTAGAATCAGACTTGATTTCCTCGGCACGCTTCAAATAGTGCAAGTCACTGCTTGGATCATGCATAGGCCGTACTTCCGCATGAACTATCTGCACAGGAACCGCCTTACCAAGCGACGGCGCACGCTGCTTTGCGTACTCCTCCATGCTCGGTTCTTTCTTCGGCGCAGCCTTCTTTGCAGTGCGCATCTGCATTGGCGTCTTGCGTTTCATGATTTCACCGTTTATGTGGGTTCGCAGCGGCGTACTCGGCCATCGAAGGTTCTTTATCTTTCTTTGGCGCGGACTTTTTCTTTGGCGCGACGTGTTTCTTTGCCGCTGGCGTAGGGGGCGCTTTGTGATCTGCCAATTGCTTGGTAGGCATCGGCGCGAAGTTGTTCGTTACTTTCTTCACTGGCAATTGCTTTGGCTTTTTCATGACTGCTCCTATCAATGACGGTTGTAATCGTCGGTATAAATATTGTACCCGCCACCGTTTCCAGTGGATACGCCTGGATCGAATCGCACGGTATTCATGCGATGATTCGTGCGCTTGATGATTGCCTTGGTTTCGCGTGCGATTTCCTTTACATCAGGCGATACCGGCGCATTCTTGACGAATGTACCGAGCAGCACGGCGAGATTGCTTTGCAGCGCCAACTCGTAACCGGGCGGCAAATCAAGCTGTGTCGCCACGTTCGATACATCGGCAAGCTGCGAATATGAGTCAAAGAACATCGTGTAGCCAATGTTCGGCGCTGGATACACGTTGATGATACCGAGCGGCATTTGCGGATCGTAAAATATCGTATCCGGCGTATTTGAGTTTGTCGTTGTCGTGCGGTTGCCGATGCTGTTCCAGTCCTGCCGCGTGACTATCTCGACATCGGTGTTATTGCCCTCGAAGTCTTGAACATAAGCAGCGCCGCGCCCCTCGATCAATTTCAAAGGACGCGCAACGTTAATGTTGCCTCCCGGCCCGATGGTGTAACTGATCTGATTCACCACGAGCGGAAAGCTGTTTTCAGTAATGCAAAAGCATGCCGAAGTCTCATTCGACCACGAATCAAGCAACTTATTGAATTGGTCAAGGCCGCGTGACGTGTCTGCGCCTGTCATCGTTTCGGATGTTGCGTAATAGCCAATTTGTTGATAAGCAGCTAGTAGCAAATCTCCAGCGGTACTCATTTTGATGCTCCGTAATTAGCAAACTCTCCGTGATACATTTTCGCGGCTGCGCAATATGCTTGGTGAGCAACAGCGGGATCAACGAAGACGCCTAAATATTCATGCTTTCCGTGATGCTCAATCTGAGCCTTCCATTTTCCTAAATCTTTATCGAACGTCACGCCTTTGAAACCGGAAGAATTTGTTTTTGGTTTCTTCAAATTCCTATGATTTTCGGCGTGCGTACATATCCTCAAATTCGCACGCCGATTGTCAAAAGTATCGCCGTTTATGTGGTCAACTTGCCGCTTATCGCCGAATTCAAGACCCATTATATGACGATGCATATACAAACCAGTGGTTTTACCTTCTTCCAATGGATGAATGATCTTTCGTGCAGCATATTTTTTCACGCTCAAATGCCATGAAAAGCCACACAAAGCATCGTAATCGCAATCATCAATGATTACCTTCATACCATTAAAAAGAGATATTTCCCTCATGATTAAGCAGCCTGATTAATTAGTTTCTTCGGACGACCGCCTTTGTTTTTTGGCGGGGCGGCAATGGTTTCCGGCTCGTTCGACGTTTCAACTACCTCCGTTTTCACGTCTTTTGAAGCGTTGACTTCCGGTTTTCCTTCCTTAAATGAGGCAAGGTATTCTTTCGCATCATCAGGAGTACGGCACCACGACTTATCAAGTTTGTCTGCTTCTGCCTTGGTGTTGAACAGCTTGCTTTCGACAGTAATATCGCCCTTGTCGTTCTTTGTCGCTTGATGCAAATACTTCGGGAAGTCAGCGAACTTGTGATCTTCCGGGATATGCGATCCGATGGTTGCACGCAGGTACGCATCAACATCAGGCGTTCCGTTCGGCACGTAACCTTGCGATGCGTATTGCTTCTCCTGATCCTCGTTATTCACGAAAACAGGGGGGAACTTGGCGGGTGAGCCAGTCTTACCTTCCTTGTTGCCATTCACATCGACATGAATGATGGAAATCACCGCAGGTACATGGTGAGGATGACTCATTGCTAATGGAAAACGTTGGAATGCCATGTCAATCTCCTAGTTTGGAATCGGATTCACCGACTCGATACGGGCGTCAAACCAATCTTTTTCCTTGCCAGCGGCAACGGATAGGTTGATTGATTCAACGAGTGGGTAAAGTGCGTCTTTTTCGTCCATCTGTGGGCCGACGCGAACAGCTTGGCCAAGGCGGTCTGTAACCCAGACTTGATGCAGAGTTTTATTCATTTTCAATCACCCCAGCAATCGCATTCAGCTTTGTGATGATGATTTCCTCGCCATCAACCTCGTGGCGCACCATCAAAACAGGAGAGAACGCGACTTTATCGCCAATTTTCAAGCCGCCCATGTCGTCGCGTGCGCCGTTTTTCTTGAAACCACCGGGGCCGATAGCGATTACCTCGCCGTGAACCATTTCCTTGACGAATTCCTCATCAATGGGCGCTTCACCAAGGAATATTCCGCTTGCCGACATGGTTGCCTGCTTGATTTCTCGCACTGCAATGCGATCTCGGAGCATGGTTAGCATGATTCCTCCGATATAGGAGCGCCGACATCCGCGTCAGGTTGAAGCCCGGAGACTGACAGAGTGGCCTTTATCGGCGGGGTCGGCGCATTCGGTGCGTGCAGCAATTTCAAATCTTGCATCTGGCGTTCGGTCGGGTGATTCAGGAAAGCAAAGGCGACGATCTCCATATTCGGCTTGTTCTCTCCGACGAAAACCCACTTGAAACCAGATTTGAACAGAGTTTCTCCCAACGATTTCGGCGTGAATCCATTTTTGTGAGCCATGAACTCGTTGCCGTGTTCAATCATCGATCCCAAACCGTAGACGATATCCACGTACTTGATAGGCCCAGCTTGCGAGATGTAGGCGATATCCTCGATGTCTTTGCCAGAAGCCAGCGCCATGAACACATCGCGCATATTCGGTACGTGGATTTCGGCGAAACCGTCATCGGTCAGGATGTATTTGAATCCATCCAAAACCTTGGGCAAGTCGTGTCTGTGGTAATGCTCAAGATTGTGCGAGCAATACACCGCGTCATAACCCTTATCTGCTAGACGCTCCTTGATCTCAGTCGCGCTGCAAACCACGTCAGCGCCAGAGTTCGGGTCAATGTCTAACATCTGGTGTTCCCATCCAGCGAAATGCGCGGGGATTGGGATGCGCTTGTTTCCTCCACCTACATTAAGCAGCCTCATTGACAACCTCCGCAGGTTGTTCAACTTGATAGACCTTCACGGAATCTGCGAACGCTTGGCGCTCGGCGATGATCTTGTCCAGTTCTTCCTTTGGCTTGAGAAGGGTATCGTTAAAATTCCCCTCGTAGGTCTTCATGCCTGTATGGCCGAAACTCAGGTTTGGGTCAACCCAGATATCCTCGCCCATCTCGCGCATCAGGCGGCAAAATGTGGCGTCTTCGCCGTAACGCACATAGTTGTGGCGCAGGCACTCGAAAAACGCCGTATAAACGCGGTCAGGTTTCGATTGATTGGCGAGTTGGTCGATATACACGTTCTCGCTGTAGTGGTCTGCAAAGCGCTCCAGAACGTCACGCTTCAGGCGCAGGAAGCCGCCCGGTAGCAAATGGGCTTTGAACAGGCAGGAGCCGTCCCACAGTTCAACGCAGGTCTTCAGGTCTGGGATCATGCCATCTTCACCGGGAAGCAAGGCACCGGCAAACGTACCGTAAGCACCTTTCATCGGGAAGAACCCGCCAACGATTGACTGAGGGTGCTTGAGCATGCGCACCACGGCGTCAGGTTGCCATGACATATCCGAATCGATCATCAGAAGGTCGGTGCAGTCAGATTCTAGGAAGTCGGCAACGATGCTGTTCTTCACTCGGTCTATATAGCTGTCGCCCATGATGAAATGCTTTTCCCACAACACGCCAGCGGCATCCAGTGCACGGCCAATAGCAATCAGGCTGTCACAATACCGAGCGAATGCGGTTTGCATGTAGAAGGGAGT
>Ga0302315_10002363_pt1 | contig 17917 bp, 16 predicted proteins | sample III_Palsa_N3_1_FD_200532 | JGI IMG/M metagenome (GOLD analysis project Ga0302315, IMG submission 200532) | Peat permafrost microbial communities from Stordalen Mire near Abisko, Sweden - III_Palsa_N3_1 | ecosystem: Environmental > Terrestrial > Soil > Palsa > Peat permafrost | place: Sweden... | reverse complement strand
AAAAAGAATTATTGGCAGAAGACTCCGACATGATCGATTTTGATGTTGGCATCGGTGTACACTCGGGATCCGCTGTGGTAGGCTTTATCGGCGCTCGCCGCAAGCTTGATTACACCGCCATCGGCGATACGGTCAATCTTGCCAGTCGGGTCGAAGGTTTGACGAAAGGAATCGCGCGCGTTCTGGTAAGTCGTGAAACCATGCTGGCCTGTGGTGAGTCGCATGATGTCGATTTTGAATTGCGTGGTGCTTTTGCCGTCAAGGGGCGCGCCGCCGAGGTAGAGTTGTACGAGCCAAAGAGGAAAAATGCATGAAGAAATCTGCTTTTGCCTTTACCGTGCTGCTTGCTGCCAGCCTGGCACTTGTCGGATTGGCACTCGCCGAATCTGCACATACCGAATCTGCACATACAATTCGCGCCACCGAACTGCACGCCGATTCGCAGTCCGATGCCACAACCTTGGCGACCTTGCCGGAAAATACCACACTAGAAGTATTGCAGCGGCGCGGGGCATGGAGCCAGGTTAAATCCGGTGCGCAAACCGGGTGGGTGCGCATGTTGAATTTGCGCTTCGATGCCAAGAGCGGTGCGGCGCCAACCGCTGCTTCCGGCTCCACGGGGTTGAGTGGCTTGTTGGCATCGGGACGGACCTCCAATTCCGGCACCGATACCACCGGCGTGCGCGGCATGACCGAGGAAGACTTGAACAAAGCGCAGGCTAATCCCGCCGAATTCCAGAAAATGCAAACCTACGCCACCGACAAGAATGTTGCGCTGGCGTTCGGAAAACGATCGAAGCTGACCACTGCCACGGTCCCATATCTGCCGGACCCAAGTACGGCGGACAGCAATGCGCCACATTCGGGGAGCAACTGACATGCGCTATCTTGCTCAACTCATGACAGCATGTGCAATCTCCCTGGTGTGCGCTTCGGCCAGCGCGCAATTCAGCTTTAAGCTTCCTGGAACGAGTAATCCGGTTGATCTTGGCAACGTGTTTGGCAATGCCTCCAAGATGGTCAAGGGTATCGACGAGCCAGAGGAAATTCAAATCGGTCAAGATTTTGCCGCCACCTTGCTGGGCGCCAAACCGATGATGGCTGACGATCATATGCAACGCTATGTCAATGCGCTGGGGCACTACCTGGCGCTGCAAACCGAGCGCCCAGACCTGCCGTGGACTTTCGCGGTGCTGGACGATCCTGGCTTCAACGCTTTTGCCACGCCGGGTGGCTATATATTCGTCACGCGCGGGCTGGTGCAGCGTATGCATAGTGAATCGGAATTGGCCGGTGTACTGTCGCATGAGATCGGCCATGTGTTGCGCAAGCATTATTTGAAGGCGGTGCAAAAAAATGCCGGAGCGTCCTTGTTGGGTGACCTGGCTAGCGCAAAAAGCGGCAATTCACAGATCAAGGACAGTATCGTCAATTTCGCCAAGAACCTGTATTCGAAAGGTTTGGACAAGGAAGACGAATTTGAAGCTGATCGCATCGGCGTCGTGATCGCGGCGCGTGCCGGCTACGATCCCTATGGTTTGCCGGCGGTCATCCAGATACTGCAAGAACAAAGCGCAGTCGACAGTAATTTTTCGCTATTGCTGAAAACTCACCCGCCGCCAGCCGATCGCCTTGATCGCCTCGACAAATTGATGAAGAACCAGTTCGATACACTTCCCGGCGCAACTGGCGAATTGATCGCCAAGCGTTTGAAGGAATATTGAAAGAATTTCTCTTTGGCTGATTACCTGCTTTATGGTGAAATGCTTCTTTCCCAAAAAACGAGAGAAGTGATTCCGTGAGCCGCAGCCAACGCCTACTCGATTTGATTCAACTATTGCGCCGCCACCGCTATCCGGTGGCAGGCGCTGCCTTGGCGGGTGAACTCGACATCAGCCTGCGCACCCTGTATCGCGATATCGCCACCTTGCAGCAGCAAGGCGCCAATATCGTCGGCGAATCCGGTCTTGGCTATGTCTTGCGCCCCGGCTTCCTGCTGCCGCCACTGATGTTCACCGAAGATGAAATCGAAGCGCTGGTGTTGGGGTCGCGCTGGGTGGCCGAGCGCGCCGATACTCGGTTCGGTGCAATTGCGCGCAACGCGCTGGCGAAAATTGCGGCGGTGCTTCCGGTGGAATTACGCGATACGCTCGACGCCTCAACCTTGCTGATCGGCCCCGGCAGGCCGATTATAAAGTCCGAACTGGATGTGCCCTTGATACGACGTGCCATTCGCGCCGAACATAAACTGGATATTACCTATCGCGACCTGAAGGGTGTGGAATCGACGCGCACCGTCTGGCCATTCGCCATTGCCTATTTCGACCAGGTTGACGTGATTGTCGCCTGGTGTGAATTACGCAAAGGCTTTCGCCATTTTCGTGCCGATCGGGTGGTGCAACTGACGAGCGCAGGGCAGCGTTATCCGCGCCGACGTGCAGCACTCCTGAAAGAATGGCGAGAAAACGAGGAAACCAAGCTTGCTGCTGACAGAAACTGACAGTAGGACTCGATAGGATGGAGTCAAGTTGAACAAGGACGACACCTTGCATCAACCGATTTCCCCCACTTATCGGAGAGTAATCATGATTGACCCGAATTTCATCCTTTTATACGTCAGCAGCCCCGCATCCAGCGTGGCTTTTTATGAAAATCTGCTCGGTAAACCAGCAGTGGAATCATCCCCGACTTTTGCGATGTTTGCGTTGGATTCCGGAGTCATGCTGGGGCTCTGGGCTAAACATACGGTGCAACCCGCTGCAACGTTGGCCGGCGGCGGTGAAGTGGCTTTCGCTGTCGCCGACAATAGCGTGGTGAGCGACTTGTACACCGATTGGCTGGAGCGGGGACTGGCGATTGCCCAGGTGCCGACCAGAATGGATTTCGGCTATACCTTCGTTGCTCTTGATCCGGATGGCCACAGATTGCGCGTGTTCGCGGCGTCCGGCCAGTGAATCAAGGATGGGAAACCAGCTGAAAGAAAAACAGCCACCGAGGGTGGCTGTTCGATTACCTCAAATCAAAACTGGAATTCAGTTTTTCTCGCCGGCGATTAAACGGTAAGCCATCGCTCCAAGCAAAGCGCCAATGATAGGTGCTACCCAGAACAGCCAAAGTTGCGCGGTCGCCCAGTCGCCTACATACAGCGCGACACCCGTGCTGCGCGCCGGATTGACTGACGTGTTGGTAACTGGAATGCTGATCAAATGAATCAAGGTCAAGCCGAGGCCGATGGCGATCGGTGCAAAACCGGCCGGCGCACGCTTATCGGTGGCGCCGAGTATGATCAACAAAAAGAACATGGTCATGACGACTTCAGTGACCAGTGCGGCCAGCAATGAATAGTGGCCTGGAGAATGATCGCCGTAACCATTCGATGCAAAGCCTTTTGCGATATCAAAAGTCGGGCCGCCGCTGGCGATGACGTACAGCACACCACCGGCGACGATAGCGCCGAGGACTTGCGCAATAATATAAGGTAGTAATTTGCTCGCCGGAAAGCGTCCGCCAGCCCATAAGCCAATGGAAACTGCCGGATTCAAATGGCAGCCGGAGATATGGCCGATCGCAAAAGCCATGGTCAATACCGTCAAGCCGAACGCCAACGCAACACCATAGAAGCCGATTCCCAGACCCGGAAACGCAGCGGCCAACACAGCACTGCCGCAACCCCCGAGCACCAGCCAAAACGTCCCTAGAAATTCTGCGCCGTATTGTTTCATGTATTTCCCCTGTTCTGAATGGATGAATCGCAAATCAAATCTTGTTATTCGAAGAAATGTCAATTTAACACAGGTATCGGAGCTCACACACATGAAAAGAGGAGGCTTTGAATGATTCAGATTCTTCAGGAGTCACCGAAACCTCCTTTGTTCGCTTCCTGGACTAGCTTCGCGCGTTCTTAAGTCGCAGCAAGCCGATGCCCAGCAGCATGAATAATCCACCCGACACGCGATTGAACCAGCTCGCATGGCGTGGCACGGAAAACCATTTTCTTGTAGTACGCGCCAAAAATCCGTACATCATCAATGAGCCGAATGAAATTGTCATGAACGTGGCGGTCATTATGGAAAATTGCGGCAGTAAACTTCGTCCGCTATCGAGGAATTGCGGGAAGAGTGCTGTAAAAAACAGGATGGCCTTGGGGTTGGTCAACGCCAGCATCACGCCCTGCGCGAATAACTGCCGGTTGGTTCGTTGCGGGCCGCCGGTTACGTCGCTGGTGCGGTCGAAGACATTTGATTTTGATTTCCATTGCCGAAACCCGAGAAAGATCAAGTAACCGGCGCCGATCAGCTTTAGCGCGGCAAACAGGAGCGCAGACGATTTCAGTAAAGCGCCAAGCCCAATCATCGCCAGGCCGGAAACCAGCATGACGCCAATGACGTTGCCAAGCGACGAGAACACCACGCGCCGCAGCCCGAACTGCACACTATTTGAAATCGCTAGAAGCACCGCGGGGCCGGGGCTAAGAATGCTGATCAGGGCAACCAATGCGTAGACCATCCACCTCGAACTATCCATGACGTTCCATTTTCTATTCGTTGATTTAAAGGGTAAATACGGCGAAGGCTTATCTTACCTAATTTTCATCAATGCCGTTTTAAGCGAATTATCTCATTGCCGAATAGCTTAATTTTTGCGTCTATTCGCTCAACTGCTGCAGCATATACAGTCGCTGATAAATTCCTGACGGGATTTCCATTAAGCGATCATGCGAACCGGATTCGGCGATGCGGCCATGATTCAATACAATAATGCGGTCGGCATCGCGGATAGTGGAAAGGCGGTGGGCAATCGCAATGATGGTTACTTTGCCGCGCAATTCCGTCAGTGCCGTTTGCACGACTTGTTCGGTTTCGCTATCGATATGCGAGGTCGCCTCATCCAGAAACAAGATGCGTGGTTTGCCGGCCAATGCACGGGCGATGGCGATCAATTGTTTTTGCCCGGTGGACAGGCGCGCGCCGCCTTCACCCAATGCGGTGTCGTAGCCTTGTTCCAAAGCGCAGATGAAGTCGTGCGCCTTCGCAGCTTGGGCCGCTGCTTCAATTTCCTCTGTGCTCAGTCCGCGTCCCATGTCAATGTTTTCGCGGGCACTTGCTGCCAACAGGAAGGGGTCTTGCGGCACCAGGCCAACGCTGGCGCGGAACGCCATGTCACCGAAGCTGGCGATCGGAATGCCGTCGATGTCGATGCATCCGCTCTGCGCATGATAAAAACGCAGAAGCAGGCTGAGCAGGGTTGACTTGCCGCTGCCTGTGTGGCCGACAATGCCGTAGAAACTTCCGGCTGGAATGCTGAGGTTCAGGTCATGCAGCACCGGCTGCGTCGCGGTATAGCCGAAACTGAGATCGTGAATTACGACCGCACCTACCGTGATTCGCGCATCGTGCTGATTGGTCTCGGGACCCGGTTCCTGCAACAGTTTATTGACGCGCGCGGTGGATACCACCGATTGTTGCAACTGGCTGAATTGCAATGTGATCTGGATCAGCGGGTCGACCACCCGGCCGATATAACTGACAAAGGCATACAGTATCCCGGCCTCGACGGCAGTGACGCGATGTGCGCCAAAAGTGTAAATCACGGCGGACAGTAGAATGATGTTGAGCATATCCAGCGCCGGTCGCAACAGCCAGGCATTGGCACGCAACTCACCGAGGCGTGCCTGATAATGCGACTGATTGGTATTGCCGAAGCGGGCATTGAAGCGTTGCGTGGCGTTAGTCGCCTGAAGTACATTCATGCCGCCTATCGATTCTGCCACTTGCGCATTGATTTCGCTGCGCAGTTCACGCGCGCGGCTGACCGCCGGCGCACTCCAGCGCTGATAGAACCAAACGATGACGATCACGATCGGGAGCAGGGTCGCCACGATCAGCATAAGGCGCCAATCGAGGAAGGCCATCGCTGTCATGGTGCCGACGATCACGATGCTACTGTCGAGCATCACGAACAGCACCTGAATATATAAAGTCTTGACCGCTTCGGTGTCGTTGGTGACGCGACTTACCAATTGCCCGGTGATTGCCTTGTCGAAAAATGCCATCGGCAGGCGCAGCACATGCTCATAGACCTGCTCGCGCAGGCGCCGGACCGAACGCATGGCCAATCCTGCCAACCGCAGCAATTGCAGATAGCGCACAATGCTGGCGGCCCAGCCGCTTAACAGGCTGCCGAGCACCAGCGCGATCATGCGTGGCCAATCAAGATAGTGCGGCAATAAATGATTATCGATCAACGATTTGCCGAGCAGAGGCCCCAATACTTCCAGCCCGGCAGCTACGACCAGCCAGCAAATTCCTAAAATTAAGTGGTGGCGTTCCGGGCGTGCCGCGCGGCGCAGCAGGGATACCGCTTGCCAAGTTTCAGAGCGCATCGAGACTCTCTTCCAATTGCTGGTATTGCCACTGGCTGGCGTACCAGCCTTCTTGCGCCAACAGGTTTTGATGCGTGCCGCTCTCGACGATTTTGCCGTCGCGCAGCACGACGATATGATCGGCGTCGGCCACCGAGCTGAGCCGATGGCTGACAATGATCACGCTGCGCCCGTTGTGGACACTTTGTGCGCGCCGCAAGTCTTGCAGATGCTGCAGGATTTGCGCTTCGGTGCCGGTATCGACTGCCGACAATGCGTCGTCCAGCAACAGTAGCGGGCTATTGGTTAGCAGCGCACGCGCAATCGCCACTCGTTGCCGCTGGCCGCCCGACAAGGTGATACCGCGTTCGCCGACCATGGTGTCATAGCCTTTGGGCAGGCGCATAATGTCGTCATGCACGGCCGCCAGCTTCGCGACGTTCTCGATTTGCTCACGGCTGGCATCGGATTTGGCCAGCGCAATATTGTCGGCAATCGTCGCCGAAAACAGGAACGATTCCTGCGGCACCCAACTGATGGCTTTTCGCAGTGTCGACAGTTGATAATTTTTCAGCGCATGGCCATTCCAATGTAATTCACCGCTTTGCTGCTCATATTGGCGCAAGATCAGGCGTAGCAAGGTCGATTTACCTGAACCGGTCGCTCCGACCAAACCCAGCGTTTTGCCTGTTGTTAGTGTCAGCGATACCTGATCGAGCGCCGGCTTTGCCTGGCTGGGATAGGTATAGGTGACGGCATGCAAGACCAAATCACCGGCATGCAATGTATCGAGCGTACCGTCGTCATCGATCGCCAGAGGTTCATTGAGGATAGGTTGCAATCGTTTCCAGGCAGCCTTGCCGCGTTCGAGCAAGGACAATACCCAGCCAGCCGCGAACATCGGCCAAATCAAGTAACCCAGGTACATGCTGAAGCTGGTCAGCGCACCGATACTCAATTGCCCGTGCCAAACCAGGTAACCGCCCAATATCAAGGTCAGCGAGGCGGCACTGGTCAGCGTAATGCCGACCGCCGGTTCATATGCCGCTTCCCAGCGTTGCGCGCTGAGGCTGGTGCTTGCCGCATCTTCCGCCAGCTTGGCAAATTGTGCGGCGCTGCGTTGCTCCAACCCCAAGGCCCGTAACGTGCGCACGCCGGCCAGCGTTTCCTGCACATGATCGTTGAGGTCACTGAAACGGTTCAGCGAGTCGCGCCAAGCATCATGAACCCGCGATGATACAAACCAGAATGCCACCGCCATGAAAGGGAAGGGCAGCAAGGCAACCAAGGTTAGGCGCCAGTCGACGCCCCACAGCATCATGCTCAATACGATGATCAGGGTGGTGCTGCCATCGTAGCCGGCCAGCATCGCTTCACCGGCGGCCATTTCAATTGCGTCGACGTCATTGGTCGCCAAGGCCATCAAGTCACCGGTGCGTTGCTGCTGATAAAAGGCCGGGCCCTGCAGCGACAGGCGCGCATACAAATTGGTGCGCAATTCCATGCCAAACCGGTAGGCGGCGGCAAATAATTGCAGGCGCCATCCGACCCGCAGGAAGTAAATCACCACGCCCATTGCAATCGGAATCATCAATTGCAACAGCAATTCGTTGCCGGCCAAGCGACCGGCGACCAGCAAGTCGATGATGGCGCCGATCTTGCGCGGGATGAAGGCGCTCAACAGGGTAATACCGGTCAGCATGCATGCCGAGGCGGCATACGCTGTCCAGTGACGGTAGACAAAATTGCGTATCAGTTGGAACAGCGTCATGAATACATGTATAGAAAACAGAAAATAAAATCAGACAAACTGTAACGCATAAATCGGCGGTAAGTTTGCGGACACTTGCTGCCAGTCGTCGCCACCATTGGCGGAAGTCCACAGGCTGCCGGTGGTTGACGCCATAAGCAGGGTTTTTCCATCGTCTGCCACCGCCAGGCCATGTCGATAAATCAAGTCGTAACAATGCTGTTGCGGCAAGCCGCTACGCAATACCTCGAACGATTTACCGCCATCGTGGGTGCGCGTGACAGTTAGCGCACCATCGGTTGGAATTCGTTGTTGATCTGCATTAGCGGGTACGAACCATGCGCAATCCGGGTCCCGCGGGTGTACGGCGACAGCAAACCCAAAGTCCGATATATCGGGCTTTTGTGGCTTGATCCGGTCCCAGTAGATGCCGCCGTTGGCCGTGCGCCAAATTCCATTATGATGCTGGCACCAAAATACGTCTGGCGTACCGGCACATTGAACGATGCGGTGCGGATCTTGTATCTCCCCATCTTCCGCGTGTTCTGGCGGCATATAGTCGGCACGCATGCCTTTGGCTCGTAGCGTCCAGGACTCACCGCCGTCTGAACTGATCCACACGCCGCCGGAGGAAACGCCAATCAGCATCTGCTTGCTGTCGCGTGGGTCGATGCAAATCGAATGTATGCCCGGAGTGTCATATCCGCCGCCGGCCCACTGTTTGCGTTCCGGCACGTCCCACAACGATTGCACCAATTCCCAGTTGTCGCCTCGATTGGTCGAACGAAACAGTCCGCCGGGAAGTGTGCCGGCCCATAGCACGCCAGGCTGATCGGCCCCGCCGCAAGCGAGGCTCCAAATCAAATTCAGTTTCCAGGCGGGTTCATCTTTGCGATCTTCCGGTTGCGGCGGGTAAATTGGCACAGCGATTTCAGTCCATTGATCGCTGCCGGCATCGCGGCGATGCAGCTTGACGCCAAAATGTCCGAGATTCAACGCTGCGTACTGGCTGCCATCGCGGTGATCGAATAGTGTCATGGTGACCGGATCGCCAAGGAAATGCGCATGCCCGATGGACCATACATTGTTTTCGCGCGTTAGCTCGAACAAGCCCTTTCTGGTCGATACCAAAGCCTGATGTTGCATGATTATCCTCCTGATAGCGCTTGCAGCACATGCACTGTGCTATTGGCAGAAATAAGGTCGTTAAGTTGGATGCGATCGTGAATGCGCAAGCCGTCGATAAAGACGGCCACATGCTGGCGCAGATGTCCCTGTTCATCCTGGATATAGCCGCGCAGACGTGGATTGACGCGGTATGCATCTTCCAACGCCGCACGCAAATCGGCGGCTGCCGTTTCGATTTCCGGCACCTCGGTGAAACGACGCAATTGCTGAGTGAAAACCAGTTTTGCCATGACCGAAAATTATACAGGCAATGGAGTTTGATTTAATTGTGTCTTGTCGCCACACTGGAGTCCGCTAAGTTGAGTGTTGGCAAACTCTGGTGCAATTGTCAAAAATGTACGAAAATGCGGAATAACTCATCGCTCAATCACTATGACAAATACACAAGCCGATATTCAAGCCGCTACTCCAGCCGATACTCAAGCTGATAATGCAAACGCTATTGCTGCAACAAAACAAGCCTACGATGTATTCAATGGCGATGCGGACGGTATTTGCGCGCTGCATCAATTACGGCTGGCAAATCCCCGCGATGCGATCCTGGTGACCGGCGCCAAGCGCGATATCGCATTGCTGGAGCGTGTTCCGCTGGGGCAAGCCAGCGAAGTCAATGTTTTCGATATTTCGCTCGATACCAATGTCCTTGCGCTGAAGCGTTTGCTGGACGATGGTTGCCAAGTAAACTATTTCGATCACCATGCTGCGCAGCAGGCTTTTACACATCCGCGCTTGAAGTTTTTTTGGGATGAATCGCCGGAAGCCTGCACCAGTGTTCTGGTCGACTTGCATTTGCAAGGGCGGTTTCGCCCGTGGGCCGTAACTGCAGCGTTTGGCGATAACCTGGAGCCGGTCGGCCGACGCTTGGCGGCGGATTTGGGCATGCCGGAATCGCAAGCGCAAGCACTGCAATTATTGGGAACGGTGCTGAACTATAACGCTTACGGCGAGAGCGTTGCTGATCTGCATATTGCACCGGATATCTTGTATCGTGCCGTCCAGCCATTTGTCGATCCATTGGATTTCATCGTAAACGCGCGTGAATACAAGATCCTGCACGAGGGATATCAGGGGGATGCGGAACGCATGGCAGGTCTGCAAGCGCTGCGAAGCGAATCATGCGGAGCGATTTATGTGTTGCCGAACGCACCGTGGGCACGCCGTATTTCCGGGGTGTTTGCGAATCATTTGGCGGCCGACGCCGATGGGCGCTCTTTTGCTGTGCTAACCGAACAAAGCAACGGCTGCTACGGCGTGAGCGTGCGCTCCGGCGTGCCCATGACACATCCTGCACATCGGTTTTGCGAGACATTCGAGACTGGCGGTGGCCGTAAGGTGGCGGCCGGCGTGAATCGTTTGCCGGCCGCCGAAATCGAGCGTTTCTCCGCTCAATTTTTTACCTACTTCAGCTCGCGAAAAACGGAACTGACCAGCTAGCTAATGCGTTATTTCTGCGCCGCCAATGCCGCCTGCCGCATTGCTTCCAGGCTGGCATTCGGTGTCAGCAAGCGACCGTCATAGCGCAACTCGATCAGCGCCGGCAAGCCGGTGCTGGCGATATGCGCTTGCGCACGTTGCAGTGCCGGCGCAAAGTCATCAGTGGTGGCGACAGTTTCCCCGAATGCGCCATAGGCGCGAGCCAGGGCGGCAAAGTCTGGATTATGCAATTCGGTGCCGGAAACGCGGGCTGGATAGGTTTTCTCTTGATGCATGCGGATGGTGCCGTACATGCTGTTGTTGAACACGACGAATAACACGCCGGCGCGATATTGCACGGCGGTCGCCAATTCCTGTCCATTCATCATGAAGTCGCCATCGCCGGCGAAATTCAGCACGCTGCGCGGATGATCCGCGTGTTGGGAAATAATTCTTGCCGCAACCGCCGCGGGTGCGCCGTAGCCCATTGCGCCGGAAGTCGGTGCAAGTTGCGTTCGTAGTCCGGACGACTTGTCGCCGTATTGCCAAAAGCGATGTCCCCAGGTCGCGAAGTTACCGGCGCCGTTGGTCAGGATAGTATCAGCCGGAAGATTTGCCTGCAGGGTTTGCACTACCTGCCACAGGTTCAGCGGTAGTTTGCCATCCTTGAAGACCTGCGGTTCCGCTTGCCATGCCGTTAATTCTGCACGCGCTTCAACTAGCGCCGCACGCCAGGAGCTTGTCCCATCAGTTTGTTTGATCGGCGGCATGGTCGCCAGCGCCGTCGCGATTTGCGGCATGCCGCTATTGATCATCAAATCTGCCTGGTAGACCCGCCCCAATTCTTCCGCATCGGTATGGATGTGAATTAATTGTTGCAGCGGGCGCGGCGCTTCCAGCAAACTATAGCCGCCGGTGGTCATTTCACCGAGGCGCGGGCCGATCGCGATAATGAGATCCGCCTGCTTGATGCGCGCTGCCAGTTTGGGGTTGATGCCGATGCCGACGTCGCCGATATAGTGCGGATGACGATTGTCGAACAAATCCTGGAAGCGGAATGCGCAAGCCACCGGCAAGTGATTGTTTTCTGCAAAATTGCGGATGGCGTCGCAGGCTGCGACGTCCCATCCGCCACCGCCGAGCAACACCATCGGACGCTGAGCGGCAGCGAGCATCTCGCGCAGTTGTGCCAGTTGCGCAGGCGAGGCACTGGCTTGCACCGGTCTGTAGGCACGGGTATCGGCCACGCTTGCCATCGACGTCAACATATCTTCCGGCAGGGCCAGCACGACCGGGCCGGGGCGGCCACTGGTGGCCATCTGGAATGCTCGGGCGACATATTCCGGGATGCGATCGGCGCGATCGATTTGCGCGACCCACTTGCTCATTTCGCCGAACATGCGGCGATAGTCTATTTCCTGGAATGCTTCGCGTTCGACAAAATCACCGCCGACTTGGCCGATAAATAAAATCATCGGTGTCGAATCCTGGAATGCGGTATGCACGCCGATGGCGGCGTTGGTGGCACCGGGGCCGCGCGTCACAAAGCAGATTCCCGGACGGCCCGTCATCTTGCCGTAGGCATCGGCCATGAATGCGGCGCCGCCTTCCTGGCGATTAGTGATGAAGCGTATCGGTGCGTCGTGCAGGGCGTCGAGCACGGCTAGATAACTCTCGCCGGGAACGCCAAACACCAGATCCGTACCATGTACCTGCAAGGCGTCCACTAAAATCTGACCGCCGCTCCGTTGTTTCAGCATCTTGGCACCGTATTCTGAAAAAACCATAACGTATCAGAAAATACACAGCCCCGGCAGTAATTTAGTGCTCCATGCACAATGCTGCGATGCCGCAAACTCGCGGGTTCTGAGATTCAATAGCTTGGAGCGCAGCAACATTCAATGCGGCAGTGCGTTTGTACGTTACAATGGCGCCTGAAGTAAGCCAGACAGCCGCTGGCTAGCGTTGCAAGACGATAGCGGGAGGAAGGTCCGGACTCCATAGAGCAGGGTGACGGTTAACGGCCGTCCGCCGCGAGGCGAGGAATAGGGCCACAGAGACGAGCGTATTAAGTTACGGTGAAACGCGGTAACCTCCACTCGGAGCAATTCCAAATAGGCACGCGTTGATGTTGCTCGCGGAGCGTGCGGGTAGGAAGCTTGAGCCGTGGAGCAATTCACGGCCTAGAGGAATGGCTGTCATAGCGAGGCAACTCGTCGTAACAGAATCCGGCCTATCGGCTTACTTCATTTTCTTTTCTGCAAAAATTCAAACGGTGATGTAAAGTTCGCGCTCATGCGAGCGACAGCTTCGCGAACCCCTTCCTTTATTCCATTTCGAACAAAGAGATCGTCATGAATATTCATCTCACAATTGGTCCGCTATTGGCATTGATTGCCGGCATCTTGATTTTGTTGATGCCGCGTTTATTGAATTTTATCGTGGCGCTGTATTTCATTGCAGTCGGCCTGATTGGACTATTTGGCCTGGGGAGTTTTCATTTTCATTGATATTGGCATGTCGATCAGGCGGAGTTCTTGCAACATGCCGGACATCAGCCGAGATCGCTGACGTGAAATTGCGAAGTTGCACTTACTCACTATATGGTAGAGTACTTCGGATTTTTATCGCGCGGCAAGAAGACCATTTTTCACGAATAGCGCGACTGCATCGGTGAATGCTGCGGCGCAATAAATACGGTTGATTGCCGCAAGCGGATTCTAGAAACTCGTGTCATTACAGGGGGACGATATGTCATACAAATTTAAAGCGTTGGTAACCGCGATAACAATCGGATGGGCGCTTTCTAGCGTTGCTGCCGAACCGATCAAAATTGGTGTATCCGGTCCATTTACCGGCGGCTCAGCCCCTATGGGCGTATCCATGCGTGATGGCGTCAAACTCGCAGCCGCTGAAATCAATGCCAAGGGCGGCATATTGGGACGCCAGATTCAATTGGTCGAGCGCGACGACGAAGCCAAGAACGAACGTGGCGTGCAAATTGCCCAGGAATTGATCAACAAGGAAAAAGTCGTGGCGACCGTCGGTTTCATTAATACCGGCGTAGCGTTGGCATCACAACGCTTTTACGAAGAGGCCAAGCTTCCGGTTTTCGACAATGTGGCGACCGGTACCGCCGTCACCAAGCAATTTCCGGAACAACCTGACAACTACGTATTTCGCAATGCCGCCAACGATTCGATCCAATCGGCAATGATCGTCGACGAGGCGATCGTCAGGCATAAATTCACCAAGGTTGCGATTCTTGCTGATTCCACCAACTATGGCCAACTAGGTCGCGCTGATCTGGAAAAAGCGTTGGATGCTAAAGGAATCAAGGCGGTCGCGGTTGAAAAGTACAATATCAAGGACGTTGACATGACGGCGCAATTGTTACGCGCCAAGGAAGCCGGCGCGCAGGTCGTGCTGACCTATGGCATCGGCCCGGAATTGGCGCAAATCGCCAATGGCATGGAAAAGCTGGGTTGGAAAGTGCCGATGATCGGCAGCTGGACACTGTCGATGGCTAACTTCATCGACAATGCCGGCAAGAATGGCGAAGGCGCCAAGATGCCGCAGACCTTTATCCAGGACCCGAACACGCCCCAGCGCAAAGCGTTTATCGATGGCTACCTGAAGGCCTACAATCCGCCTAACGCGCGCATCCCTTCGCCAGTGTCGGCGGCACAAGGTTACGACTCCGTATATTTGCTGGCGGCAGCCATCAAGCAGGCAGGCACGACCGATGGCCCTGCCGTGCGCGCCGCCTTGGAAAATTTGAAAGAGAAAGTCGATGGGGTCGTGACCACCTACGACAAACCGTTTAGCCATGATGACCACGAAGCCATCAAGCCGGGTATGACAGCCTTTGGCCAAGTTGTGAATGGGCGAGTCGTGCTGGCTAAATAACTCCTTTAAATTAGATGCCATAGCCAGTTCTTGTTATCGCAAGAACTGGCTTTTTCTTGATGTCGCACTGATGCTGCCTAATGAGCGAAATTAACGAGTGAAATCATGGAAATCCTACTGCAACTAATTATCAGCGGAATCTCTCTGGGCATGATCTACGCGGTCATCGCCTTCGGTTACCAACTAACTTTTGCCACCTCCGGCACGCTTAATTTTGGTCAAGGCGAGGCCTTGATGCTGGGCGCCCTGGTTGGCTTGAGCTTGGCCGGCAGCGTGCATGGCGGCCCCTATCTCAACTATTGGTTGATGATTCCGCTGGTGATGATCTTCGGTGGGTTGCAGGGCATGCTGGTCGAATGGATAGGCGTGCGGCCCGCGATCAAGATCAAATCGGAATTCGGCTGGATCATGTCGACCATCGCGCTGGCGATCATCTTCAAGAATGTGGCGGAAAATATCTGGGGCAAGGACGACTTGACCTTCCCGTCGCCATTGAGTTCCACACCGATTCAAATCTGGGGCGCGAACGTGCAACCGATGCAGATCGTGGTGGTGCTGGGGGCATTGGCGATGATGGCGGCGGTCGAAATCTTCAATCGTAAATCGATTTACGGCAAGGCCGTGGTAGCAACTTCGAATGATCGCGATGCCGCCGGCTTGATGGGCATCAACACCAGCGCCGTGATTACCTTCTCGTATGCGCTGTCGTCGGCAACGGCAGCCTTTGCAGGCGTATTGATCGCACCGTTGACGCTGACCGGCGCCACCATGGGCGCCTCGCTTGGGCTGAAAGCGTTCGCCGTTGCCATTATCGGCGGCCTGACCTCCGGCGTCGGTGCGATTGTCGGCGGCTTGATATTGGGGATTGCGGAAGAACTGACTGGCTACTACATATCAAGCGGTTACAAGGAAGTGCCGGGACTGGTTCTACTGCTGCTAGTGCTGGCAATAAAGCCAGCTGGCTTGTTCGGCAAAATCGCAATCAAGAAGGTATGAGCATGAACGCTGGAATGAGCATGAAAATGCGCGCCTTCTCCGTGCTGGCGCTGTTGGCTTTGTTCCTGATGCCGGCGGTGATCAGCAATCCGTACTATGTGCATCTGGTCATTACGATCCTGATCTATGCCGTATTATTATTCGGCCTCGACATCGTGGTCGGCTATACCGGCCAGGTATCGCTCGGCCATGCGGGCTTGTTCGGCATTGGGTCCTACACTGCCGCTGTGCTGGTATTCCAATTGAACTGGCCCTTCCTGTTGGCGATACCGTGCAGCATTGCCGTGACCGCGCTGTTCGGCGCGATTTTGGCGCTGCCTGCGTTGCGCGTGACCGGACCATACCTGGCGATGGTCACGCTGGCTTTCGGCACCATCATTCAAATCCTGATCAATGAAATGAGCTTCCTCACCAATGGGCCTGAGGGAATCAAGGTCGCCAAGCCGGTATTTTTCGGCCACATGTTGACTGAGATCCAGTATTTTTATGTGGTCGCGGTATTGACGGTGTTGTCCTTGATCGTGGTCGATCGCATCGTCAAATCGCATCTCGGGCGTGCCTTCCAGGCTTTGCGCGACAGTCCGGTGGCCTCGGACTGCATGGGCGTTTCGGTATATCGCTACAAAGTCTATGCCTTCGTCATCAGCGCCGCTTTTGCGGGCCTGGCAGGCGGACTGTATTCGTATTCGGAGGAATACGTTTCGCCGAATACCTACAATTTCGAATTGACCATCCTGTTTCTGTTGGCAGTCATCATGGGTGGCCGCAAGACGCGCAGCGGGGCCTTGGTCGGCGCCATGATCGTGGTGATGCTGCCGAGCCTGCTCTCCGATATCGACCTGTTTCGCGAAATCGCGACAACGGCAGCAGTGACCGGCGTACTCGCCAGCGCTTTCCTGCTGTGGAAGAAACGCAAGACGGTGCGCGAGATCGTGGTGCCGCTTGTCGCGACGGTCGGCATGGCGGCATTTTCTTATAAGCTGGAAAACATCACCGATTGGCGTTTGACGATTTTCGGTTTGATGACCCTGTTTGTCGTCTACTACCTGCAAGACGGCATCATTGGCTTTTTACGCGGATTGTTTGATGGCGCTGCCTCGGTCGTCGCTTCCGACGTATCGGTTCCGACCGAAAAGGTTGAAACCGTGCACGACCACAGTTCGGCGGCGGATGGCACCATCATCCTCAGTGCGCAGCAATTATTGATGCAGTTCGGCGGCTTGAAAGCATTGAACCAGGTCAATCTCGATATCGTCAAGGGCACGGTGCACGGCCTGATCGGCCCTAACGGGTCCGGCAAAAGCACGATGATGAATGTGCTGACGGGTATCTACAAACCGACCGATGGCCGCGTCGAATTCGCCGGCAAAATAATCTCGGGTTCGACACCGTCGGCAATTGCCTTGGGTGGCGTTGCGCGAACCTTCCAGAACGTGCAGTTGTTCGGTGAAATGAGCGCAACGGAAAACGTACTGGTTGGCTTGCATCATACCTTCCGCAGCAATGTGCTGGATGTGATGTTGCGCACGCGCCGCTACCGGGACGAAGAGCTGCGCGCACGCATACGGGCTGCAGGCATTCTGGAGTTTGTCGGCCTGGGTGCAATGGCCAGCGAGGAAGCGCGCAATCTGCCGTACGGCAAGCAGCGCTTGCTGGAAATCGGCCGGGCGATGGGGCTCAATCCAACGCTGTTGCTGCTTGATGAACCGGCGGCGGGTTTGACTGCGCCTGACATCACGGAATTGATCGCCATCATCCGCAAAATCCGTCAGCATGGCATCACCATCATCCTGATCGAACACCATATGGATGTCGTCATGTCGATTTCCGATACGGTGACTGTACTCGACTTTGGACAAAAAATTGCCGAAGGCAAGCCAGCGGCTATACAAGCCGATCCGCGCGTGATTGAGGCCTATCTGGGGGGCTCAGTGGGTGAAAAGCCCGTGCCGATCACTAGCGCGAAAGGAGCCTGACATGCTCACAATCTCCAATTTATATGCATCCTACGGCAAGGTTGAAGTCTTGCATGGCATTTCGCTGGAAGTTCCAAAGGGCAAAGTCGTTACCTTGATCGGCTCCAACGGCGCCGGCAAAACCACCACCATGCGTGCCATTTCCGGCATGTTGAAGCCGCATAGCGGCAGCGTAACCTTGTCCGGGCGCGATGTCACCGGCTTGCCTTCCCACAAGATCGCCCGCGCCGGTCTCGCGCATTCACCCGAAGGGCGGCGCGTGTTTTCCACCATGAGCGTGACAGATAATCTGTTGCTGGGTGCGTTTCCGCGATTCACGCGCTC
>Ga0302315_10002360_pt1:10000-17924 | contig 17924 bp, 8 predicted proteins | sample III_Palsa_N3_1_FD_200532 | JGI IMG/M metagenome (GOLD analysis project Ga0302315, IMG submission 200532) | Peat permafrost microbial communities from Stordalen Mire near Abisko, Sweden - III_Palsa_N3_1 | ecosystem: Environmental > Terrestrial > Soil > Palsa > Peat permafrost | place... | reverse complement strand
CCTGGTTTTTTTTTCTGTTTCAATTTCCTGGGCTCAGAAAACAACCACTAAGGCCATTGTATGGAGAGCTCCCGATCAAATTTATAATGAATCAGGTGTTCAGATCACTGTTCTTGATTTTGTAGGAGCTTCCTATTCTTCTGAAAACTCTTACCTACCTACGCTAAAGATTAATATTAACAATGCCGAAAGCGTAAACTTTTCTGTAATTAATCCGGTATTCGCACCTTTAACTGAGCAGGAATTAAATCTTATTAACTCCATAAAAGTCCCATCAAATTATGGAATAAAAGTATCGTTTGGTATGGAAAGAAAAGTTCCTGTAAGTATTGTTTCCTTAATACCCATTGCCATTAACCCTTCTTCTGGAGGATATGAGAAACTTGTTTCTTTTCAATATACCTATCAGGTAGTTTCGTTAAGGCAAGCCGCTGTTACTAATGCTGTAAATTATGGAACAACAACAACATCTGTTCTTTCTTCGGGCAACTGGTATAAATTAAGCATCCCCTCTACCGGAATTTATAAAATTGATTATGCCTTCTTACAAAGTATGGGTATTCAGCCCGGCAATGTTAACCCTACTACCATTAGACTACTAGGCAACGGAGGAGGAATGCTTCCCCAGCCTATTACCTCGTCGAGGCCTGATGATTTGTCAGAGAATGCCATTTATGTATATAATGGAGGAAATGCCCAGACATTTGACAATGGGGATTATGTACTTTTTTATGGAACCGGCCCTGATACCTGGAGTTATAACAGCAGTACAGGGCTTTATAATCATACTAAAAACATTTACTCAGATTCTACTTTTTACTTTTTAACTTATGGCGGCGCGCAAGGCATAAGAATAAATACCGCGCTCTCTCCTTCATCAGGTTCCGAAAATTCAATTACTACTTACACAGAACATGCTTTTCATGAAAGTGATCAACAAAATCTTCTAACCTCCGGAAGGCAATGGTTTGGCGAAACCTTTGATGAAACAACAACCCTAAGTCTTAGTCTACCTTTTACTTTTGACGGGCTGGTGCAGGGAACTACAACTCCTGCAAATAAAATTACGGCCAGCGTGGTAGGAGATATAGTTTCTACCTCTTCAACCTTTACTGCATTTGAAATTTTCGCAAACGGAACAACAGTAGGAACTATCTCTATTCCTTATATATATAATGACGGATCTGCTTACCTGCCCGTCGGCACACAAGTTACTAATACTTTTACTATTAGTCCCCTAACCCAAAACACCAATACTGTTACTGTAGAACTTACCTATAATCAGGAAGGCAATGCAAGCGCTATCGGTTATTTAGATTATATAGAGGTAAACCTGCAAAGAATAATAGGGCTTTATGGCAACCAAACAAACTTTCGGTGCATTCCCCAAAGTTTTTCTGTAACTGGTTTTACTGTTAGTAATGTACCCGATACTACTGCAACCATCTGGGATGTAACAAGCCCCCTTACTCCCCAGAACCAGCCTTATACTTTTGCAAATCAGCAGGCGGTATTTACCTCCAATGCCGCTTCTGGAAAAGAGTATGTTGTTTTTCAGGGCAATGGATTCAACAATCCATCGTTTGTCGGACAAGTAAGTAATCAGAACTTGCATGGCATAACCTCTGCAATACCCACTCTTGCTATTGTTACTACCAACGCATTTACTAACGAAGCTACAAAATTTCAGACTTTTAAGCAGGGACAGGGAATTTCTACAAGCATATATTATCTGGAAGAGATTTATAATGAATTCTCCTCCGGCGCCCAAGACATTACAGCAATCAGGGACTTTATGAGAATGCTTTATAACAGAAGCGCTAATTTAAAGTATTTGCTTCTTTTTGGCGATTGTTCTTACGATTATAAAAACAGGATAAGCAATAATACTAATATTGTTCCTATTTATGAATCGTATCAATCGCTTGACCCTACCTCCACCTTCTCTTCCGACGACTACTATGCCCTTCTGGACACCAATGAAGGCGCCTGGCCAGAAAATAGCAGCGATGCTAACTCCCTGCTTGACCTTGGGGTGGGGAGGTTTCCGGTAAAAACAAGTTCAGATGCCGATGCCATTATTAATAAAATTAATAACTATGTTACCAATCCTAATACTTTGGGCAAATGGAGAAACCAGGTAACCATTGTAACAGGCATTGACCCCACTAACAGTATTGACTTTCTCGGAGATGCTGAAACTGACGTTGTTCCTTACATAGGCAATGCCTATAATATTGACAAACTGTATATGGGAGCCTATCAAGCCTATCCCCTGGTTTCTACACCCGATGGCACCACATGTCCAGATATGAATACAGCTATACAGGAAGAGATTGAGAAAGGAACGCTTTTAGTGGACTACTTAGGCCACGGAGGCGAAACGGTATGGGCGCAACAAGTTATACTAGACGTAGCCATGATTAATCAATGGACAAACATAAACCAACTTCCGTTTTTTATAACCGCCACCTGCGATTTTGGCCGCTATGATAACCCAGCTATTATATCAGGCGCAGAAACGCTTTTGACTTTAGCCCAGGGAGGAGGGATAGGCACATTAGCTTCAACACGCCCGGTTTTTCAAAATTATAATGATGTTATAAACACCGCTTTTGTTCAAACTGTTTTTACCCCTGTCAACACAACCATGCCCTCATTAGGTTATGTGATGATGACTGCAAAAAATCTAAGTACCTCAGGAGTATTTAACAGAAACTATGCCCTGTTAGGAGACCCTTCGCTAACCCTCGCTTATCCTGCAGATCAAATAAATGTAACTAAAATAACTACTACAACTACAACTAATAATATTGTCGTTACTACTATAACAGACAGTCTTAAGGCTTTGAGAAAAATAACAATAGCCGGGGAATTGAGAAGTCACATAGACAGTAGTTTATTGAATACTTTTAACGGGACATTATATATAACAGTGCTGGATAAACCCTCAGAAGTTACTGCGTCCCCGGAAGATTTTTATACCTGGAACAATTATCTTTATGAAGGATCTGCTAGTGTAACCAATGGCCTTTTTACGCTTTCCTTTATTGTTCCTAAAGATATTAATTATAATTATGGCTATGGAAAATTAAGCCTTTATGCAGAAAAGACCGGAACCTTAAATGATGCTCACGGCGTAGATACCAACATTATTGTAGGAGGGAGCGACTCTAACCATGTTGTGGACATTACCCCACCCACTATAAAACTATTTATGCAGGATACTACTTTTGTAAATGGCGGAATAACAAGCTCTAATACCGTACTTATTGTTCACTTAAAGGATGCCAGCGGAATAAATGTATCTGATGAGTCTCCTGGCCATGGAATTACAGCCGTTTTAGATAACAATACAGAAAAAATAAATCTAAACACTTATTATATAGCCAATAAAGACCAGTTTACATCCGGAACTATAAACTTTCCTGTCAATGGACTATCGCCAGGTATGCACACTCTGCAAGTAACTGCCTGGGATACCTACGATAATTCCGCCGTTACTACTATAGAATTTGAAGTTGCAAGTAACGCCAGTCTTGCCGTGCAAAATGTTCTTAATTATCCAAATCCTTTTACAACCTCCACTACATTCTATTTCGATCAAAATAGAGAAGGAGATGATTTAGAAGTGCTTATACAGATATACACCTCGTCAGGACAGCTTATTCATACAATAGACGAAAAAATACTTTCCAGCACAGCTCATATAGCTGCTGCAGAATGGAATGGGAGGGATGATTTTAAAGATAAAATAGGAAATGGAGTTTATATATACAAGCTCAAAGTTCGTTCGCTACGCGACGGTTCTGATACTTTCAAATATCAGAAATTGGTTATTTTAAATTAATATTAATAGTATATTTGAATTTATTCTTAATAGTATGAGGAAAGAAATCTTTTGTTTGTGTCTTTTTATTTTTTGCGGCCTGGTTACTAAAGCCCAAACCGTAGCTGGTAGTGGCGGGTCAAATATATTAGGGCAGCGGTCAAGCGAAGCCATAGTTACCTCTGTTCCCTCTCTTACAATTTCCCCAGATGCACGTTCAGGCGCACTTGGAGATGCCGGCGCAGCAATATCTGCCGATGCCAATGCATCTTATTGGAATTCAGCAAAACTGTGTTTTATAAAACAACAGTATGGCGGTTCGCTTTCCTATAATCCCTGGCTTAGAAAACTTGTGCCAGATATGTCTTTAAATTATCTGACCGCATATACGAAGGTGCGAAAAGAAGAAGCCATCGCATTTAGTCTGATGTATTTCAATATGGGAAGTATCCAGTTTACAGATCAAAATGGTAACCCACTCCAAAAATTTAGCCCCCAGGAATTTGCCATAACTGGAAATTATTCAAGAAAATTAAGCCCGTACTTAAGCATTGGCGCCGGCTTAAAATTTATTCACTCTAACCTTACTGGTGGTTTCAATAATGACCCTAATGGCGGTACAGTAAAATCGGGCAATACAGCTGCTGTAGATTTTGGCATTTATCATACTAAAGACATAACCATACCCGGCAGTTTTAAAAAATACAATTGGTCATGGGGCGCAAATTTGTCAAACGTGGGGCCAAAAATATCTTATTCCACCGCTGCTCATGGAGCCTTTATACCAACTAACCTACGCTTAGGAACAGCCTTCACTACAGAAATAGACCCCTATAATAAATTCACCTTTATTTTAGACGCTAATAAACTACTGGTGCCTGCCCCAGCGGTTTATTACCTGGGAGCCAATGGACAAGACTCTGTAAACAGCAATGGACCTGTAGTAGCTAAAGGTCAAAACCCCGAAACTACCGGTCTTATAGGTGGAATGATAGGTTCCTTTTACAAAGCTCCCGGAGGCCTTAGGGAAGAATGGCAGGAAATCACATGGTCATTAGCGACTGAATATTGGTATAATGACCTTTTTGCAGTACGATGCGGTATGTTTTATGAGAATAGAAATACTGGAGACAGACAATATTTTACTACAGGCTTCGGAGTAAGGTATAATTATTTTGGACTTGACGTAGCCTACCTAATACCGATAGTGCTTAATAATCCTCTTGCTGAAACGCTTCGTTTTACGTTGCATATAAATTTGGTAGGCAAAAAGCAAGAGTCTGTTATAGAGTAACCATGATATTCAACAGAACTATTTCCCCGGAGTTTAAAGCTCCTGCGAGTGTTGAAATAACAAAACCCGAATCTCGCCTCTTAACTAACGGAATACCTTTTTATTTATTAAAGTCGGGAGAATCTCCTGTAGTAAGGATTGAATTTATATTTAAGGCTGGAGCCTACTATGAGACTGAAGCGGGTCTTGCATTATTTACTTCCAAAATCCTGAGGGAAGGAACTAAAAGCTACACAAGCAGTGAACTTGAAGAAAAAATTGCCTTCTATGGCGGCTTTCTGGAAATAACTCAGGGAATGGACAGGGTTATAGTAGCAGTTTATATATTATCAAAACACTTAGCAAATAGTTTACCCATCCTTATCGAATTAATAACCAAACCAGCTTTTCCAGAAAAAGAATTTCTTAATCTTAAGAACATCACAAAGCAGAATCTAAAAATAAATCTTCAAAAAACCAGCTACCTGGCTTCCTCAACGTTTAAGGAAACGCTGTTTGGGAAAGCTCACCCTTATGGAAGAATACTTTCTGAAGATGCTATTGAAGACATAACCCTTGATAAAATATCTCATTACTATAGTAATTATTTTAACTCCGAAAACTGCACTATTTTAATTTGCGGAAGCGGAAATGAAGATTTTTATGAAATCTTAAATAACTCTTTCGGAAACTTGTCCTGGGGTAAAACTACTGCAACCTCAATTACTACTACAACTTCCCCACAAACAGGCCGAAAAAACATAGAAAAGGAAATTAATGTGCAAGCTTCTGTTAGACTGGGGCGGCTTATGTTCCCTTTGCAGCATCCTGATTATTTCAAAGCGAATCTATTGATAGAAATACTAGGTGGATATTTTGGCTCCCGATTAATGAAAAATATTCGTGAAGACAAAGGCCTAACCTATGGTATAAGCGCTAGATTGGTAGATATGGAAAATGCTGGATATCTTGTAATAGGAACTGATGTCAAAAAAGAATTTGCCGAGGAAACGATAAAGGAAATACATAAAGAAATAAACCTTTTAAAAGAAGAACTCGTAGAAGAAACCGAATTAACTACTGTAAAAAACTATTTACTAGGTTCATTCCTTAACTCGCTTACAACTCCATTTGCCCTAGGCGATAAGTTTAAAACTATATATTTCAACAATATGGACTATAGTTTTTATACCAACTATCTGGAAAGCATAAAAACCATTACTGCTATAGAGCTACAACAAACTGCCCAAAAATACTTCGACGAATCTGTATTTACAGAAGTGGTAGTGGGGTAAGCAATAAAAACAAGCATCTCTTCTACTAGTAACCCTATTCGCTAGTACTGTATTTTTACAGAGCTTCTATATTTTCATTTCTACTCTAAAAACAAAAAACCCCATTCTTGTTAGAATGAGGTTTTAATAATAAAACTGGCGACTACCTACTCTCCCGCGTTTTATCGCAGTACCATCAGCGCTACGGGGCTTAACTTCTCTGTTCGGAATGGGAAGAGGTGAACACCCGCGCTATAATCACCATTAAAGGCTTTTTAGTTTAAAGTTTAAGGTTCAAAGTTTAAAGATGTTCTCCTCGCTTTGTAAGCGTTAAACTCAACTATTCAATATTTTAAGGTTAAAGCTTTAGTTTCCGATTTAAAGATTTTATCTTCTTTAAACTTTAAACTCTAAACTTTCAACTTATAAAAAAACATACTGCAAGAATAAACAAATACACCCAAGTGGGAGACAAGAAAGTTTCCGGGTAATTAGTACTGCTCGGCTTTGACATTACTGTCTTTACACCTACAGCCTATCGACGTCATAGTCTCTGACGACCCTTGTATAGAAGCCTCATCTTGAGGTGAGTTTCGCACTTAGATGCTTTCAGCGCTTATCTCTACCGAACATGGCTACTCTGCGCTGCAGCTGGCGCCACAACAGACATACCAGAGGTTCGTCCAACCCGGTCCTCTCGTACTAAGGTCAGGTCCTCTCAAGCTTCTTACGCCCACAACAGATAGGGACCGAACTGTCTCACGACGTTCTGAACCCAGCTCGCGTGCCACTTTAATCGGCGAACAGCCGAACCCTTGGGACCTTCTCCAGCCCCAGGATGTGACGAGCCGACATCGAGGTGCCAAACCTCCCCGTCGATGTGAGCTCTTGGGGGAGATCAGCCTGTTATCCCCAGAGTACCTTTTATCCTTTGAGCGATGGCCCTTCCATGCGGAACCACCGGATCACTATATCCAACTTTCGTTCCTGATCGGCTTGTCGGCCTCACAGTCAAGCGCCCTTGTGCTATTGCGCTCTACGCACGGTTACCAAGCGTGCTGAGGGCACCTTTGAAAGCCTCCGTTACTCTTTTGGAGGCGACCACCCCAGTCAAACTACCCACCATACAATGTCTCCTTGTGAGGATTAGACTCCAGATAAGTGAAGGGTGGTATTTCACCGTTGACTCCCCCTAACCTAGCGGCCAGGGATCAATGCCTCCCACCTATCCTACACATCACTTACCCAAAGTCAATGTAAAGCTATAGTGAAGGTTCATGGGGTCTTTCCGTCCCGTTGCGGGTAAGCGGCATCTTCACCGCTACTACAATTTCACCGAGCTCACGGCTGAGACAGCGCCCAGATCGTTACACCATTCGTGCAGGTCGGAACTTACCCGACAAGGAATTTCGCTACCTTAGGACCGTTATAGTTACGGCCGCCGTTTACTGGGGCTTCAGTTCAATGCTTCGCCTTGCGGCTAACATCCCCCCTTAACCTTCCAGCACCGGGCAGGTGTCAGGCCTTATACTTCATCTTTCGATTTCG
>Ga0302315_10002360_pt1:0-5000 | contig 17924 bp, 8 predicted proteins | sample III_Palsa_N3_1_FD_200532 | JGI IMG/M metagenome (GOLD analysis project Ga0302315, IMG submission 200532) | Peat permafrost microbial communities from Stordalen Mire near Abisko, Sweden - III_Palsa_N3_1 | ecosystem: Environmental > Terrestrial > Soil > Palsa > Peat permafrost | place... | reverse complement strand
TAAAAAGGTTCAAAATAAGCCAAGTCTTCAAATTCATTTTTTAAGAACTTAGCAAATGCAATTGACCCAATATCGGCAGCAGAGGGATAAATATCATCTACAAATAAAGAATTAGGGTATTTTTTTAAAAGATCTCTGCATTTTTGCATGCCATTTCCGCAAAAAAAAATTTTGCGTTTTTCTAACACCTCTCTAAAAGAGTTTTCATCTATAATTAAAGCTTCGGTTTGTTCTATATAGTTCATATCCGCATCAAATAGGGCGCAATACACTTCCATTCTCCTGGCGTCCAACATAGGGCAAACATAGTGTTTATCTGTATTATTAGCATTAACGCTTTGGGCCATTGCCTCCAATGTATTCACTGAGATAAGAGGCTTATCTAAAGCAAAACATAGTCCTTTAGCGGCAGATACGCCAATCCGCAATCCTGTGAATGAGCCAGGCCCCTTAGAGACTGCAAAAGCGTCCATATCCTCCAGCTTCAACCCACAATCTTTTACAATAGTATCAATAAAATGAGTTAATAGTTTTGAGTGCGACTTTTCTTCTGAAACACTAAACTCAGCCAACAAGGAATTTCCTTTATGTATGGCAACGGAACAAACTTGTGTAGAAGTTTCTATGCTTAATAGTACAGGCGCCATCAGGATTTTACTATTATCAACTCAATAATTTTCTTAATAATTACCATAAAAAGAAATGAAGCGTAAATATAGCTTATTGTTAGTGAAGATAATTTACGAGCTGTTTTAACGCCATAAGGGGAGGCTATTATAACCCCAGAGGCAAGCGTTAGGGCAATAGGGAAAACTACATAACCTACGCTGTATATATGCATGGTATGCAAAGGTTGTTTAAACAAAGAATATACTGTCATTACAAATGCGGTAATCATTATTACGCCGGAAGAAATAGAACTTGCCTTTTTTATTTCTATTTTCATAATCGCATTAAGTATGGGGATAATAACTATCCCTCCCCCCAACCCTGAGAGAGCTGCAATGGAACCTCCGGCAACCCCTACTAAGTTTAACCGCCAGCTTTTAAGCGAATCTAAGGGAAATATCAATACTTGCTTTGCACTGCGCAGGGTGGCTATAATCATATAACCAAGTAAAAAAATAATGATAAAATTAAAAAACCTTATAGAGTACCAACTTGTATGTACAATAAAGTGTAAGGTTAACAGGGAAGCTACAACAGAAGATGCGCCTATTACCAGCACTTCTTTGGTATGGAATAATTTTAGTTTTATTAACTCCAGGTTTGCCGAAGCTGCAGCAAATAGTATTGCAAAAATAGAATTGGCTACCGTATACTGAACTATTTCATTCTCAGGAACCCCAAAGTACCTGAGGGCTAAAGGCACCACAACAATATAAACTATACCGCCTCCTATACCAATAAGTCCTGCAGTAAATCCCCCAATTAAACCACAAATAAAGAGATATAAAAATATCAGCATTTAATGCCTTAACTACTCCCTCGCTAAAATTTTGTTAAAACCCGGCTTATCGTTAAATATTTTAACTGCCGCTACTATATCCTCGTCATCGTCAAAAGAAGCTTCTACAACTCCCTTCTGCAAATAGTAACGGGAAACAATTTCTTCTTCCAGTTGTTCTTCTATCTCTTTCTTAAAGTTTTTAAGATCATTTTCTTTGTTGTGGTTAATCTGGTGTTTAAGATTGTCTATTTGGGCTTTAATAGAATCGTAATATTGTTCCTTTTTTGAATACTTCACCAAGTCTTCCAGAGCGCTTTCTACTTTTGTAGTATAGTCATAATCCTTACCGTTAAGCCATTTCAGAAAATCATCATATTCGGCATCTGATAGTTTAAACTCTTTAGCAGGTTTAATGGTCTTATGTTTTGAAGCATAAACATTAGCATAGTCAAACAAGTACCCTTTATTGATAAGGCTAATTGTAATAGGCGCAATTGTTTTTTCTTCTACCTTAATATCTGGCGAAACACCTGCGCCATCGTATACTTGTCTTCCATGTTTTGTTTTAAATGCGACTCTTAAAGAGTCAGGTATTGTCCCTACGCTTCCATCTTCATTTCTGTGAGCATAGTCAATCGCCTGTATACATCTGCCGCTTGGAGTATAGTATTTAGCCGTGGTAACTTTTAACTGTGAGTTATAGCTTAACGGCCTTGTGGTTTGCACTAAGCCTTTGCCAAAAGTTCTTTCTCCTACAATTATCCCCCTGTCATAATCCTGCATAACGCCTGCTACTATCTCGGATGCAGAAGCGCTTCTGCTGCTGGTAAGCACAACCAAAGGAATATTTTCGTCTACAGCCCCGTCTAAGGCTTTATAACTTTTATTCCATTCTGCAATTTTACCTTTGGTGCTTACTATTTCGCTGCCTTTTGGCACAAATATATTGGCTATGTTTACAGCCTCGCTTAATAGCCCGCCAGGGTTATCTCTTAGGTCAAGAATAATATTTTTAGCTCCTTGTTCTTTAAGTTCTAATACTGATTTTTTAATCTCTCTGGCTGCTCCATTAGTAAAATCCGTTAACTTTATATATCCAGTATTAGAATTTACCATTCCGTAATACGGCACATTTTCTATTTTTATTTTTTCCCTCATCAACTTCACCTCAAAAGGCTTATCAACCCCATACCGTTTTATATTTAACTTTACTTCAGTATTGGATTGCCCTTTTAGTAATTTGCTTATATCGGAAGTATTCTTGCTGGTTACGTCTGTGCCATCTATGGCTACTATTTCATCACCAACCATAAGGCCGGCCTTTTGTGCGGGAAATCCTTCGTAAGGCATTAGTATGATAGGCCTGTCATTTCTTTTTCCTATTACAGCTCCTATGCCGCCATATTGTCCTGTGGTCATTGTTCTAAAATCTTCTACTTCATCCTCAGGTATGTAATTAGTGTAGGGGTCTAGGGATTCTAACATGGCATCAATACCTTTTTTCATCATCTTGTTCGGACTTACATCATCCACATAATAAGTATTGACCTCTTTAAAGAGGGTGGCAAAAATATCCAGGTTCTTTGCTATCTCAAAATACTTATCACCAGGACTTGTGAGGGCAAGCAGCGAAACAAGTGAACATAAAATAAATGAAACAAAAAGGATTTTTTTAAATCTCGTATTCTTCATAGGATAAACAAATTAGGTCTCGCGGAGCTTGTTTTCTAAACATTTCAAAAGTGAAATTAGTTTTTTCTCTATGGATTTAAACGGCATTTTCTCCTTCGAGGTATATATAAAAATACAATATTCCGGCACAATTTTCCATTCTTCCGTATAAATTAATGACTTATTTAATCTCCATGCTTCTTTAATCTGTCTTCGGAGCCTGTTCCTATCAACTGATTTCTTAAAATTACGTTTTGGAACTGAGACTAACACCTGAGGATAATTGGTAGTACCAGATTGTTTTGTGGGGTAAATTAAACGAAAAGGGTATAAATAAACAGAAGAGCCGTTTTTAAAAAGCTCTTCTATAATTTTTTTACTTTTTAGCCGTTGCTTGGCAGGGAATTTTTTTGAGCCTGCATCACCCTTGGGTTCTTCCTGAGAAATCATAACCGAAAAATTTAAGGGAGAGGGCGACAGATTATAAACTAAAGCCTAGGCTTTATGTCTCTTCTCGTCAGAAACTGTAAGTTTTTTTCTTCCTCTGGCTCTTCTGGCGGCTAATACTCTTCTGCCATTGGCAGTAGCCATTCTTTCACGAAACCCGTGTTTATTTCTTCTTTTTCTCTGCGAAGGTTGAAACGTTCTTTTCATTTCTGTAAACTTTATGCTTAAAATCCTCCTTAAAAGGAAGACCCTCTGCTGATTAACACAATTTAAATATTGATATGGCCTGCAAAGCTAAGGACTTTTGCTCAATATTCAAAAGTCAAATTAATTTTTATGTAAAAAACAGTTAATTTTGTATTAATGGATTATAAAATTAGTTACCAAAATACTCATAAACATTTTATTGATATTGAATTTCTAATTGAGTGCATAACCGAAGATGTCATTCAACTTCAGCTGCCTGCCTGGAGGCCAGGAAGATATGAACTTAGCAACTACTCCAGAAACATTCAAAAATTTGCTATTACGGCTCTTGATAATACCCCACTCCTCTTTAAAAAAATAAAAAAAGAAACCTGGGAAGTAGCAACTAATGGATTAACCTCTATAAAAGTAAACTATAATTATTATGTTGCTCAACCAGATGCAGGTGGTTCCTGGCTTGATGACGATCTATTATATATTAACTTTATAAATTGCCTCATTTATGTTCTCGGCAGAGAATATGAAGAATGTAAAATTAAGTTAGAGATTCCAAACCATTACCAGATCGCCTGCGGACTAGACAAAACCGGATCATTACTTATAGCTAAAGATTATTATGCGGTGGCAGATAGCCCTATGCTTGCCAGCCCCTCTTTAAAACATAAGTCCTATGAAGTAAATGGCTATACTTTTAATGTCTGGTTATATGGCGACTGCCAACCAGATTGGAACATAATACTAGAAAATTTTAAAAAGTTTACACAAGAACAATTAGACATGATGAGTGATTTTCCTGAAAAGGATTACCATTTTTTATTCCAAATACTGCCACAAAAAATGCACCATGGCGTGGAACATCGCAATTCTACCAGTATCATACTTGGCCCAGCCGACCACATCAACACAAAAGCTTTCCTAAATGAGCTGTTCAGCATTAGTTGTCACGAGCTTTATCATGCCTGGAACATTATAAAAATAAGGCCTGTGGAAATGATGCCTTACGACCTTACCAAAGAGAACTACTTCCAAACTGGTTTCGTTGCCGAAGGCATTACAACTTATTATGGCGAGTTTCTTCTGACAAGAGCGGGGGTATTGTCGGAAGAGGAATATTTTACCGAGCTGAATGGTACCCTAAAAAAATATTTTGAGAATTATGGAAGGTATAACCTTTCCGTGGCAGATTCATCTTTTGACCTTTGGGTTGATGGTTATGTGCCTGGTA
>Ga0302315_10002355_pt1 | contig 17953 bp, 20 predicted proteins | sample III_Palsa_N3_1_FD_200532 | JGI IMG/M metagenome (GOLD analysis project Ga0302315, IMG submission 200532) | Peat permafrost microbial communities from Stordalen Mire near Abisko, Sweden - III_Palsa_N3_1 | ecosystem: Environmental > Terrestrial > Soil > Palsa > Peat permafrost | place: Sweden... | reverse complement strand
GATTATAGCTGAGATCACTTTGTGGCGGCTGAGCTACAAAATGATCTGTGATTAAATTGACACCCGCTACCCAACTGGCCTTTTTTCGTTTTGAACATAATTAACTTCCGTAAACGATGATAGTTGTTTTCCCCGGAAATTAAATCCGGGCTCGTCTAATTCACGGTTAAAATATCCTATCGTGTTTTTTACATTAATTTGTCTGGTACTGTCAATCTTATGCGTAAATGATAACTGGGTTGAAAACCGGAAGGTTTTATTGCGTTCAAAATATCGATGAGTGCTATCCGCATGTCCTTCAATCACCTGCATGTCGCCACCATAAAGGTTCTCATAATTGGTATTTACACCAAACCAGCCGGAATTATGCTCATCCATATAAAAAAATACTTTTGGATTGATGGTAAACTGTTGAGTTTGAGGAATAGCTGTAAACCCGGTATTTGACGGATCGTAAGCGCCATTGAAGTTATAGGAACCAAATATGGTCGTTCCGATGTGTTGCCATTTTTGTGAATAATAAACGCTGGCATCTGTTCCTTTAGCACTTGTTTCGTCTAACATTAGCGTAAGTTCAGGTGCTTTTTCAGGCGTTTTGCTGATTAGGTTAATTAAACCTGCAATTGCCCCGCCACCATATAAGGTAGAGGCTGAACCCTGTATAAATTCCACCTGTTTCAAATCCAGCGGACTGATTTGCAACAGGCTTAGGCCTCCGGAATATCCTTGGTACATTGGCATTCCATCCTGAAGTAATTGGGTGTAATGGCTGTCCAAGCCCTGTATGCGAAAGCTGGCTGTTCCGCTCACCGCGGAAGTTTGCTGCACACTGATACCCGTTGCTTCGCCCAGAAGCAGTTTGATGTTCCCCGGGCTTAAAGTGCTCTTTTCATCCAGCTCTTCCAACGGAAGAGCCTCAACCCGAGTAGGTATATCACGCTGGTTTTGATTGGTGCGTGTTGTTGTTACGGTAACTTCCGCAAGTTCGTCTTCTTCCCGATCAAGGTCAAATTCATAAATCTCTTCAGGATGCTGCAATGGAAAGGTTATAACCTTGTCCTCCTTGTCAAATCCGACAAAGCTGATTTCGATTTCGAATTTTCCGTCAGGAATATGATGAAAACTAATTAAACCACTGGTATCAGAAGTCGCAGCCAGCTTTAATGCCGGTATGGTTACAATAGCTCCTTTGAGGGGCAGTTTTGTTTGATCAATGGTTACCCTTAAATTAAGGGTGTTTTGTGCTGTAACCCAATAAGAAATCAGTATAAAGGATAAGAGCATGAATGTTTTTTTCATGTATATAAGAATGGAACTTCCCTACATCAGGATATCTGATGGAAAGTCGGTTAAAAAACTAAATGAATAAATTGGAATAAGCGTATATCAGGCAAGTGGTGGCCTGAATAATTCATTTAGATAACCGGAAGTTTTGATTTGTTTATTAAATACCGGATGAATTGCAGATAATTCCCCTGTAATTATGTTGACTGAAGACATTTTTGAAAAGACAACATTTAATGGACTCGCCTGATGTTGAAACTGTACCTCGCTCCCTTTGACAGGTATCTTATCGTGTTCGTTATGACCAAAAATTTCCTTACCATGCAACAAATAATCGCCAATAAAATCAATCAATCCAGCCTCTTCTGGTGAGGTGATTTTGGTGTAGTTACGGTACATCTGAGGCAGATCCTTTGTTAAAGAAAAATCACCTAAAGGCAACAATACACCGCTTGTTAAAAACAAACAAGCCATTAATCCAGAAATGTTTTTTTTCACCATGAATAATTTCACAAAACGTATATCGCCCGATTCTTTTAAATCCTTAATCCAAGTCTCCAAATCTTACCATAACTGCAAACGTTTAAAAAAAAATCTTTATTGATGAAATTCCTGTTTTCAAAATTTAGCTGTTTTTTTATAAACAAATTTATTATAGCCATTAGGCCTTTTCTCAATCAAATTCGCTTCAACTAACTCCTTTAATCTATTGTAAAAGGAACTTATACTCAATTCAGCACCCTTTTCTTTCATCGCCAGCCATACAGTCTCGGCATTTATATCATCTTCGAAAAGCCCGAAGTTCTCTACGATCAGCTCATTAATTTGATGATGCAGCCGCTGTCTTTTGGTGAGCGTGGGTTTGAGTGATTGATAAGGATAATGTGTTGATTTATTCATAAAACTCTTTCGTTGCCCATCATTGATTCAAATTGTAATTCAGATCAAATGCACTGCTTTTCAGCAGGCTGATATTCTCCATCTTTAATGGCTGCCATACACTTTTACCATATACAGTAAAATACTGATGGTCTTGTAGCATAGCTAAATTAAAATGGTTCCATTCGGTATCATTATAGGATTTTTGAAGATAAATTTCCCATTCTTTTCTAAGTTGCTGTGTTTTTCGCTGGTACTCTTTTAAAGTAAAATGAAAAAAATCAGCATCACAGATGATCTCCTGTAAAATATTTTGGGGGCTTTGCGGCATTTTTGTCGCGGTTATACAGGCTAAAACATCATCGATTAAATCCTTTTCCGCGAATTGCTGAACCAAATAAGTATTAGCAATGATCTTACTGATATCCTCGTGTTTTTTATATTCATATAAGTAGCCACTATCATGAAACCATGCGGCTATTTTTAAAACATTAAGCTCAGATTCATCTAGTGTCAGGTGTTTACCAATTTTCGACACGGCAAATACTACATCTATGGTATGCGACAGGTTATGAAAACACAGCGTAGACGGCAGTAATTCTCCCATAAGTCTGATCATATAATCGGCTACCTTATCTGTTAATTCCGGTCTTTCCATTTATTCTAAATTAAATTCAAATTCTGTAGCAATACTGAACCGGTCGGGATGTTGCCGTTTTCTGTTGCAGGTAACCGGAAGAATCTGCGTTTTATCCTCGTTATATTGTTTCAATAATGTAATAAAAAAAACAAAACTGCGATTTAAATTATTATCAAGTTAGCGGTGAATTTGTACGGTAAGAAATGATGTCCTGTAAAAAAGTCTTCTTAGTCACGGTGGTGTTTTTATACTGTTGTCATTATTGTAGGGCGCAGGATCAACAAAGTATTCCACGTTTTGATCATATTATAATTGTTATTGACGAAAATCATGCGTACAGCCAGTTAATCGGCTCTCCCAATGCCCCATTCATTAATCGGTTGGCGAAAGGGGGGGCTTTATTCACTAATTCTCATGGTGTCGGTCACCCCAGTCAGCCAAATTATCTGGCACTTTTTTCGGGAAGTATCCAAAATGTTAAAGGGGACGGCTGCCTGGAAGGAATAACACCCTTTAAGACTCCAAACCTGGGCGCATCCTTATTCAGTAAAGGCTATAGTTTTAAGGGGTATGCGCAAACCATGCCTTCATCCGGCTATCTTGGATGCACCTATCGGTCAAGCTTTCGTACCGTGGGGCATTTGTATGCCCGGAAACATACCCCCTGGGTTAACTGGGTTGGCAGCGGAACTAACGCCATACCGGCTTCAGCCAGCGTTCCGGTTACTGATTTCCCTAAAGACTTAGACAAACTACCTACTGTAGCATTTGTTATCCCTAATATGGACTATGATATGCATAACATAGGTCTTCCCGGCGATGCGGCGGCTATCAGGAGAGGAGATCACTGGCTTAAGGATCATTTGGAGGTCTTTGCTGAATGGGCAAAAAAACACAACAGTTTATTGATTGTGACCTTTGATGAAGACAATTATGATCCGCAAAATGGAAACAGAATTCCGACTATATTTTATGGCGCAAAAATTGTCCTTGGGAAATACAATTTTCCAATCAATCATTATAATGTCCTGCACACACTGGAATCAATATATGGACTTCCTTCTACGGATAATATTGTTGCGGCGCCGATTTCTGGAGTTTGGGTTAAATGACCTGCCACTGAGACCCTCTAATTTCTAATGAAATTAGCTGCTTTTCATTAAACTTCAGACCAACTACAGTTTTATAAAGTAACATTGCCGTTATACCTGTTTGATTATGGAGTATCTCAAAAACTATTTTCTATCATATCCATCGGCTTCCCAGGTGCTGCTTTATGCTGGGATAATTTTAAGCCTTTGGCTCATAGAAGCGATTGTTTTAGCGACATCCTGGAAAGATAAATGGAAACACACCTTGACCAATATGTTGTTTATTGGCACGGCACTTCCTGTTCAACTTTTCATGACTATCTTCGTCCTGATCATTGCTTCCTGGTGTGCTGTGCAACACTGGGGATTACTGTTTATATTGCCATATGCCAAGAGTTATTTTACCAAATACTTTATAAGTTTTGTCTTACTCGATTTTTGTGAATACCTATACCACGTAATTATGCATAAGGTCAAGCCTTTTTGGAATTTCCACCTGGTACATCATAGTGATCTGCAATTGGATGTTTCTACAACCGTACGGGAACATCCTGCGGAAACCTTTTTGAGAATGTGCTTTTTAATGCTCTGGGTATTTTTATTGGGTGCCTCTTTCGGTGTTTTATTGTTAAGGCAAACCCTGCAAACGGTCGCTAATATCACCTCCCATACTAAATTCAGACTTCCTGCTAAAGTCAATCAGATCGTCAGCTGGGTTTTTATCACGCCGAATCTTCATCACGTTCATCACCATTACCAGTTACCCTATACGGACTGCAACTATGGTGATATATTAAGTATCTGGGACCGATTATTCCGTACTTTTCATCAGGATTTACCCGTCAGTGAAATTACTTATGGGATAGATTCGCATATGGATGAAAAAGTTAACGCCAGTTTTATCGGGATATTGAGGATTCCTTTTCTAACGAGAAACAGGTAGTCGCCCCCCTTCTTGTTATTGATCTTTCATTTATATTATTTTAATCATTTCGTATGCATCGCGAACAGCACGTTACCAGCTCAGAAACCATCAGGGATATCGTTATCGGCATGTCCGATGGCTTAACCGTGCCATTTGCTTTGGCAGCAGGGTTAAGCGGGGCGGTAAGTTCATCCGGGTTGGTGGTTACCGCCGGAATAGCGGAAATCGTCGCCGGTTCTATTGCCATGGGTCTGGGTGGTTTTTTAGCGGGGAGGACGGAATCCGACCATTATCATTCCGAGTTACAACGGGAGTATAATGAAGTAGAACGTGTTCCCGAACAGGAAAAAGCGGAAGTAAAGGAAATATTTGCCGGATTTGGCTTATCCGAAAGCTTGCAAAAGCAAGTTGCCGATGATATGGCTAAGGATAAAGACAAATGGGTCGATTTTATGATGCGTTATGAACTTGGGCTGGAAAAACCACAACCTAACCGTGCGACTAAAAGTGCCATCACGATTGGCGTATCTTATATCGTCGGCGGTATTATACCCCTGTCACCTTATCTCTTTGTTAATGACGCGCATATAGCGCTTTATTATTCCTGCGTCATCACCCTGATCTGCCTTTTTATATTTGGCTATTTTAAAAGCAAAATGACCGGACAACCCGCTATAAGCGGCGCTTTGAAAGTGGTAGTCATCGGAACACTGGCCGCCGGAGCGGCATTTTTAATGGCCAGATTGATCAATGGAAAATAATCTCTTTACTGCGCTACGATCATTAAATCGATCTCCACGTCCTTGTCAATGGAGTTGTCCGGCCCTATATTAAATTCAAGCCGGTTGATATGGAACTGCCCTTTTAAAATATAGCCCGAATCTTTCTGTATCGCGGTAAAGGGAAAGGATATGGGCAAGGTCTTTCCTTTCATGGTTAAAAGTGCGGATAACAGGTATTCATTTTCATGAGTCCCCTTAGTGATCGCTTTTGACTTTATCGTGATCACCGGGTATTGCTGTAAATCAAAATATTTATCTTTCTTCAGGTCATTATCCCGCATACTTATGCCTGTATTGATGGTCGCCGTTTCTATTGAAACATCAAATGATGAGGCAGAAAGCGCCTTTGGGTCAAAAAGAATCGTTCCTTTTAAGCCCTGGAAAGTGCCGGTTACCGTGCTTTTAAAGATCATTTGATGGGAAACCTTGAACCGTACTGTTGACTTTTCTTCAAGCGGCCTGTAGTGTTGTGCCAGGGCAAGAGAAAAAAGCAGGGGTAACAGGAATACGGTGATCAAATACTTTTTCATAACTCGACTGTTTACTTATTGATTAAACTTAAAATCTTCGCCCTATAATTATCTTAAAAATTGCTTTTTCAGTACCACTGGTAAACCCGTAACCCACCCCGCCGTTAAACTCCCAATCAGGGCTGGTCGTTAAGTCTGTAGCTACAAATAATTGCTGCATTTGTTTTTGGAAAGGGTCATAATGAAAGAACGGCCCGGTACTGCCGTAATACTCGAGCCCAAGGGCCACTACTTTCGTTACGTCATAACTTCCCTTCACATTGGGGGAAAAGATAAACCCACGGTTTTTGTCAGGACCGGCAAAGCTCTTATCCAATGTCGGGTTTACCGAAACATAAATTTTATTCCATTTCTTATCTACAATTGGCCTGATTTCCAGGGTACAGGTATTCGCTGAGAAAGCTTGTTTCTGGAATCCAAATTCTGTTGAAATGCTTACCCCTACAGGCCAGTTCCAGCTTAAAGGGGCGGCAAAACGGGGCCTGATATGCGAGCCAACATAGGCGGTACGGCCATCGCTGCCGATCGAATTAAAGAAATATACCCCGGTTTCAAACCAGGGGGTCCAGCCATGCGTTATTTCAACTGTTTCATGCACTTCATGGTTGTCGGGCAACTGGTCATCCATAACTGTTTTAAATCCGTTCGCGGTATAGTTGCTGTGCAGCTCTACCATCGTACGGCCTGAGTCAACGGTTGCAGATCCATAAACCTGTATTTCATAATTGTCCTGGGCTTTAACACTGGTTGACAGTAGTACAGCGCAAATCAGGCTAAATAGATATTTTTCCATATCGTTAAATTTGATTTTTACCTCCATTGATCATATCGGAAACAACGCCGGCAGATTTCGCTTTTCTTTCTGCCAGGAAAACGCCTGCAAGGTGGACAACGATAAAAGCTAACACCAGGTACATGCAAAACCCATGAACTTCCTTTACACTATGCCTGATGGATTTATAAGCAACGAGCGCATCTTCAAAAGCAAGAAATAAGCCGGTTATAACCATGATGATCAGCAGGGTATAAAAAAGACGATATATTGTCTTTACGGTAAGTTCATGCCGGGTAGCCTCCCTGTTGGCTTTAGTTGTTTTAAATTGGGCATAGGCTGTTTTTATTTTCAGGGTGAACTTTTGACCTGCCAACTGGAAGTATTCCAATACTAAACGGAACAGTAGTAGCGCTGCCAATGCATAACCGAAATAAACATGGATATCCCATACACGATCACTAAGGGCATGGGCTGCAGAATGGGCCTGACCAGCAGTTATGCTGGCACCCGCTTTTTGAAGTTCATCCTTAATTAAAGCAGCCACTGGCCGGCTGCTCATAATCGTTGAGTTGATCAATACTGTAATTAATGAGCCGCTGATCACGATCGCATTCGTCCAGTGCCAAAAGCGAAGTGGTGCGGAATTTTTTTTGAGTTGACGTTTTGATTGTAGATCTTTCCGGTTCGGTTCAATAATAGCCATTATGCTTTATTTTAGGTTATATCTGCTAAATAAGTTTCTAAAGAAATATTAGGCCTTATCCCTCTGGAAAATGAGTGATTCCTATCAAATTGACACCCAGGGATACGCTTATATTTCTTTGGTTTAAAAGTATAAGTGTAAATTGAAGAGATTCTGTAGTAACGCGCCTGCCGGCTGAATAATTTTAACTGGTATTTTGTCTACAGATTCTCTCCAATTTGGTAGATTACATTTGATTTAAAACAAAGCCATTGAAACTATTAATAATCGAGGACGAACGGGGCCTGCGGGAAAATATCACCACCTACTTTAATGAGGATGGTAATATATGCGAAAGTTGTAGTGATCTCGGATCTGCGATGGACAAATTAGCGATGTATGAGTATGACTGCATTCTGCTGGACATCGGCTTGCCCGATGGTGAAGGATTTGCCGTATTGGATTATTTGAAAGCCAAAATGAAAAGTGAATCCGTGATCATCATTTCCGCCCGAAATTCCTTAGATGATAAGATCAGGGGACTTAATATCGGAGCAGATGATTATTTAACGAAACCATTTCACCTGGCAGAATTGAAGGCAAGGGTGGTCGCGGTTTTCAGAAGGAAAACGGGTAACAGTAAAGGGATGCTGGTTTTTAATGAAATCAGCATCGACCTGCAGGGAAGAACCGTAGCTGTCAATGATATACCCATCATTCTAACCAGGAAAGAATATGAAATGCTGATTTATTTTATAGCAAATAAAGGGAAGGTCGTTTCCAAAACGGCACTTGCGGAACACTTATGGGGAGATCAAATGGATATGCATAGCCAGTTTGATTTTATTTATACCCATATCAAGAACCTACGCAAAAAAATACTGGAGGCTAATGGTGCCGATTATCTCACATCTGTCTATGGTATAGGTTATAAATTTGCCGCCCAATGAAGCTATCAGCCCAATACAATAAAACGAGCATCATTATTAGCGTTTCTGTATTATTTGTGGGCGCTATTATTTACTTTTTTACTATTAAATATATAGCCAGGAGCCAGCTGGACAACAACCTGGCAGAAGAAGTTGATGGCATTGTGCATTATGTTAAACTTAATCAGCAACTACCAAAACAAGTTGACTTTGATGAAGACCAGGTTATATTTATAAAAACGGATAAGAAGACTTTACAACGAAGATTTTTTGATACTGTTTACAGTAATCCCAAAGAAAGGAAAGTAGAAGCCGGGCGTGGCGTTACCAGCCTTGTTGCTTTAAACGGCGATTATTATAAAACAACCATCATTGTATCAAGGGAAGATACGGAATACCTGGTGCAGATAATAGGTGTAATAACGCTTGGCTTAGTGGTTGGTTTGTTGCTGATCCTGTCCTTAGCAAACCGATATTTTTTAAATGGTCTCTGGAAGCCGTTTTATGATTTATTGCAGCAGATCAAAATATTTAATATTTCAGAAGATAAAAACTTCAAATTAGCCAAAGGGAAGATAGATGAGTTCATTGAATTGGGTACCGCGATAGATAGTATGTCAGCAAGGGTCCGTAGCGATTATCAAAATTTAAAACATTTCACGGACAATGCTTCTCATGAAATGCTGACGCCGCTGGCCGTAATTACTTCAAAACTGGACATCGTGATACAGCATGAAAAATTACCTCCTGAAATTTATGAACAGATAGAAGATATCTATATAGCGACAGGGAAATTATCAAGATTGAATCAGACGCTTTTATTGCTAACCAAAATTGAAAATAACCTGATCGATGATCGTGAATTCCTGGATATGGAAATATTGCTGGCTGCTAAAATCAAACTGTTTCAGGAATTGATCGAGGCAAAAAATATTTCTGTCGTCGAAAAGCTGCTTGTAAAAAGAGTTTCTGCAAGTGAGTACCTGATGGATATTTTGCTTAATAATCTGATTAGTAACGCGATTCGGCATAATAAAGACTATGGGGAACTGAGGATTACGATCGACGACAAAGAAATGCTTTTTCAAAATACAGGAACCCCCACAGCTTTAAATAAGGAAACTATCTTTGAGCGGTTCAAAAAGGGCAGTAAATCTGAGGGGACAGGTTTAGGCCTGACGTTAGTGGAAAATATCTGCAAATTTTATGGATGGGAGATCAGCTATGATTATATAGATGAGCTGCACAGCTTTAAAATTGTTTTTTAAAACCATGACAGTAGCAATCGTTTCGCATTGCTTTTGATAGTTTTATTTATACTGGTTATTCTTGTAAATCAATTCCGCTGTATGGAGTAGTTTTAACACTTTTTAACAGTCAACTTCAGACTTGCTTCAACATCCGGTTCTACTTTCGTTTAATTTAAAAACGTAGTATTGATAGCAACCGCCCAAATGCGCTATGTCAAATTAATGTTAAATTGGCGTTAAGTGGGCAGATTTTCATGCAAACTACAGAATGTACCGGTAATATAGCTTTTATATTTCAGGCATCTTGAAACAGTTAAAGCCCTGAAAATAAACAGGAAAGAATAGCATTCCATACCAGTAAAGCGAGTTGTGTGGGTGACTTTCTTTTAATGAAGCGTTTACTGGTAGTTTGGGGACTGCGATAATTAATTAATTAATTAATACCTGATTCAAGAATTAAATTTAAAAAGAACAACATGAAATTATTATTCATCTCCTTAATTTTAGGATTATCTGTTAATGTTACCTGGTTGGGTGACTTTAATGAAGCGACTACAGAAGCTGTTCAATCTCATAAATATATTTTGATCAACTTCTCCGGCTCTGACTGGTGCGGCCCATGTATCCGGGAGCGGAAAGAGATTTTAGAAAATGATGTTTTTGAAAAATATGCATCGGATCACCTGGTCCTGGTAAGGGCAGATTTTCCAAGACAGAAAAAAAACCAGCTGAGCCCGGAACAAACCAAAAGGAACGAAGCATTGGCCGATAAATATAATCCGGACGGTAAATTTCCTTATACGATTTTGGTGGATGAACATGGCAAAGTGGTAAAGGACTGGGATGGTTTTCCAAATGAATCACCTGAAAACTTTGTTGGCCAGATCGCTGCTATTGCAGGCGCGGCTAACTAAAATCACTGTGCCTGTATACATTAATAAATATATTTATATTACTGAATAACCCTAGCATAAAATGATAAATCAGATCGCGAAAGTTTCAGCCTGTCTACTATTGGTTGTATCATTTGCCTCGTGCGTGAACGTAAAGGAATACCAGAAAAATCGGCTCAACGATGCGGAAATGACATTGAGCAATAGGAAAGTAGAGAAAAATGAATTGAATTTCCAATCGTACCGCGAAGCTGCTTCCGGTGCTAATGCCGGAAAAACCGGCGGCGGCTGTGGATGTAATTAACCGGTATCTAATCCCCTGATTATTAATGAAAAAAGTATATTTATCCATTCTTGGATTCTCATTTTTATGCCGCCTCAATGCCTATGCGCAAACGAAGCAGGACAGTGTGGACAATAAGCCCGCTTATACCATCAACGGTACACCAAAGCCGGATTCTTCCCATTATAATCCGAGAAAGTTTCACATTGATGAAATTGATTTTGTAACCAGCTACTATTCACAAAACGGGGATCATTCGGCCGTTACCGGCGGGATAGGCACAGAGAAGGTAACTGATATTGCCAATGGCCTTACTTTAAACTTTGTTAAAACCGACCGCAATCAAAATAAGAATACCCTTGCAGTAGGGCTCGGCTTTGATTATCACACGGCGGCATCGCAAGCTTTTGTGTCTAAAACCGGCGCATCAAGCCCGTCAGGCACCAGAATTTACCCCTCTCTGGATTGGACGGTTGAAAGTGCAAAAACTGGAAATACTTTTGGCGTAGGCGCATATTATTCCAATGAGTATAACTATAAATCATTGGGTGGAGATGTGCATTATTCTTTAAAAACGGATAATAAAAACGGGGAGTTCAGTGTCAAACTACAGGGCTATTTTGACCAGGTGACGTTAATATATCCCTCGGAATTTAACCCTATGGCCACCGATGTTAACAGCAACAGTTACGGAGATGGCGGTGGCCATCATCATGATAATAACGGCACCAGCCCCCGAAAAACCTATAATGCCTCTTTTGGCTACTCGCAGATTATCAATTCCAGGCTTCAAATCGCTTTATTAGCAGATGTTGTGGCCCAAAATGGATTCCTGAGTTTGCCTTTTCACCGGGTTTACTTCTCAAACGGCAAGGATACGATTGAAAGGCTGCCGTCGTCCCGTTTTAAATTACCTTTAGGGTTCCGGGCTAATTACTTCCTGGGCGATAATATAATCCTGCGGTCTTATTACCGGTATTATGCGGATAGCTGGGGCATACGATCAAGTACTGCGAACCTCGAAGTGGTCTACAAGGTTTCTCCGTTCTTTTCCATTTCGCCCTTTTACAGGTATTATACACAAACGGCTTCAAGATATTTTTCGCCTTATGAAGAGGCCAGCCCAACACAACAATATTTTACCAGCAACTATGAATACGCCCAGTTCCATAGCCAGTTTTTTGGCGTCGGCTTCAGGATAGCGCCACCTAATGGAGTTTTCGGCTGGCAGGGTTTGCATGAACTGGAAATAAGATATGGCCATTATGCGCAAAATACCGATTTGGTATCCAATGTAGTCTCATTGAGCCTCGGTTTTAAATAAGTTAGATTGGCCAGATATTAATAGGGATCAAACAGGAGTATTCCTGTTTGATCCCTAATGAAAATTATAAAGCAAATGCGCAAAAAACATTTGTAATAGTATAGCTATGCCCGTATTGCAGCTCAACAGCTAAGTAAAGTTTTAAAAATCAAAACATAATAAAATGAAATATTTGAGTATTACTTTCATACTGATCTTTTTAAGGTTAAGCGTATTTGCACAAATAGAACAACCCGTGAAGTGGGCATACGCTGCAAAAAAAATAAGCGATAAAGAAGCCGTTATCTTTATTAAGGCAACTATTGACAATGGATGGCATATTTATTCACAAAACACTAAGGATGGCGGACCGGTTAAAACCAGCTTTGCTTTCGCACCCGCACCGGGCTATAGTGTTATAGGGACGACAGCCGAACCTAAGCCGATTACCCATTTTGAAAAATCGTTTGGGATGGATGTTTCCTATTTTGAAAACACTGTTATTTTCCAGCAAAAGATTAAGCTAAAAAAGGATCAAACGGTTGTAAAAGGATCATTGGAATATATGACCTGTAACGACCATAAGTGCCTGCCGCCAAGCGATGTTGATTTTAGCGTTTCTATTAAATAATAATTCCCCTTATGAACTTATCCCAATTTAAGCTGTTCTTATTGCCGGCCTTGCTGGTTATATGCTTTCTGTTGCCAGGGAGTATGTCTTTTGCACAAAATAAAACGGTTGATACCGTTTCAACAGGCGGGGTTAGTTTCACCTCGATCCCGACGGCTGCCGATACTATAGCAGCTTTAAAGGCGAAACACAAAACGGCCCAGGCTGTAAAAGCATCGGCTATAGCGAAAAGCCAGGCACCGGAACATAAAACCCTATGGCAAATATTCATTGCAGGCTTTTTGGGAGGCTTCGCGGCTTTATTGATGCCCTGTATTTTTCCCATGCTACCTTTAACCGTTAGCTATTTCACCAAAAATGGGAAAGGTAAGGCCGCGGGACAGGCTGCTGCATACGGGCTTTCAATCATTGTTATTTATGTATTGTTAGGGTTGGTCATAACGCTGATCTTTGGATCGGATGCTTTGAATGCCCTCTCCACCAATGGGATATTCAATTTCTTCTTCTTTTTATTATTGATCGTATTTGGCATTTCCTTTTTAGGCGCCTTTGAAATTACCTTGCCCAGCTCACTGGCAAACAAGTTGGATGCGAATTCCGATAAAGGCGGCCTGATGGGCCTGTTCTTTATGGCGGCAACGCTGGTGGTTGTTTCTTTTAGCTGCACCGGGCCGATCATCGGTACGTTGCTGGTGGAGGCAGCCTCGAAAGGGGAACGCCTGGGGCCTGCTATTGGTATGTTCGGCTTTTCACTGGCGCTGGCTATTCCCTTTACCTTATTCGCGTTATTCCCATCGACGTTAAAATCATTGCCAAAATCCGGCGGCTGGCTAAACAGTGTTAAGGTGATTTTAGGTTTGCTGGAACTGGCTTTTGCATTAAAATTCCTGTCCAACGTGGATCTGGCTTACCATTGGAACTGGTTTGACCGCGAAATATTCCTCGCTTTATGGATAGTTATTTTTGCCGTTATGGGATTTTACCTTTTAGGTAAGCTGAGATTTTCTCATGATAGCCCGGTTTCATACGTTTCCGTGCCGAGAGCATTCTTAGCTATAATTGTACTTTCATTTGTTGTATACATGATACCGGGCATGTGGGGCGCACCATTAAAATCCATCAGTGCATTTTTACCGCCATCGTCCACGCAGGACTTTGATCTTTACACGTCGTACCAACTGAATGCTGCAAGTGGCGGCGGTTCCGGTCCGGCCGAAAGTTTTAAAGGGGTTAAAAAATATGAGGATGTGTTTAGAAGGGCGCCAAGCAGTAAATTGGGGCTGGAAGCATTTTATGATTATGACCAGGCATTGCAGGTTTCCAAAGCAGAAGGTAAACCGGTGTTAATAGATTTTACCGGATGGAACTGCGTAAACTGCCGTAAAATGGAAAGTACCGTTTGGATTAATCCGGAAGTTCTTAAACGTTTACGCGGCAACTTCATCATGGCAGAATTGTATGTTGACGATAAAACAGAACTCGAAAAAACGGAGCAGTTTACTTCTACTTATAGCGGGAAACTCATTAATACGCTTGGCGGCAAGTGGAGTGATTTCCAGGCCTCCAAATTCAACACCAACTCACAGCCTTTCTATGTAATCGTGAACAGCAACGGGGATGTTTTAGTACCGCCCAGCGGAGCTAATTATGATGTAGAAGATTATATCAAATTTTTGGATAGTGGTTTAAGCCAATTCAAAAAATAAAAATCAGATGGATACGTATCAAGAAACTGAACATGTGAAATGTCTGATCATCGGATCAGGACCGGCCGGGTACACCGCTGCTATATACGCCTCACGCGCGGACTTGAAACCGGTAATGTACACGGGCATGGTGCCCGGCGGGCAGCTTACACAAACAACCGATGTTGAAAATTACCCCGGCTACCCGACCGGAATAACCGGACCGGAAATGATGGAGAATTTCCGTAAACAAGCTGAAAGGCTTGGCACAGATATCCGTTTTGGTTATGTCAGCGCAGTTGATTTTTCGGTTTTGCCTCATAAAATAGTGGTGGATGATATAAAAACCATTCTGGCAGATACGGTGATCATTTCTACAGGAGCGTCAGCAAAATGGCTGGGTTTAGCTTCAGAGCAGAAATATAGCGGCTTCGGCGTATCTGCTTGCGCCGTATGCGATGGCTTCTTTTTTAAAGGGCAGGACGTTGCTATTGTAGGGGCGGGTGATACCGCCGCGGAAGAGGCTACCTATCTGGCGAAGCTCTGTCGGAAGGTTTATATGATTGTTCGCAGGGATGAGTTCAGGGCATCAAAGGCCATGGAACACCGGGTACTTAATACACCCAACATCGAATTACTATATAGTACCGAAACCAAAGAAATTGTGGGCGACGGTCAGAGCGTAACAGGCGTTACGGTGATCAACAACCTGAACAACGAAGAAAAAACGCTTAGCGTTACGGGCTTTTTTGTTGCCATCGGCCATAAACCTAATACCGATATTTTCAGAGACATTATTCATATGGATGATACCGGTTATATCAAAACCTCGCCGGGATCAACCGCTACCAATATTGAAGGGATTTTCTGCTGTGGCGATGCCCAGGACCATATCTACCGGCAGGCGGTTACGGCAGCTGGGAGCGGCTGCATGGCCGCCATTGATGCGGAACGTTACCTGGCCGCGAAAGAACATATGGTTACGGCCTGATAACTTGCCGGTTTTAATTAAAATTCTTACTTTAAGGATGTTAACAAGTGTTAAATATTAGTAATGTGAGTAGATCTGTTCCGAACTTCAAGCTGTCTTCAGATTCTTCCAATAACATTGCTAATACATTACCAGCCAATATGATTATTTCGAATCCTTATAATTTGTAAGCTATGACTGTTCATCAAGTTTTTAAAAGGAGCTGTAAACTGATGGGCAACCGCTTTGAGTTGAGTGTTGTTGCCACTAATGAAAAGTGGGCCAACGAAAGGATTGATGCCGGGATAGCGGAAATACAACGGATCGAAAAACTGCTTACCACATTTAGTGACGACAGCGAAACCAACCAGGTAAACAACAACGCAGGCATAAAACCGGTAGGGGTAAGCAGGGAAACCTTTGATCTCATCAGGCGTTCCATCATGATTTCAAAAGTGACCCAAGGAGCCTTTGATATTACTTATGGCTCCATAGATAAAAGACTCTGGAACTTCGATCAGCAAATGACGGCCCTGCCCGATGCGGCCACCGCAAAGAGAATGGTCAGGCTGATCAACTACCGGAATATTACCCTTAATGAGGAAGATTGCACCGTTTTTTTGCGTGAGCGGGGCATGCGCATCGGTTTTGGCGGCATTGGTAAAGGTTATGCCGCAGAACGGGCCAAGTTGATTATGCTGCAACAGGGGGTGAAAAGCGGGGTGGTAAATGCTTCAGGCGACCTAAGCGCCTGGGGATTGCAGCCTGACGGTAAAAAATGGACCATCGGTATTGCCAATCCGGATTCCTCACATCAGGTATTTTCGTACCTCAACATATCAGGCCTGGCCGTGGCTACATCGGGCAATTATGAAAAATTTATCCTCATTGACGGTAAGAAGTATTCCCATACCATCAATCCGCGTACTGGGCTTCCGGTAACGGGAATTAAGAGTGTAACCATCATTTCCACCAACGCGGAAATAGCGGATGCCATGGCTACACCGGTGACCATTATGGGGGTTTATGCCGGCCTGGACATGATTAACCAGATGAAAGATATAGAGGCCATTATTATTGACGACGATGATAATTTATATACCTCTAAAAATATAAATATTACTTAAAACCCCTTATTAATGATAACCCCAACAATTAAAGTTATGGCTGCCCTGCTGCTGATGGCATCCATAACGTCATGTGTACAGGTAAAGGAGTACCAAAAAAATAGGCTCAATGATGCTGAAATGGTACTGAGTAACCGTAAGGTAGAAAAGAATGAACTGAACTTCCAGTCTTACCGCGAAGCAGCTTCTGGTGCTAATGCGGGAAAAACCGGTGGCGGCTGCGGCTGCAACTAATGATCATTTCCTTTTAAACCCCTATAACACATGAAAAAAATATTTTTATCCATTATCGGATTCTCAATGATCTGCCGGCTTAGCGCACACGCGCAAGTAAAAGAGGACACGAGTAACAATGCGCACCCGTTCAGCTTATACCAGCCGCTTAAAGAGGATTCGGGTTCCGACTCTGGGGAGTACAATCCCCGGGCCCTTCGAATAGACGAGATAAACCTGGTTTCCAGCTATTATTGGCAAACTGGTGACCATTCCGCTATAACCGGCGGTATCGGTACGGAGAAGGTTTCCGATATATCAAATGGGCTAGACTTAAAGCTGGCATGGACCGGTGATAACCAAAACAAAAACACAATCTCTTTGGGGTTAGGGATTGACCACCATACCTCGGCATCATCAGCCTTTGTTACCACAACCGGGCTTGGAAAACAAGGCGGGACAAGAATTTATCCATCATTTGACTGGACGGTTGAAAACGGTAAAACCGGGAATACTTTTGGTATCGGCACCTATTATTCAGGGGAATATAATTATAAGTCTTTAGGTGCTGATATCCATTTTTCAAAAAAGACTGCTGATAAAAGTGGAGAATTCAGTTTTAAATTACAAGCCTACCTGGATCACGTAACCCTTATTTATCCTTCAGAGTTTATCCCGGTGATCACGCCGGTATCTACCGGTTCAACATACATCACTACAGCCAGCGGAAACCAGGTATTGAGTAATGGGGCGTCTGCGTCAAAACCAAGTCTTCCCACAAAGCCACGGGATACTTATACCGCGTCATTTGGCTATTCCCAAATTATCAACTCCATGTTCCAGGTGATGCTCCTGGCAGATGTGGTTACTCAAAATGGGTACTTGAGTTTGCCATTTCACCGGGTGTATTTTTCCAATGGAAAAGATACGATTGAAAAATTACCTTCCTCTCGTTTTAAGCTTCCTTTAGGATTCAGGGCTAATTATTTCCTGGGCGATAACATCATTCTCAAGTCTTACTACCGCTATTATCTGGATAGTTGGGGAACCCGAGCAAACACAGCAAGTTTGGAAGTCGTCT
>Ga0302315_10002353_pt1 | contig 17961 bp, 17 predicted proteins | sample III_Palsa_N3_1_FD_200532 | JGI IMG/M metagenome (GOLD analysis project Ga0302315, IMG submission 200532) | Peat permafrost microbial communities from Stordalen Mire near Abisko, Sweden - III_Palsa_N3_1 | ecosystem: Environmental > Terrestrial > Soil > Palsa > Peat permafrost | place: Sweden... | reverse complement strand
TCTCACTAGTGCCTCACGGCCGAGCCGCACGATCGAGTACAGCCGTCGCCTGGATCGAAACGGCATCGGCCATTGATCGATGCCTGCGGTTTCGCAAGCCATACCGACCAGCCAACTGGCGAAGGCCGCCATCGTGTGGAGTAACAGCAACACCTCGATGCGCTTGCGCTTGCGGGTCAAGCTGTCCTCAAAGGCATGACCGTAGCGGTGCGATTTGAGGTCCCGGAAGGACAGTTCGATCTGCATACGTCGCGCATACAACGCGACCATCTGCCGGGCGCTCAAGTGACTCAGTGTCGGTGAAGCGACGAGGAGCCATGGCTCCCGCTCACGCGCCGCGTTCTGCTTGCTCTTCTTGGTGCGCGAGGGCACGCCCTGACGATTGCGTTGCTTGCGTCCCTTCGGTGGCTTGGCATGCACTACCACGCGGCAGCGCCAGGGCTTCGCGCGCACCGTATCCATCAGCCCCAAGTCGCGTGGCGCGGCGACGGCCAACTCATAGAGCGCCCGACACGGTACCCACGCATCCGGCGTATCCACTGTATCGACAGGCTTGACCAGCGTGCGGTGGCGCAGACGGCCAAGGCAGCACCAACCCATCGCTTCGACGGCACGGAACCATGGCGCGCGAAAGCCAGCATCGGTCACCAGGATCGGCTGTACATCTTCAGGAATCAGCGTCGCCAACCGTTGCAAGAACTGCTTCTCTGCCGCCGGCGAACCCTGTTGCTCGTCGGGGAAGACCATGTCCAATATCGTCAGGGTACGACCACCGACGGGAATCGCCGCGCGTAAAAAATGCCAGCGCTGATCGGCCTTCAGATTGCACCAATCCAGCACGATCACCGGATGCGGGCCGCGCAGCAGCCAGCGCGCCATGGCTGCATGCAAATGCTCACGCTCCGCGTGCAGATGCCGGTTGCCCAGCAGTCGATCAAGCGCCTTCAGCGGCGCACGGATACGCTCTGCCTCAGGCCATGCGCGGGCGACGTCGATCAGGGTCAGGCGTCGGCCGTGGATCAACGCTTCCACGGCGCGCAACAACACGCGACGGCGCAGCGCATGCATCGGCTGCAGTGCATCGCCCAGGCACTTTTGCAATACTTTGGTCGCGCGCATGGTGTGGTCTCCTCTGGCTTCGTAACCCGTGAGGAATGACCGCATCATGCGCGCACCGTTCCTTCAGTCCGCACGCAAGGCGCTGATTGAGCGAGGAGATTCGTGGGGAAACCTCAGGATCGGCCCCATTTTACTTAGGGCTCCGCAGGGCGTCTGCTGTCAGGAAGGGAAGCGTCAGAGCCCGAGAGATCATTGCGAATTGTTCAGCGGTATTCGGTCGGGATACTGGACGTCGAAGAGTTTAAATGCCGATGAGCACAACCAAAGTCGAAACGCCATGGCCGCAGTTGAATCAGGCCGACTCAAAGTCGATACCAAATAGTACCCATCCGGTGCGGGTACCCCTAGGCTTCCGATGCGAACAAGTGCTCCGGTAGCGATAGTGTCAGATACCAGCATGCTTCGAGCTAGAGCCACACCCTGACCCATTTCGGCCGCCTGTAACAACAATGCCGAATCGCTGAACGTAGGGCCAAGCGAGGTCTGGTCAACCTTCACTCCGGCCTGCGTGAACCAGTTCTCCCAAGATTCAAAGTCGTCACACAACAGGAGACAACGTTGGAGATCCGTCAAACGACGCACCTTCATCCGTGATACGTAGTCAGGAGACGCTACCGGAAAAACTTCTTCATCGAATAGCTTCTCGCTTCGCGTACCCGCCCATGTGCCGCTACCATAACGGATGCCAAAATCGGTCCCTTCCACGTCCAGATCTATCAAGGCAGGGGTGGCGTGAAGTTTCAGTTTGATCTCCGGATGTTTGGCCAGAAATGCACCCAGACGCGGCATCAACCATCGGCTTACGAAAGACGGCGGCGCGGTGATCGATAGATCATCTTCATTTCGCCCCCTTAAAGAGCCGGTGAGCGACGAAAGTTGTTCCAGAGCCTCCCTCACCACTTTCAAAAGCCGGTCTCCTGCCGGCGTCAGAACTATATCGCGCCGATTCCTCTGAAATAATTTCGTTGCGCAGAACGATTCAAGCGCCGCTATCTGGTGGCTAACCGCGCTCGCTGTCAGATGCAGCTCCTCCGCAGCGCGGGAAAAATTCCGCAATCGACCTAGCGCCTCGAATGCGCGCAATGTATGCATTGGCGGCAATACGTATCTCATGGTTATGTCCGGCCCGATGAATGGTATTCATCCCATCGTGAAAAATCTTCACTTCAACGCTCACGCTTGCAAACTCATACTGTTTCCCATACGAACAACAGATTTTACGCCATGCACATCGAACAAATCGAATCGGACATTGTCCTTTTCCGCGGTGACGCCTATGAGTCATTGGCGACTGTTTTTCTGCACCGAGGACGCGCGTTACTCATTGATGCGTTGGCCGACGCTCAGGATGCGAAAATCATGCGCCGCCATATCGAGGACCAGCTGGGCGCCCAAGTGGACCTGATCGTTATGACCCATTACATGAACGATCACATGGCCGCGCTGCAACTTTTTCCAAGGGCGCAGATCGTGGCGCACCAGCACTATATGCATACGTACCTGTCGCAAAGAATGCGGACCGCTGAGGATGACACCCAGTTCGTCGCACCGACGATCACCTTTACCGGGTCGCTCAAGTTTCAATGGGGGCGGCATGCGCTCGAGGTCTTTCACAATCCTGGAAAGACAATGTGCGCGATAGGAATTGATGTGCCTGGCTGCGATCTCATATTTTGTGGCGATGCCATCGTGGGTCATACCGCCTATCTGGGGACGTCAGCGCCGGAAGTGATCGATGAAGCCCTGGTTCAATTTCAACGCAGACGCCGGGGAAGAATCATTCCTGGCCATATCGGCGTACTTTCCGACAGGGCGTTTGGCGATGCGCGCCGTTATCTCCACCGTCTGGGTAAATTTGTTTTCAAGATACGCCTTGAAGACTCGTCCGAGGACAGAATTCGCAACATTCGTATCGAGGACTGCCTCCCAGCGGACATACAGCCGACCTCCTTCGAGCGCATTTGGCACGATCGAAATCTCGATCTCATCATAGATCGATGCCTTTTCGCATTCGACACCAGCCGGCCGGTTCCGGCGGCGCAACCCGCTTGACTATCTACTGATTCGCCGGTCGGTCGAATCGACATTCGGTTCGGATACCAAAGTCACTTGCTATCGATCGGCCACCGTCATTTACGGAGAGTTTATGAAGATCCTTTCGGGCCTGCTACTGCTCGCCCTTTGCTGCGTCTCCTCGATAGCAACGGCATCCACGCTCAGCGTGGGCTGGCAGGTAGTGGATGGCCTGCATTTATTCTATCGCGAAGGTGGGAATCCCAAAGATCCGACCATAGTATTCCTACACGGAAACCCGCTTTCCTCATACATGTACGCGACGGTGATGGAGGACCTGGCGAGTGCCCAACCAATACACGTCATTGCCGTTGACTATCCGTCATTCGGATACTCCGACGCGCCCGATCACAAGACTTACCGGTATACGTTCGATCATGTTGCAGATTCGGTGCGCGACTTTCTCAAAGCACGAGGCATTACCCGCTACGGGTTGTATATGCAGGACTATGGCGTGCCGATCGGATTTCGATTGATCAGCGCGGATCCGCATGCCATTACAACCATTATCGTGCAGAATGGCGTCATCCACCTGGACGGCTTTCCCGCAGCGCAAGATCCGAACGGCGAATTGAGAAGCCACTGGGCACACCGCAACCCTGCCGTCGACAAAAGGCGCGCCGACTACGTCAAGTCAATGCAATACCCACAAGCCATGGATTGGGTCGATGAAGATCATGCAGGGCCGGATGCAACATTGCAGATGTTGGCAGCAGAGCAGCGCCCTGGCGTTATCGAGGCACGCAATGACTTGTGGTTCGACTACGGCACAAATGTTGCGCGCTACCCCTCATGGCAGTCCACACTGCGCGAAATGAAAATTCCCGTGTTGGTTCTCTGGGGCAAGAGTGACAAATTCTTCACAACGCCCGGGGCATTTGCCTATCTCCGCGACGCGCCACAAGCGGAGGTGCATATTCTCGATGCAACTCATTTCGCCACACTGGATGTTCCGGATGAAGTTGCTCATCGCGTTGCCGATTTCCTGCGGCGCCACAGAGCTGCGCTTGGGAGCGCCACAGATCAAACAGCAGATAGAAGCAACTAACGTCACACCGGGGCGTTGACACAAGCCATCATCGATGGTGTTACCGATCCCATATTGCCCGGTGGCAGCGGCGGTTGAGCGAAGCGCTCTTCGATTGATCGCCTAACGGTCGAAGCAGCGCCATTCAAAGAGCTCCCTTATGGATATGCGCGCCCTTCCATGAGCAACCCGGCTCATCGGCCTAGCCTGTCATCGGGGGTGACGTTGCATTCAATTCGTAGTTTCGTATAATTACAAAATGAAGAAAAAAAAGCTGACATCTCTTGTGGGGCAACTTGGGGCCGTAAAGGCGCTTGCCAACGATAAACGTCTATTGATCCTGCACTACTTGAAAGATCCGGTCGCGCACTTCCCTTCTCAGGTCGACGGCGACTTGGTCGAGGACGGTGTATGCGCCGATTTCATTCGTGACAAGTTGGGCATAAGCGCTGCGACGGCAACGCAGCATCTCAAAGTACTCAGCCATGCTGGCTTGATACGAGGCAAGCGAGTCAAGCAATGGGTGTTCTACAAGCGCTGTGAGGACGTCATCGATGTCGTCCGGAATGAGCTTTCGGAAGGTCTGTAACGCATGGACAACATGCACTATCACCACGTCGATGTATTTACACAGAGCCCATTCGGCGGCAATAGCTTGGCGGTTTTCCCCCGTACGCACGGATTGAGCGGGAGCCAGATGCTGACGCTTACTCAGGAGCTTCGACACTTCGAGAGCATCTTTCTCGAACCACTCGGCGATACCAACACATTTCGCGCACGAATATTTGATTTGGTCGAAGAACTCGACTTTGCCGGGCATCCGTTGATTGGCGCTGCTGCCGTGCTGCACAGCTTGACAAACGACACTCAACCGCGTCAGTGGCGGTTCCAACTGGCGCACAAATCCGTGGTCGCGGAGACCTCCGAAACCATCGACGGTTACTTTGCATCACTCGATCAAGGGCGGCCCGACTTCTTACCCTCGACGTCCAATAGTTGTCGTGCACGTTTGGCGGCCGCGCTGGACCTGGATGAGGACGACCTAAGTCCGCATCACCCCATCGAAGTCGTCTCGACTGGGCTGCGCTATCTGATTGTTCCTTTGCAGCGTGGCCTGGAACGAGCACGCATCGTGGATCGGGAATTCACCACGCTTCTGGCCTCGTTCAATGCGCAGTTTGCCTATGTGTTGGACGTCCATTGCATGGAGGGGCGGCACTGGAACAATGATGGCCTGACAGAAGATGTTGCCACCGGTAGTGCTGCGGGAACGGTAGGCGCATACGCCGTACGTCACGGCTTGGTCGCGCCTGAAGAAGCATTTGTGCTGCATCAAGGGCGCTTCACCGGTCGCCCGAGCCAAATTCGTGTTTGCGCCTCCGGTTCACGAGTTCACGTTAATCGCGTTGTTGTTGGCGGACACATAGCTATGGTGAGCCAGGGTGCTTTTCACTCATTACCAAAGGCAGGTGCATGACCATGCAATGGGTTAGCGTGGATGCACTACGCAAGACGGTCGGCTTCGAAGACTTGATCGAACCGGTCGGTCAGGTATTCCAGGAATTCAGTGCGGGCTTAGCCGAGAGCGGTTTGGTCGCCATGTTTCCCGGGGCAACCCAGGAGCTGGGCGATGTCTACGTAAAAACGGGCAGCATTCGCGGACATGCCGTTTACATCGTGAAGGTGTCGCCATGGTTCGCGATCAATTCGGCACAAGGTCGCTCCCAAGGTGGTTTTATAGCGGTCTTCGATGCACTCACGGGTTACACGCACGCCATCCTGGCCGAAGAACATTACCTATCCGACATCCGGACGGCTGCCGCGGGTGCTCTTGCAGCAAGAGCACTGGCCCCAGCGACTATGCGAACGGCCGCCGTCTTTGGAACAGGTGTTCAAGCATTCTGGCAACCGCGCGCGCTCTATCGAGAGCGTCACTTTGAAGAACTGTTGATCTGGGGGCGTGACCCTCGCAAAGTTGAGGAGCTTATTGAACGTCTTGCTCCGCATCTTCCCGGTGTCCGCATCCGAAGCGAGAGCTCGCTCGAAACAGCTGTCCTATCAGCTGATGTGCTATTGACCACAACCTCGACACGAGCACCCCTCATCCGCGGGGAATGGCTGCGGCCTGGTCAGCACATCACGGCTATTGGTGCTGACGACGCCACCAAATGTGAACTCGATGCCCAGTGCTTTCTTCGAGCGGACCGACTCATCGTTGACAGTGTGGAAGCCGCCAAGGCCAACGGCGACATCTACCGGCACCTTTCCTCCGGATCGATCACCCTGGAGCGCGTCCACGGCGAGATTGGCGACGTACTGTCAGGGCACCTGAAAGGCCGCACCGATGCCAATGAGATTACGATCGCGAAGTTCATCGGCTTGGGAGTGCAGGATCTCGCTGCAGCCGAAACAAGCTTGAGCATGCTCGGTCAATAACAAAGCACAAGGCGTCGATCGAACACCACATTACAAGGGCATTGAGATGCACCGCAGACAGTTTCTTGGTTTGACAATGGGTACATTGACGCTGGCGCGGTGACCGGCTGCACATCTTGCGTTAGACAGCATTTGGAGAGTTCCATGATTTGCCGCATGTGGCACGGGATCACACCACGCTCAAAGGCCGATGCCTATACGAGCTTCCTTGAGCAGCGGGCTGTCCCAGACTACCGCTCGGTTCCTGGCAACCTGAGTGTTGCCGTGCTTCGGCGCGACGAGGCTGAGGTCACGCACTTCCTGACCGTGACGCATTGGGAATCGGAAGAGAGCATTCGTGCTTTCGCCGGAGATGATCTGCTTAAGGCCAAGTACTATCATGAAGATCAGGACTACCTGTTGGGGTTTGAGCCGCTAGTTCAACATTTCATTGTGGCGGCCATCGAAAATGCCGTCTAACAATTCGTTCTAGGCGGAAGGCTTCGCCGCCGCTTGACTCCAGCGTTAGGTGTGTATGTCAAACACTGCAATCAACTTTAGAGAAAAGCTTGCCAAGTTCTCGGAGCATTGGTCACCTCGTATCATTGCTGAGATGAACGATTACCAGTTCAAGCTGGTAAAGCTCCATGGCGAGTTCGTCTGGCACTCACACGCCGACACGGATGAAGTGTCCATTGTGCTGGATGGCTCAATGAGCATTGAGTTCCGTGACCAAGTAGTACCACTGTCGTCGGGGGAGATGTACGTGGTGCCGGCGGGCGCGGAGCATCGTCCAGTGGCTCCAAAAGAGTGCTGCGTCATGCTTGTGGAGCCACGCGGTGTGGTCAATACCGGTGAGGCAGGTGGTGCATACACGGCGACCAATGATGTTTGGGTGTAACACACCTAACATTTCGTTCAAGGCGGGCGCCTCCGGTGCCGCTTAACTTCAGCGTTAGCACCCGTCGCACGATTGCCTCTGGATTAAGCAAATTACCCGTTCCGCTTGGCGCGCATGCGGCGTGAGGTCTTCGCCGGCGGCACGATATCTGCACCATTCGCTGGATCCTGGTTTAGCGCCACCGTACCCGGAATGTGTTTTTTGCCCCAACGCACAAATGCGAGCAACACACTGCCTAAGTCTTTGCCTTTAGGGGTAAGCGTGTACGAGTACCGGACGGGACGCTGTTGATATGGAGTGCTGACGATGATGCCGGCACTTTCGAGGCGCTTGAGACGATCCGCGAGCATGTTGGTGGGAATGCGTTCGGGCGAATCCACCAGCTCCCCGTAGGTTCGCTTACCGTGCAGCAAGTCGCGCACCACAAGCAGCGACCATTTGTCACCTACGATGTCGAGTGAATTGGCGATTGCGCAAGGGGAGCGTGCGAAAGGCTTGTTAGTACTCATTTGTCTGGCGCTCCATGACCAAAAGCCAAGTTACTTGCAAAGTGCAAGTGATAGTGCTACGTTGACCACTAACTTGCAAACTGCAAGCAACTGGAGAGTATCATGGAAACAACTGTCTTTCGGCGCCCGTCTGAGTCACCGTCCACGCGACTTAGCGGTGTTCGCCTGAGCGCAATCGTCGTTTTGATCGTTTGGTTCGCGCTAGTCGCATCGCTAGGTGCAGCCGGCGCCTTCGTCGGTCCTGCGAGGACTCCCCCCATTGCCATTGGGATAGGAGTTGGGGCGCCGTTGCTGCTCTTCTTTGCATGGCTGCGCCTCTCGCGATCGTTCCGCGAGTTCGTCCTCTCGCTGGATTTGCGTCTTATCGCTAGCATGCATGCGTGGCGCTGGGCAGGTTTTGGCTTCCTTGCGCTGTATGCGCACAACGTGCTGCCAGCTGTATTCGCACTACCAGCTGGCCTCGGAGACATTGCTATCGGTATCACCGCTCCGTGGATGGTTCTTAGCCTTATACGCCAGCCTGGGTTTGCCACCAGCACCACATTCGTTCGCTGGAATATTCTTGGCATTCTCGACCTTATCGTGGCCGTCAGCATTGGAACTCTGAGTGCCATGCTAGCCACTGGGACTCCTGGAGAGATCAGCACCGCTCCGATGTCGACACTGCCGCTAGTACTGATCCCGGCATTCCTGGTGCCGTTGTTCCTCATGATGCACGCAACAGCGCTGATGCAGAGCAGGCAAATTATCCGCGTCCGAGCATAAGGACTGAAGGAAAGCGCCTCCGCGAGGCGCTACTCAGGCCGAGTCGCAAAACGAGACTAAGATCAAGCCAAATTGTTGCAACTATGCAAATTGCCAGCTCGTTGATCAATCATTGCAAGCACAGCTGACCTGGCTCGCCACACAACTGACAGACATCGCCAACCGGCTGACCATCGGACTTAAGGTCGCTTGTTGACCCGAAGTGGACACGAGATAGGTAGAGTGCTTGTCGGGATTTGCGCTCTACAAGCATCCAAACGACTGAAAACACCAATACGAAACATAGGCATTGAAGAGAAAGGATTATGCGGATATTTGGTCTTGGCACCCCAATGCTTGCGTTGTTTTGCGTATTTGCCCCCTGGGTCGCATTCGCTCAAAACCCGCCTGCGGATTTCGGCTCGAACGCCACTCGACTTAAAACTGGACTTTTTACCTACCAAGATCGAAACCATGACGGCGGTTCTGTCGTCGGTAGCTCGCGAATCCTGATAAGGCGACTGGATAACGAAGGCGGTTACGAATTTTCGAACCTCGCCACTTTCGCATCAGGTTTTCTGGGCTTTCACAGCCAGCGATGGACTACCGTGGCGTCCATGCGATTTCAGCCCAAATCCGCGGCCCTCTCTTTCGTCAACGGAAATGAGGCAGCACCTGTCTTCGACATTACTTATCGAGCAGGCAGAGCAAAAGGGTTTGTAGTGTCAAGGTCATCGAACGAAGCCTCGAAGAAGTCTTACGTAAACGATCCCATCCCAGCGGATACCGTTGATCAGCGCATCGATTGGGCAACAGTGACTGCCAACGACCTCGAAGTGGGCCGGCATTTCGAATTCAACGTCTATGACCCGAAAAGTGGCGTCAGCCATGTCCAGGCGGACGTAGGAGCCCTATCCGATGTTCACGTTCCCGCCGGCGACTTTGTGTCCTACGCCATCGACTACCGCATTCACAAAGCAAATGGCGTCGAGCATTTTAGAGTTTTCGCAAGCAAGGAAAGCCCTCGCTTCATGGTGCGGGAAGAGTTTCCCAATGGGGTAGTCACTGATCTTGTACGAATCGAAAATGCAGCCCAATAGAATTGGCACCATGGATGGCAAACGATGGAGCAATGATCTCCTCTGATTGAAATCATGGCTTACGGGCCTTGCAGCTCGAGCGGTCCGTCGGCAAGCTGGAAATGTCCGCTTCCGATCCAAGTTGTGTGAAAACGAATTTATGCCATTCATGGGCACAGGCAACCGAGCCGTTACTTCGTCTGTGATGCCTGAGATATCAACCGATGCCCCCATCATCATGAAGAACGATTCGCTACTCGATCTCGAATGCCGCGGCCGGTCATCGACCCGAAAATCACCTCTGAAAAATATCGAACTTCGGCAGGTGTCCCACGGCATCGATGTTTTAACCAACTCGACGATGCCGCGCCATCGGCATCTTGGCGCTTATGCGACCGTCGTCGTGAGTGGTGCATTTGAAGAATCGAGCTACGCGGGTCGACTCCGCGCCACCGCCGGCGATGTACTTATTCATCCCGAGCTCGACGCTCATGAAAACCAAAAAGCCTCTCCTACTGTCAAGTTGATCAGACTGCAATGGTTCGACCGCAAAGGCGCAGGCGGACTCTATCGCTTGAAGGATCTGGACGAACTGGTACGTATCGCCGAAAAAGATGTCCTCGAGGCAAGCGAACTTCTCGCGGACGCGATCGACAACGGATCGTCGATTCCCACCAGAAAGTGCAACGATTGGCCGGACAAGCTGGCGGATGATTTGGTTTGCGATGCGTCGATACAGCTGGGAGATTGGGCAAACACGCATGGGCTGACCCCGGAAACGGTGTCTCGCGGCTTTTCGAAGGCCTATGGCATTACCCCTGAAGTATTTCGCGCAGAACTCAGAACAAAAGCCGCGTGGCTTCGAATCACGCGCGCTTCCGATCGCCTTAGTGCCATTGCCACCGAAACGGGTTTCGCGGATCACGCGCACATGACGCGATGGATTCATCGACTCACCGGCCTATCACCGACGGCATGGCGCCTTGGATTTGGCACGAGCGCATGAGAGGTCTGAAAACTGCCCGCTTCGTCGTGAGAGCGTCGTTTCTACTTCAGCCTTTTCCAGACGACATGCTCGTTGTTGCGGCGTTGGATATACGCGACAACGTTACCTTGGTCGTCAAATTTGAATAGCCCACGACCTTCGACGCCTTTGTTGAAGAAGATATCCGCCGCTTCGGGTATCAGCAGTTCCTTCTTCTTGCCGATTCCCTGGGCATAGAGATTCGAACCATCAAGTGAAATGGTCAGTGTCACTCCAGGCCCGAGCTCGTACATGCCGAAATATCGCGGATATCTGCCGAAGTCCCCTGCCCCGGTGCAGGATCTTCGTAATACCGAAGCACCTGTTCGGCAATGACCTGCCATTGGCCGTTTCGCTTAACCCAAGTTTCCGTTTCATGGTAGCGGGCTTTGTTTACCTGTCCGAAGATTGGTCTCGGTTGCATCGAGGTCGTAGCTGAGCACGATCGTCGCCTACCGTGCCGCTGCTCGGATGCACCACCTCCAGGGTGCCCCCATCGCCCTTCGGTAGCAGCGTTATCTCCTTCACCAGCCTTGCCTTGTCCATGCTGTGCCCACGTTCGTCAAAAACCAGCGCGTCGTCGGCGAACTGCTGCGCGAATGGCTGGGGATTTCCCGCGTCGCTTGGTCATGGATGATTCTTCCCTTTTTATATGGGCTAGCGGTCAACAGGTCGCCATGGTGCAGTACCTACCGAGTCATGGCTTATCCAGATGTTCGAGGACGTGCTGCGCATGCACGCGGTCGTCGGCGATCACCGCGCCTCTCGCGTCGTGCTCTACTGCAGGTCGGAATTGCTTAAGCTTGAAAACGTCGACCAGATGCACGGCCGTCTCGTGGATCTGCAAGTAGGAATCGTCCAGGGCGGCGCCTACCGTATCGCCCAACGCGTGTGCGTCTGCGGGCAGCAGCACGTCCTTGAGTGCGGGCAGGCGCGACAGCGCAACGAGCCGGATACGCTTGGGCGGTCCCGGTTGGGCATAGGAGAAAACGATGTGCGCCGCCTGTGGATTTTTCATCGCGGCCAGTCCGTTCAGTACGCCAATCGTTACGTGCCGATCTTTTGCGGCGGCTAATGCAGCGCGTAAAATATCGAGCGCGTTCGGGCTGGCCGAGTGCCCCAGCTGTTCGGCCGCAACAGCTTGCACGGCATAGCTCGGGTCGTCGCGTATCGCCTTAACCAACGCTTCCACGACGGCCTGGTCACTCAGGAAGTTGCTCATCGCGCTTATCGCTGCGGCGCGCACTTGGCTGTTGCTTTGATTCAGTGCGGATAGCAACACCTGCTTGGCCTGATCAGACTTGCTCAGGCCGAGACTGGATGCCGCCTCGATACGCACGCCGTAGAACGCATCGCCGCTCAAGACGTTCGTCAACACCCGGATGCAGCAGTCGTTATCCGTTTTCGAGTGCATGCCCAACTGCTTGGTAGCCCAAAGCCGACTCATCATATACGGGTCGTTTTGCGCCTGTGCGCTGAGCTCGTCGTTTGTCTTGGTAAAGACGACGGTTTTGTAGATGATGCCGTTCGGATCGAAGTCGACCCACTTGGGCGCAAAGGCTAGCGGTATGTCGAATTCCTGGTTGGCAGCATTGTCGCGAACCTGTTTGTCTACTTTTTGATTGTTGTCGCCGAAGAAGGTCAGATGGATCGGCATGTCGAAGATCGGGGTATTCGCATTGACATTCTGCGTCTGTGCCACCTTCACCACTTCCACCTTGCGCTTGGGATCGTAGCTGGCGGTGATTCGGTAATCGGGGTGGCCGCCTTTGAACACCCACTCGTAGAAGAACCACGACAAATCCTGCCCCGTTCTGGTCCAGATGCTGCTCGCGAGATCCGCAGTATCGGCCGTCTGTGCGTGATGGGTGGTCAGGTAGTAGTTAAGTGCTTGGAAAAGCGTTTCATCCTGTGATGCGGTCGCCGTCATGGCATGCTCGCCATCGAGAACGTAGCGCATCATATCCAGCACCGACGCACCCTTGGCATGGGTGATCTCTTCGAGCATGTCCACCGGATCGATGTATATGCGATAGACCACCGGTCGGTCATTTTCTGCGGCTTCGGCGTCCAGCGCGGTGTTTTGATCCGCGTAGATTTCGTAGCGATACGCGTCGTTCCCTTCGTGATATTGCGTATACAACGCGGTTAGATACGTGGCGAAACCTTCGTTCAACCAGATGTTGGCCCAGTCGCGGCCTTGCACGTAGTCACCAAACCAGTGCTGGCCCAACTCATGCGCAACGAGAATCGTGCTTGGGTAATCGATGTCCGCTCTGACGTCGTGCAAGGTCTCGTCGAGCAACGTCGTAGCGCTGACGTTTTCCTGGCCGCCCCACATATAATTGTGAACGGCGACCTGATCGTATTTCTCGAAGGGATACTCGACGCCCGTGGCACGCGAGAAGAATCCGATCATGTCCGGCGTGAGATGGAAGGTGCGCTGCGCCACCGCATCGTCGACGCCATTGGCGACGAAGTAATCCACCGGCTTGCCTTTGTAGCTATCCGAGATCTTCTTCCACGGGCCCACCGCTAGCGACAGCAGATAGGTACTGTGCGGGACGTGCTCCACCCAGTCATAAGTCGCTTGTCCGGCCGCGTGCTTCACGCTCACCAGTGTGCCGTTGGAAATAACGACTTGTCCTTCCGGCACGCTCGTAATCGTTTCGCTGGTGGCCATGTCATTGGGATAGTCCCAACATGGGAACCAGTGGTGGTTGAACTCGGGCTCGCCCTGCGTGTAAATCTCGGGCGGCGTACCCGGATCATCCCCTCCTGGATTGACAAAGTAGAGTCCAGCCCTTGGATAGCCGTGATAGACGACGCGAATGTCCAGCGAATCCGCGGGGCCGTAAGGATGCCCCAGGGTGATCCATAAGCATCGATCATCCGTGTTATAAGCAAGCGCTTCCAGCGCGCCGCCGGTCTTGACCAGCACCACCGAGTCGATCGTCAAATCCTCGCTGTTGAGACAGAACCTGTCGAAATTCGTCTCGAACGGTTTGATGGTGACCACTTCGTCGCCGAACACTTCTCGCTTGGATTGGGCAAAGTGCACCGTGAGCTTGTAGTTCTGTACATGGTAGCTTCGGCTCGGCGCCCATCGCATGGTTGCGGGGTCGTTGCTTTCCTGGGCAGCGTGAGCCATGCCGACGTATGCCAGCACAAAAAGTAGCGCGATGGATTTGAGTCCTGAGCGCCGCCATAGACGCTTGACCGAACGCCCGTTCACATCTTCGGAGATCGCACGGCTTACGGCGCGATCGGCTAACGATCTGGAAGGATCGGAAACAGGGTAAGTTGATGGCCTCATTGGCTTGTAACTTAGCCCTGCGGAGTCACTCGCGTCTTGAACGTATTTGACTCCGACGACCGCTTGCCGGCGCTTTTTGTCGGCAATGACGCCTCGGCGAACCTTGTCCACAACCATGCGGTGGCGCGCGACCCCACTTGCTCATTGTGTTTACGCATGAACATCTGCAGTGTTGTGATTTCTCAGAAGAAATTGTCGGAGCATGTCGACGTTTCCCCTCTGCTACAAAGCTCGTGGCACTGAAAATCGACACCGAAGCGATCTCGAGTCCCAGCACGCGTGCCATCAGCGTTATTTCGCCTGGACAGCCCATGAGCACGCCCCGCGCTACGGATAGCACTACCGTGTCCGAGTGGAAGCCTCTGATACCGCGCCTTCCGATACGAAGCCCGTGTTGCACGGGTTGCATTACCAGCGCCTCTGTTGATTGCGATCGGTCATGGGGGCAACTCTGCTGCACTTCGTGTTTGAATTAGCCCGCTTACGCAGCACTGGTTGCCACAAGTCCATTTACGACCGAAGGAAGTGCGCGTTGTGCGCTTCAGAACTGAATTAGCCTTTCCAGAAATCTGGCATGAATGGTCTGGAAGCGGTGAATAAGATCGATGATCTCCAGGGACCACCAGCTCCGCAGTTTCGCGAAAGGGTCTCTCAATACGCGAAACTCATGGGCAAGAAAGCCCTCGAGCTACCTATCTATTGTAGTGGCGGGTGCGTTCGTCCTCCGGGGCAAAGTGAATCAGTCGGTGACGAAGGATGGCGGCGCGATTCACACGGCCGCAGCGGCAATGCCGAAGGTACCATCCACGACCTCAACGAAGTTCCTCTCCTCGCGCACGATGAAGCGCTTGGATTGCGCCATTGCGAAATTCTGAAGCGCCTCGGGATCCTTCTTCAGACGCGCCTGATAGGCCTCGTAAGAAGCGAGACTCTCGAAAGCAATCAGCCCCCAGCCGACATAGTTGGTTCCCTGCCACGGAAGGAAGTAGCCAACCAGATGCCCACCGCAGCGGGGAATGATGCGGCCCCAGCGCTGCGCATACTCCTTGAAGGCATCCCGCTGAAAGGGATCGATTTCGTAGCGGATGATGCAGGTGATCGTCATAGCGTGGCTCCCGGGAGGTTGTGCTGCAAAGAAGGCGGCCGCATCGGCCTGGCCGATGAGTTTCAGAGGCAGACCGGAGGCGACCACAGCTCCGATCAACGCGGCCTGGGCCAGGAATTCACGGCGACTCAAAGGATGCGTCGACGTACCCGCGGGGGTGATCCCTGCATTATCTGGACGATCGAATGAGCTCATATCTGAATCCCTATCGTGCATCCGGAAGGACAAATGCTCACTTGCATTATCCTGCTTCTTCCATCTCCCGCAACGTGGTGGTGAAAATCCCTCAGCCCGTGGCGAAACGAAAGCGCAGTGGCTTCCACTCGCCACGCCTCATCGCCAGCACCAACAGGATCACTGACGTGATGAGACAGATGATGACAGCGGGAACTGATGCTTCCGGTCCAAACTTTCCGCCGGTCAGCCAAGCAGGCCCGGCGAAAGAACTCGCGAGAAGCCCGTGGCTTTTGCCGCCGGACACCGACGCACCGAAAATTCCGCCTTCGGTGAAATTCCAGCCGAAATGCAATCCGATGGGAAACCACAGCGAGCGAGTCAGCACATAAGCGGCGGCGAGGAGGATTCCGGATTCCAGCATGATGGCCAGCGTGCTGGCGGTCGTCGCTCCGGGATTGGGGGCGTGAAGCAGGCCGAATAGCGCGCCCGTGATAACGATAGCCAACAGCGAGCCGAAGCCTTCCTCCAGCAAGCGGTAGACGCCGCCACGAAGCGCGATCTCCTCGCCCACTGCGGCGATAAGCGCTCCGGCCGCAGCGTTGATGAGCGCGTCGTAACCGGCGATGCCTTTGATCGACGCCGCGCCATATGCGGTGAGCGCGGCAATTACTGCACAGAACAATACGAAGCCGATTGCCGCACCGCCGAGCAAAGACGGAAATACGCCGGTAGCGGAAAGCTCCGCCGCTGCGCGCTTCTCCGTCCAGCAGACGAGCTGGCGATAGAGTGTGATGAGGATAGCGATACCGAGCACCGCAAAGACGATCGACCGAACGTAAGAAGGCAGGAAGGAAAGATACGGCTTGACGAGAACGGGAAGTAGCCGGCAACCGAGATAGACGCCGATCAGCACTGAGAAGAACAAAACAAAGCGCAGCGGCCAATACCGCCAAGGGCCCAGCTGCGCCGGCGACGCCACCGGCTCGTCCGCGAAAATCGTGTCTGACATGTTTTACTCCAATATTTCCCTGATGACCGGTCGATCCAAACCTCAAAGAAGACAGCAGCAGCGCCGGAGACATCTAGAAGCGCGAAAGCGACGTTTTCGTCCCCAAGCCACGGTAATTTCCCCTTTAGCTGACTCCAAAAGTGGAGCTACGTTGTGCCAGGCCTTCCAGGTAGCTTCGTCGTTGTCCACCACTACCGGATAGGTGATGCCGACGCGAATGGCGCATCCGGCATGCAACGCAGCGGCCTTGGGTGAAGGTACCGGCGCGTGGTGGTCGAGTACGAAGACCAGCCGGTCCGGCTGCAATACAACTAACGTGCCGGTCGCGTCGAAGTAGTCGATTGCCAATGGCGTTGAACCGTCTGTGCCTAGGGCTCTGTCAACGCGACAAACGGCAAAGTCACCCACGTAACAGCGCTTCCCGGATGTGCGGGAAAGTATCTTTTCCGCGATCGTTTGACCGTGCATGTCAACCATCGACGGCAGCGAAGTAGCGGTCGAACGATTGCTCAACGGCTGACTTGGCGTCCCCGACGATGTCACGGTCCCAGGTGAAGCCGAAAACCGTGTCATAGTCCAAGTCGGACACGCGCGCGCGCAGCGCTAGGACATCGGTACTCTTCATAGGAATGGCGTTGGGATAGCTGTACATGAACGCCGCGTGTTTGCGATCCATCGCCACCTGGATTGCATCACCCGGGAAAAGTGCCCCCTTGGGGAATGAGCCACCCTTCCAATGCAGTCCACTGCTTCCCTCGAAGTGACCGCCCAGCCTCAGCAGCGTTACCTCATTGGAGAATTTGTGGCGTTCGCCGCTCCAGAAAACCACATGGCTGGACGAGCGCATCACCCATTGGCGGTCTGCTTCGTGGAGAAAGATCGGAACCCCTCCCAGCGCCTCACTCCATTCGATCATCGACGAGTAGAAATGGGGGTGAGAGATGGCGATGCAGGCCACGCCTCCATATCTCTTGAGCTCCGCGACAGCCTCATCCGTGACCAGACTCACGCATTCCCAGAGAATGTTGCCGAAGTCCGTCGGCAGCAGAAGAGCGCGTTGGTCGATCGCGAACACAGGGTCCAGGCCCAGCGCCAAGAGACCGTTTTCCTTTAGGAACCGGATTTTGTATTGCTTGGCCAAGGCCCGCATGGTCGTCCATCGCTGGCCTTGCCATCCCACGTATTGCCTATCATCGGAGCAGATCGCACAAGTCGCAGGAGGCTCCTCCTTCGCCTCATATTCCGTGCCGCAGGTCATGCACAAAGGATAGTTCAAGGGAACTCCTCCAAACTCCATCTTGACCAAAGGCCTACTGGCTGGCCTATTACCTTGATATCAAGATATAATATTGATGTCAAAACGCATCTGTTCCGGGTGACATGGTGGAACTAAGCTAACCCAAAACTTTGTCGCCAATCGTTGGCCCAGTCCGGTCGCTCAAGGAGCGGACGGCCGATCGCGA
>Ga0302315_10002351_pt1 | contig 17970 bp, 17 predicted proteins | sample III_Palsa_N3_1_FD_200532 | JGI IMG/M metagenome (GOLD analysis project Ga0302315, IMG submission 200532) | Peat permafrost microbial communities from Stordalen Mire near Abisko, Sweden - III_Palsa_N3_1 | ecosystem: Environmental > Terrestrial > Soil > Palsa > Peat permafrost | place: Sweden... | reverse complement strand
CACAAATAAGGTTTTTTGGTACCATAGCTTCCGCCGTCAGGAGCTTGGACGAAGCGAATGGATCCGCCGGGAACACCCCGGATATCGTCCTGCTGGATCTGATGATGCCTGACGGTTCCGGTTTCCACTTCCTGGAAATATTTGAAAAACTGGAGACGAAAAAACGGGGGCTGTATTTTATTGTCGTACTGACTTCGTCGCTGAACAAAAGCGAACTGAGCCGCCTGCGAGGCAACCCGCTTGTTCGTATAGTGCTGGATAAGCCCATGACCGTAAAAAAGATCCAGACAATTATCGAAGCACTTCACCAAAGTCAGGAAAGCAATTTCTGACGTAAGAGAAACTCTAGTTGGCCGTTGGAAGCGGCCAATTGCTCATTCTGCTCCTTGATCTGCTGCTTTTCCAGATAGGCCTGATAAGCGCATTGGATGGCCTTATCCAGTTCTTCTTCGTTCCAGGGCTTATTCAGATAATGAAAGATTTTGCCTTTGTTGACCGCATCAACCACCGCGTTCATATCAGCAAAGCCGGTTAGCAGCAGACGCACTGGTTCCGGGTATTTTTCCAGTACTTTTTCAAAAAATTCAACGCCGGTCATTTGCGGCATGCGCTGATCGGAAATAATGACTTCGACCGGTTTACTTTCCAACAGCTTCAGCGCCTCCGCGCCGCTACCCGCCGTCCATACCTGGTATTTGATGCGGAAGGTGGCCTTAAAGGAAAACAGGTTGTCTTCTTCGTCATCGACATAAAGAACATTGATTTTACGGGTTGCCATATCCTGAATGTATTTTTTTCTATACAGGTAGTTTTACCTGTACAAATGTATTAAATCTATCCGAAATAATATCCGATTTTATGATAGGAGCGGCAAAGTCACATGTAGTCAAGAACGTTACCAGATCTCAAGAGTCTATAATTTCTTGATACGGGTGGCGATCAGCGATAGGGACAAATATACCGCATCCTGTTAAAGAAACTGGCCACCTGCGGGTAAACCGCATTGTTTGTTTGCAGAACCGGAGTTTTTCCGTTTTTAACCGGCTTTATCTGACTAGCAGGTCAAATTCCAATTCGTCCACCAAGTCGTACAGCTCGTTGAGATACGGACAATAAGCGCCCGTATCATCAAATAGTAAAACATAAACCTCCTTTACCTCAGTTGTACGAGGTAGAGGTACATCGAAGCTATAAAGATCTTCATTATAAGGATAATTGAGCCGGATGGCGATCATAAGCGCCTGACAAATTATGATGACTGGATATATTTAGTTACCGAAATTACGATGTTATAATCAATTTGAGCTGGAATATGAAAAACATCCATCTTTAGAATTTATCAATGAAGAGATCATTAAAATCTCAGTTCAGTAAGGTCACTCCTGCTCCGGATTAGTCTTTCGGATAAACACTAAATAAAGAGCAATTGATCAGGCAATTAAAAGAAACGTTAAAAGCACTGAATATCTAGCCGTTATCAAATCAGATTATATAACAATTATGCTTAACGGTCGTAGCCCAAAGAATTACATTCGGTCTATGCGAGCGATAAACTGAAATAAAAAGTCGACCTTACGCCGCTTTTGCTTTCCACCCATATCCTACCCCCATGCCGTTGGATGATTTCCCCGCTTAAATACAACCCTATCCCAAAGCCGGAGATATGCCTGGTATGCTTGGTACTCACCCGGTAATAACGTTCAAATAATTTATCGATATCCTGGGCTTTGATTCCCATTCTTTCATCCGTTCTTTACCAACCGGGTAGGTGACGTAATAGAAATAACATGAATACAGCATATTTAAATAGAGTGCTAATCTATTACAGCAGGAACTGCCGGAAAACTACCGAAAACAGATTAACCTGACCAAAGGAAAACTGATCATAATCGTGTATTTTACAACAAATATCGCCCAAGCTTATGAGGTTTTGCATCCAACCATTATTAGCCTCATCCGCAGAATAAGGAATCTAGAGATTGGCCTCGAATTTACTATCAAGTAAATAATTAGGAGCGTGATTTTAAAATACTTAAATAACGCAAGGTTAGTTATGCTGTTAGCTTTAAGGTTTTGATAAATCTGTGATTAAAGCGATGGACTATAAATTGATCTCGAATGGATTTCGAAACTGGACAAAGCCAGTAAACAGATTGATGCGACGATACATGCCATGCTTTACTCATATTAAAGAAGCAGAGTAAATATCGCAAATTCAATCAAAAGCTTAAACAATATTCATTTAACGAAATTAATTTAATCTTATTGATATTTTAGGAACGGTTATTGTAATATCTGTGTTATTATTAACCAAAAATAAAATACTATGAAAAAGGTAAAAATAATCGTAGCAGCTTTAATAGCATCATGCGCGTTTGAATATGCAGTAGCCAACACAGGTATAAATAATTCTGTTCGTGTTACATCTCATAAAGATTATGCTTTAAGGGATACTGTGCCGGGTAGCGGATCAAAAACCCCTACAACTACACCAACGCCAACTACCACACCGATGCCGACGACTACGCCAACTCCAATGCCGTCACCAACTGGGCAGCCTACTTCAACTCCGACAACGCCAACACCTACAACACCTACAGCACCTACAACACCTACTGCACCTACAACGCCACCGGCTAAATAACAAGTAGATTAATAACTACATTAAAGCCGCCATATCCTGATGATATGGCGGCTTTATGAAATTAGTGGCCTATCGTTTTTCTATCTTCGATAACACCAAAATTCAATTTCCTTGAATTGGATATAACTAAACATCTATAGAATCAAAGCACCTACTTTTGTTAATGATATTTTCTTTGCAGCATCTATTGCAATTGAAATCCATAATAGTAGAATAAGTGCCATTCCTTACCAAAATAAGTTTTTATTAATAATTAATTATAACATGGATAAGGCTAAAGAATTTTTTTGGAATGATAGCATTAAGTTGATAGAATACTTATATAGAGCTGAATTACCTTACCCGTTAACAAGTTACTTCTACCTGGAAGGCGACATAATAGTATTCGACTTGGAAAAAGAACTTAATAATGATGTGAAACAAACAATCTATTTAACCTTTGCTATTTTCAATTAATTTCTCGTGCAATTTTTAAAAAGTCCGTTTCGACCCCTGGCTTAGATTAAAATTAATCAATCAAGAACCTATGTGCTTTAGCTTTATTGACAACAACGGTAATTAATACGTAATTATGAGTTTCTCACTTTGATGAAGCAACAGAAAACTAACCGAATTTGGGTCTGTAAACGAATTGTTGATTACTAATCCAAATTTAATATTTGGCGATTCGCGAACAGTCATATAAATTACCCCCAAATAGGTTCGAACTGGAAAACTGCTTTAATTGTAAAGAAATGCAACAGTAAAAATTTTGTAAAAAACCGCCACCAAATGCAACTAGAAGCATTTTGTTTTTTTGACTCTTTAAATCTCCAGAATGTATAGACAAGGTCGCTTTTCTGTGTAATCAAGCAAATAGATAAAGTCATTTCTTGATCTATTTACAAGCTGTTTATTCATAATTCCATGGTTAAGAATATTGTTATCAGAGTTAAACTACCAGCATTTTTTCTGACAGATGAGATGAAGAGAAACAATTTTACAAAAAATTACTATTTAACATAGCAAGAGTATTCGTTTAAAACAATCCAAATGAAAAAGGTTTTCATCATTATCTTTGCCTGATATCTGGTGCTTTGCAGGCGCAGGATGCCAGCAATATGATCCCTCAAAAGCATATGAAAAGGGATACTGCCAGCCAAACAGACTTAATTAATATTGGCAGGAAATTGTTTCACATTACCCGCTAGCGCCAAGAGAGCAGCGGGAGAAAAAATTTATTTCTCCATATTACTTATTCCGGGAGCGGTATCAGGGGGAACCGGCCGCGCCTTGATTACCAGTACTACTGCAGCCACTTACCTTGGACCGCAAAGCAACACCAACCTGTCAAGCGTCAATTTCGCACCGTACTGGAACTTAAAAAGTCGTTTCGGCCTTCCGCTGCGGTCCAGTATTTGGTTAAAGGACAATACCTGGAATATACAAGGGGATATCCGCTTCCTGGTTTACCCGCAATATACCTGGGGACTTGGCACCAGTCATAGTAATAGTGAGAAAGCGTTAGTTGATGATAATTTTATTCGTTTTTATCAAAGCGCGCTTAAACAGGTCACCCCGTATTTCTTTGCTGGTTTTGGTTATGCGCTGGATTACCATTCCGATATTAAAAGCGATGACCCGAATGTTAATCTTAAGCAATTTACCAATTATAACTATGGTAGTCGAGTAGGCAAGGGCATTTCAGCCCAAGCCTCTCACAGAACCGTACGTGATACTCTCGCATCATACGGCTCTTATTATACCGTCAAACATATTTAAAAACTGTCCAGTAGTAAAACATAGCTGGATAACTTCTTTTCAGATATTTTATCCATTTGTATGCTGAACTATAACTGCCTTTAAACTTCTTGTACTTGTTTAATACCCATTTTACTAAGCGAAACTCGAAGTGCCACATTAATCGCTGTAATTCCCACAACTTAAACTTTCCATAGTATCGGATAACCCCCACCATTTGTGGGTTTACCTGATTTGCTATGTCCTGTATCGTTAAATCACTTCGCCGATGCAGATTAAGTTGTTTCCAGCCGTTGATTAGCCGTGTTTGCGATTTTTGACTGATGGCACCATCCGTACTCTAAAAATAACCCGCCCTTATTGGATGACGCTGTCTTAGGCTTGAATGTGAAGCCAAGAAAATCGAATTTCTTTCCGTAGTTTTTCTTCTTTGGTCTCCGATAGTCCTGACAATAAACCATCTTTGTCTTTTCTTCGCTCAGGCGTAGTTTACATTCCATTAGTCTTGTCCTTACTGCTTCCAGCAACTGTTTTGCTTCTGTTTCTGTATGATAATGAATTACAATATCATCTGCGTACCGCACAAATGCTACTCCTGAATATTGCTTCGAAAGCCATTTATCCAATACATAATGCAAAAACAGGTTGGCTAATAATGGGCTTATAACCCCACCCTGCGGTGTGCCTTGTCCTTCTTTTTGGATGAGTGTCCCATCTGTTTGTTGCGCCGGACTTTCCAGCCATCTCCTGATGTACATCTTTACCCATGTTTCCGGTACATGGTGCTCTACTGCTTTCATTAACAGTTCATGATCTACCTCATCAAAGAAACTTTTGATGTCCATATCAATTACCCATGCGTATTCCCGTACATTTTCTTGTACGGCTGCTACTGCCTGATGGGCGCTTTTCAATGGTCTGTAGCCATACGATTGTTCCTGAAACTCGGCTTCCAATCGTCGGTCTAAGTAATCCTTTACTACTTGCTGCGCAATTCGGTCGCGTACTGTCGGTATGCCTAATACCCGCTTCTTTCCGTTTGTTTGGGTATCGATACGGATCGAACCGGTTTGGGAAAATAACTGCCGGAACTCATTCGGTTCCATACCACATACAGGTTGTTTAATAAATCTGCCTCAAAATCTTCCAGGCTTTCTTTGTCTACTCCTGCTGCACCATGGTTTGATTTTACTTTCCGATAGGCTGCCCTAACCATTTCTTTCGTTACCGGTACTGTCTTTGATGTTGTCTCAAACATTTAATCATCCTCTTTTAAAGTTGTAAAATATTCTCAACTGTATAATTGATGCCCTTCGCTCCGCTTTCATTACAAAAGCTTCTTCGCTACTACAGCATCATCCGCCACCCTTAACAGCTTCGCTATTCAGCCTCGAGGATATTCCCCGCTTTTGCCTTTCACTTTGCATCTGTTAAGGACTTCCCGTGTTCTGTACAAAAGCCTGAATAAGAGTCATGCCACCTTTATGACGATTGCCTTATAGCCGGTATGCAAGTTTCCGCTATAATCTTTCACTAATACGCAAGAACATTAGCTTTTGACAATGAGTACAACTATCTCATCACTTCATCGATGGTTCATTTACATTCATCTCTCTTATTCGTACCTGACTGCTACCTTGCAGCCTTTTCCTCTTTCCGTTCAATACCCGTTTATTACTAAACAAGCACCGAGAGGCGGTTTAGTCCCTCCGCTTGCACAGCGATACAGGTAGACCTACTACCATCTTTTATACAACATTTACTTACCTTTATACTCAGGCTCGTAATTCACGGCACACCTAACGGCAGTTCGGTTTCATCCGGTATCACCTTTAATTTATTATACGATACCCGGAATAATTCTATCAACCCCCTGCCAGGTGCATATGACAATGTTGTCTTTCGCGCTAATCCCGGCTTTTTAGGCAGTGACAATTACTGGAACTCTTTATATATCGATTTGAGAAAATACCTGGCCATGAATCCCGCCAAACCAAACCAACAGAATACACTGGCGTTTTGGGCATACCTTTGGACCGTGTTTAACAGCGATGCTCCTTATTTGGATCTGCCCAGTATCGGCTGGGATCCCTATAACCGTTCCGGGGAAGGCATGGATCAAAGCCGGTACCGTGGTAAATCGCTGTTTTATTTCGAAACCGAATACCGTCGGGATATCACCAATAACGGTTTGTTAGGTTTTGTCGTCTTTACTAATATCAACTCTGGAAGTGGCTCGGGTACCTTGTTTACATCCTGGCACCCGGCTGCCGGCACGGGTTTGCGCATCAAGTTAACAAAGTTTCCAACACCAATATTGGTGTCGATTATGGCTTTAGTAAAGGCTACGACGCCTTGATATTAAATGTTGGTGAAGCGTTTTAATTGCGACGATACAATCTCCCTGCTGTTTTGAATAAGAAATACTATTACTCCCTGTTAGTTGGCAGTTGCTTTTAATAATAGAAAACAATCCAACGTAATGTACTCATTAAGCCACTATCATTAATGATAGAATATGCTACAATAATGAAATTTTGAGTTCAGTGTTCTGCTCGCAGTTCTGCCGACATATTGAGCTCAGAATTAAAGCAACGCTTAATTCCGTTATATCTTTAAAGCAACTATATCTCCTGTGTAATAAATGATTTAATACTGGGTAGCTTGATTGCTCTCGCGGCTTTTTCTTTTGCTGTTTATTTGCTTATAACTCTGTTATCGCCATTCTATTTAACTTGTATTTTTTTAAATCAGAGGTAGCCATTCAAAGCGAAACATTGTAAATGATGTGGTGTTATTTTAATATGAAAAAGAGAACTATGCCTATAGAGCCAGATGAAATGCCGGTGACACCGGAAAGGCCAGAGATTAATCAACCGACCGATCCAGGGGAACCGCAAGTGCCGGAAGAGGCGCCGGAAAATATCCCGCAAGAAGTACCGCCGGATGAAAATCAGCAGCCCGAAATTAAACCTGATGAGTTGAAAAGTAACAGGTGAATTCGCTGGTTATAACTTATATCTCAAAGACTAGGCCGCGATCATCAGCGGCGCCTTACCGACATATACGTGATGGAGATCTTACATTATCTGATCCCCTATTAAGTTTTTGTAAGTAAATAGGTTGAGTTGGAACGTGAAGATTCGCTAAGAATATTAAGAATATACTATAGGAGTCCAGCCCTAAATTAATCATTTAGTCCTAGTTGGATATTATAAACTACAAATTACAAATTTTCAACAATAATAAACTCAAGGGAATAGTACAGTTATGTAGTGATTATTCCAAACACTTCGTCCGCAGGCCGCTATAGGTTCACAGAAGTGACAACTGTTTCTCATCTTTGCTTGGTGAGGAATACCGTCGAAATGGAGTAAAAAGTTTTAATACTGGCAAGAAAAGCGCTTTAATACTAAATGTTGTATCGCTGATTATTCTTATTTAATAAAGCATTTAATAAAAAACAGATCATTTCTTTATCTGTTATATAATTGTAATTAAAAATAATTAAGATGCTGCAGTTTATAAATGATCTACCCGACAATGTGGTAGCTATCCATGCCGTAGGAGAAGTGACTAAGGATGATTATGAAAAAATACTAATGCCTCGAATGGATGACTTGGTGAAACGCCAAGGTGAAATTAATTATTTATTGGTATTGGAGACAGATGTACAAAATTTCAGTATTGGTTCTTGGTGGGAAGACATGAAATTATGGCTAAAAAACTTTAGCAAATGGAATAAAATAGCTATAGTAACCGATCAAAAAAGCGTCGAGTGGTTTAGCGACATTTTCCGTTTTTTTATTCCTGGCAATTCCAGGGGGTTTACACTAAATGAACTGGAAGAAGCTATAAGATGGATTTCAGCTAATGATGATAAAAATGCGGACGGAAAAAATGAAATACCCATTGAAACAATCGTCCAGGAAATACAAACAAGATCATCAAACAAAGGTCAAGGCCCGGCAGGTGAGAATTTGTAGCCAATGCGATCAAAAGATTACTGGTCAAGACTATTTAATAAGGTTCTTTTGAGGTAGATTTACTACGATTCCAAATACAGTAATCATTATCGAACCGAACACTTGATAAGACTAATTTAGGGACTTAACTTTAAAGTATCACAAAATCTTCCTGGATTAACTCTCATTTTCCCTTATTTTTTTAATTTAAAAAGAGCTTTCCAAGTGAAAGTTCTTTTTCATAGGTCAAACATGATCTAGCTGGTCCATCAGCTTATAAAGATTACCATTAAAAGAATTATAATAATTGATAAGTACACAAACCTACAATGTTAAATCGTTGTACTTAATGGCTTTATGTTAAAGAGTGTTAAAGTCATCTATCGGGTGAGGGGTTGAGAAACAGAAGTTTGATATTTACATATCGAAACTTAAATCATGCATTACAAAAAAATCAATAATCTACTAGGTTGGCTGTGTTTTTTAATAGCTTCTATTAGTTATATCCTAACCTTAGAACCCTCAGTAAGCTTTTGGGATTGCGGCGAGTTTATTTCCTGCGCATACCGTTTACAAGTAGCTCATGAACCTGGTTACCCGGTATTTGCTATGCTTGGTAAAGCGTTCTCCCTATTATCAATGGGAAATAATGCCAAGGTGCCATTTTTTACCAATATGGGTTCGGCATTAGCCAGCGGTGCAACTATTATGCTTTTATTTTGGACGATAACCGCATTGGCAAAAAAACTACTTGCCTATAAGGAAAGCGAAGATACCGATCAATCGAAATTTTACATGATCATGGGAGCAGGATTAGTGGGTGCTTTAGCATTCGCTTATACTGATACCTTTTGGTTCTCTGCTGTTGAAACCATCGTATTTGCATGGTCATCGTTCTGTACAGCGTTAGTATTCTGGGCCATTTTAAAATGGGATGCCCATGCTGATGAACCGGGTGCCGACAAATGGATCATATTCATTGCCTATGTAATAGGTTTATCAATAGGTATACACTTACTTAACTTATTGACCATACCTGCGCTTGCATTGGTTTATTACCTGCGCAGGACTCAAAAAATCAACCTAAAAAACAGTCTTTTAGCCATTTTAGCAAGTTTAGTTATCCTGGTATTTATTCAATATGGAATCAGGAATTACACCGTTGTTGGTGCAGCTTACTTTGATCTGTTCTTTGTAAATACATTAGGTTTTGGTTTCGGAAGCGGCGCAGCAGTATTCCTTGTATTATTAATAGCGGTATTGGTAGCCGGTATATATTATAGTATTAAATATAAAAAGCCAGTATTGAACCTGGCGTTTTTATGCTGTACATTTATTTATTTAGGTTACAGCTCATTTGCTTATATCCCAATCAGGGCAACGGCTAACCCCGACCTGGATAACAACCATCCTGATAACGCATTTATACTTAACGATTACTTAAACCGCGTGCAGTACGGCGAAACACCTTTATTATACGGGCCATATTATGATGCGAAAGCTATTGATCAAACTGAAGGTGGAAACATCTATCGTAAAGGAAAAACCCAATATGAGGTTGCCGGAAAAAAGGAGAAAACAATATACGATCATAACACGCTATTGCCGCGCATGTACATAGCCGAAGGAGATCAGGACCATGCCGAGGCCCTACAATTTTATACTTCGTGGTTAAATATACCTAATGGCCAGGCGCCCACTTTTGCTGATAACCTGAAATTCCTTTTCAGCTGGCAGATATACCAGATGTACTGGCGCTACTTTTTATGGAACTTTGCAGGCCGTTACAATGATGCCAGCGGACAAGAAAATATGAATGGCATTGATGGCAATTGGACCACCGGAATATTTGACGGCGGCAGGCATTTGCCAAAATCTGTTATAGGAGGCGATCCTTCGAGGCCGTTAGAGGGGATAACCTATACGCCATTATTCGCGCTACCTTTAATCATTGGCTTATTTGGTTTAATATTTCATTTCAATCGCCGCAAGGAAGATGCGCTGGTAGTTACACTGTTATGGTTTTTCACCGGTATTGCCATTGTCTTATATGTTAACCAGCCAAATATTCAGCCGCGAGAGCGTGATTATAGTTACGTAGGCTCGTTTTATGCCTTCGCCATCTGGATAGGTTTAGGCGTAATTGCCATAGCCGACACTTTGAGTAAAAAACTAAATGCTAAAACGGCCACTTTCGCGGCCACAGCGGTTTGTTTATTGGCGGGTCCTGTGGTGCTGGCCAAAGAAGAATGGAAAGATCATGACCGCTCTAGCAAAATGACACCACACGACATGGCTTATAACTATTTAATATCATGCCCTAAAAATGCCATATTGTTTAGCTATGGAGATAACGATACCTACTCGCTATGGTACGATCAGGAAGTAGAAGGCATCAGACCGGATATTCGGATTGTTAACTTAAGCTTATTTTCGGGTAGTTGGTATATCAAACAAATGACTCGTAAAATGAATGAGTCGGCCCCGCTGCCTATCACCATGCCTTACGAAAAGTATGAAGATGGGGTACGCGATGTGATTTATTATGATGATAGAAAAATACCCGGTTATACAGAATTAAGTGATGTATTTGATTTTATAACATCGGATAACCCGGCGACCATGGTACAATATCAAAGCGGAGAAACCGCGAATTATTTGCCTACCAAAAACTTTAAGATAACCATTAATAAGGACGAGGTTATTAAAAATGGCGTAGTGCCGGATAGCGACAGAGTTAAACTGACCGATACTTTGAAATTTAAGTTTCCGCCTAACTATGTCACTAAGGAAAATCTTGCCCTATTTGATATTCTGTCACATAATCACTGGAAACGCCCTATCTGTTTCACAACAACCGTTGGTGATGAAAATATGATCGGCCTGCAGCCATACCTGTATAAAGAAGGATTTGCTTATCATTTGATACCGTTTACGCCCGACACAACTAATAAGGATCAAAAAGAAAGGGTTAACGCCTTGGTAATGTATGACAATGTAGTAAACAAGTTTAAATGGGGCAATTTTAGCACTGCTAAATACCTTGATCACGAATCAACTACCATGTCTTATCCCAATTTATTAGCTAGTTTTCTGGATTTGACCCAAAGCCTGATTGCTCAAAATCGCCCTGACCTGGCAATTAAAGCTTTACAAAAATGTGATCAAGAGCTACCGGATCTAAACCCTTTTATAGACGTAAATATTACTAAGCTTTACCTTGCGCAGGCATCTTATAATCTGAATGATATAGTTTTAGGTAATAAATTTGCTAATAATATTGACGCTTATTTAAACGACCAACTGGACTATAATTATTACTTGCTACAAAACAACAACGATCAGATCAGTTTGCGGGATGTTAATTTAAGCGTTAGGTTAATAGGCATGTTGGCAACTTTCGCAAAAGATGCTCATCAAGAATCGTTAACCAATAAATTAAATGCTCAGTATAAAGATTATGCAACCAAATTCGCAGCTATATTAAATACGCAGCAATAAAAAACTTTCCCTCTCCGCAGGGTTTCTTGGATAGAACCCTGCGGAGAGGGAATTCTACCTTTGCTGTCGCACCTGTTAGGAACAGAAATGGATATCGGCCTGCGCCCTAGGGTCAGTAGTTAAAAGGCAAGTATCTATATGCGATACGATAGGAATTTAATGATATCAACTGTTTATTTGAGGCAACATTTTTAACTGACAGGTAAATAAACCATTTAATATAAACACGGCCAGTCAAGCAATTTAGGCTAAATACCTACTTCAGATATAAAAGACGATTTTTCACGTCTAAGTTTTTCATTATTTTTTAATATAATGTGGATACGGCCAAAGAATATTTCTGTAATGACAGCATTAGGTCAATTGAATACTAATATAAGGGTGAATTACTTTACCCGTTAACAAGTTATTCTTAATAAAGGATGACTTATTAATATTTGATTTAAGAAGAAACTTAATTATGATGTAAAGAAAATCGTTCAGCTAACCTTTGACGCCATTTTCAATTAAATTTCACTTATAAATATAAGCCCGGCATAGGGCAGAAATCCGCCAATGGAGATATATTGATGATAGTATCAAAGCCTTGCATTTTAAATATCGGCAATACTGCATGCGCTCCATTCATATAGCCCAGCAGGTTAGTTTGAATCACCTGATGATGAACTTCCATCGGCGTTTTGTCAAAGGGGCCTGCCGCAAGGACACCGGCATTGTTGATCCACACATTCAAACCGCCTTTCCAATCGTTAGCTGCATTGGCTAAGCGGATTATTGCTTTAGGATCAGTAACATCGGTAATAACGACTAATACCTAGGAACCAAGCTCACGGCATTCATCTGCGACCCCGTTAAGGGCATATTCGTTCCTTGCAGCCAAAACAAGGTCCACAATATGAGGAGCAAATTCCAATGCTCCCGCCCTTCCCGCGCCACTTGACGCTCCGGTTATAATAATGGTCTTTCCTGTTATATTTTCCATGTTAATAGAATCGCTTAAACTCGCCTCTGTTTGCCTAAAATAAATCGATCTTGATCGGAGCTATATAATGTATTATTCTTTAAGAAAACGATGGGCTTGCAATAAGTGCTTCCCGCGGCCACGTATTACGCGGTGAATTTCCAGTTCACGTTCCCAATACCCTACCGCAACATATCCGGATATAATCCGTTAAAGTACGCTCGTAGTTAGTTACCAGCCGCTATTTAATTTCTCACTTCCTGACGACATCATTGCCTTATTTAAAGATCTTCCAGTACATTTTCTTATTAACAATTTATTGAAAACCTATTATTATGAATTATTTAATATACCTGAGTGCTGGGACGGAATGGCTTACCGAGGCCGAGCTGAATGAAGTATTAGACATTAGCCGAAAGAACAACAGCCGGGATGGCATTACCGGCCTGCTGCTGTATGGTGATGGAAATTTTATACAGTTATTGGAGGGCGAAAAAGCAATGACACAAAAAACGTTTGCCCGTATCAGCTCCGACCCACGCCATAAGGGAATTACCCACATCGCAGGCGGCAAGCTGGAAAAGCGTAACTTCCCAGAGTGGACCATGGGGTACCGCGGTATTGACTCGGAAATTTTAACAAAATTTAAAGACGACTTCTTGAAAAATCAAGATCTAGAAACCAACAACAAGGATTCGCATATTTCCGTTAAGCTACTAAATTCTTTTATAAAAACTGCCAGGATTTAGGCGCACGGGCGGCTGAGTTATTGCCAGAGGTAAGCCTCGCCACTAAACTCATAAGCTGATTAGCGGTCAATGTCGCCCTAAATTCAGCGATTAACCTGCTCCCGCTATTCCATCGCTTTAACCGGTTTGCTGCTTGACCACCAGTCCTGTCTTTAACAATCACACCCGAACAAAAGAAGGCATTGCAAGCCGAAGTGGAACAGGCGTTCCACGGCCTGGTTCACAAGACCATAACCATGATCAATAAACCGCAAACCACCTTTGCCGGAAAATTGAAAAGGTTCGCCTTCAATAGCACTGGTGGAAACGCTGTTTCAGGAAAGCAAGGATAGGTTGAAACTGGCTGTTGATGCCGCAGAAATGGGCACTTGGGATTTTAACCTCTTAACGAAAGAATTAATATTGGACAAATGTTGTAAAGCGCTCTTTGATCTTGCACCGGCGGATAATTTAGAACATAATCAATATTTAAATTTGATATCGCCAGAGGATAGGGACGCGGTAGACGAAGCTGTTTAGCAGGCCATCGCCGACGAAAATAAGGGCGAATTTGACGAGGAATTTCGCACTAACGAACAGGAGCATAAAAAGGCGAAATGGATAAAGTCCAAAGGAAAGGTTTATTTTAATGAGCATGGCGTACCTGTCCGTTTTGCAGGTACCTCGCTGGATATTACTACGCAAAAAACACTGGAAGAGGCTAATAAAGAATTGCTCAAAAAAAAGGATGATTTTATGAGCATTGCGAGCCATGAGCTCAAAATACCCATCACCACGCTCCAGGCATTTTTACAATTACTGGACAGATTGAAAGACAACCCGGCCAAAATTTCTCCTTCGCTAATTGTACGTGCCAATAGGAGCATGGAAAAGGTTTCTTAAATTTCACCCCGGTTTAACTTAAAATATTATCATTATCGTAAAAGTATCGTTGTTAACAACTATTGGGATTATCTATTATGATATTTTACAAATGATAGTTAAATTTATACTATGAATGAAAACCAGACCTTACCCAAAGTCATTAAATGTTTACCTCAACCCTTCGAGTTTGATAGTAAGCGCAAGAACGTTGAATTTGAGTTCAGTAATGATAAGCTGGGTACTTTTATAGTTACAGATTATGTAACCAGAAATAGAGTTCACGGCACATTCAAGATAGAAAAAGTAAGAAAATTCAACGTGCTACTTACGAATCATGTTACAAGACTTCGGAAATTATTTATAGTTAAGAAGAACTTCAAAGGCTTAGAAGAAGCTTAAAAAATCCCCTGCTATCGCTAACAGAGGATCAATTTACTATTTGACCTCACAATTTAGGAATTGAAAACTCTAAGTTATATTTTTTCTAATAAATTAATAATATTAGAAATAATAAATAAGAAAACTTTCCTATTAGAGTTATTTACTTAATTCAGGATATTTATTTATAAGGTACATTTTTCAATGAATGGCTTTATACATATACCTTATAATATAAAAATGCGCCTCTGTCAACTAACTATCGAGTTTTACATTAACTTCATTTAAAGAATAGATGCGAAACTTTAATATGAACGCCTTGTTATTAAATAATGGCAACAAAAACACAAGCACTAGCTACCACAGTTCAGAAAGAAAATTTTGTAAAAGAATTTGAAGATATCATAAAGAACAATGAGGCGTTAAAAGATAATTATAAAATTCAATTCTTCGACATCTCTTCAAAAACCAATTATGTAATAAATGGACTTGATGGAAGATCAATAAATATCCTGCAAAGTTTGTCTTTGGATGAGTTGGAAAGATATAAGGAGTTGAAAAGTAGCTGGAAAGATTAATATCTAAATGTGGAAACATTGATTGGTAAAGAAAGCTATTCAAAATATTTAGGCTTATAAGAAATGAGGAAAGAGTACCAAAACCACCTTTCCGAATCATCCATTTTGCTACAGTTGCAAAAAGGAGTGTTAAGAACCCATTTTGTAGAGGAGGTGTAGCAAGATAAACCGAACAAGAATATTGTTAGACTTGGTAAATTTGTACACAAAGCTGAACCATCAGCATACATCACTTCGTTTAAAGAAAATAGCACACAAATGGGTCACTACTTGAGCCTTTACAATCTTACCTTACCATATTGATTGTTCAATGCTCACGAGTAGATATCTGCAAGTCTTTAGGTTCGTTTAATTTCATAGCGGCTTCGCCCTTATAAAAAGTTACCCAGCCCAATACTGTTATTGTCTTTCCTATGAGATTTATCTCAGGATGGTCAAACTTAGTTCTATACTTGTTCTTTTTGATAATGGTAACTCTTTGGCCTAAACTGTCCGCGCCAATGCTAAGAAGTACTGCGTTGCTTTTTGGATCTATTTGAGCATCATAGACTTTACCTTGAGTATAAACTCTTTCATTGGCATGAAACGTAGTTGCTGCGGTAATACCATATGAGTGTAGGTGCCATTTACATATACATCGAATTTAAACGATGGTGTATCTACCAAACAGACTACAGATGGGGGAGGCCCAATATTTATTTCAAGATGTTGTTGCCCATGCCAGTGGCGAGAAAAAGGCAACAAAAAAGAGAGCACATATTTGAAAGTTCTTCATGTTTTGTTAGGTTTATGTAAAGCTAAGCACTTACATATGACTATACAATAGTAGTTTACAGAAGAACATCGAACCCCATAGCTAACGCTAGGCTATCAGTCTGGCGCTGCTCGTGAGCAACTTAATGAAAGCTAACTTTAGCCATTACAAGTGCTGCTTTAGAGATTTAGGCTTATAAGAAGTGAGGTAGAATTAGTAACTGTACATTATTCAACTCAAGAATTATGTAACCTGTATAAGCGTTAAAATTCCCATATTCTTGAATTGAAAGTTATCCATGTCAATAATTTGTAACAAGAATGTTGCAAATGGAGAAGTATTGTATATATTAGCAACTCAAATGGAACTGAGCGCATCTCGCTCGTCTGATTGTGATAAGGTTTAGGTTGAGGCATCCAGACAGCGAGTGTTGGGATGCCTTATTTTTTATGGCGGCTTATTTGCTTTAGCAATCTCAATTCCGGATTTGAGAACCTCTATAAACAATGAAATTTCAATATCTTTGAATTGACCTATGACCTTATAGGCTAGGCTACGAATGCAATCTGTAGACTAGTTATTATGTATGTTCCTTCAAAAACCAACCTTAACAAATGAAAATTATAAAAGTAGCATTGTTGTTTTTACTGTCATCAATGTTTGATGATAATCAGAGTAACGATTTAAAGTTTTTTTTCATAGAGCCAGTTGACAGGGAATACCTTATTCATAACGTAATTTTTGAGAACCCAACGATCTAATAGTATCTCCCCCGGATTTTATAGACGCTAAACCTAAAATCGATAAGCCATAGCTTTTGTCCATTTAGACAGAAGAAAACTTTGAAGCCAACGGTTTGAGTTAAATATTATGACAATATTTATTTAAAATTTATGCCTTATTCTAATTTGTAAGTTAGTAAATAGATTGTACACAGCAAATTATCAAGCTGACATGAGGCACCGGAAAAAGCAGGCGAGGACGATTAGCCGGTAAAAAGACAAGCGGTGAGTTGTAGTAGCGAATATTACTGTAGACGGTAAAAATTTAAATGAACTTTCAGCAGGTCAAAAAGGGACCGCTTATCTATGCTTAAAATTAGCAACTCAGTTATTTAGTGGCCCAATCATCTTTGACCAACCGGAAGATGATTTAGACATGATTTATCACTAATCAACTTATTGAGTTATTTAAAGAAATAAAAAAATACCGACAAGTTATCATCGTGTCACATAATGCTAATTTTGTTGTTAATACTGATTCAGAGCAAATAATCATTGCGAATAATAGCCATGAAAAATTATCTTACATCTCAGGTTCGCTGGAAGATGATATAATAAATAAAAAAATATGCAGAATATTAGAGGATGGAGAAAGAGCATTTGAAAAGCGCCGCGATAAATATATGTATTCTAAATAATCTAGTTGAACTCTTATAAAGATTTCTTGAAGCAAGCCATCCTTATACCCTGTAGGTGAAATTATAAACTAAATGATAAGTTGGGATTACTATAGTGTCAGAAGCCTGACAAGTTTATGTTCAAAGTATATGGATTTTAATTTTATCTCCTTCATCTTTACTTACGCCGCGGACATTAGCCGTATGTTCAATATGTTATATAGTAGAGACTGAGAAAATAAAATAGCTCACAACTATCAAAGTATGATAATAGACAGCGCGGCAATTAGCCGTATATACAATTGATCAAAATTGATATACTGTGAGTTTATTACAGCAAAAGAAAGACAGAAGAGATATGTATCATAGTCTTTAATCAAACGCAGTTTAATACTATAACAAGATCAATCTTTTAAGGGGTTTAGCAGCAGTACTAG
>Ga0302315_10002347_pt1 | contig 17983 bp, 22 predicted proteins | sample III_Palsa_N3_1_FD_200532 | JGI IMG/M metagenome (GOLD analysis project Ga0302315, IMG submission 200532) | Peat permafrost microbial communities from Stordalen Mire near Abisko, Sweden - III_Palsa_N3_1 | ecosystem: Environmental > Terrestrial > Soil > Palsa > Peat permafrost | place: Sweden... | reverse complement strand
GGGATCGGCATCGCACTCGGTGAATACCTAGCCATCGTCGAGCGTTCCAGCGGCGGGAAGTTCGAGAACTGTTTGCTCTCGCGGTATAAACTCTATACCGACGTGCGATGTGCACACGCGGTTATTTGCTGCATTCACCGCCCGTCAATCGAGATCTTGCCCATGTGCGACACGGCCAAGCGGGAAAATTATGGAAATATTAAAATATGCGTGAGCGCTCAGCGCTCGAAGTGTTTCTTACATTCCTCAAGCTGGGGCTGACGAGCTTCGGCGGGCCGATCGCTCACATAGGCTACTTTCGCGAAGAGATCGTTACGCGTCGGGGCTGGGTCGACGATGCGGGGTATACCGATCTCGTGGCGCTTTGCCAGTTCCTGCCAGGGCCGGCCAGCAGTAAGGTGGGATTCGCCCTCGGGTTGATGCGGGCGGGCTACTGGGGAGGTCTCGCAGCGTGGACTGGATTCACTTTGCCCTCAGCCATGCTGATGACGGCCTTTGCCTATGGAACGGGGTCGCTGAATGGCCCGACGGGCAACGGGTTGCTCCATGGATTGAAACTCGTTGCCGTAGCGATTGTCGCCCAAGCAGTTTGGGGTATGGCCCGCACCCTGTGCCCCGATCGAGAACGCGCATCTATCGCGGGTGTAGCGGCGATCATCATTTTATTCAGCACCTCCGCGCTCGCTCAGATAAGTGTGATTTTGATCGGCGGCCTAGCGGGACTTTGGCTGTGTCGTGTGGGTCCAGCCGCATCCTCTGGGTCGCTTCAGATGCCTGTCTCGCGACGAGTCGCAATCATCGCTCTGCTTGCTTACTTTATCACGCTAGCAGCGCTCCCTGTTTTGGGTATCTTCTCGCCGACAGCGCAATTATTCGACGCCTTCTACCGCGCGGGGGCACTGGTATTCGGTGGCGGCCACGTCATTCTGCCCTTATTGAAGAACGCCTTTGTCGGCCCCGGATGGGTCAGTCAAGATATGTTTCTGGCAGGCTACGGGGCGGCTCAAGCGATGCCCGGACCGCTATTCACTTTTGCCGCTTATCTAGGCGCGGTCGCGGCACCTGCCCCGAATGGGGTTACCGGCGCGTTCTTGGGAATTATCGCGATCTTCCTTCCGAGCATGTTGGTGCTGTTGGGTGCGCTCCCGTTCTGGGATCGATTCCGCCGCCGCACCAACGCGCTGGCAAGTTTGCGCGGCGTAAACGCCGCGGTCGTCGGGTTGCTCGGCGCCGCTCTCTACAACCCGCTCTGGACAGGTTCCATCAAATCACCAGGTGATGTCGCCATTGCGCTCGCGTGTTTCATTTTATTGATCTGCTGGCGTGTGCCGCCATTGCTAGTCGTGATCTTGGGAGCCGCGGCAGGTGTGCTGGTCTAACTGAAAAGGGGATATTTGCTCTTAAGAGCGTTGAGATTGACTTGGCAACAATAGTTTCATATAGTTGGAATTATGAAATCAATAGAAGTTGTCGATTCCCTATCCGCATTGGCGCAAGAGTCGCGTTTGGCGCTGTTTCGCTTGCTCGTAAAGCGCGGTCCGGAGGGCTACACCCCTTCGCAGCTCACCGAAAAGTTGAGCGTCCCCGGGCCGACTCTCTCATTTCACTTGAAGGAGTTGCAGCGCGCCGGACTCATCGAAGCACGCCGCGAGGGCCGCTTCCTGTACTACAGCCCGAATTTTCCCCGCATGAAAGAACTTATCGGGTTTCTCGCCGACAACTGCTGCAGCTTGGCCGACAAAGATTGCGGCCCATCCTGCGGAGTCCCCGCGACCGAAGCCATCCAACCGAAGAGGAAGCGAGCATGAAACGTTTTCACCTGCACGTCAGCGTCGAAAATCTCGACGAGTCCATCCAATTTTATTCGACTCTATTTGCCGAGCAGCCGGCGGTCAAGCAGACGGATTACGCCAAATGGATGCTGGAGGACCCGCGCGTTAACTTCGCGATCTCCACGCGCCGTCAACCGGTCGGCGTCAATCATTTGGGGTTCCAAGTCGACTCGGGCGAGGAATTACGCGGCATACACACGCAGCTGCAGGCGGCCGATGCCCAGTTGATCCAAGAAAATGATCAGCCCTGCTGCTACGCCAAATCCGACAAATACTGGGTCACCGATCCGACGGGAATTGCGTGGGAGACCTTCCACACCCTCGGCCGCATCCCGGTCTATGGCGAAGATACGCCGGTCTTCAATCACGGCGCATCGACCGTCCCTGTCCCGAGCCACGCCGCCAGTGAATCCGCATGCTGCGTACCGGCGGCGAAGGCCGCATCCAAGGCTGCGAGGCGCTAGTGCGCTCGCTCGCCGTTGCGCCTGAATACCGTCGGCACGGCCTCGGTCACAAACTCGTCTCCCGGCTCGAACACGATGCCCGCGTGGACGGTATCGAGCAGCTGGTCCTGCTGACGGAGACGGCTGAACGGTTTTTTCGCTACCTGGGCTATGAAGCCATCGATCGGCAGTCCGTCAGCGACGGCTTGAAACAGAGCGCTGAGTTTCGCTCGCTCTGTCCGGCATACGCCGTGTGCATGAGAAAAGCGCTGCATTCTTAAAAGCAATCGGAGAATATGATGGCGGAGCGCATCTACAACGTGCTGTTCCTGTGCACCGGCAATTCGGCGCGCAGCATCTTGGCCGAATCGATTTTGAATCGTCACGGCAAGGGACAGTTTCGCGGCTTCAGTGCTGGCAGTCATCCGAACGGCCAGGTCAATCCATTCGCGCTCGAGCTTCTCAAGCGCTTGGACTTTCCGACCGACGGCCTACACAGCAAGAGCTGGGACGAATTCTCGACGCCGGCGAGCCCGCGTTTTGATTTTATTATTACGGTGTGCGACAACGCCGCCGGCGAGAGCTGTCCCGTGTGGCTCGGCAAACCCACAACCGCGCACTGGGGCATTCCCGACCCGGCGTCCGTCCAGGGCACCGACATCGACAAGAAGGCGGCTTTTAATCAAGCCTTCAAGTCGATGGATACACGCATCAAATTGTTCTTGAGTCTGCCGATCGCGAGCCTCGATCAGTTGCGCATCAAACAAGAAATGGACGCGATCGGTAGGACGCCACCGAGCGCCGCATGAGCGTTTTCGAACGCTATCTTACCGTCTGGGTGTTCCTGTGCATCGTCATCGGTATCGCCCTCGGTCAGTTTTTCCCCGGTGCCTTTCAGGTGATCGGCAGTCTCTCGGTGGCGCACGTCAACCTGCCGTTGGGGCTTCTCATCTGGGTGATGATTATCCCGATGCTGGTGAAAGTTGATTTTGGCGCATTGGGGCAAATCCGACACCATGTGAAGGGCATCGGCGTGACGCTGTTCGTGAATTGGCTCGTCAAACCCTTCTCGATGGCGCTCCTCGGGTGGATTTTCATTCGGCATGTCTTTGCGCCCCTGCTACCGGCAGATCAGCTCGATAGCTACATCGCCGGTTTAATTCTGCTGGCCGCGGCACCCTGCACCGCGATGGTGTTCGTCTGGAGCCGCCTCACCAACGGCGACCCCCTCTTCACCCTCTCGCAGGTGGCGTTGAACGACACCATCATGGTGGTTGCCTTCGCGCCCCTGGTGGGATTGCTCCTAGGCATATCCGCAATCGCGGTTCCCTGGGGCACGCTGGTGACCTCGGTGGTGCTTTACATCGTGATCCCAGTCACCATCGCTCAAGCCTGGCGCAGCTACCTGCTTAAGCGCGGCCAGGCCTCCTTCGAGGTGGCAATGAGCCGCATTGGGCCGTGGTCGATCGGCGCGCTACTCGCGACGCTCGTGCTCCTATTCGCGTTTCAAGGTGAGGAGATTCTGCAACAGCCGCGTGTGATCGCGTTGCTGGCGGTGCCAATCTTGATTCAGGTGCTGTTTAATTCGGGCCTTGCCTATGGGCTCAATCGCGCCGTGGGCGAGAGTCACAATGTCGCGTGCCCCTCAGCCTTGATCGGTGCGTCGAATTTCTTCGAGCTTGCGGTCGCCGCAGCGATCAGTTTGTTTGGCTTTCACTCCGGCGCCGCGTTGGCCACCGTCGTCGGCGTCCTTATCGAGGTACCGGTCATGCTCCTGGTCGTCGGTATCGTTAACCGATCAAAAGGCTGGTACGAACAGCCGCGCCGAGCTCTCGCTGTGAATTCGACTCGCCTCGACAACCACGGCAGTGGCTCGCGACCCACGCGAAGGTCAGTCGATTAAGGCTTCGTGACAATTGGTGGCGCTGACAGATCTTTGGCCTCATTATGTGTGGCAGTAAACTGAGTTGTCTCTCGAACAGCCATTCGTCCACGTGACCTCTTGCGCGGTCCGAGGTCTTTATTTCATTCGTCACGTTGGGTCAGTTCTTCCTCACCTACTTGAGGCGCCTAAGACCGCCTCGTGTTTCTGAGAGATACCTTATGAATATAGATGGTGGAGAGGCAATCCCATTCGGAAGCACGACTGCGCCGCAGGTCCGTCGCCTAGAACAATGCGATTTGCCAATGCCCCAGCGGCACGGACGATCCAGCGCTCTCGTCGGCGTAGGCCCAGGTTCTCGTCGAGGCCAAGATGCTGGCGGATCCAGTCCGGGATGAGATCCACCGCAGCTCTGACCAACAGCGGCTGCATCCAAGCTAACGCCGGCGGTAGCGTCGCCGTCTCACGCATGATGTCTAGAAAGCGAAAAATCACCTCCGACCGCTCCAAGCGCCCGCCCATGGAGTTGAACAGAACATCGACGGCTGGAGCGGACGTGGGCGGATCAACGGCGCCGTAAAGTCGGGCGGCCATTTCACCTTCGCCATACAACGAGTCAACTTGATCCTTGCCCAACGGTTCGACATAGCTGCTGTAAGCTCGAGCGAAGCCATAGGCGGCCGTTATGTGCACCCAAGTGAGCAGTGCCGCATCGCTGGCAGCGTAGGATTCGCCCGTGGCAGTATGACCGGTGATCTGCGCATGCATACGCACGATTCTTGCAATCATAGGCTCCGCCACGCTGCGCGCACCGTAGACCGTGATCATGGCGGCCAGGCCGGTTCGTCGCAAGCGTCGCAAGGGATCGCTCCGGAAGGTCGAATGATCCCATACGCCGCTTCGCACCGCCGGCTCCGCCAATTCAAGTATTACTGCGGCTATCCCACCAATATAAAGTGCAATGGGATTTTTGAAAACCCGCCATGAAACGGAATGCGGCGACACGAGCGCCGGTTCGCCCATCGGCATGGCGAAGTTGACCGGGGGGCCGCTGATTGGACGCAATAATTCGCTCGAGGCGGCTTCCAATCGGCGCTGCAGCGCGAACGGCAGCCGAAAAGCTGACGGTATCAAGTCATACATCGGCGAACCGCTCCAGCACTTGAATGCTATTTCGCCGCCCGCGCGCTGTGCTGCATTGTGGACAGGTAGGTCGCCGTAAGCGCGTGAGGTTCAGAACTGACGACATCAATGCTCCGGCTACAGTGATGCACATCACTCTGGAGTACAAAGTATAGGGATTTGCGAGTCGAGGCAAGACGAATGACGAGGCCGGCGAGGTCGATGGCCGGGCATCCTGTCCTTGACAGTCGTATACTTTGTATTGCAAAGTGGATTGCCGTCCGATCGGGCAGCGCGCCGGCGACAGCGATGAGTGGGAGTAGTGATGTATGCCAATGAATTTATATTCTGGACTGTCGGGGGTCGCATGCCTTGCTCTGCTTCTTTTTGCAGGTAAGACAACCCAAGCGGAAAACGCGATCCAGCTCGACGAATATCGTGGACGCGTGGTGTATTTAGATTTTTGGGCGTCATGGTGTGCGCCTTGCCAGCAATCCTTTCCTTGGATGCAATCGCTGAAAAACACGTATGAGCGCGATGGGCTTAGCGTCGTTGCAGTCAATCTGGATAGACGGCGCGCGGATGCCGACCGCTTTCTCTCCAAGGAATCCGTCAACTTCGACGTTCGATTCGACCCGCAGGGTCTCATGGCGGAGGCTCTCAAGGTGAAGGGCATGCCAACCAGTATTATCATCGATCGGCGTGGCGTTATGCGCTTTACCCACATTGGGTTCCGGCCGATTGACGCGCCGGCGTATGAAGCGCAACTCAAATTGGTCTTGGCGGAAAAATGATTCAACAAGGATTTTGTATGTCTGCTCGAGTATGTTTACCGTTGATGATCCTTGGCGCCATTCTATCGAGTGGTTGTACTTCGCTTGGCGTCAAGCCGTGGGAGCGAGAGGTATTGGCACGACCCGATATGCAGTTGGGTGCGGATCCTTTGGATGCGGCTATCGATGATCACTTATACTTTAGCAAGGAAGCGTCATCTGGAGGCCGCTCGTTTGCGGGCGGGGGTTGCGGATGCAACTAAAGCCGGGACGAGAGGTATCGTCCGCGGCACTCCGGCAGCGGCTTATGGCGGCCAGCTGCGCATTGTTAAGCGCGACTGGCGTCCGGGCACAGGCCTCGGATGCCTCGCCGCCCTTTAACGGGTTGCTCGAGAATTTGTCCGTCGATTCAGCCGTGGCGTACTACCACGAGGATGGTCGAATTCAGGCAGTCGAGCCGATCGTCAATGTAGCCAAGACATTCGCGAATGGCGACGCACTCGATGTCAATTTCACCTTCGATAGCCTGTCGGGGAGCAGCCCGAACGGCGCACTTCCGAGCCACTCCGCCCAAACATTCGCCTCACCATCGGGTAAGGTAGGGCACAGCTATACAACCGCGCCCGGGCAACTACCTGTCGACCCCAATTACGAAGATGACCGTGTAGCGCTCAGCGCCAATTGGACCACGCCTGTTACTCGGGTTACCGACGTCACCGTCGGCGCCAAGGTATCCGGAGAGGATGACTTTTTCTCTGTGACTCTGAGTGCATCGCTGGCGCATGATTTCAACGACAAGAACACTACCGTGTCAGGAGGATTGTACAACGAATTCGATTCGTTGAAGCCCATCGGGGGAGCGCCAGCCCCCGGCAGCGATTATGCGCTGGCAGACAAGACCGGGAACCGCACCAAAGACGGGGTGGGTATACTGCTTGGAGTCACCCAAGTGATGACGCGAAATTGGCTTTCTGAGTTCAACTTGTCGGTGGACCGATTCCACGGCTACTTAAACGATCCTTATAAATTCACATCGATCCTCGATGCGTCCGGCGCTACGACGGGGTACCAATACGAGAGTCGACCCGATCAACGCTTGCGCAAGAGCGCGTATTGGGAAAACCGCGTTGCATGGGATTCCTTGTCGACGGCGTTGTCGCTTCGGTACATGAGCGATGATTGGTCGGTACACTCGGAAACAGCGCAGCTACGCGTACGCTGGAATCTGCCAGGGGGGCAGAGCTATATCGAGCCTACTATTCGCTGGTATCGGCAAACCGCTGCCGACTTCTATATGCCTTGGATCGTCGAAACCGAGAAGCTGAACAGTCCCTATGAATCTTCCGATTCGCGTCTAGACGCCTTTCATGCGCTCACGTACGGAGTAAAATACGCTCACAAGCTCGGGCCCCTGGGCCCATTAGCCAGTTCGGAATTTAACGTCCGGGTGGAGTATTACCAGCAAAAGTACCAGAACCCGAGTACGAATCTCGCCGATTTGCAAGGTTTGGATTTGTATCCCGAGCTCAAAGCGGTGCTTGTACAGTTTGGGTGGCGGTATTAAGGATGCGGGTGGAACGCAATGACCGATATCCGCCACAGCTTGACCGAGTCCCTCCGCCTCGAGGTGCGTAGCGAGGGGTTGCTCGCGGTATGTTTTGATGCAATGGCGAGCCCTTGCGAAGTCCTCCTGCCTGCGCAACACCGATCCGATGCCATTGAGATTGGCTCCGTGGTTGCAAATGAAGCATGGCGCGTGGAGCGCAAATATAGCCGCTACCGCAAGGACAGTGTGGTCTCCGTGATACATCGCAGTCGGGGCAGTCGGATCGTGGTTGACGATGAGACCGCCTCGTTAATCGACTTTGCCCAGCACTGTTTTGACATCAGCAATGGAATGTTTGACATTACCTCCGGCGTGCTTCGTGCGGTTTGGCACTTTGATCAGTCCGATCGCCTTCCGGAGCCGTCCGATATTCAGCGTTTGCTGCCGCTGATCGGATTTCAAAAACTTCATTGGCGCCGGCCAGTCCTGATGCTCCCGTCGGACATGGAGCTCGATTTCGGCGGATGCGGCAAAGAGTATGCGGTCGATCGGGCATACGGGTTGCTCGCCACACGATATGCGGAGCCATTTTTGATTAATTTTGGCGGTGATCTAAGAGCGAACCAAGCACCGCCCAGCGACACATGGAAGATCGGCATCGAGCGCCCAGACACGATTCGAGAGGCCTCCATGGTTTTGGAACTTGAGCAGGGCGCGCTAGCTACCAGCGGCGACTCGCATCGCTATTTGATGAGGAATGGCACGCGCTTCGGGCACATCCTCAATCCACTGACCGGGTGGCCTGTACCGGCGGCGCCGCGCTCCGTCACGGTTGCGGCTAGCAGTTGCACCGAAGCAGGACTACTGTCCACCCTGGCCTTGTTAAAAGGAGCCGAAGCCGAACAGTTTTTGGGCGACTCCGGAGTCCGATATTGGGTCAATCGGTAATGGATCGTCACTAACAATTGCCGAAGAGACATTGCTGCTAGTCGATGGCTGAACCGATGCTGCAAATTCTCCGAAATCACTGGCGGGATCGGGCTTACATTTGCAGCAGCGCGCCATCAGTCAGGTAAGGAGTGGCGCCACAATGTTGGCCGGCGTACCGGCGGCCGACTGCGTAGCCACCATCCGAAGCGAGTGACTACTACAGCCCAGAACAGCAGCCGGCCCAGGGCATGCCCGTCAGCAGCCAACAGTAAGCCGTGGAGCGGGTCGTACGTCGGGAGGTAGTGCGCCACCCTCGAAAAGCAATGGATCACCCATGACTAAGCCCCGGCTGAAGGCCTCAACCAGGTCCAGAGACCGGAGCCGGCGGCATACGCTGATCGGGTCGTGCAATCGGTACGCGAGTTTTTGACGCTTCGGTGGCTACGCGAGCCAGAACGACGATTGGCGCATCGTTGGCCTCGTGAAGAGCGTGATCGCTGGCTCGGGTGTTTGGGAAATTGTCCGTGTAATGCCTATGGGAACAGACGTAAACTTGCCGCTCGCAGTTGACTGGAGTAGATCCGCCTTGACTGCTGGCAAACGGGTCAAAGGCTGAGGTGTTAAATTTCCAACTTGAACGACAGGTCTGGCCGCTAGGTACCGGTCTCTCGGCGACGCGAGCGGCTAAAAGCGATACTTCATCACAACAGGATGTACGCCACGAAGCCGACATTCGTGCCGAGCGGTAAGCCATCCCCAAATTGCTCTTTTTGCATTGATCTTGATACCACCCGACGGTCACATACCTGATCCGTTACACTCAGTACGCAGAAAACCAAGCTGGCGGATGCTAATGCTGGAAGCACAAATTGATGATCGGTTGTCGAAGGTTCCAGGGTGGGGTGCAGCCGCATTGTTCGTTTTTCTGTGGATCCTGATCTGCGGCCTCCCTGGGCTAGTGGTCGCTCAAGTTACCGACAGCCTCGCCACCCTCGGTGTCTTGGCTGTCGCACTTTTGGTGGGCATATCGGGCGGAATAACGCATGGGATTTCGCTACTTCATTCAGGGAAATATGTAGATCACCCTTCTGCGCGGCAAATTCTCAAGCTTGCAGTCGGCGCTGCGATACTGCCGACAGTGTGCATTGTTGGACCACTGAAATCATCAAGGATGTATGAACTAGTGTTTTTGGAGTTTGTACCGGCGGCCGTATTCTCGATACTAGGTGCGGTCGCTATGACGTGGATCGAATCGCAATCAGGAGCAAATAAAGTTAGGAAATGATCCGTGATTTTCCCGCGATAAGCTGAACTAAAGTTGCTACCCGTGGATGTCTGCTGGAGGTTGATACCCGCCCAATAGCTGAACAGATAGACTGAAAGTGGGCTATCGCCAATTGCGAAGGTACTACGAGGTCAAAGTGAAGAAGAGACGGTCGTGGAAGTTTTCAACGGGGGGCGGCGCGTTATTCTGCCTACTTCTGTTCGCGCCTTTTTTTGTGGGTCTCGTGCGGCGTTGGGCCACCAGTGGCGCTTCACAATGGTGGACATGGCCGCTCTTCCTCACGTTGCTCCTGTTTTTCGCAGCTCTCCTCTGGTTTATTTCATTGCGACTCTTGATTAGGCAACGCCTCTGGATAGTCCCGCGCACTTGGTACGAGGCGTGTTTTGGCATAGGTATGCTCTACACCCTCTTCGCCCTGTTTACGTTCGTGACCGGATACACGCCGTCGAAATATAATTCTCACCCGGTGCCGAGGAGCGCCGGCTTCATATTCCTGTATTGGGCAATCGTCCCGCTTGTCGTGGGAAGCGCCACCTACATTTACGACAGATACAGCAAAACCGAAAGGAGACGGTGACGAAGGTCCGCATCGGGTGTGCGCCGTGAAAAGGCGGCGTTTTCCAGTGGGTGAGAGTCCCACCCGGCGAGTGCTCCAGCCGGAAGCTACCGGAGCAACTGTGGAGGTAACGAAACGGTTGAAGCCTTCGGGAAATGCATGTCACGAATTGGTGACAGCGCGAGTGTGCAGGCCGCAATGTGAGTGAACGCTGAGCAAGCCTCGAAAAGGTCGATGCGCAGACCGACCCGGTAACCCTTTCGGGGAAGGTTGATACGACTGGGGGATTGAGCAGAGTAGGAACCCAGTCGCTGCGCCGGGGTAGTGGCGGCAGCATGTACACAAGGGAAACGCACGCAACACGGGAAGCCCCACGGCGTGTTTGAGGGATCGAACAACCGGACGCCCGTGAGGGAGGGTCCGGGCGCAGTGGGGTGACGGAGAGGCTCGTATTGTGCGCTGAGCAGCGCGTTGTTCAGGAGGGTTGAAGTCCCTCTGACGCTCGAATGAGGGGCGTCATATCCAAAGGCGGGAGTATTGTCTCGCCGGCCGAAGAGAATGGAAGGTATGGAGAAGCCTACGTGGGCACGAAGGCGAAAGCCGGAAACAGACAAGGCAGACCTGAAGCCGCCGTTCAAGGAACCCGGAGGGCAGGGTGTCCACCGCGAGGTGGGATCCGAAGGGCATGAGGAGAAGTATCGGGCCGTAATCGATGGGGGCCACCCCGATGATGAACCGGTCGGCCAAAGGTGGGGCAAGGTCGAGCCTGCATTACGAAGGCGAAGGCGTTCTCATTCACCCACCATACCAAGGTGTTTGCGGACGGCACGATACGGAAGAACAACGCGTGACCTCAGGAGAACTGGCCAAGTCTGCGGAGGGCACCGCAGTAAGTGACCCTATAAGCATAAGCGAAAAGGGAAGCGATGCTGGGCCAGTAGTCGGACCGCCCGAGTGGTACCGATGAAGCGCGGTGAAAGCCGCGTGACCGGGATGAGCGGCGCCGAGCCGGAGAAGGCGAAGCGACCGTGATGTCCGGCGAGCGGAGTGGCTCGGTGTGGGCGGGCATCCCTGCCGCTGTAGTCGGAATATCGGTGGGCGCCCCCGGAACATGCATGGCCCAGCAACATCTGCGAAATGTCCTAGCGTACCTGGACGTGCCGACGCTGGGACAGCCGGGGGTGTTCGTGCAATTGAAGGAAGGCCTATTTGATGCGGCCGGTCACTTCGATAACGCAGGTACGCAGAAATTTATGGAAGGCTGGATGAATCGCTACGTGTTGTGGGTAAGAGAACATTCGCGACCTGATGCAGGGACGAAATGACCGAAGTCGCCGAGGGCAATTGCATCCTCGCGATGCCCAGTCGATTTTAGTGTCGTTGCGACGACAGCAAATGAGTAGTTCGCGCCGCCGTCGTGAGAAGCGCGTGAATCTTCTTTTCAATCACCTGGTCGGCCTTGGTGACCCGTTCGTGCTGCCTTAAGTGCTCGAACCAGGATTCAACGTAGAAGGTCTCCACCATGCGCCCAGGCAAAGCGACATCATCAAAGACGCCCCATGCAAAAGCGCCATCGCGTCCCCGTTCATGCGACAGTGAGGCGGCGGCGTCGAGGAAGGCCTCTCGATCTTTTGGATCGATCATGTATTCCACCATAACGAGTACAGGACCCGAATCCCCTTCAATGCTCTCATTCACCACGGGGGTGGGCCAGGCCATGGAGGGCGTGAGGTCAGGACCAGATCCTGTTTGCAACCGCCAACGCCAAGTCAACAAGACCGCGAGAGCTGCGCCGGCCGCGGCGCTGAAATGTGCGAGCGGTAGGCCGCCTACGCTGGCCACTTGTCCCCAAACGATGCTGCCTAGAGTCATCGCGCCAAAAAAAACCGTCACGTAGATAGCGAGCCCGCGCCCCTTCACCCATTCAGGCAACGCCAGCTGCGCCGACACGTTCAAATTGGCGAGTACTGCGATCCACGAGCTGCCGGCAATCACACAAGCCAGTAAAGCCGTTGGCGCATTGCGCGCAAGACCGAAAAGAACCATGGAAGCCGCAGTCGCCAGTGAGCCCGCGGCAACCACCTTGTTCGGCCCTAATTGCTGTTTGAGCCATGGCAGTGCAAAAGCCCCGGCAATGGCGCTAAGACCAATAGCACCCAATAACATACCGTAAAGCGGTGCGCCGCCGTGGAGCTGACTGCGTGCCACCAATGGCAGCAAGGCCCAATAGCAACTTGCAAAGAGGAAGAACCCAACCGCCCGAATTGTGGTGGCGTGCAGGTGGCTATTGAATCGGGCATGTCGGATCCCGGTGCGGATGGCGCTCGCGAACCGTTCTGCGGGCAATTGCGAGGTGCGCACCGTCGGCGCTCGCCACCACACGAGTGCGCCGATGGATCCGAGATTACTCGCCGCATTGACCCAGAAAGGCGCGGCGATCCCAAAGCTTGTCGTAATGACACCGCCCAAGGCAGGCCCGATCGCCCGGCTGATGTTAACGCCGACACTATTCATGGCAAGCGCAGGGCCCAGGTCTTCGTGCGGGACCAGATCCGGCACCACCGATTGCCAGCCAGGAGAAGTGGCAGCCGAACCCGCTTCAACCAGGAAGGTAAAAAGCAACAAGGTTCCCGGTGTGATGAGGTGCAGCCACACCATGACCGCAAATAGAGTGCATACCACCGTGATATAGCTTTCCGCGCCGATCAGAAATCGGCGCCGATCGACGATATCTGCAAGTGCGCCGGCGGGGATCGCAAATAAAAACATGGGTAAGCTTGAGGCGACCTGCACGAGGGAGACCATCAACGGCGATGAATCGAGGGAGGTCATGAGCCATGCGGAGGTGGAGCTGTACATCCAGCCGCCGATGTTGGAGACGAGAGTCGCGGTCCAAATGATCGCGTACTGCCGACTTCGGAAGGGACTCCACAAGGAGACGGAAGCAGTTTTGGCGGCGATGGGCATCAACTATTTCGAAACGTTCATCGAGCACGCGGGCTGTATGTGTCGCTCAGCAGCCGCCTTGCGACTCCTATCAGTAGCCGACCGTAAAACCCATGCGAATGTGCGCGGGATGTTCCAGTTCATTGATCATGGCGACTGCATAGTCCTCAACGGAAATATTGCTGTGTCCGCTCGAGTCGACGAGCAGCTGATCATCCCCTAGTCGAAATTGGCCAGTTCTCGCGCCTGACTTCATATTTGCGGAGGGTGACAGATAAGACCAGTCAAGAGAGGATTCGCGACGCAGTTGCTCAAGTGCATCGATGGTGGCGAGCGAGCCCGATTTGATCGCCGCAGGGAAATCCGGCGCATCGATAACACGGACCCCGGGTTTAACCTGAAGGCCTCCCGCCCCGCCCACCCATAACACGCGCTTGATGGCGGCAGACTTTACCGCCGTCAAAATGGACGTGGTCCCACGTACCTGATCAGCAAATAGGTTTGGATCCTTCCACCCTGGATTGAACGCACTGATGAGGGCATCGTGTCCGACGATGCCGGCGGCCAAGGCCGCCGAGTCATAAACATCAGTGATCTGAATCTTAAGTTCCGGAGTAGGCTTCAATTGTCCTTGATTCCGCACAACAGCTGTCACTTGATGCCCACGATCAAGGCCTTCTTTGAGAATTGCGGATCCCACGAAGCCTGAGGCACCTAATAACACAATTTTCATTACCATCGCCTCGTTGTATTCCGAGCATTGCAGTGCGAAAAGTCGCCGTTTTCGCGCCGGGGTCCCCCCTGTAACTTGCGCGAGCGAGACCTGCACAGGAAAAGGCAGTATCCTGACCAGCAAGTGTACTGATTTCAGGCGGTTAGCGGGCGCATTGCTGCGAGTATTTAAAGCATGGAACAAGAAGAATCCCGGGTGCCAATCCCATGTCGTCGTTTTTTCTCGGCCACGGCAATCCGATGAATGCCGTGCAGCAAAATGCGTTCACGGACGGCTGGCGCCGTATGGCTGCTTCCATCCTAAAACCCCGGGCCATACTCGCCGTCTCTGCACATTGGTACTTGCCGGCCACCGCCCATAACGCCAATTGCCATTAACCGGACAGGAGAAAGTCGGACTATGAAGACCTCATCGAAGACGGCGCACGTCGTCGTAGCTAAAAATGGTCCGTACCTTGTAACTGGTTCGATTCGTTTGTCCAAACAGACCATCGGCACGGATGCGCAGGGGGGCTCTGAGACCTGGATCGAGTCCGACGCCTATCCGGTGCAGGAGTCCTATGCGCTCTGCCGATGCGGCCGATCAAAAACCAAGCCGTTTTGCGATGGCACACACACCAAGATCGGATTCAACGGCGAGGAAACTGCCAGCCGAGAGCCGTTCCAAGCCCAAGCCAAAGTTCAGGATGGACCTGACATGCAATTGCACGATGCGGAAGCCCTGTGCGCGTTTGCGCGCTTCTGTGATCCAAACGGGCAGGTCTGGAACCAAGTGAATCAAACCGAGAGCCCGGGTGTCCGCGAAACGTTCATTCGCCAGGTTGCCAATTGTCCGAGTGGTCGTTTGGTTGCGAGAGATCGATCAACCCAAAAGGACATTGAGCCGCACCTGCCGATTTCGATTGGTCTGGTGGAGGATCCAGCGCAAGACTGCAGCGGCCCGCTTTGGCTGCGCGGGCGCATTCCAGTCGCCGCCGCGGATGGCTTTCAATACGAAGTACGTAACCGCGTGACCCTTTGCCGGTGCGGCCAGTCAAAGAACAAACCGTTTTGCGATGGTACGCACGCATCTAGTAAGTTCAAAGACGAATAGGCGTCGCGCTGATCGTTCAATCAAAAAAAATAGATATTCCAACCTGAGGGAGAATACGCATGAAAACACGCAAGGCGCTTACATCGAACGTTCTCGGCACAATCACTGTCGCCGGCGTAAGTTCGACATAATTGGCTGCGATAAAAAGTGGCACGTGGCCAACACTCCTTCCGGCGTCAAAGCCCGGTGATTTCCTTGAGCTGCGCGCGGAGGTGCCTGTCGTTTGGGTAGGTTCGGCCTGCACCATACCGCTTCCCGTGAATGGTTTGCCATTGACGCCAATCCGGGTGGATACGGTAGAACCGGCCCCGGAACGCTGACCCGGCACCCCACGCTTCCTTATGCTCTCCTAGATGGTGCAACGATTCTTTCGCGCTGTCAGCGCTCTCGTCAAATCTTGTCGAAGCCGCCGCCTGCCGCTACGAACCCTCCGTTAACCCGAAGTGATTCTATTGACCCATGCTGCTCGATCGGCGCCACGCCGGAGCCGTGGGTCTTGATGCCGCCGCTTATCTCGATCTCGCGCGCCGAACCGCCGGGCTTGATGCTCAGGCCGATGGCGGAGAGGCTGATCACAACGCCCTTGACCAGCGAAGGGCCGGTGCCCCCGAACGTCTCGATGCCGCGATGGACGACCAACCGCCCGATCGGCTGGCTGATCTGGATACCGACTGCGCCGTCCGCGTGAGTGGCAACGCGGTCGAACTCCGCGAGGTTCACCGTGCCGGTATAGACATTGAAGCCACGCGCGCCTTGGCCGAAGGTTTCGATCGGGGCGTTGACTTTCAGCTCGTGCACGGTGCCGAAGTTGACGAAGCCGATGCCGCTGGGACCATGCGATGTGATCTTCGCTTCGGCGGTCCAGCGGTCGACCACGCCCCAATTGTCGAGCACCATGTCGTTGACGCCATAGGTCGTAACCGGGCCGCGATTACGGACGACATCGACATGGGCGCCATAGACCGTAAAGACCCCGCCGGTGATTTGGTCCGGCGTGCCGGGCGCGATCCCGCCATCGCTGTAAACCGCGTCTGTTTCGAGGCGCCGCACGATCAGCCGGCCGCCTTTATCCCCTGCGCCGCTGACGAAAATGCCGCTGCCCCGAACCGGGGCGCCGTCGCGGCCGGCCGAGAGGCCGACAAGGTCTGCACTGATGGTCACGTCGTCGTCCAGTTGCATGTTCCAGAGAGTGAAAGCGCCTTGGAGAACATAGACGCCGTAACCGTGCGGGCGGTCCTTCTCTCCCCGCGCATCGGCTGCCACGATGTCTAGGCCGTTCACATCGACATGGCCGCCGCGCACATTGTCGCGCACGAGAATTTGGACGCGCCCGGTGGTCGTGACGCCACGCAGCTCGATCCGACCAAGAGTTGCGACGGATGTGTCGTTGAAGATCGCGCGCCTGTCTTGTGCGGCGTTGAGGCGGATGTTGTGAATACGGTTATCCGATGAAAGTCGAATGCCATCGGCACCCGTGGCAAAAGTGATGGCAGCCCCGTCGTCTTCGCCGCGCATCGACTGCCCGCGTGTAAGGCTTATGGAAGGTGCATTGGAAAGCTTACCGCTGATAACAATTCGTTGGACGCTCGCGTCGTTGGTCGCCGCGACCAACGCATCGACGGTGGCGACAATCTTCTCTTGGTTGTTCATATGGCTCCCTTTAGTGCTTGTCTGGTGGGTCTTTGGGACCCGACCGTAAATCGGCGCGTTGCAGGCGTGGTATCGTACGTGGGCTATACTAAAACGGCACGCCTTCCAGGCGTCCCATGCGGCCGGTGGCAAAGTCACGCTTCGCCTGCTCCAGGCGCGCGGGTGTGTCCATGACGAAGGGGCCGGAGAACAGCACCTCGCCCTGCACCGGCCGGCCGCCGAGTAAAGCGAGCTCGACCGGCTCGCCTTGTGCTGAGATTTTCAGCAGCGTGCCGCTGCTCAGCGCCCCTAACGTGCCGGCGGCCAACAGGTTGTCGCCGACCTTGACCTGACCTTGGAGCACGTAAACCCCTAGTTCGGGAGTGGGCTCCACTGCCAGCGCCACGCTGGCCTGCGCATCAAGCTGCAGGCGGGCGAACACGACGCCGCCGCTCAGTGCCATCGGGCCTTGCACACCGTTCACCCGGCCTGCGACAACGTACAACCGCGAGCCGGCACCGACGAGAGTTGGTATCTCGGCTGCGCGCAGTGAAGTGTAGGTGGGCTCAACCTGTTTGAGCTCCGGCGGCAGACTGATCCAATGCTCTATGGACAGTCTCATTCACTAATCGCATAAGTATTGGATCCTCTAAATTATCCCCACCCGGCACATATGTGCCGCGGCCTCCGATGGTAAGCTGATATGCGTACCGCACTAGAAATCGGACAAGTTCCTGCTCCGTCAGAGCTGATAGGAATTTTTCCACATCTTCCGGTCGCAGCTCTGGCACAACTCGAATACCCGAACGCTTTAGCTGATCTACGACCGCTTCGATTTCCACGGGATCAACCATGGCGCGCGGCAACTTGTCGTTTACCTGCGCATAAGTCAGAAGTCCTTGCGGCTGACCCAATGCCTTCAACTGCCGCAACCATGATGGCTCTTCGTCGGTCATGTCCTTCATTCATCGTTATTTATTGGATGTTGATGGCGGATCAGGAACCGGGAATTCTGCGTCACTCCGTAACGCCGAGCACGGTCACTACCCGCGTGGGAGGAGCAGGTAGATTGACCACCAGCGGCGAAAACTGCGGCACTGAAGAATGCCCTAACGACTCGTGCAAAACAATGAGAATGCCGTTTTTTAGGGTCAACCTATGCTCTCCAAGGTTGGCGTATAACCCCCGGAACAAGTAGGCATGCTTGCCGGGTT
>Ga0302315_10002346_pt1 | contig 17993 bp, 13 predicted proteins | sample III_Palsa_N3_1_FD_200532 | JGI IMG/M metagenome (GOLD analysis project Ga0302315, IMG submission 200532) | Peat permafrost microbial communities from Stordalen Mire near Abisko, Sweden - III_Palsa_N3_1 | ecosystem: Environmental > Terrestrial > Soil > Palsa > Peat permafrost | place: Sweden... | reverse complement strand
TTCAAAAACCACCCAGCACTCAGCCGGAAATACAACAACAACCCCCGCAGCCGGCACAACAGCGGTTACCGGCAAAGCGCTCGACTGGGGTTTGCTAAAGCGTGTGCTGCACTATGTTAAGCCCTATAATAGAATATTTACAATAGCGGTTTTTTTAACCATTTTTTTGGCCGGCATAGCTGTTGTGCAGCCTATGCTGATACAAAAAACGCTGGATGATTATATTTTAAAAAACAATTATAACGGATTGGTTTTAATGGTGGGGTTAATGTTGTGCCAGCTTGTTATACAAACAGGAGCTCAATATTATCAAACCTTTATTACCAATTGGCTGGGCGAATCGGTAATACGCGATTTGCGGATTGATATTTTTAACCACATTACCAGTCTACGCCTAAAATATTTCGACCGCACACCTATTGGTGTGTTAATAACCCGTACGGTATCCGACCTGGAAACCATTGCCGATATTTTTTCGGAAGGCTTAATTTCTATTATGGGCGATTTGCTGCTGGTAATAGTAGTAATTGGTATTATGCTGCATAGCGATTGGAAGCTGGCGCTAATTACCCTTATCCCCATGCCCTTCCTATTTGCATCAACGTATGTATTTAAAGAGGCTATAAAATCATCGTTCCAGGAAGTGCGCACACAAGTAGCGCATTTAAATACTTTTTTAGCCGAGCATATCTCCGGCATTAGTGTAATACAATACTTTGCCCGCGAAGACCAGGAGATGCGCAAGTTTTTATCGGTCAACAAAAAATACCGTGATGCCAACATCCGCTCAAACTGGTATTACTCCATATTTTTCCCGGTGGTTGAAGTATTGTTTGCCCTTTGTATTGGTCTGCTGGTTTGGTATGGCAGTAAAAGGATATTGAGCGACCAGCAAATGGCCAGCCTTTCGGCAAATGGCAAGGGCGTATCGCCGGGTACAATTTTGGCTTTTATTGTTTATTTAAACCTGCTTTTCAGGCCGATAAGGCAACTGGCCGATAAATTTAACACCCTGCAAATGGGCATGGTAGGCGCCGACAGGATTTTTAAGGTACTTGATACCAATGAAGTAGCCATTAATACCGGTCAGTTAAAAACCGGCAGGATACAGGGTGATATTTCATTTAACAACGTTTGGTTTGCTTATAATGATGAGAATTGGGTACTAAAAGACATCAGCCTGCATGTAAAACCCGGCGAAACTTTAGCACTGGTCGGCGCTACGGGTGCGGGTAAATCATCAACCATAAATATTTTAAACCGCTTTTATGAAATAAGCAAGGGCAGTGTTTTGGTTGATGGAATTAACATACAGGATTATGACGTAAGCTTTTTACGCTCGCAAATTGCCACGGTAATACAGGATGTATTTTTATTTACCGATACCATTGCCAATAACATCAGCCTAAATAATGAGATTATTACCCGCGAGCAAATTATCGCGGCAGCAAAAGACGTTGGCGCGCATGAATTTATTGAACGCCTGCCCGGTGGTTACGACTATAATGTTATGGAGCGCGGTTCAACCCTATCTGCCGGCCAGGCACAGTTAATTTCATTTATCAGGGCGCTGGTTTATAACCCGGCGATATTGGTTTTGGATGAAGCCACCTCGTCAGTTGATACCGAAACGGAACTATTGATACAAAACGCTATTTATAAATTAATGCAGGGCCGCACTTCTATTGTAATTGCCCACCGCCTGTCAACCATACAAAAAGCCGACAGGATTATTGTATTAGACCACGGCGAAATAAAAGAAAGCGGCACCCATCAGGAGCTGTTAAAGATTGAGGACGGCTTTTACCGCAAACTATACGATTTGCAATTTAACTCGGCAGGGATAAGTCGGGAATCTTAGCCAGACGAGAAATTACCCCAATCCCGACCCTCAACACCCACTCCCCTATATTACGGCTGCACTTTACCCTTTTCCATCCCTTTTTCAGCAGGCGGATTTGTGCCAGGGCTAACAGGCTGCTCTTCCTTTTCGTGTTTTTTGGCTATATCGCCTCCATGCGGTTCATCGGCACTGTATTGTTTGTCAGAGTTATGAACTTTGCTTTTACCGCCATTATCATTTGGCCGGTGTGTGGGCGTATCTGTAGGCGACGGTTTATCGGTCGAATTTGCTGGCTTTGTCATGGTAAATATATTTACAGGGATAACAGGGTAGCATTATTTTTGTTTATTATCAATGGTTTAGCCTGTTAAATTTTGTTAAATGGCATATCTATTTACTGCTCAATAAATAATAATAACAGATAAACTTTTACCTTTAAGGCGGGTTTGTTAATTTCGCAAAAACCAAAGGGTATTTATGGAAGAATTTGAAGCAAGCGAGTCGGCAAAAAAAACCAAGACAATATACATATCTACCGTATTTGGTATAGCTATGGTTTTATTGATGATTGGCTTACTGGGCCTTATTTTAGTACATGCCAATAACCTGGAGCGCTATATTAAGGAAAACATTGTTTTAAATGTTTTTATGGATGATGCCGCCCACGAAACCGATGTGATGCAATTGCAAAAACAACTGGAAGCCAACCCCATGGTTAAACAGGCGCAATATGTAAGCAAAGAGCTTGCCGCGCGTAACCTGCAGCGCGATTTGGGCGAAGATGCCATCAAGTTTTTAGGCTATAACCCGCTATCACAATCAATAGACGTTTACCTGAAGGCCGATTATACCAATGATGCCGATATAGAAAAATTCAGGGCCGAGTTGCTTAAAAACCCGGATGTTAAAGAGGTAATGTACCAAAAATCACTGGTGCAGGAAATGAACCAGAACCTAACCTCAATTACCCTGGTAATACTTGCTTTCGCAGGGATATTTGTGATACTATCGGTTGCTTTAATAAATAACACCATCAGGCTGGCTATTTACTCGCAAAGGTTTTTAATAAAATCAATGCAATTGGTTGGGGCGACCAAAGGCTTTATCCGAAAGCCCTTTTTACTTTATGGAATATGGCATGGCCTTTTAGGTGGGCTTATAGCCATCATGATATTAGTAGGAACATTATATCTTGCATATCAGCAAGTACCGGATTTAGCTATACTGCAAAGCTATACAGAATTTGGTATCGTGTTTTTAATAGTAATAGGCATGGGCATATTCATTTCGGGCTTTAGCACCTACCTGGCAGTTAACAAGTTTTTACGTTTAAAAATATACGATCTGTATCGTTAATAATCAATAAATCATTAATTCAACAAATCAATAATTAATATAATGGCACAACAAAGTTCAAAACAGGCTGTACCCGCAAAAGCTGCAACAGCTAACCCCACTGTAAAAACTAACGCCGACAACAGGCCAGCGCAATTTGTATTCGACAAAAGCAATTACACTATGTTTATTATAAGCATAGCTGTAGTAGCCTTGGGTTTTGTATTAATGGCAGGTACAACAGACATTTACAGCAACACAAAAATTGTTTTGGCACCATTGGTAGTATTAGGCGGTTTTGCATTAGGCTTTTATGCTATACTTAAAAAGCCTGCTCCAAAGGCATGAGTATAGTACAGTTAGTAATTCTGGCAATTATAGAAGGGTTGACGGAATTTTTACCTGTGTCATCAACCGGGCACATGGTAATAGCCAGCTCATTAATGGGCATTGATACCGATGTATTTGTTAAGCTTTTTGAAATAGTAATACAGCTTGGCGCCATACTGGCAGTAGTTGTATTGTACTTCAAACGTTTTTTTCGCTCAATTAATTTTTATTATAAGCTGGTTGTAGGCGTAATACCTGCTATTATACTGGGTGTAGGGTTAAAAAAATACATCGATGTATTGTTGGAAAGTCCCCTGATTATTGGTATAGCCTTATTGGTTGGCGGTGTTATCCTGTTATTTGTGGATGAATGGTTTAATAAGCCAACCATAACTGAAGAAAAGGACATCAGCTATCTTACGGCGTTTAAAATCGGTGTTTTTCAGTGTTTGGCCATGGTACCGGGTGTATCGCGTTCTGCATCATCCATAGTTGGTGGTATGTCGCAAAAGCTAAACCGCACCGCCGCAGCCGAATTTTCGTTTTTCCTGGCTGTACCAACCATGTTTGGCGCTACATTAAAAGACCTCTGGGACTTTCATAAAGAAAACCCCGCATTGCCTGCGGCAGAAATCCATCACGATGTGCTTTATATTTTAATAGGCAGTGTAATAGCCTTTATTGTTGCCTTACTGGCCATTAAATCATTCATTACTTTTTTAGAGCAGAAAGGCTTTAAGGTATTTGGTTACTACCGTATTTTGGCAGGTCTGGCAGTTATTATTTTGTTTTTTAGTGGCAATGCCTTGCATAATAAAGATGTGCAGCCACCCGCTAAAGCGCAAATGGAAATTAAAGCCGGAAAAGCATTATAAAGACTAATCAACATAAAATATTATTATTTAATAGCGATGGGTTACAAACCCATCGCTATTTTTGTTAAGTGCATGGGGCAACTAAAACTTTACCTTTGCCGTTATTTGAATAACATTGGACAAACAAAAACAATTTAATTTTGCCGAGGGCGAATTGCTGCTGGTTAATAAGCCTTATAGCTGGACGAGCTTTGATGTAGTAGGTAAACTACGTAATTCATTTAAGCCGCTAAAGCTTAAAGTAGGCCATGCCGGTACGCTCGACCCGCTGGCTACAGGCTTGCTGATAATTTGCACCGGTAAAATGACCAAGCAGATAGATACCTTTCAGGCGGAAGAAAAAGAATATACCGGCACCATGATACTGGGGGCGACAACGCCATCGTATGATATGGAAACCGAACCCGATGCGAAATTCGATATCAGCCATATCAATAATGAGCAAATAAAAGTTGCTACAGCGCCGTTTTTGGGCGATATACAACAATACCCGCCGGCACATTCGGCCATAAAAATTGATGGTGAACGCCTATACGAAAAAGCCCGCCGCGGCGAAGAAGTTGAACTGAGGTTACGCAACGTAACCATCCGGGAGTTTGAAATAACCCGTATTGAACTGCCCGAAATTGATTTCAGGATTGTATGCAGCAAAGGAACTTACATTCGCTCATTGGTGCATGATTTTGGCAAGCAATTAAACAACGGCGCATATCTGTCGAGCTTAAGGCGTACCCGCAGCGGTAATTACAATGTGGCCGATGCCTGGGAAGTAATGGAGCTGGTTACTTTAATACGTGAACAAAAGACAGCAGTATCCGAATCGGATAAATCAATTGAAAAATCGGTGTAATCAAAGCAATGAAAATATACCATAACATAGATGAATTTACAGCGGTAAAAAACGCCGTGGTTACCATTGGCACCTTTGATGGCGTACACATAGGCCACCGTAAAATTATAGCCCGGATAAAAGAATTGGCCGAAGAGTGTGGCGGCGAAACCGTGTTGCTTACCTTTTTCCCGCACCCGCGCATGATTTTGCACCCGGAAGATGAAAGCATAAAAATGATTAATACCATTAACGAAAAAGCAGCTTTGCTTGAAGAGTTAGGGATAGACCATTTAATTATCACACCATTTTCGCGCGATTTCTCGAACCAAACACCTGAAGATTATATCCGCGATATACTGGTAAATAAAATCGGCACAAAAAAAATTGTGATAGGCTACGACCACCGTTTTGGTAAAGACCGTATGGGCGGCCTGGATGATTTGCTGAAGCTGGGCCCGGTTTATGGCTTTGATGTAATTGAAATACCCGAACAGGATATTAACGAGGTAGCCATTAGTTCAACAGTAATACGCAATGCTTTATTAAACGGCGCTATTGAACTGGCAAACACCTTTTTGGGCTACCCGTTTTTTATTACCGGCAAGGTAGGCCGCGGCGACCAGATAGGCCGCAAAATAGGCTACCCCACCGCCAACATCATGATTGAAGAAAACTATAAGCTGATACCCGATGATGGTATATTTTCGGCAAAAGTTAATATCAATGGCGAGGTTTATAAAGGCATGGCTTATATTGGAACACGCCCAACTATAAATGGTATCAGTCGTAATATCGAGGTAAATATTTTTGATTTTGACACCGAGGTTTACGGGCAGGATGTAAGTATGCAGTTTTTTAACTTTGTGCGTGGCGATATAAAATTTGAAAGTTTGGATGAATTAATTGTACAATTGGGTAAAGATAAGGATGATGTGCTGGCCTTGCTGGCAAGCCAATAGCCTGTGTTTAGTTATAGGATTTAAACAATGATGGATGTCTGCGGTTAATAACCAGGTAGACCCAACCACTAATACCCCTGTGATTAATGAAATAAACCAATGAGCAAACTCAACCTTGATAAACAGGACAGTGAATTTTTAAATAAAACCATTGCTTATTGGGAAAAGGAAAATTTGTTGGATAACGATAAGGCCCAAAAACTGCGCGATACCTACGAGGTTAAGGGTTTCGACTGGATGCGCCTGGCAAAATATTCATTTTGGATAGCGCTTATCTGCGGTGCCGCTTCCTTTGCTTTCCTGATCGTTAACGACACCATTATCAACTGGCTTAAAAGCTTGTACTACACGCCGGATATTGTCATCAGCATTGTTTCGGCCATAGCCGCCGCCCTGCTTTTTTATTTAGGCCGCCGCCGCGAAAAACTAAACCCCGAACGTATTTTTAGTAACGAGGCCATTATTTTTACCGGCGTATTGTTTACCGCATGCTGTATCGCCTACCTGGGCAAAACCTTTGATAACGGATCAGGGCATTACTCGTTGTTATTTCTTTTATCGGTATTTGTTTATGGGTTTTTAGCCTGGCGCATGGATTCGCGGCTGATATGGCTTTTCGCGCTGGTATCATTAGGCAGCTGGTTTGGTACTGAAACAGGGTATCAAACCCGTTGGAGCGATTATTTTTTAGGGATGAATTATCCGCTGCGCTTTGTGCTTTTTGGCATTGTGCTGGTTGTTGCCTGCTTTGCGCTGCGTAAACGAAAGTGGTTTTTATTGTTTGATGACCTTACTTATGTTGTGGGCTTGCTATACCTTTTTTTATCGCTGTGGCTGCTCAGCATATTTGGTAATTATGGTAATATTAATGCCTGGTGGAATATTAAGCAAATCAGCTTGTTTTATTGGGGTATTATATCAGCAGCCTTTGCCGGCGGCTTTTTGTTCTACGGCTTAAAAAGCAAGGATGATATCGCCCGCGAATTTGGCATCACCTTTCTCATTATATTCATCTACACCAAATACTTCGAATACTTTTGGGACCACACCAATAAAACCCTGTTTTTCGCCATACTCGCCGCCTCGTTCTGGCTAATAGGCCGCAAGGCAGAAAAGATATGGAATTTGAAAAGGTAGTGAATGAGGTTTTCTAACTCAATCAACCACTCACCAAATCAACTTAATCAACCCAAATTCAATGCTTAAAATAAACCAGGTAAATTTGTTTTACTACATGGTAAGCCGCAAAGGCAAAAAATAAAATCGCTATCGCTGTATTAATAACCCTGGTGCTCAGTTCAAACCGGCTTTGGATAAATTTGGCAAAACGGGCATACATAAACAGGCATAAAAATGCACCTGCCGCCGAGCCGGCACTGAATATTACCAGGGCAAGCCTGCCATCCAATATCCATTCGTGTGTGATAAGGTAGGTACCCGTTATCATCCAGAAAGGCACTTGCATGGGGTTTAAAAACCCCAGTAGTATGCCGTATTTTATACTGTCGTGTTCGGAATAGTTTTTAGTTTCAGGCGGTTTTTTGCGGTGTATCCAGGTGATTGTACCCAATATGCTAAACAGCACCACCATCACCCAATCAATAAGCGTAGCCAAATTTGCCTGTGCCGAAAGCCACTTGGCGGCGTGCATAATAAAGTAGGTGAAAAAAAACTCAACACATGAAAAAGCAACGATAAACTGGGCCGCCTGCTTTAAACCACGGTTGATGGTTAGCTGCATTAAAGACAGGTTGATATTGCCCGGCGGAATGTACCCTACGAAGTTGGCTATCAGCCCGATGAAAAAGGTCAGGAATATCATTGTAACAAAGATACTATAGATGTGCAGATGTGCAAATATGCGGATGTGCAAATGGGAATGATGAGTGACGCTTTCATTGTTATATCGTTATTATTCAATCAGCACATTAATTTGCACATTTGCACATCCGCATATCTGCACATCCAACACATGAGTAAAATAGTTTCCCTGCTTCCCGCCGCTACCGAAATAGTTTATGCCCTTGGCCAGGGCCACAACCTGGTTGGCCGTTCGCATGAATGTGATTTCCCGGAAACGGTAAAGGAATTGCCTATATGTTCTGAAGCTAACTTCCCCGATAATTTAAGCAGCCTTGAAATTGATAATAAAGTGAAGGAAATTTTGGCCGATGCACTTTCAGTCTACACCGTAAAGCGAGAGGTGATAAAACAGCTTTCGCCCGATGTAGTCATCACCCAGGCACAATGCGAAGTTTGCGCCGTATCATTAAAAGAAGTTGAAGAGGCGTTGGAAAATTACCTGGATAAGCAAACGCAAATTATATCACTACAGCCCAATAGTCTTGATGATATTTATGCTAATATCACTGAAATAGCCACAGTTTTAAATGTGGGTGATGCGGGAAATACATTGGTTGAAGAACTGCAGGAACGGGTTGATATCATTCGCCATAAATTAAAATATGTAGAAGCCCGGCCAACCGTTGCCTGTATCGAGTGGTTGGAGCCGTTAATGGTGTCGGGTAACTGGGTACCTGAACTGGTAAGTATAGCCGGGGGAAAAACTATTTTAGCCGAAGCGGGCAAACACTCGCCTTTTGTAAGCTGGGAAGCCATTCAACAACAAAATCCCGAAGTAATTATTTTAATGCCATGCGGATTTTCTATAGAACGCAGTATGAAGGAGATTAATCTAATGTTGGGTTTGCCCGGCTTTGCCGACATACAGGCGGTAAAAAACAACCGCCTTTATATAGCAGATGGTAACCAGTATTTTAACCGCCTCGGTCCGCGGATTGTTGATTCGATTGAGATTTTGGCTGAAATTATCCACCCTAAATTATTCAGCTTTGGCTATGAGGATAACGGATGGATAAAATTTTCTTTTTAAAATATTTTAAAAAGTATATCATTCATTTTAAAAATTGTACATTAGTTTTCTGTTTTAGTTAACCCTAAATTATTTAACAAAATGCGCCGTTTATTAACCCTGATTTTTATAGCTGTTGCTTACCTAAATGCCTCAGCCCAAAGCGATGTAAAATTTGATGCACATAACCTAAGCATCAGTTGGGAAGCCATTCAAAACGATTATCAAAACAAAGCCGGTTTATCATTAAATGCACTGGTTTTAACCAACAACGGCAAAACAGTTTTGCCTGCATCGGGATGGAAATTATATTTTAATTCAGCGCGCGATATTGACGCGGTTACCGTAACCGGCAATGCAAAAATCGACCATTTAAACGGCGATTTATTTACCCTTACGCCAACAGCCACTTTTACAGAGCTAAAACCCGGCGCTTCGGAAAGCATACAATTTACCGGCGATGAGGTAATAAATTTTACCGATGCGCCCGAAGGTTTTTATATTGTTTGGGATGCCGAACCGGCCAAAGGGTATTCAACCGGACCATTTTCTGTAAAACCTTTTTCTCCAAAATATGCCGGATTGGTTACCCCTGCAGTTATCTATAATCAAAACAAAACCATTACCGATGTGCCTGAAGCGCAGCTAACAAAAGTGTTTCCAACGCCAAATTCTTATAGCGAAACAGGCGGCAATTTTATTTTGACCAATAACCTTGAGTTTAATAGCGATACGCAATTTGTTAACGAGTTGCCGGGCCTAACTGGTACCCTGGAAACTTTGCTTGGCAAAAAAATAATAAACCGTGCATCTGCAAACAGCATAAAATTTGTTTATAAAGCCGGGTTGGGTGATGAAGCATACGAACTAAGCGTTCAGCCTACAGTAATTACCATTACTGCATCTAAACCGGCGGGTATATTTTATGGAATACAGTCACTAAAAACATTAATACCTCCGTCGGCTTACGCCCATCCTCAAAAATCAATTGAGATACCTTGTGTTGAGGTAAAGGACGAACCACGGTTTACCTACCGCGCAGTTTCGCTTGATGTTGCCCGTAATTTTGAAACCAAAGCGCAGGTTTTAAAGCTGCTGGATGCCATGGCGCTTTATAAATTAAACGTACTGCACCTGCATTTAACCGATGATGAAGGCTGGCGCCTGGAAATACCTTCACTACCCGAATTAACATCAGTTGGCGCTGAACGCGGGCATACTTTGGATAGCAAGAACTTCCTGCCTGCATCACATGGCTCAGGCCCGGATACCGGTAAACTGGCAGGCAGCGGTTTTTATACCCAGGCCGATTATATCGAGATATTAAAATATGCCAATGCCCGCCATATTATGGTAGTGCCCGAAATTGAATCGCCGGGCCATGCGCGTGCTTCGGTAAAAGCAATGAATGCCCGTTATGCCCGCTTAATGGCTGCAGGCAAACAGGCTGAGGCAGAACAATACCTGTTGTACGATCAGAAGGACCAATCGGATTACATGTCGGTACAGGACTGGACAGATAACGTAATTGATGTTTCGCTGCCATCAACCTATAACTTCTTCGGAAAAATTATTGATGAGCTGATAAGCGTTTATGCTAAAGCAGGCGCTCCTTTAACAACCATACATTTTGGCGGCGATGAAGTGCCCGGAGGCGTATGGGAAAAATCGCCCGCTTATTTAGCCTTAAAAGCCCAGCACCCCGAAATAAAAAATACCGGCGACCTGTGGTATTATTTTTACGGACGCTTAAACGGCATGCTTAAAGCAAAAGGTTTGAACCTGGCGGGATGGGAAGAAATGGGCCTGCGTAAAACCATGGTTGATGGCAAGGCTTACAATATCCCCAACCCTGACTTCGCGGCAGCAAATATGCAAACCGAGGTATGGAACAATACCGTTGGTGGCGGCGGCGAGGATTTGGCTTACAGGCTGGCCAACGCAGGCTATAAAGTGGTGTTGGCATCAGTAACCAACCTGTATTTTGATATGGCACACAATAAATCGTTTGATGAGCCGGGTTATTATTGGGGCGCTTTTGTGGATATTGATAAGCCCTTCTCTTTTATCCCTTACGATTATTTTAAAAATACAATAGTAGATAGAAATGGCTTGCCGCTTGACAGGCGCATATTTATTGGCAAACAGCGCCTAACCGATTACGGCAAAAGCAATATTCTTGGTTTACAAGGCTGCCTTTGGGGCGAAAATATTAAAACCCCCGAACGTGCCGATTATATGATGTTCCCATCGTTATTGAGCCTGGCCGAGCGTGCCTGGGCGCAGGACCCACAATGGGCAACTGAGCAGGATACTGCAAAAAGCAATGCGCTTTACCAAACGGCATGGGTAAACTTTTTAAATGTTATGGGCAAACGTGAACTGCCGCGCTTAACTTATTACCACGATGGTTATGGTTACCGCATACCAAACCCCGGCGTTATTTTGCAGGATGGCAAATATGTGGCTAATGAGCAGTTCCCCGGTTTTGTGATACGTTATACCACAAACGGCAAAGACCCTGATGCCAAAAGCAAAATTTATAACGATGCCGTTACAATTACCGGAAACGATGTAAAGTTCCGCGCGTTCGATAATAAAGGGCGCGGCAGCAACGTTTCAGTTCCAGTTACATCAAACTAAAGCAATAAGCGTATTTTTTTCGTGAGATACGCTTATTGCTATACCACTAAATAGTTGCCTTAATACCTACGTAATAATTGCGCAATGGTGCCGGGTTATAGTAACGGTTGCCTATGGCGTTCAGGTCATCGCCCAGGCTATATTTTTCATTCAACAGGTTATCGGCACCGGCATAAATTTCAAGACGGGTTTTACTGAATACATGCTGCCAACCAGCTTTGGCCGATAGCAAATTGTAATGCGGCGCAAAAGCTGTGTTAGCATCATTAAGCGGTATACTTGCCGTATAATTATGCTCCGCGAAAAGGAATAAAGAAGCAGGCAATTTTACCTGCAGGCTGGAAATAATTACCTGCTCGGGCACGCCGGTTAATTGGTTGCCGGTGGTTCCAAACCTAAACCTATCTAAAGTAACAGACTCATTAAACTGCAGGCCACGGATAAATGATGAACTATTTTGGCGGATGATCCAGTCGGTAAAATACAGCTCCATCCCGGGCTGATTGGTAGTGCCCTCGTTTACATAATAGTCAGTACCATTAGCATCTTCCTTCTCCACAATAGTATTATACAGTTTGTAATAAAATACCGAGGCATCCAGGTACATACTTTCATCGCTGTTTTTTATGCGAAACCCTGTTTCGTAGTTCCAACCGTATTCTGCATCTAAACTGGTATTAATGGCATGGTCGGTAGGCCTTATTTCAGAAGTTGCCGGGGTTGAGTAGCCCCTGCTTACCGATGCCCGCCATGCAAAATCATCGGTGATTTGGTATGAGAGTGCAATCCTCGGCATTAGCTCGGTAGAAAACGGGCGATTGGTAAAGGCTGTTTCATCGTTAGGGTAAACATTTTTAAACTCATAATCATAAAAATTTAAGCTCAAAGCCGCTTCCACATGCAGGCGTTTATCAATGTTAGCTACATACCGGCCAAATATAAAATGCTGATTGGTGTTAATTTTATCAAGCGTTTGGGCGGTGTCCCTAACACCCAAATCGTTGCCATAATTATTGATATCAGAATTGGTTTGCTGCCACTCTAAACCAACATTGGCCTGCCAATCGAAATTTTTATGTTTTTCGCCGGTGTACTCAAAATACGTGCGCAGGCCATAGGTGCTTTCGTAGCGCTGCTCGTAATCGGTTAAAAAAGGATTGGTAAAATTTACATAAGTGCCAAATACCGACAGTACATTTCTGAGATTGTCGGTGATATGCACTTCGTTAACCAAACCGCCGAACAGCATTTTTTGTATAATGCCGCTATGTTGTTCAACGGCGCCAGGTACAGTGGAGCTGGGCGGCCTTGCCGATTGCGGGTCGGCTTCATCCTGCGCTAAAGTTAGCCCGCCGGGGGTTAAATAGTTTAAATCAGAATAAAAGCCCAATACTTTGAGCTGGTCTTTATTCGCGTAGGTATACCTGTCGTTTAACTGTATATAATTGCGGTACATCCTGCTGTTTTGGCGATAACCGCCATAGCTCTCATAAGCCTGGTTAATATTAAGCTGGTTATTCGCATCATGCTGCTGGTAGGCCACGTTTTCGTGAAATAGCGAATAGGAACCGCCATCAACACCTGCCGATACAAAGCTGCTATCGGCATAACGGTTTACGGGGCTAACTAAAACCACACCGCCCGAGTTTGCGCCAAACAAACTTCCATCGGGGCCCTTTAATACTTCGATACCTTGTACGCTGTTAACATCAATGGCATTTAAGTAGGTATTGCCGCCGGCATCGGTTAAAGGTATTTCATCATAATATATTTTTACATCGCGAATGCCGAATGGCGAGCGCAATAAGCTGCCGCGGATAGACAGTCGGTAACTGCCCGGAGAACGTTCTTCCATACGCACACCGGGCACGGTATTTAACGCGGATACTAATGAATTACCAGGCTGTAATTGTAACTGTGCCGGGCTTAATACGCTTACTGAAGCAGGCACACTAAGTACAGGCTGTGCCGAAAGATAACCCATAACGGTTATTTGGTTTAAGTGCCTGGTAGTAGTATCTTTTTTTACAGAATCGGGTTTGGTTTGCGCAAGCAAAGCCCCATCAAAAGCAAGAAATAAAACCAGTATTAAGTAGATTTTTATCATCGGGGTTATTTGTCTGATAAAAATACGATTTGTTTACTACAATCGATTTGTGCACGATATTACTGTGAGGCTACCCGCCATATTTTATTCCCCGAATCATCGGCAACCAGTATCGAACCATCCTTTGCCACAGCAATACCAACCGGGCGTCCGTAAACTTCTTGTTTAGCCGAATCGGCAATAAAACCGGTTAAGAAATTTTGCATGGGTGGCTGCATTTTTCCGTTTACAAAGGGGATAAACGTAACCTTATAGCCTACCAATATTGAACTGTTCCATGAGCCGTGCTGACCGATAAATGCTCCGCCCCAATATTCTTTCGGGAATTTAGTCCCAGTGTAAAAGGCCAAACCCAAAGAAGCAGTATGCGAGCCCAAAGCATAATCGGGTGTTATGGTTTTTTTAACCATGTCAGGCCGTTCGCCCTTATGTTTAGGATCGGGATGCGGGCCGAAATAAGCCCATGGCCAGCCATAAAAACCACCATCCTGTACGTGGGTGAGGTAATCGGGTACCAAATCATCGCCAAAAGTATCGCGCTCATTTACGGCTGCCCACAGCACATGCGTTTGCGGTTGAATATCGATACCGGCGGGGTTGCGCAGGCCGCTTGCATAAACCCGCTTGCCGGAGCCATCGGGGTTTATCTCCAGTATATCGGCGCGGTCTTTTTCAACAGCCATGCCATGCTCGGCATCGTTTGTCCCCGAGCCTACGGCTACATAAATTTTGCTGCTATCGGCATTGCTGCGCAGGTTGCGTGTCCAGTGGTTATTATAGCCACCGGCAGTTAAAACTAAAATACGCTGCCCCGGTGCGGTAATACGTGTTTGCCCGGCTTTATACGGATAACGCCAAACGCCATCGGTATTGGCAACATAAAACCAGTTATGTAAAATCAGCATACCATAAGGCTGGTTAAGTCCGCTTAAAAAAACTGTTTTGGTATCGGGGATGCCATCACCATTAGTATCCCTAAACAGGATAATATTATTGGCGCTCTTATTTAAGTCTTCAGATTTGCTTGCGCCGATAATATTGGCGCCAATTTTTTCCAGGCCTTTAATCTCGGTATTTGCTTCTGATACAAAAACATCCCCATTTTGCGCGACAAGAATATTGCGCGGATTATCAAGCCCGCCGGCATATAAACTTACCTTAAAACCCGGCGGGGCAATGGGCGTTTTGCCTACTGGCCAGCCTATCACTTTACAATAGTTACGTACTGATTTGGTTAGGTAAGGCGGCGGCAAAACCACCTGTTGCATGCCCGAATCGGTAACCGTAGCAGCATCGTTATAGTTTACCTGGTTTCGCGTACAGCGTGTAAACAATACACTTAGTATAATTAAATATATTAAATTGCGTTTGCTGATAGTGCATTGTTGCGGCATGATTAATTAACTTATTGTCAGGGCTTTTTGTTTTAAACATTAGGGTTGATGATATAATAATTATGTTAGCAGCATGTACTTTAAAAATTTACTTTTGAAGCCAACCAATTAGTGTATTCGGAACTTTAATGCGGAAGATATACCTGTCTGTTTTTTTAACGGTAATTATTGCGGTTTTTGCTTTGCATACAAAGGCGCAATCAAATCCTCCGGTAACCTGCGATGGCAGTTTGGGCGACCCGGTATTTACTTATGATTTTGGCTCGGGCTCAAACCCGGGGCCGCCCTTAGCGCAGGGAATTACCGACATGACTTATGTTACCAGTTGCCCTAACGACGGCCAATATGCAATTGTAAACAGTCAAACAGGTACCGGCAATTGCCACCCTACAACCTGGGTAAATGTTCCGTCAGATCATACAGGCAATCCTAACGGATATATGATGATAGTGAACGCATCCAGCGCACCTAGTGTTTTCTTTACCTATAATGTGCCTACTGATTTATGCCCAAATACTACCTACCAGTTTTCGGCGTATGTGCTTAACCTTATATCAACAGCTGCCAGCGGTTCCGGAGTAAGTGAGCCCAATATCACTTTTTCTATTGAAACTACAGACGGGCAAATATTGGCAACATCTAACACCGGCACCCTCCCAACATCAAATGCCGCTACCTGGATACAGGAAAGCGTTTTATTTACTACAACTACCCAAACATCAGTAGTAATTAAAATGACTAATAATGCCCCGGGTGGTAATGGTAACGACCTTGTTATTGATGATATTGCCTTCCGGGCTTGCGGGCCGATTATCCAAACGGGGTTTACTTCAATTAACAACACCACAACCCCAACTTTATGTGAAGGCTACACCGGTACTTACACCCTTGTAGCCAGTGCCAGCACACCAAACCCGGCCTACCAATGGCAAACATACGATAACGCTACCGCGAGTTGGACAGATATTGCAGGCGCAAACGCAAGTTCATATCCGGCGCAATTCGTAAATGCTTCAGCGGGTACTTACCAATACCGCGTGGGTATCGCAAATGGTTCGGCTATTACATCGGTTGGTTGCCGGGTATATTCTACACCGCTAACCATAACGGTAGTTGCCAACCCTGTTATAACAGGTGTTGCCCCTACGCAAGCATTGTGCGAGGAAGATACATTAACGCTTGCCGCCTCGGGTGGGGTAAATTATTTATGGACTAAACCCGACAACACAACCACCACTACAAATCCGCTGGTTATCAATGGCATTACCCCGGCAGAGGCCGGTAATTATACCGTTACTGCTTATGGTCAATATAGTTGCCCATCAACCCCGGTCTCAACGGCCGTTACGGTGTACCCTAAAGTTACCGCAGCGGTGCAGGGCGATGGTACAACTATTTGCTCCGGGGATAATACTGTTATCAGCGCATCGGGTGGCACAAGCTATTTGTGGTCGCCGGGCAGCAGTTTGTCCGATTCTACCTCGGCCAGTCCAACGGCGCACCCAACCGATACCACTACCTACACCGTAAAAGTGAGCAATGCCAATGGCTGTTTCGATACAAAAACGGTAACTGTAAATGTGCTGCAAAGCCCTGTTGCCAATGCCGGTGCCAATAAAGTAATATTTGAGGGGCAATCGGTACAGTTAACTGCCAGCGAAAAAAATGGCAACGTGTTTTACTGGACTCCCACAACTGCACTTAGCGATCCTAATGTATTAGATCCTATTGCCAGCCCGGTTGATGATATTACCTATACCCTGCATGTAACATCAACTTATAAATGCAATACGGATAGCAGCAAGGTATTTGTAAAGGTTTATAAAAAGATAACAATACCCAATACCTTTTCGCCTAATGGTGATGGCATAAACGATTACTGGAACATTGACGCGTTAATTACCTATCCCGATTGTGTACTGAGCGTGTTTGACCGTTACGGCCAGCAGGTTTACCATAGTATAGGCTACGGTAAACCGTGGAACGGAAAATATAATGGCCAGTTATTACCCACGGGCACCTATTACTATGTGCTCGACCTGAAAAACAATACCCCCAAAATATCCGGTTGGGTGCTAATTGTCAGATAGCTCTTTTAACTATTTTTTTCCAAATAAATAGTTAATACCAAACTGGTATGAGGATAAACTCATAGTATAAGAAGTCTCATCGTTTAATGGTGCCGCAGGATTATATCCTGCGTAAATTTCAAATTGATTGTTTAACGTTAAGCCTATTTTTGAACTCAAATTAAAAAATAAAGATTGGACATCAGGAAAATTGCGTGGCACCTTATTATTTATGCTGCCCTGGTAAATAGATATGCCGATATACTGTTCATTGCTGTAGGCACTGTAACTAAAAGCCGCCCCTATTGAAATATATATTTTAATGGTTTTGGTATTGTAAAAATTATACAACAATTGCGGATTTATTGTAACCATATATTGAGTGAACTTTAAACTCTCTTCATCTGTATAATTATTTTCCGGTATTATAGTGTGAGCGTTTGCCTTGTTCCCGGTAGCATATAATTCAGTTCTGAAAATCCAGTCGCCCACATTTTTATTAAGATATAAATCTAATCCAATATTTATTTTAGGGAATAGCGATGAAAATCTTTCGCCATTAAACCCAATATTACCAGTAAAACTGGTTTCCTGATTATTTAATCCCGCCCCGGCAAAAAAACGTGTACCCGCACGGCTTGAATATGCACGTTTTGAATTATCACTTCCGTTTATTTTTGCAACAATTTTACTTAAATCTGGCGCTGTGTAATCTGTTCTTTGTAGTTGATCGG
>Ga0302315_10002344_pt1 | contig 18013 bp, 18 predicted proteins | sample III_Palsa_N3_1_FD_200532 | JGI IMG/M metagenome (GOLD analysis project Ga0302315, IMG submission 200532) | Peat permafrost microbial communities from Stordalen Mire near Abisko, Sweden - III_Palsa_N3_1 | ecosystem: Environmental > Terrestrial > Soil > Palsa > Peat permafrost | place: Sweden... | reverse complement strand
GGTCCGATCCCAGTTGGCGGATGAAATCACGCCCGTCGGAGGCCTCCAGCATAACTTCATAGTCGTCAAAGGAGCGGATATAATCCGCGAGCCCCTTGCGAAGCAATACGTGATCATCCACCAGTGCGACCCGGGATTTCGGCGTTTTGACGTCCATAGTGTGGTTTGTAATGAGCAGAAGAGGTAAGCCCAAATAAGGTAGAAATAAATTCACCGTTATCTATACGTCTTTATACCTATTTATGGCCTCTTATTTACCCTTTTTGGCCTTCTGCCCTCCCAAGAGCAGGAACAATCTGATGACCCGAAACAACCTATCTTTACCCCAAATATTTCTATATGTTCCTGCTTATCCTTGGTATCCTACTGCTCATTGGTGGGTTTGTCGTATCCCGTAGAACTGATTATATCCAACGCTATAGCATTCCTTTACGATTGGGCGGCCTCCTGATCGCCGTCATCGGCCTGTTTTCCGCCTGCCTCGTCCAGATCGGCGCCGGTGAAGTAGGAGTTAAGACCTTATACGGAAATGTCCAAAACGATGTACTGGGAAGCGGGTTGCATTTTATCAACCCCCTGATGGAAGTGACTAAAATGGACATTAAAACACAGAATTATACCATGAGCGGGGTCAAGGACGAAGGCGCCAAGGAAGGAGACGACGCCATCCGGGTACTCACTTCGGACGGGCTGGAAGTGGTGATCGACCTTACCGTATTATATAAGGTGTTACCCTCCGATGCCCCGGAGATCCTCCGGGAAACCGGCCTGGATTACACGGAAAAGATTGTCCGGCCATTGGCTCGCACCAAGATCAGGGATAATGCCGTGTATTATGACGCCATCTCCCTCTATTCTGTCAAAAGAGACGAATTCCAGAACAGGATCATCCAGTCCATTACTTCGGAGTTTCAAAAGAGGGGACTACTCCTGGAACAACTGTTGATCCGCAATATTACCCTTCCTCAGGCGGTCAAGACCAGTATAGAACAAAAAATGACAGCGGAGCAGGACGCGCAGAAAATGCAGTTCGTACTGCAGAAGGAATCCCAGGAGGCTCAGCGGAAACGTGTGGAAGCACAGGGGATTGCGGACTACCAAAGGATCATCAGCGAGAGTTTGACCGATCGGCAGTTGCAGTATGAGAGCATTAAGGCGCAGTTGGAGATTGCCAAGTCAGCGAATGCGAAGGTCATTATTATGGGAGGAAAGGGAACGCCGGTGATGTTGGATACGAAGAATTAGGGTCGCTTAACGGTTTTTTCCAATCGTATGGAAGAAAATGTCTTAATCACCTGCCAGAAATGCGGGACGGTCTTCCCGATCGGTCCTGTGACCACCGTTATTAACTATCCAAAGGATACTTCCTCCCTGTTTGGCCTGATCGAAGGAAAACTGAATGTAAATGAATGCCCCGCTTGCCATACGGCCGTTTTTATCGAGTCGGACCTGGCCATCATAGACGGTTCGGAAAAACGGTGCATTGCCTATAGCCGCTCCGATAAGGGCCGGGCTACGCTGGAAGGAGCGCTCCCCTCCCCTTACGAAATTGTCTGGGCCGCCGACGTAAGCGACCTGCGCCGGTTATTGTTACAATGGATGACTACAAAAATAGCAGCAGTCGTCCACCAGATGGAGGCATCTCACCGCACGTCCCTTACACCCATACAACAAAGGCTCTTATTGTCCGCCACCCAAGGTTATATCAAAATGACCCATGCGGACGGGGATGCATTCGATGCGTCCAGTATCAAGGACATGTATGTAAACGCCGTCACCGAGGCGTTATGGGGCATTTTAGAGGAATCTGTACGCAACGCCGAAACCCTCAGCGTGTACGATACCATCAAAAAAAAGATCTTCCCGGAATGTCTTACCGTTGATGTGTTGACCACCCTGCAGCGCGCTTGCAAAAACTGGGCAGGAGGGGATGACCGGGACAAGATCATTGCAAAATGGTTCGTGGAGTTCCTCCATGCCTGCGCCCGACTGGCGGCCGGTTCCCCCAATCCCAGGCAGCCCTATTTTACCGAACTCACCTATCTGTTCTGGACGTCCCATTTAAAAAATGCGTTGCCGGTTGATCAGCAATATGTATTACTGAACAAGGAATTGGGAAGCCGGCTTCTACTCTTCACCACTTTGTTTGATCAATTTGTCCTGGGCTTCAATGAGACCCATGGAGGAAATTTCGAGGAATTATCCGGGCGGATCGGCAAAATCATGGATCACTATGGCTGGGGTGAAAGATTCTTTTCCGCCCTTGCGGAGCGGTTCGCCATTCAAGGCGATATGGATGAAAGCAGCATGGAAGCCGTTAGCGACAGAATGGTCACAGAAGTCTTGGACAAATTTCCCTCGGTAGAAAGTGAAAATTTCGGATACAAGGTAAGGGACGTCCTGTACAGCATCCTGCCGTCCAAACAAATAGAAGTCGCCAAGCTATTCCTCGACAAAGTTTTACAGGCAAAAGAAGGGAAAAAAGACTTCACCGCCTGCATATCCATCTGCGTGCAATCCATCAAAGCATTTAATAAATTCAACCTCTGGGACATCTCCGAATACCTGGTGGACCTGGTCACGGGGAAATTCAGCGCCCACCTGCCCTCTATTTCAAGAAGGCTCTATTTCGACTTCCTGATCGAAGCGGGAAACGTGGCCCGGTATACTTTTAAATATGATATAGCCCAGCAGTTGTATGAAGGCGCCCGGCAAATGATCGAAGAAGGGACCGTTCATGAGGACGCGAACGAAAGGGCGGAAGCGCAAGTGGTATTAAAACGCAATCTGGCCATCGTTTACAGGGAAACGGGCCATATCGCCCAAAGCGAACAGACGTTCCAGGAATTGATCAGTGCATTCCCGGGTGATTTCGGGCTGGTTTTCAATTTGGCCACGCTGTATTTTAAGGTCAATGCCTACGCCAAAATTATTGATCTCCTTTTGCCCTACCGGCATTCGACACTTTTAGACAGCGGTGATTCCATGAGCTGCCTGAGCGCTCTCACGATTGCGATGGCCCTCACTGACGAAAAAGAAGCTGCATTACAAACCTATCAAACCGCTTTCGGGCATTACTCTTTTTTGCTGAACCCCGGAAAGGCCCAGCTTTTAACCGCAGGCCTGCTTGCGTTTAACGCAGATAGTCCTGCATCAGGCGTCTCCATCGAGCAGGAAACGATCACCTTGTTCAAAAACCTGTCAATGGAGGAACGTGTTCAGGCGGTCTATTTTACCACGGGGATCTTTTATTTACGCAGGCTATTAGCCTCTAACAGGATTGATGAGGCAAGGGAACAATCCCCCCTATTCGGATGGGAAAAAGACTTCCACACACGGTCACTGGAATTTTCGTTCTATTTATGTTGGTATGCTTATGCCACACGAGATTTTAAAAGGAGCAGGAAATGGGCAAAAAAACTGGTGGCTATCATCGACTCCTATTCCCTTGAAAAGGAAGACGCCAAATACGCCCTGAGCTGGATGCTCAATAAAGAAGAACTGCAAGCGCAGATGATGAAGATCATCTATGAACTATTTGTAAAGGGAATACTGAGTGAAACGGATCTCCTTACCATCATAGAATTCAGCTATGGACGGGAACTGTCCATAAAACTCGCAGAAAAGTCAGCACTGCCTTCTATTCCGGACTTACTGGAACACCTGGCGGAAGCGCATCCCAAAAGCCTTTTCCTCGTATTTTTTGAGGCAGACGATGCCCTTCTTTTTATGGCCATATTGCCGGCCACCGGCCGGATCATCGTCCCCGACGCCGGGATCATTTCTTGCAAAGAGGCTTCCCTCCTTCGTTCTGCCACCTTGGACGCCTACAAAAACGCTTGTCCCGGCCTGCTTTCCTACACCGAAAAAAAACTGATCCCGTTCAGGGCATTCCTTGGCAAACTGGGTGCTATTCTCAGTCAATGGGTCACGGATGATCTCGAAAGCGTATTCATCGTACCGGGCAAGGTCCTTATCAATCTCCCCTTGCACCTGATACCCATGGGCGATACTACCCTGATAGAAAAGTTACCGGTACTCTATATCAATAACCTTAGCACCCTTTCCCTGATCAAAGATAAAACCTCCGTCCGGGGGAAGGCTTTAATTACCACTGTTACCAAGGAAGAAGAAAGCGAGGAATATCTTCGCCTCTCCAAAAATGTACAGGAAACAGTGGAAACCTGCCTAACAAAAATGGGATATGATACCCTCTCCCTGGCCCAAAGGGACGCTACTATCGAGGCCGTGGTCAGGGAGCTACCTCTGGTAGAGGAGGCCATCTTCTGCTGCCATGGGACAACCGGAACGACAGACGACGGCTCCGGCATCTGTCTGTCTTTTCAAAACAGGCTCCCACCTGATTATCTGCCCATTGAAAAGGTTCCTGTCCTTAAAAACTTTTTGCTCTCCTGGCGGGATATGGACCTTTTACCCCAAAGTCCTCGCGTGGTCGTATCCGCCGCCTGTTCCAGCGGGCATACCTTAATTGGGAAAGGAGGCACTCAACTGGGCCTGGAACAGGCCTTATTCTCCAGGGGTACTTCGGTCATCATCAGCCCTTTATGGGACGTGGATCAAGAATCGGCTTCTTACTGGATCGAGGCGTTTTATACGCACCGCGCCCATTTTCCAGCAAGCCCTATTGAAGCGGCTTACAGGGCTGCCTGTCTTTCTACCAAAGAAAAATATGTTTATGATTTTCACTGGGCGCCCTTTATATTTAAAGGATCATTAAACTAAACTTATATGGAAGACACCCTCCAAAAAATCCAGCACCTCTCCCGATCACATGCTCTGGAAGCAGCAAAATACGTGGCCAGCATCATTGCGGATGAGGCTATACTGCCCACCAGCGAAATAGCCGACATTTTGGGAGATCTATCAGAGCATACCGACGAAGTGGAAGACTTATCAAGGGTCATCCTGATCAACGCCGCCCTTCAGCCTCAGTATACGGAGATTGTGGAGACGGCTATTGATAATACCGGGAAAAAGAAATTAATATTGGGCGGGGCGGAAATCGTGGCGCTGGCAGCGATTGTGCTGGCCGCTTTAAAGATCCTCGTCAATCCGAAGAGTTCCGAGGAGTTTGAGTACTCGGATAAGGAGGGGAAGAAGGTGAAGCATAAGGTGAATTACAATAATGATACGGGGTTTGTGACGAAGGTGTTGGCGAAGTATTTTAAGATTTGAGGGGGGGGCGTTTGGGTCATTGGTTTGAATCCAATCCGGGTCACAACCGGGCTCCGAAGTTCGAGTCCGAGCGACCTCAGCTCCAGGAGGTTCGAATCTCCTCTGGCGCACAAATGAGAAAATCCTCGATTACCCCACAACTCCGTCTGCAGCGCCCGGGCCGGGTTTATGCGGGCCGCCCGTATGCCATGATAGCTGACCGTAGCCAGTGCTATAGCAACGGCGCCGATGCCGGCGACCACGAAGATCCACCAGGAGAGTCGGATATGATAATCGCTTACGGAGAGTGACCCCGACAAAGCCATGGCCGCAAGCGGCGTCGCCACGATGAAACCCAGGACAACAGGCTTCAACATCTCCGTAGACAAGGATAACCAGAGAGCAGCCGGGGTGGCGCCCAGCACTTTTCGAATGCTGATTTCTTTGGACCGTTTTTCGGTCAGGAAGCTCGCCAGACCAAAAAGGCCCAGGCAAGAGATCAAAATGGCCACGACAGAAAAAATATTCGCAAGTTGCTCGGTGCCGAAATCTTTTTTGAATTGTTCCTGATGCTCGTCATCCGTAAACCGGAAGGTGAAGGGATAGCCGGGGTTTAATGACTTGGTGACTTGCTCGATCTGAGACAGGTGCGCCTTCCATTGTCCGTCGTTGGTCAAGCGTATGAGAAAATGACTGAGGCTTTCTTTGCCCAGGTATACGATCAGGGGTTGTGCCGCTTTGCCGGGGCTGTTAAATACAAAATCCCTAAGTACTCCTATGACCGTTTTTCCTCCGACCCTGGCACCAAGAATGGGTTTCTTCAGACCCATCTTAACGTCTGCTGCCTGATTGATGAGACAGGAGGAACTGTCCGCTCCAAATTCCGGGCTGAAATCCCTCCCCTCCTCCAGTTTCAATCCCGCAGTTTTTGTCCAGTCGTATTGGACCCAGGCTGCCCCGATGAAAAAGTCCTGGTCGGGTCTTTTTCCCGGCCAGTCCAATCTTGACTGAGAACTTCCAACGCTAATTAAGTTGGAACTGCTGGCAGTCAGGTTCGCCACGCCGGGAATACTTGCTACCCTGTTTTTAAACAAATCATAGAGGGCGGGCAGATGGCCGTCAGCGGTGACGTCGATCAGGTTAGACGTCTCATAGCCCAGGGGCCGGCTTTCGAGATAGTGAATCTGTTTGACCAAGACGATGGTGGTAACGACAAGGAAAATGGAGATCACAAATTGTACCGTGACCAGCCCTTTGCGCAGGAGCGTTCCCTTTCGACCGATCGACATGAGGCGTTTCAATACTTTTACCGGCTGGAAACGGCTCAGGTACAAGGCGGGACGCTCAAGATCAAGGCCACCATGGCCAGTAGCACAGCCTCGCCGAGGAACTGTCCGATGATGACCTTTCGGGAAGCGCCCAACACTTTACGAAGACCTACTTCCCGGGCACGATGTTCGGCCATGGCGGTAGAAAGATTCATAAAATTGATGCAGGCAATCAGCAAGGTCAGAAATGCAATAAAGGCGATGGCCATGAAGAGGTATGCCTTCCCCCAATATGGTTTACCATCCTTAAAATTATCGTAAAGGTTCAGCCTGGCGATCGGATAGGCAAATAGGGACACTTGCGTAAGGTTACTGTTTCTTAAGAGGAGTTTTGTCATCTCCCGATTAATGGACACCAAATTGGCGCCGGGTTGTAATTGAACCCAGGTCTGAAAGGAACGGTAGCTCCATTTGCTGACCCATTCGTTATCTTTTTCAAAAAGGGTAAAGGGCAGCGCCAAATCAAATTCGATCGAGCTGTTTTGAGGCACATCCCGGATGACGGCTCCCACCTTGAACGGATGGACATTGTTTAAGAGAATAGTTTTGCCGATGGCCGCCCCCGAACCAAATAGCCTCCGGGCCGCGCTTTGCGTAAGCACTACTCCACTGCCCTCCAGAAGGGTCGCCACAGGATCACCTTCTATGGTGGGAAAGGTCATCATCTGAAAGAAATCGGGCTCGGTGTATATACTTTTCTGGTAAATGGCCTTTTCTTCATATCGGGTCAGCGATTGGCCTTCTTCTCCCGTCCTCGCTACATATTTCAAAGCCGGGATCTCGTTTCGTAAGGCGGGCCCCAGAGGACCGGGCGTCGCACTTCCGGTGTATATGGTCGTGCTGTTCTCTTTATACTTCCTTGTTATACCTGCTTCGATATTCTAATGGAGGGTAGCCTGTTGTTTTCCTGAAGACTTCACGGAATGCTTTTACGTCTGAATAGCCGACCTCATACATGACTTCGTTCACTGTCTTACGGCTCGTCTCGAAGGCTCTCTTCGCGGATTCGACCCTGACCCTTTGTACATATTCCAATGGGGTGTTTCCAGTGGCCTTTATGAACCTGCGATCAAAATTCCTACGTCCCACGGCAAATCGCGTCGACAAATGCGCGATAGATATCTTTTCGGTCAGATTGCCTTCGATGTATTGTTGTGCCTCCCTGACCACAAGATCATTATGCGATTTCTGGCCATTAAATATTGCGAATGATGACTGACTGTCACGATCGATCTCGACCTGGAATATCTTTGAACAGTAAACGGCTGTCTGCCGATCGTAATATTTTTCGATCAGGTAAATGAGCAAATTCAGAAAGGAATAGCCGCCGCCGTTGGTATAAATGCCGTTCTCATCAGTGATCAGTTTTTCTGTTTGCAGGTTAACCCCGGGAAACAGATTTCTGAAATTGTTCTCTGCCGCCCAGTGGGTGGAGCAACTTTTGCCATCCAAAAGCCCTGTTGTAGCAAGCATGAAAGCACCCGTGCACATGCTCGCTACTTCCGATCCACTTTTATACTTACTGATGACCCAGTCGATCAACCGCTGGTTTCCCTCCCTGGCGTCGCTGTAAGTACGTATCAATGATGAGGGAATAATGATCAGGTCGGTATGTCGAATTTGTGAAATATCTATCGGCGGGTTAAACGTAATAAAGCCGTCGTGTACTTCCGATCTTTTCACGGAGCCAGCCAACCCGATCTTAAATAAAGGTTTACGCCCTGTTTTTTGCCAATAAGCGTTGGCCTCGGTAAATATTTCGCAGGCACCGGCTATGCATGCGACCGTACTAAGGTTGCTCTGTCCATCAGGAATCAGGATAGTGAGATGTTTCATGAGATTTATGCTTGCCCAAATATAGCATGAATTAATGTCCAAATCAACCCACGACAAAGTCCATTTAGCCCCCCCTTCATTTTCAAAAATGGACATAGTTTTGATCCTGTAACAAATAAATCAATAGCGAAAAATGGAAAGATTAGACAATAAAGTTGCCGTCGTATACGGGAATGGAACCATCGGCGCCGCAGTAGCGGTCGCGTTTGCAAAGGAAGGCGGAACGGTCTTTTTAGCAGGACGGACGCCTGGGAAACTAGCGCAAATCGCGGCCAGGGCAGCCACCGGCGGGAATATCATCGAAACGGTCGAACTGGATGCGCTGGACGAGACAGCGGTAATACAGCATCTCGAGGAAGTCGTCAAAGAGGCCGGGAGGGTTGATATCTCTTTTAACGCCATTGGAATTCCGCAAAAAGGAATTCAGGGTTTGCCCATTGCCGATTTGTCATTGGATAGTTTTTTTATGCCGGTGGCCACCTATCTCCGCTCTCATTTTATAACGGCCAAGGCCGCCGTGGGACAGATGCTCCAGCAAAATAGCGGTGTTATCCTGGCGCATACCCCGAATGCCAGCCGTATCAGTCCGCCCTTTGTGGGCGGGATGGTTCCGGCCTGGGCCGCCGTCGAAGGATTATTCCGATCCCTTTCGGTGGAATATGGGGCGTCGGGCATCAGGGCGGTATATCTCAACACTACCGGCATTCCAGAGACTTCACTGATAGATGAAGTTTGGGAAATCCATGGGAAAGCACACGGGATTGGATTTGAACAGTTTCATAGCGTAATGGAGGGGATGACCCACCGAAAACGACTAACCACTTTAAAGGAATTAACTGACGCGGCCATTTTTGTTGCGTCCGACGAAGGAAGTGCGATCACAGGAACCATCTTTAACCTCACGGCCGGGATGATCGTATAATAACATCAACCATTAAATAAGATATCATGAGCAAGCAGAACCTAGTCATTTCATTTCAAGTAGAACAAACACCCCAGGAGGTTTTTGACGCGATAACCAATGTCAGGGGTTGGTGGTCGGAAGGCGTCCAAGGCGAGACAAAGGAACTCGGCGACGAATTTACCTATCGCCACAAGGACCTTCATTATAGTCGTCACCGACTAACCGAGGTTGTTCCGGGGAAAAAAGTTGTATGGCTCACGACGGAGAGTCAATTGAATTTCGTCGATCACAAAGACGAATGGACTGGCACAGAGGTCCTGTTCCAAGTTACGGAAGAGCAGGGCCAGACAACGGTAGAATTTACACATGTGGGGCTCGTTCCAAAACTCGAATGTTTCAAGGCGTGTACCGGGGGCTGGGAGTATTACATCACTGACAGTCTTCGCAATCTCATCGTATCCGGGAAGGGCGAGCCAGACCCAGTAGAGGTATAAAGGGGAGCCTCCTCACTCAATATCAATCAATGTGAGCCAGTAGGTAGGCATGTCCGCCTTAGCGTCCACGATGCGGGTGGTACCTATTCCCAAGATCACATGGTCCCCCTTCTCAAATCCTTTAAACACGGTGCCCCGATCAAAGGGTCGGGCCGTTTTGGCATCGATCGTCGTTTCACCCGTTGTATTGATAGGAATGTCGAAGGTGCCGCTCTTGCAGACAAGGTGTATGGCATCGGGGGATTTGTTGTCGTTCAACTTTCTGATGGCCGAAAAATCATAATGACTGCAGTCCAGGATAAGTCCGCTCCCCGCTTTGACCAGATAATGTAACGGCTTGGGCGCACCCTTGACTTGGACGTTGTCATATTTATCATCCAGCGTAATTTTTTGATAGCCAGGATAGAAAAAACTGGCGCACATCGCCATCAGAACGATAAGGGGGGTATGGTACATAGTCAAATATTAGGTAGTTCCAAAGTAAAGAAAAAACAGCGGTTTACAATGTGATTGATCTTATTATCTTTAAGACAAAACACCATATGGACTCCCCTATCAATGCTTTTACATGGCAGCAATTCGGTGCGGCCATTGACACGCTGGAAAACGCCATCGTCGCTTGCCCAGACCAGCTTTGGCAAGACGAGCCCAAATTCTGCCAGCTCGCCCACCACACGCTTTTTTTTCTGGTCTACTATCTATCCGACGATACACCCCTGGAATCGGAGTACACGCCACCGCCTCCCTTCACCAAGTCCGAATTTGACGAGGCTCCGCCGATGGTGCGGTATACCAAAAATGAGCTCCTCGTCTATGTGAGCTATGGGCGTCAAAAACTACGCGATCAGCTTACAAGAAATACAACCGAGGAACTGGTGGCAAGGAGATTTGTAAGTGAATATCTCGATTTTACCCTTTTCGAGTTGCTCCTCTACAATATGCGCCATGTACAGCATCATGCAGCCCAAATGAACATGCTGCTTCGGCAGCGGGGCGAGATCCCGCCGGACTGGGTGGACAGGACAAATGAGGCGGCCTAAGTTTTAGATGTATTATTTCTGCGCCATTTCTTTGGGGTTCGCAGGAGGCGCTTCTTTAATAACGAGCATGTTGAGGGTTCGGTATTCTTCGACGAGGTCGAGACCATATTTTCGAAGGGTTTCTCTGAGTTCGTCAACGGTGACACCATGGGCACTTTCAGTAAAGGGAAGCGTAATATTTACTTTTCCGGTATAATTACTTTCATCAAACACGGGTGTAAATTCATTTGAAAAATAGACAACATTCGTTACCCCTCCGAATAATTGATACATCTCTCCATTTTTAATCGTAAACCATAATTTATTATTCTTATCCACATTGATCCCTACTTTACGACCTTTTTCCTCAACAGCCAGTTTGTCGTGGTTAGAGATTCGTTTTAATACCAGGCATTTGACACTTCGGATCTCCATGCTGCTTTGCAGATGAAAGAACCGATCCAGGTCCTGATGCATTTGCTCTGCAATTTCCCCCGACTGAGACAAAGGAACTTTGATCGCATAACAGTAAGTATTACTATCAACCCAGTCAAAAAATATTGATTCATCGGCAGGAAAAACATATTTCTCCTTGTCCGGGACATCTAATACAATGTTATTAGATGACATACTTCTCACTCCATTTTTTAATGCAAAGACTTCTTTGTAGATGTCAATCACCCTCTTATTTGTTATGGCTAATCCCACCACCTTATTGGTGGCGGAATCTCGCTCAACTTCCCTGGAACCAGACGTATTAGCATTATCCAGCCTGTGCATAAAGAAGCTATAGTCTGGAACACTTTCCTGGGCATCCGCTGACCCGCCCAGCCACGTCAACGGTTTTTCCGTATCAATGGTTGTCAGGTAGGCATCTGCCAGCTTTACCTTTTTCCCCTCCAGGAAGGCCTCCACATTTTCTGGAGTCGTTGTATTGCCATAGGTTATATTTCTAAAAACCTGGCTGCCGTCTATCCAAACGTGTTTTGGAATTCCATTATGGGGAAACATTTTATATAAAACAGTATCTCCCATCACAAAGGGTAAATGGCTTCCGGCGAATAATATTTTTTCGGGTGTATGCCCCTTCATTCTTGCAAATAGGTTTTTTATAGCTGGTTCCTGGTCAACCGCTACTACGATGACCTGGATCTTGTCTTTGAATTGCTCTTGAAGTGCCAACATATGGGGCATGGCTTCGATACAGTCAGGGCAGCTAACACCCCAAAAATCTAATAAGATCAATTTGCCTTTATAATCGGTTAAATGAACATTTGTAATGGAATCGCCTAGGTGGAGGGTTAGGGGAAGGTCAGGGACTGTTTCTCCTTTTTTTATGGGTTGTGCAGTCATTTGCTGCCCAAATGAGTTATTTACCAATGTTAAAAGGGCGAATAATAATAACAGGTTTTGCAAATTTCTCATTGTCAACGCTTTATTCGTAAAACAACTCAGATATTAACAATAACCTATAACAACGGAAAAAAATCGAAGATGAATGGACGTCTTTAGAAGAGTTCCATATTAGCCCCTATTAGAAAATACAAAAGAGAAATAAGAATCCTACGGAGTCCGCCTACGCCGACTCCCTCACAATCAACCTACTCCTCAGCGAAAACCGATGCGCCGCCCCGGGAACGTGCCCGGGATCTGACAACTGCCGGATCAGCAATTGAATGGCGTGCAGGGCCATTTCTTCCAACGGCGGTCGTATGATCGAAATAGATGGATTATGCAGACGGAAGAGGATATGGTCGGCGTAACAGAGGACGGCCATGTCTTCAGGAACACTGATCCGCAGGAATTTCAATACGTTAAGGCCGCAAAGGGCGACGGATTCCTTGACCAGGAGCAGGGCTTCGAGGTCGCGATGGGTACGGAGAAAGTGTTGTATCTCTTCCTCCCGTTCCGTCTCGGTTAAATCAGGCGGCACTTTTTTGATGTATTTCCGGGAAAAAGGGATCTTGCCAGCGTGCAAGGCATCTTTGTACCCGTTAATATGCGGCAATGAATCGAGTTCTTCGGTGATCAGGCCGATACGGTGGTAACCCTTGGTCGTCAGAAAATGCACGCCTTCATATATATCCGCATATTCGTCGGTGATGACGTAGGCAATGGGAGAAGGGGTCTTGATGTAGTGATTGACCAGTACGACGGGCTTTCGGCTCTTTTGGAGGGCCTGGATATCCGGCCCCATTTCTTTGAAGGGTACGATAATATAGCCATCGACATGGCGCTGTTCTAGCAGGTGCAGGACTTTACGTCCGCCTTCCGCTCGCCGGCCGGTACTACAGCAAATGACGGCATAGTTGAATTTCCTGGCTTCGGATTCGATGATCCCGGCAAGGGTGGCAAATATGGGATTGGAGAGGTCGTCTACCACCAGGGCAATGGTGCGGCTTTTGCCGCTCTTCAGGCTGGTGGCTATCGGATTGGGGACATATCCCAATTCTTTAACGGTATGTTGCACTCTGGCAACGGTTCCTTCATCAATCGTTAATCGTCTACGTCCATTGAGTACGGCTGAAGCAATGGCATAAGAAACTTCGGCGTGTCGGGCAACGTCTTTTATTGAGACCTTCTTCACGGTTGTCAAATTTTGTGGACTGGGTAAGCGCTAATCCGCTAATATAACATAATATTTAATGTACTAATAGGGTATTAATACGCATCCGCAGTGAGTTCCAGGAAATGGGGCCAGCAATTCATATGCCGGACCCCATTTGTGACACCCCCGCTTACCCTCAATCACAACTCGTTAACAAATCTCGTCCGCAAGATCTTTTTGTATCCTACCGAAAGGCGCAAATTCCGTCCCCCATGGCGCTCCAGCAAGTCTATCGCCAGGTATTGGTAGGTGCTTAATACCTCTTTTCGCAGGGCTACCACCCATACCCGTTCCTCCCCCGGGCCGATGGTCGATGTGTAGCCGTTTATCCATAACGGTTCCATAAAAACCTGTTGCCAGGCATGGCGATTGAGCTTTTTTTTATCCCGGATGCTTAACCGGATCTGATCTATGTCATATATCAGCGCGGAATGATTGACCAATTCCAGGCGGTAGTAAAGCACCTCTCCCCTGCTATATATACCGGTCAGGCGTAGGTCCATCTGTTCCTCACGGTCCCGGACGCCGTGTATAAATGGTTTCCGGGACATGACGGCCACGGCGTCATTCCGGATGGCGGTGTCCCGGGAAGTGCCCTGGGAGAGGTCCTGGGAGGGACCATGGGATTGAGCCCGGCCCAATGTAAACGTTAACATGAACGTGGCGATTAATAAACATGCTTTCATAACTAATTCATTTATGAGTACTATTTTAATAATAAGTGATAGCCGGGCCTTACGAACACCCGGACTTGCCGGACTTTCTTGGAAAGCAGGGATTTAACGGCCCTAATGCCCGCACTGGTTGCCTGGGCGCCCACCGAGGGATCGACGGTGCCGGGGTCAAGGCCTTCCAGGGCCTCGTCTGCGGATTCTTTGGAAACGTCCCTGCTCATGCTACCCGGAACATATATTCCGGGCTGGCCATCCAAGTCGTACCCCTCCAGGGATACAGGACAGATCATTCTCCCACAACGAATGGATCGGACCCGGATGTGCAGGCGTTCGTTTTCCAGGGCGACGGTCCCATAGATCAGGGTGTTCCTGGGAATAACGACGCCGCGTAAGGTCGCTTCCTCCTGCAAACGAAGGGCTATGGTGACGCCACTGGTCAGGACCCCATCTGTTTCTGAAGAAACTTCCAGGATTTCCGAGGTGTCGGCCCAGGGATCTTTTGGCGGCGGTTCCTCGTATCTGGCTGAGGGCTGGCGCGGCGATTTCCTGGCTAAAGCGGAATCCTTTGCGGCTTGTTGCAGGAGAACCATCTTATCGAGTGCGGAATTGATCGACAGCATTTCGGAGTCGGGCGGCGGTTTCGGAACCTGCGCGGGAGCGAATGCGGATGAAGGTGGAGGGGCCGGGTACTGGGGCGGGTGAGCGTACTGGGGTGGCTGAGCAGACTGGATTGGGTAAGTGTACTGGGGTGGCTGCGAGGATTGGGCGTATTGGGCAGACGGCGACAGTTGACCGTAGGGAAGCGGTTGCTTCCTTGCCGCATGCAGGGCGGCCTGCAACCTGTCCAGACTTTGATACACTTTGATTTCGCTGGAATCCCTGCGGGCGGGCGGGGCCATCGCTATGCGATCCTCGTTTTTATGGGATTCAACGCGCTGGGAATCCTGGTCTGCTTTTTCGTAAAAGCCCATCTTGTCCATCCACCTATTCTTTGGTAATTGAGGTCCGGGCAATTGGGTGTTGACTCCAACAGGAGTCACTGTCTTTTGCGTGGAAGACCCCTTCCCTACCCCGGCCGTCCAGGCCAGGAGGGTAATCAGGGGTACGGCCAGCAGAGGCGCCTTCAGAAGCAGGCGGCGCTGGCGGATGAGCTGGGGGGATTCAATCATGTTATTCATACAATCGTATTTTAATAGTTATTATCTTGGTTCGGTGTGGGGGTTCTTGTTGTTTTCCAACGTCTCCCACTTTTCAATAAGGAATCCATGCGGGTTATTGTCGGACCGGCTGACGACGCGCAGGTAGCCCTGGGTGACCATTCCCCTGGTCGTTTTAAGGGTAGCCCTGGTAATGGTCACGGTCGCATAACAGCGGAAATAGTAGGGGTAGGTATCGGTGCTCACGATTACGCTATCCACGACGATCTTCTGGCTGACATTCCCGGCGATGATGTACTGGAAATACCGTTGTTCCTGCAACCTTTTATACTCCCCATCGGCAGACCCGTCCGCCAGGTAGAGGGCTTTGGTCATATTCTTCTGGATGACTTTTTCATCGGGGTCCAGGGTGAAGAAGTATTCGTGAAAGTTCTTCACGTGATCCCGGGCCTCTACCTCTATATTATCCTTCCGGTCTTCGGCTATGGCGGACAGCACTTTCCCATTGGCCAGAAGATAGATCCGGGATTGGGCGGCTTTAGCAGCTTGCCTGCTTTCCCTGATAGCGTAGAAGCTGATGGCGGCACAGGAAAGAACTACAACGGTTGTAAATACCTGAATATGGCGGAAGGCCTTGTCGATATGCTTCATTTTATTAAACATCATTAAATATTTAAAAGGTTTTAGTAATAGTTGAAACGGCCCTGTTGATCTTTGATAGCAAGGGATGTCCTCCGGCGGCCTGAACGATATAGTTCGCGGTTCCGGGTACGCAGGTATATCCTACGATGCCCATCAACAGGAAAAGGATATAGGCTGTCCCTCCGGCGGTAAATGAAGTGAGCATCAACTCCTGTATTTTTCCCATGACACTCCCATAGATATTGGCCACGGGGAGCCATAGGAAAACATTAATATACCTCGCCAACCATTGCTGGAAGGAGTGCCTGAACCCATCAAAGACGGATAAGCCAATCACCAAAGGACCCATGATGGCCAGGATCAGAAGGATGAACGTCCGGATCGCCATGATGACCAGGGAGGCGCCCTCGTACAGGAGCTCCAGGATGCCAGCCAGGCCTTCCATGAGAAAATTGGTAAAATCCAGGTTGGTCTTCGATACCTGGAATTGGATATCGTCGCTCAGGGAGCCGGCTGCGCCGCCTGCGAGACCGGAACCACCGGAACCGCCAGCGCCTGAGCCGCCGTCATCCGGGTGAGCGTACTGGTACCATTCGGCCCTGTCTTCCGTTCCTCCACCGGCATAGCCCGGCCAGGTCTGCCCCTGCTGCATCGCTCCTTCCCGTTGCTGCAGCAAGACGGCGATGGACTGGTTGGAATCTTGTACCATGACCCCGGTGGCTGTTACGAGCGGTTGGAGGAGGCCATTGAGCAAAGCGATCAGGGAGGGATACATCAGGATAGCTAGTCCGAGGGCAAAGGGCCGGAGTAACGGATATACGTCCACGGCTTCTGCCCTGGCGATATGCCCCCAGACCCTACCCGCGATGAACCATAAGGCCAAGAATCCGGCGAGCGCCCTGGACACGCCAATGAATGTACTATAGAGGGGCAGCATCTGGCCATAGAGCTGGTCCAGGATCCCTTGCATGTTGTTTACCTGGTTCATAATCCATAAAGGGTTTTAAGGGTGGATAAATCACCGGCGGCCCTTCCCCTCTGCGCAGACTGCAGGGCCACGGCATTATTAAAATGTCGCAGGAAGGCCAGTTTGTCCAGCATACTGCGGTGGACCCTGTCGATGACGGATAAGCGTTCGTCATCACTCATGCGCAGGGTACCGTCTGTCAGCACCATGGTCAATTCATCGAGGTCCTTGATGCTTTCTGCCAGGAGGTTCGTGTAGACAGCAGCCATGTAGGTAATCTCAGCCGCTGTAAAGTGGGGATCGGCCCGGAAGGTCTTCAGGGCGCTCTCGTATTCCTGCACGATGGCTATCTGGGCGCTGATGATGTCTGCGATCCGCTGGTCAGCGGACACATTGGGAGATACGATCAGCAAGGCGTCTAAAAAAACTTCATGGAGGTTGAAATTTCCTTTGGAAAGATTCTTGACGCCTTCATAGCCCTGGTCGAGGATCGTAAAATACTTATACATATCCTGTAGCGTGCTTTTCATCACGGACAGTTTTGAGATGTCCAGTATCAATTGCCGCAACTCTGCGGACTGGGCACGGGCTGGGGCGGCTCTAAGGCTTAGCCCCAGTACTAACAGGAGGATGGGCTTGTACATAATAAAAGATTTGACAGTTAACAATGGCAAAGCCTGCATAGAATATGCTGTGGAGGGTGAATTCACCGTCCTTGAGGCGATCAATCATATTCAGTCCTTGCTGTACCACCTGGTATCCCCGTCTCGCCACTGCCGCATATTGCTGGAGGGCGGCGATCTGCTGGGCCAGGTATTTTTCCTGTGTGGCCTTTTGCCGGAACCATTCGTCAAAGGTTTGGGCGTCGGTAGCCAGGGCATGCATCGTCAGGCATGCGAATAATAGAAGAGCGTATTTCATATTTTATCGTTTTATGGAATTCCATACAATTGTTTAATAGTCGCCAGGTCTTGCTCGCTCCTTGTCCTTTGCAGGCTCAGCATCACGTTTTGTTCATTGAAGCGCCGGAAGGCGTAATAGTTGTTGTTCATCCCCTCCTCTGCCTCGTCTACCTTCCTCAAGCGCTGGGCATCGGTCATCTGGGTGGAAAAGGAATTGACGACCAAATACAACTGGTCCAGGTTACGGGCGCTGGCATCCAGGATACCGCTGTACACAGTGGACATGTACTGGATCTCCGACGCACTG